>Ga0193709_1000020_pt1 | contig 77059 bp, 72 predicted proteins | sample H3c2metaG_FD_160571 | JGI IMG/M metagenome (GOLD analysis project Ga0193709, IMG submission 160571) | Soil microbial communities from a riparian zone of the East river system, Colorado, United States - H3c2 | ecosystem: Environmental > Terrestrial > Soil > Riparian zone | place: USA: East River...
GTGCATCGAGGAGACACCGAGATCGGCGAGAATGATGTCAACGCCGGCGAGTTTTGCCTCGGCAAGGATTTTTGGCAGGCCGGCGAAGTTCGTGTGGTGAGTGGTGAAAAGATCTGGACTGAATCCGAGTGCGCGAAAACGAGCTTCGGTTTTGGGGAGTTCGATCGGATCGGTGTCGAGGCCGAGCAAACGTCCGTCGGGTTGAAGTCGCGGCAGAATTTCCTGCGCGTGGCCACCGTAGCCAAGCGTGCAGTCCACGGCGATTTCGCCCGGTTGCGGCGCGAGCACGTCGAGAATTTCCTGGACCATGATCGGGCGGTGGGTGCCGGCGGGGGTTTTGCCGGAAGCGAGGACTTTAGTAACGGTCTCGGCGTAGCGCTCGGGATGGTGCTCTTTGTATTTTTCTTCGAAGCGGCGCGGATATCTGCCGGAGTAACGCGGGCGGCGGCGATGCGGTGGTAGAGGTGCAGGGTCGTTGGGCACGATTTGAAGATGTGAATACGAAAGAATCGAGGGAAGCGCGAGGGGAAAGCGCCAGGGAAGCACCAAACATCAAGATCCAAGCTCCAGAGAAATCCCAAACTCCAAACTCCAAATCCCAAAAAAATCACAATGATCAAGCTCCAAAGGTTTTCGAATCTGATCGTAAATGCCTGAAAATGATTGTTCACCTCGCGGCAGAAAAAGAAAAACGGCATAGGGCTGCCGCACTCCAAAACCTGGCGGAAAGGGCGGCTTGCTGAACCTCGCGCCAGCCCCGAAAGCTTTCGGGGGAGTGCGGCAGCCCTATGCCGCTTTCATTTAAGCTCGTTGCGATCGCATGCACCAGCATCTTGAGGAAATGCATCGCTCGCCTATTGGCGCGCCGCATTCTACTCTGCCGCGAATGAGTTCGAGACGGGTAATCGTGGTGGGTGGCGGGGCGGCGGGATTTTTTGCCGCGATTACGTGCGCAGAAGCGGCGCCCGGGACGGAAGTGATGCTGCTGGAAAAAGGGCCGCAGTTTTTGTCGAAGGTGCGAATTTCGGGAGGAGGGCGTTGCAATGTGACGCATGCGTGTTTTGATGCACGCGAGTTGGCGGCACGATTTCCGCGCGGGGGCAAAGCGCTGATTGGACCGTTTCAACGATTTCAAGCGAGGGATACGGTCGAGTGGTTTGAATCGCGCGGTGTGAAGCTGAAAACGGAGGAGGATGGACGGATGTTTCCCGTTACGGATTCGTCGCAGACGATCATTGATTGTTTGTTGGATGCGGCGAGGAAGGCGGGAGTGAAGTTGGTGACGAATCGGGGGGTTGAGGGGGTGAAGAAGGATGCGGATGGAGATTTCGAACTAGAGCTTTCGAATGGAGAGATTTTGGAATGTGAGCGTTTGTTGTTGGCGACGGGTGGATGCCGGACCGCGGCGATGGGACGATTGGCGGAATCGCTGGGGCACACGTTGGAGCCGCCGGTGCCGTCGTTGTTTACGTTTCATATCGAAGTGCCGTGGTTGCGGAGTTTGGCGGGGGTGTCGGTTGAGTTGGTGGAAGCTGCGGTGCCCGGGACGAAGTTGCGAGAGAGAGGGGCGTTGCTGGTGACGCATTGGGGATTAAGCGGGCCGGTGATTTTGAGGTTGTCGGCTTGGGGAGCGAGGGAGTTGCATGGGTTGAATTACAGGTTTCCGCTGCATGTGAATTGGTTGCCGGAAGGAAGCGGCTCGCGGGGACGCTCGCCCCACCAGGACGAAAATGTCGGTGGGGCGAGCGTCCCCGCGAGCCGATTTGTTGACGATGAATTGAACCGGAGTCGGAAAGAGCAGTCGGCGCGGTTGGTCGTGAATGGTCCAATAGCGCCGCTTGGTGCGCGGCTTTGGGAGCGATTGGTTTTGGCGGCGGCAATCCCACGAGAAACACGCTGGGCGGAACTGTCGCGGCCAGCGCAGCATGGATTAGTTCAGCAATTGAGGCGGACGGAATTTTCGGTAACGGGAAAAAGTTTGAACAAGGAGGAGTTTGTGACATGCGGAGGTGTGCGATTAAGCGAAGTGAATTTCAAGACGATGGAAAGCCGGATTTGTCCGGGGCTGCATTTCGCGGGTGAATTATTGGATATTGATGGCGTGACCGGCGGGTTCAATTTTCAGGCCGCGTGGACGACGGGGTGGATTGCGGGGAAGGCGATGGCAGGAAAAGAATAGTCCCTGTCGCCCGTCGGGAAGCGAAAGTGATGAGGAAATTTGTGACATTTCAGTTGACCCGGATCGTTGTTCCGCGACTACTATCAATCACTCAGAATCGGTTTGGCATATTAAATCACATGGTTAGCCTCATCTGTGTATCATGACAAAGGTTCCCACCTACGACCAATTGATGAATCCTCTTATCGCGGCTTTGCGCGATTTGGGTGGATCTGGTTCAATTGATGAGATCTACGAGAAGGTTGCTGAGAAACTCAGCGTGTCAGAGGCGGTCTTGTCTCAGTTGCACGATCCAGAGGCAAGCAACGTGACCGAAATTCAATATCGCCTGGCGTGGGCACGCACCTATTTAAAAAAGTATGGCGTACTTGCCAATTCTCAAAGAGGTGTATGGTCGCTTACAAATCCGAATCTAACGACCATCGATCCGAAGGACGTAGTGAAGAGTGTTAAGGAGGCCGTTCTGAAACAAAAGCAGGCAAAGGTCGAATCAACAGTTCCGGCCGATGGCGTCTCTCCAGAGGGGGAGGAAACTTGGCGTGCGAAGCTTCACCACCTCTTAACTAAGGAGATAGATCCTTCATCATTCGAGCGCCTCACGCAACGGCTGCTGCGGGAGTCAGGTTTTGTTCAAGTGGAAGTTACGGGACGTACAGGCGACGGCGGTATTGATGGGAAAGGCATTGCCCGTATCCACGGGTTTATGAGTTTCCATGTCGTCTTCCAATGCAAGCGCTACAAGGGGGTGGTTTCGTCGGGTGACATTCGTGATTTCCGCGGCGCAATGGTAGGCCGTGCGGACAAGGGGCTTTTCATCACAACCGGCACTTTCTCACGTGATGCCATTAAGGAAGCTACGCGTGACGGTGCCCCGCCAATTGACCTTGTTGATGGTGACCAACTTGCTGACAAGCTTAAAGAGTTTAGCTTGGGCGTACGAACGAAGATGATTGAAAATATCACCGTGGACGAAACTTGGTTCAAGGAATTTTGAGAGACCCGGCTTTAATGCTTCTCCGCGCCTGATTGCGCATAAACCACTTGCGGAAAGCGGCTAGAGGGGTTTTCGAAACCAACTGATCGCTGAGAAGCCAATGCAATCGGAAAAAACTTCAGGCGGAGCTGCTCAGCAAAATCAAATTGTGGCCTATCAACCCGTCTCGCGGCGGCCTATCGGCGATGTTTTTCGAAAAACGGCGCATGGGGCGGTGCGGATTTGTGTGAAGCTGGGAGTTCATCCAGATGTCATTTCATACTTGTCCATCGTGGCGTCAGCTGTGGCGGCGATTTGTTTTTGGAAGGCGGCGGCTGCGCCGTGGCTTTTGATTTTGGGTCCGGCGTTTTGTTATCTGCGGCTGTGGTTCAATATGCTGGATGGGATGGTGGCGCTGGCGTCGGGGAAGGCGAGTTGGCGAGGGGAGATTCTGAATGATTTGCCGGATCGGGTTTCGGATATTTTGATTTTTGTCGGCGTAGCGCATAGCGGGCTTTGTCATGTGCTGAGCGGCTATTGGGCGGCGCTGTTTGCGGTGTTGACGGCGTACGTCGGGATGTTTGGTCAGGCAGTAGGTGTGCAAAGGGAGTTCAGCGGGATCATGGCGAAGCCGTGGCGGATGGTGACGTTGCACGTTGGGAGTTGGATCGCGCTTGGGATGTTTTGGAGTGATACCAGCGCAGACCTTCGTGGAACATCGCAAGGATTGACGGTGCTGGATTGGACGTGTGTTGTGGTGATCGTGGGTTGCGTGCAGACGATTGCGGTTCGGCTGAGCCGAATATTTCGCGCGTTGCAGGAGAAGGGGGCGAAGAAATGAATCCGCGAGAGGCGCTGCAAAGTCCGATCTTCATCACATACGTTTGGATTGTGGTGGGATTGGTTGGCGGGGCAGGGGTGGTGCTGGGATTTTTCACCTGGGTTCTGAAAAAGGAGATGCGGTCGGTCTGGCTGACATATCGGAGTTGGCTGATCATGGCGCCGCTGCTTTTGGGGAGTGTGTTCGCGGGGCGAGTGGTGACGATCATCGTGCTGTCGCTTTTGGCCGTGATGGGATTTAAGGAATTTGCGCGAGCGACTGGGCTTTATCGGGATTGGTGGATGACGGGCGCGGTGTATGCGGGAATCGTGGCGGTGTGCATCGTGACATTGATTGGGCATCCGACGGAAGAATATCGCGGATTTGGATGGTATGGATTGTTCATGGCGTTGCCGGTGTATGAAATCGCACTGATTATCATGATTCCGATTCTGCGAAATCGCGTTGAAGGGCAATTGCAGGCGATTTCGCTCGCGATGGTTGGATTCATTTATATTGGGTGGATGTTTGGGCATCTCGGGTTTCTGGCGAATCCCAGTCATCACTATGGATATTTGCTGTATCTGATATTTGCAGTTGAGTTAAACGATGTGGCGGCGTTCACGTTTGGACGGTTGTTGGGGAAGCGCGCATTTCGGAGCAACATCAGTCCAAAGAAAACATGGGAAGGAGCGATAGGGGCGCTGTGCTTTTCGATGGTGTTGCCATGGGTATTGCGTTTTTCATTTCCGCATTTTGGGACGTTCCAGCTTGTGCTGACGGGATTGATTGTGGGCGTCGGCGGGCAACTGGGGGATTTGTCGATAAGCGTGATCAAGAGGGACATTGGGATCAAAGATATGGGCGTGACGATTCCGGGGCATGGCGGGGTTCTGGATCGGATTGACAGTTTGATTTATACCGCGCCATTGTTTATGCACATGGTGGATTTTTATTATGGGTTGAATTAAGGGGACAAATTCAACCACGGATTGACACGGATGGGAAAGAAACGAGTCACGAATCTCACGAATTTTCACCAATTGTGAAGCCGTGGGTTTACGAATCGGCGGAAGACTTAGACCGTGGATTAGTCGAGCGGTTGAAGCGGTTTCCACGGGAGCCGGACATGCTCGTTTATGCGATGCGTTCGCTGGCGGCGCTTGTATTACGGGGTTGGTTGAGGACGTACCATCGTTTGGAAATTCGCGGGCGTGAAAACTTGCCGAAAGAAAGTTCGTTCGTCCTGGTGGCGAATCACACGAGCCATTTGGACACATTGTGCCTGCTGGCGGCATTGCCATTGAGAAAATTGCATCGAGCATTTCCGGCAGCGGCGGCGGATTACTTTTTTGAAAGTGTGCCTCGAATATGGATTGCTGCGGTAGTGGTGAACGCGTTGCCTTTTGGGAGACAAGTGCAAATTCGGCAGAGCCTGGGGATGTGCCAACATTTGCTGGAAAATCCAGGCAATGTGCTGATCATTTTTCCAGAAGGGACGAGGTCCAGGACTGGAGCCATTGGCAGGTTCAAGCCGGGAATTGGAGCGTTGGTGGCCGGGCGAGATATTCCGGTGTTGCCGTGCTATTTGACCGGCGGATTTACGGCTTGGCCGAAAGGACGGTTTTTGCCACGCCCGGTGAAGATGCAACTTACGATTGGCAAACCGCGAATTTTTGTTACAGTTACTGGCACCAGGGAGGCTGCCAATGCGATTGCATCAGAATTAGAACAGGCAATTAAGGATATGGAGGCAAATCATGAAACCCACTGAGCACACGATGAAGACATGGGACGGCGTGGAGTTGTTTTATAGGATGTGGGAGCCGCCGAAACCGACGAATAAGGCGCTGCTGTTGTTTCATCGAGGGCACGAGCATTCGGCGCGCTGGCAGGAAACGGTGGAGCGGCTCGCGTTGCACGATATCGCGATTTTTGCATGGGATGCACGGGGTCACGGGCGTTCGCCTGGAGTGCGAGGTTCGGCGGAAAATCTCAGCGTGATAATCAAGGATGTGGACACGTTCGTTCGGCACATCGCGGAGAAATACCAGATTCCGTTGCAGAACATGGTGGTGCTGGCGCATAGCGTCGGCGCGGTGACGGCGACAGCGTGGGTGCATGATTATGCGCCGCCGATTCGCGGTTTGATCCTGGGGACGCCGGCGTTTCGGGTGAAGTTGTATATCCCGTTCGCGGTGCCGTTCCTGCGGCTGAGGCAAAAGCTACTGGGGCATGGTTATGTGAAGAGCTACGTGAAAGCGAAGATGCTGACGCACGATGCGGAGCAAGCGCGCGCGTACGCGGCGGACCCAATGATCTTTCGACAAATCGCCGTAAATATTTTGTTAGATTTGCACGATACTTCGACGCGGTTGATGGCTGATGCCGGGGCGATCACTGTGCCGACGTTGATGCTGGGCGCTGGCTCGGATTGGGTGGTGAAATTGTCGGCGCAGAAGAAATTTTTCGATGAATTATCGTCAAAGGTAAGGGAGATGGAGATATATCCGAATCTGTCGCACGCAATTTTTCACGAAACGGAGCGGGCGCGTGTGGTGGAGCGGGTGCGCAAATTCATTTTGGAGCGGTTTCAAACGACAGCTGCGAATGAATCGTTAGTTGACGCGGATAAGGCCGGTTACACGAAAGCCGAATATGACCGGCTTTGCAGTTCGAATGGAGCGCATTTCGAGTTGGTGAAGCTTGGGATGAAGACGGTGGGCCGAATGAGCAAAGGGATCCAACTTGGATGGAAAAGCGGCTTCGATTCGGGCCTGACGCTCGATTACGTATACGAGAACCGGCCACAGGGCGTGACGCCGCTGGGGCGCATGATGGATCGTTCGTATTTGAACAGCATCGGGTGGCGGGGAATCCGGCAACGAAAGGTTCACCTGGAAAAATTTCTGCGCGATGCGATTGAACGGACGCAGAAAGAGGGCAGGCCGGTGCGAATTGTTGATGTTGCGGCCGGAGCGGGGAGGTATGTCCTGGAAACGATGCGCGCGCTGCGGGAGACGCCGATCAGCGCGTTGCTGCGTGATTACAAACCGGAGAATGTTGCCGCCGCCAGTCAATTGGCCCAGGAACTTGGCTTGCAGAATGTGATCGTGAAGCAAGGCGATGCGTTTGACAGAGCTTCACTGGCGAATCTTGAGCCGCGACCGACGATTGGGATTGTTTCGGGGCTTTTCGAACTGATTCCGGGCAACGACGGAGTCCTGAATTCATTGCGCGGTTTGGCGGACGCAATCGAACCCGGCGGTTATCTGATTTACACCAACCAGCCGTGGCACCCGCAGGTGGAGTTCATTGCCAAGGTGTTGAGTAATCGGGAGGGGAAACCGTGGATTATGCGCCGGCGCACGCAGGCTGAGATGGATGAACTGGCGCGATCGGCAGGCTTTGAAAAACTCGCGATGGAAATTGATCAGTGGGGAATTTTCACGGTGTCGCTGGCGCGTCGCATTTCGGTATGAGGGCGGTTACGGCCACGAAAACTTCGGCGGTGCTCTCGGCGCTTTTCCTAATCGTTTACGGTGGCTGCAATTGGATTACGGCGCATCGCGCGCATGTGGGCGCGCTGTTCTTCGAGTGGGAGCGACATATCCCGTTCGTGCCGCTCATGATAATTCCTTACATGTCGATCGATTTGTTCTTTGTCGCCGCGCCGTTCATTTGTCGGGACGAGCGAGAACTTTCGACGCTGGCGAAGCGAATTAGTTTCGCGATCCTGGTCGCGGGCATTTGTTTTCTGCTGTTTCCACTCCGGTTCGCGTTTGAACGACCGCATGTTTCAGGATGGCTGGGCGCGATATTCAATAACTTTCGCAACTTCGATCGGCCGTACAATTTGCTGCCATCGCTTCATATTGCGTTGCGAACGATTCTTGCGCATTTGTATGCGCGACATAGCGCAGGGATTGTGCGGCTCGCATCGAATGTTTGGTTCACCATGATTGGTTTCTCGACGGTGCTCACGTATCAGCATCATGTCATGGATCTGGTTGGGGGTTTTGTGCTCGCCGGATACTGCTTTTACATTTTCCGCGAAGCCCCGGTTCCGACGCCCGCCTCGGGCGATGTGCGAATTGGCGTTTATTATGGCGCGGGCTCCATTGTGAGTGTTGGGTTGGCGGCGCTATTTTGGCCTTGGGGAATCCCATTACTTTGGCCTGCTTTCGCGTTGAGTCTTGTCGCCCTAGGGCACTTTGGTTTGGGCGAGCGGATTTTCCGCAAGCTCGATGGCAAGCTGCCGTTGGCCACAAAGATTGTCCTGGGTCCGTGTTTGTGGGGGCAACATCTTTCGCTGTTTTATTATCAGCGTCAATGCAGGCCCTGGGATGAAGTTGTCCCGGGAGTTTTAATCGGGCGCAAGCTCAATGATCGCGGGGCCGAAGAGGCGATTCGATTGGGCGTGACTGCCGTTCTGGATCTCACGTCAGAATTCTCCGAAGCAAGGCCTTTCCTGGCGACGGGTTATTTGAATATACCGATACTCGACCTGACCGCACCAACTCAGCGTCAATTATCGGAGATGGCAGATTTTATTGGGAAGAGTTGTCAGAATGGAAAGGTTTACGTCCATTGCAAAGTTGGTTATTCGCGAAGCGCTGCGGCAGTTGGGGCGTATTTGATTGCGAGTGGAAGAGCTACGGGAGCAGGGGATGCGATTGGGATGCTGCGGCGCGCGCGGCCTTCGATTGTGGTGCGGCCCGAAATTGTTGAAGCACTTCAGTTGTTCGAGAGCGGACGCGGGTTGATGACCGCGCCACAGACCGGTGGTTCGCTTCCCGCCGCTTTTTAGCGGAGCGGCTCCCAAGCCGGTTACATCTCGACGTCAGCCTGTTCCAGGACTTTCAAAATCTTATCGAACGCGTTTTGAAGATCCGCGGGATTCGTCAGATCTACCACGAAACGTCCATCGCGGTTTGGACGTGAAATGGTATGTCCGTCCCAAAAAAGAATATTTACCAGTTTCTGGCGATGATTCGTGCGAGGTTTGATATTGAAGGATTCGAGATCGGGAGGCGCAAAAAACTGTGTATCAATCACCAGCGCCCGAATCGGCGTGCCGTTTCGATTATTGCCGAGCTTGTCGAGTGTGATGTGTTCAGGAATTGGATTCGTATTTTGATTATCGAATAGAGCTGTCACTCCTGCGTGCCGATAATAATAACTGGACTGAGCCTGGGTGGTGCCCACGCGACTCAGTTCCAACTCCGAATCAAGAGGTTGGTCCGTGCCGGGACAGAACAGCACCTTTGGCTGCTGAGCCAGATACTGCTGAAGCAGAAGTCCGAGCCCAACCGGCGGACCGCTCCGAAGCGAAATCAAACTCGTCGGAGCACCGGTCGATGGATAGAAATCGCTTGGGCTGGTAAATGGAGGCGCTTTCGGGCCGTAAGGAATTTTTCCATCGTTGTCCGCAGCATACGCGATAATTGACAGGCCAATCTGGCGCAAGTTGGAAAGGCAAACCGTCTTTCGCCCCTTGGCCTGCGCCGACGAAAGCGCCGGCAACAGTAGCGCCGCAAGAATTGCGATGATCGCAATCACGACCAGCAATTCGATCAGCGTGAAACCTGCCGGACGGGTGGAGTCGTTATTCCGAATGCGACAACGTGCATCCCGCGGTCTGGACAGACTAACGCCGCCGGGCAAACCGCGCTTCGTCGAGCATAGTCCGTAGAGGCGCATACAAACTCATGGCACCAACTGCGCCCGATAGAAACCCTGCCCGGCAGTCGCATTTGTATCGGTGAACGTCAGCGTCTCCGATTCATTTGTCACCAGACCGATACTCGACCAAACCGGCGCAGCGTCAAATTTCGTACATTTCTGGATGTCGAACACCATGCCGAGTTCGCCTTCAATAACGAATGAAAGCTGCCCATTGGTCCAAACCGGGTCTGAAAGCGTAGGCGCGTGCGTGGCGGTCAGCCGGACATTGTCCAAATCCCAATAACCACCCTCCATGTTGGTGTCGGTTATCGACGAAAGCAATCGCACGCCAATGTGCTGGCCCGCCCATGGATCAGTAGCCTTTATGAAACCGGAATTAGCGCTGAAATCAATGAAATGAGTGTTGTTGCTGAACACAGTGGACGAATTCGTCACACTTGTCGCCGCAACAACAACCATATTACTCGCCACATCTCGATAGTACAACGCCAGTTCGATTGTCGCACCTTGCAGCATGCCGCCACCGGTCCCGATGATGCCAACCGTCAAACAATAGGATTTTCCAACTTCGTAAATCTCGCTGAAAGCATGGTTCGTTGGATTATCGTAGTCCTGAAAAATCCCGACCTCCGGAATAACAAACATCCACGCCGCCTGCGCGCCATCGCAATTGTCGATATAACCGGGCGCGCCGGGGGTTAAATTTTCGAACTCGCCAGTCAGTTGAGACCAAAGAAACGCGCCGCCACCTTCGTCATACCAATCTGGCTTGGCAGTTTTCTGCCACGAATCGATAAACGGACTAGCATAGGTGGTTGGGGGCGATTCGAACGACCCGTTCGGGAGCGCGATCGCATCGGCTGCCAACGCGCGAAAAGCCATGAGCGCTACTATCCCGATTATTGTTGCAGGCAAACGCATGAACACGCACCAGTGTGCCCTCGGACCTACCTCCGCGCAAGGCGTTGCCGCGCAGATGTCATCCGCCCTCAAATTGCATCACAGGCCTTACGCCTTGCGACTCCTCCGTCTTGCAGCCACCGCACAAAGGCCCAACGCCGCCAAACTCGCCACACCCGGTTCCGGAACGCTTGTCAGCCGAAAGTTATCCATATCCCAATAGCCGCCCGAAAAGTCTGACGCCGTGATTTGAATCATCACGCCAATATTTTTTCCCGCCCAGGCATCACTCGACTGAACCGCCGGGATTGTCATAGAATAATCGACGAGGTTTAGAGGTGTCGTCATCGGAAAAGTCGCAGGGTTGTAAGTAATGGTGGTCGGGCTACCAATGGTGACCATGTTATTCCCCGCGTCCCGATAATAGAGGCTCAATTGGAGGGAATTGTTCGGGGTCAAGGACTTGCCAAAAACTCCGAGCGTTAACGTGTAGGATTGGCCGACGCCATAGTTAGCGTTGAAACCGGGCGATGTACTGTAGTCCTGCGACAGACTCACCTGCGGGAACGAGAGCATGTAGGCGCACTGGACGCCGTCCCGGTTTGCGTAAGGATTTGTGTCGTAGAAGATCCCGGCGGTTTGATCCCACGTAAAGCCGAACGTCGCCGGATTGAAATAAGCCGGCTGCGGGGCTTTTTGCCATGAATCGATGCTGGTGCTGACCCCTACCGGCAAAGTGGATGGCGACTCGAAGGAACCGTTTGGAACCGCAATCGAAGCAGCATGGAGGGTGGAACAAACCGTCGCGCTGACGGCCAGGGCCGCTAAATTTCTTTTGAATGAGACAATACAGGAATTCATTTTCTATCGAAGTTGGGTATTTTTATTCGTTACAACTCTGCGCATCCAGACCGCCGCTCCCCGTGCAAAGCAAGACCGGCCGCATGGACGCTGAACATGGCAGAATCTGTACGCGCCGCTTTACCGCCGCAAGGCAATTTTCGTTTCAAACGTTTTCCCCCGCGTCCGTAAATTTACGGGATGGAGTGGTGCTCACGGCATTCCCCAAGGTCCCGAAGCGATCCACTTCCGGGATTATACTGGTTGCCCAAAGTAATTTCCGTAAGTGGCAGGGGTGGAGACAACGCGCCCAACCTCGGGAAGTGGAAATTAGTTTTGGCAATCGCTCTAATTAATTCCGCTGAAAGTTTCTGGCCGGTCGCGGACTCAAACCCTTTGCCATAAGCCAACCTTATTTAACTACATAAGAATTTAAGTTGGGGTAGGACCGTAATTGTCCCACCCCCTTTTCTAGAATTTCGCGAAAGATAGAAAGGTAACTTATGTTCGATCAACAAATGGAACTCGGAATTGAAAACGCAAAAGTCTGCCCGTCCGTCGTCCGGCGCGAGCAGAGAACCCAACGCGCCCGCTGGTGGTTCGACCGGATGCGCGAAATCGTCGAGCAAGCGGTCGATCGGCGTCCCGCTCCGGAGCCGCGTCCCTAGCAGATTTGGTTCACAGGCGCACATCGGACGGTGGACGCAATTTCCCAGGAACGCGAGATTTGCGAATAATGTTGTAAGAAATCCGAAGTCCGAAAATCGAAGTTCGAAACAAGCCCGAACAGGAAAAACCGAATTCGAGCTTCGAATTCCAGGCTTAATTCCGGGACTGGCGCTGGCCCGTTGCGCCGCCTTCAGTCCGCCTCGGCTTCATCGGCCCCATTCGCCCGTGCGTGCTTATCAAAGCCGATGTAAATCCTCGCATTGCCGTTTCTCGCCAAATCGCGCAGTGCTTCCAGTTCCAACATTCGCAGCAATGCTGGATGTTGCGCATACGCCCGGGCGGTGCGCTCGCGCTCTTGCAACCGGCGAATTTCGGCATCCGTTTCGAGGCGCTGTACTTCGGAATCGCCTTGCGCGGCGAGTTGCTGGGCAGCGGCGCGGACCTCGGCCTCCAATTTTTGCGATTCGGCTTTGGCCTGGGATTCGATTTTTTGAACTTCCGACTTCGTGCGCGCTTCGACCAATTGCACCTGGCTCATGCGCTCGGCGGCGAGCACTTTATTCATGATTTCCTGCAAGTCGCCCGGGAAGGTCAGATCTTTCACATCCGCCCGGTGAATCGTTACTCCATAGCTCGCAGCCGTGCCTTTAACATCACGGAGAATGTCTTCGCTGAGCTGATTTCGATTCGTGAGAATGTTTTCCAACGTCATCGAAGCCAGCGAACGCCGGGCGGCAAGTTGGACATCGCTGTAAAGACGGTCTTCGTATTTCTCGACCGCATGAATGGCGAGTTTCGGGTCCACTACGCGGAACTGCACGATGATGCTGACGCGCAATGCGACTTTGTCCGACGTGAGGATTTCCTGGCCTTTAATCGTCAGGTCGCGTTCGCGCATGTCCACCAGCACGACTTCCACGTAAGGCTTTCGGTGCCCGAACAGCCCTTTGGTATTGTCAAACTCGTAACGGCCGGCTTCGAGCACTTTGGTGAGCACTCCATCCTCGTACCAGAGGCCGCGGTGAGTGTCTTTGATGATGACCTCGACTTTGTTCATGGTTCCTTTCTCATTCTGAAATTGGACCCCGAAGCGTGGCTGATAAGGAGCACGGCCGAGAACAGATCGACATCTGCTGAGTCACATTCGCAATGAGTGACAACAATGCTTGTTGGAGGCCGCTCACTAACCCCGCCGGGGCGAAGCCATTGAACGCCCACGCGCTGGGGAAGTCAAGAGGCTCTGGTTGGAACCTGTCCCGATTGGAGCATCTTGACACTACCGCCAAACGCTTTGTGCGTCGCAAGTATGGAGTGCGGTGGCAAGCGAAGCGCGACACCGCTTTCGTATCGGCGGGCACGGCGACATGAGCCAAAGCGCCGTCGCCGCTCCGCTCTGCCGGCGCACTCCATGCTGGGTCGCGGTCAAATTTGCTGCCGCTTTGTTCCATGCTCATACCCCGCAGACATCAAATCGTGGTTACGATGTTCTCTGGCGACTCGCAGCACCAACCGATACTATGCGCGCGCCAATATGAAAGTCACCGAAGTCGAAGCCGCATTGATGTCTTATCCGCTTCCTGAGCCGATGGTAATGCCATTTTGGGGCGGCGAACGAACGATCGTCAAGCGTGACGCAATGTTGATTCGCGTTAAGGGGGACAACGGTCTGGTCGGCTACGCGCCGGGTCCCGCCCACGAGCGCGCGCGGAATGAAATTCACGATTCCATCCGCCCATTCCTGCTCGGCAAAGACCCGCGAGCCTGGTCGAAGCTCGATTTCAAGGGCAATCTCGAACTCACCAAGACCTATCGCGCAGTCGAAATCGCCCTGATGGAGCTCACCGCGAAATTCGAAGGCGTCGCCCTCTCAGAAATCATCGGCGGACGAATGCGCGACCGTATCAAACTTTACGGAAGCGCGGGAATGTACATGTCGCCGACCAGTTTTGCAGAAGAAGCTGCGGCCATCGCTGAAATGGGATTTACCGCATACAAAATGCGCCCAGCATTAGGACCAGAGCAGGACCTCGAAACGGTTGTTCTTATGCGCGAAGCCGTTGGGCCAGATATCGGGTTGATGATCGACGCGCATTCCTGGTGGCGCATGGGCGATAAGAGTTACGCGCCGGAAACGGTTGCCGACCTCGCGCACGCAATGGCCGGGTTCAATCCCGTCTGGCTCGAAGAACCGCTGCCGCCGGATGACCATGCCGCTTATCGCAAATTGCGAGCAGCGAAACTTCTCCCAATCGCCAGCGGCGAACACGAACCCAGCGAAGCCGGGTTCATGGATCTTATTGAATCTGGCGCTGCCGATTACATTCAAATGGACGTTTGTTGCCAAGGCGGCTTTGCGATGGGTCGGCGCATTTTTGACGCAGTTGCAAAGAAAGGATTGCGATTCGCCTTTCACAGTTGGGGAACGGCGCTCGAAGTGCTGGCTGCGGCTCAATTCGGAATCTGCTGGCCGGCGGGTGTCGTCGAATGGCTTGAATATCCCTGTTACTCGAACAATGGCCGTCCCGGCATGTATCCATTCCCGCTTGCCGATGAAATTCTCCGCGAACCCGTCATCATCAAGAACGGCAATTTACTTGTTCCGAGCGGGCCCGGTCTCGGCATCGACATTGATGAGCGCGTAGTCGAGAAATACCCGTTCATTCCTGGCCCGTGGTCCTTCTTCAAAATCAACTCGCCTCCCGAAACCGTCGCTGTCACGGGCGATCACAGCGTCAAATGGGTTGCGGCCCAGCCGTCGCCGCCGAGGTAACGAGGCGGAGAGTCACAGATTTTCGAAAAATCCCGCCTTCTCACCTCATCCGTGAGGAGTGACTGCTTCCTGAGCATCAGAACCTTTTCCTGAGATCTTTCGGATAATTTTTCGCACAATAAGAAAGACCAGCAGCACAAGGCCCAACACGCAGACGATTGCCGCGCCGATAGGAAAGTCCCAGTTTGGCAGTGATGAAATGAACAAGCTCACCAAACTGGCGATGGTAGCAATAGCCCAACCCACGGCGAATTTCGCCCGGAGCGAGCTAGCCACATACGTCGCGCAGACTGCCGGCACGACGAGGTAGGTAAAGACGAGCAGCACGCCGCCGATATGGACGAAGCTCGTGACAACGATGCCGAACAGCATGTAAAAAACAAAATCCCACCACCGAATATTTAGACCGCTGGCAGTGGCTGCGATAGGATCCTCTGAAATCGTCAGGAACTTCTTCCGGAAGATGAGGTGGAAGATCCCTACGGCCAGGAACAGTCCAAAAGTTTTCATCACATCGTGGTCCTTGACCACAAGGAGTTCCCCTACAAGAGAACGTTGCAACTCCTCGTTACCGCCCGGGCTCCGCGCCAGAGCGAGAATTGAGGCGGCGGCAGCCACCACATAAACAATTCCGATGAGCGCCTCCTGCGGCACTTTTTGGTCTTTGCTCCGCGTAAAAGTTAGCAGGATAGCGCCCACAAAGGTGAACCCGAGCGAGAAGGCATAGCTCTGCCAGTCGTGGACATCGTAGCCGAACAGCAGGGACATACAGGTGCCAAAGGCGGCCGTTTGAGCGAGAGCAAGGTCCACGAAGATCACGCCGCGGCGCACAATGTGCAGGCCCAGATATACGAGCAGCCAGGGGAGAATGAGGCACGCGATGAGCGGCCATTTCATCACCAAAATCAGGTCGGGAAGGCTCATGGTTTTTGGGCGAGGGCTTTGGCAATCGCGTTTACGAGGTAATCCATTAACTGGATATAGCCGCCTTCGGTTCCTTTTACTCCACCAGGGAATTGCGTTACATCCACGACTGTCGCTACGGTTTTGTCGGCAACGGTTTCTGCCGTACGCCTGTTCAGATAGGGATCGACGATGATGACGTGAACTTTGGCCTGGCGCATTTTCATGATCACTTCCGCCAGGTGTGTGGGAGTTGGCGGAACACCGGGCTTCGGTTCCAGGAACAAGTCAATCGGCAAACCAAACCGATTCCCGAAGTAGAGCCATGAATTGTGGTAAGCCACGATTTGCTGTCCCTTGAAAGGCGCGAGCTTTTGCTGCCATTCGGCCATCCTGGCATCGAGGGCGTCAGTGAATTTCTTCAAGTTGGCCCGGTAATCGCCGCACGATTTTTCATCCAATTGGCACAGCGCGTCCGCGATTTTCTGAGCCACCAGCTTCGCATTCACCGGATCCACGAGAAAGTGAGGATTGCCGGCGGCATGAATATCGCCCCGGGACCGATCAAGAGTCGAGGGGACTTCGAGCAATTGAAGACCTTGCGCCGCGGCCACGTGTCCCGGAGCGCCCGGCACGACTTTTGGGTTACGCGCCTGTTCCAGCAAAGCCGGCAGCCAGCCAATCTCCAACTCCGCGCCTCCCTCGATGAGCATGTCGGCCCGATTCAGTTTTACGATGAAGCTCGGTTTGGCGTCCACAAAATGTGGATCTTCGGTCGGTTTGGCCAGCGTTGTCAGTTCAATATGGTTGCCGGCTATTTCTTTTGCGATCGCAGCCAGGTCCGGCGTCGTTGCCACCACGTTCAGTTTTGCAAAGGCAGAGGTCGCCAGGAGAACAACGCCTGCCGTCATTAATTTCAGGATGTTGGTTTTCATATCAAAAATCGGAAATCTGTCAGTTATGTGTTATTAGAATTTGTGGGCTCCATGTGCGCCGAGGAGAAATTCGACCTGAAGCCAAATCGAGTGCTCGGTGCCGAAAAGTTCTCCATGGTCGTAGTTGTATTGCAGTCGGATTTTCGAGAACTCGCTGGGATAAAACGTCAGCGCGGGCGAGACCCGGACGCGTTCACCGCGAAAGACATCGCCTGAATCGAACGCTCCATCGTTGCCATTGGCATATTCGCCCCGAAGACCAGCCACCCAGCGATCATGGAAGCCCCACAAGACTTGCGAGTAGAATCCCCAATCGCGCAGAGTTTCGGCAGGAAGCCCGGCGGTCGGGTCCGCTCCGGCATCGTATATTTCGTAAAGCCCCTCCGTCTGCCAGGACACAAAAGGGAAACCGGCATGAGCATCGGCGGGTTTCCATTTCCAATAAACGTCGGCGCCATAAATCTGCGTGCGGCGATCGGACCCGGTGTCATTCGGACCGAAAGCGCCCGAAACGCCCAGCACTAGGGTCTGCGAATCGCTGACATCGAACGACGACGCGAGACGCGGGACGAATACAAGATCACCCGGGCCGCGCAGGTTCCGATCGAGAGTAGCCCTGCCATGGAAACGATTGGTCCCCATGTCCCCGTCGCCCGGGTTACGGAAGCTGAAGGCCGTGCCGCCCTGGCCGTCCAGGACTCCGAGGAAGGCCTCGGTGTAAAACGGAGTGGGCAACAACCATGACAGTTGTCCGCCAACGTTACGCAGGCCCTCCGGTCCAAAAGCGCGGCTCAGGATGATTGGCTCATCCACGAAAGCCCATTGATGTGGATGCTGAGAGTTCTGCCGGCCAAAGTTGGCAAAAAACTGACCTCCTTTGACTTGCAGGTTGCCCGGCAGGGCGGTGGTCTGAAGATAGGACTCTTCGAGTTCGACCTCGGTTTCATTGTTCTTATCAAGCTTGAACACGATGTTACCAAATCCCTTGAAGTAGGGATCGACTGCGCCATCCACAGCGATTTCGGCGTTGCGGAGAGAAAACCCGCGCTTGATCGGGTCGTGATCACCTAATTCCAGAAATCGCGATGGATCGGAAGCGGTCGAGCCGCCAACATCCATCAACGTGTCAAAACTGATGTTCATATAAGCCGAACCAGCCCGGGCGAGCGTTATGGGTTGGGCGGGTGTCCACGAAGTGCTGGCCGTTGATGTCGCTGCCGGAGCGGTTTGGGCAGGTTGATTCGTGCCGAGCTGCGCTGCCAAATCCTGTTCCAGTTTTTTTTGTTCAGAGATCGCATTGGTGCTGGTTGGGGATTGTCCAACCTGCTTTTTGAGTGTTTCAATCTCGTCTCGCTGTTCCTGCAGCTTTTTGTCGAATTGCTCCTTCATTTCTTTTTGCTGCTTCTCGAAGCGCTCTTGCATTTCCTTAAGCTTGCGCTCAAACGTATCCACAACGTTTGTAACCGTTGTCTCCTGGGCCTGGGCCATGATGGCGCTCAGACAAAGGGCAGAAGACCACCCCAAAAGGTTTCTCAATTTCATATTCTTCAAAGGACGGACGCGTTTTGCGTCCACAAAGCTCACGGCTCCTTTGGGACACTAGAAGATCAGATTGCAGGCCAAGGATAATCCCGAACAGCTTTTGGGCAGGGCCGGGAGCCTTTCGGCCCGCCTCAGCCGGCAACCGTTTTGGAAGAATAGAAAAGTGGCGGCGCCCGGCTTGCAGAAAGCCGATGGTCACAAGCAGGAAGAAATTGTGGCTCTGATCGCTGGACCAGCTCCGGTACCGGCGCGGTGAACACCGCGGCAATTGCCGGCGTTAGCCCGGAAAGTAATCCCTGTTGCTGAACCTGAGTGACGAGGCAACGGTGGCTGAGATTCTGAGCGTCCGAGTGAAGCCGGCCGTGAAGCCGTGGAGAAACGACCAGAGCCAGAGTCCCGAGCCATAACGCAAGCATCAGAATGCTTGCCGCTCGCATCCCGAAATTTTTCTGTCGCTCAGATGTCATCCAAGCCCTGTTATGGACGAGTTAATCCACTGAATTGGCTGCCAAGTGCAACGGGGGTCCGCATCGGCCATTATGCTAGTCGCACCCACGTCCTCTTGCAAGTCACTTGCAGAAATGCCTGTTGTTGCCGACCGTTATTCCTGCTACTTACAGCAAGCCGAATGAGTTGGTTGCGATTAACTGTGCTCCGCGGACTGGCGAGCAGGCGTGCAAAGGCCGCGCTGCTGCTGAGCCTCTTCCTTTCCCTTGTCGCGGTGGCTGCGTCTGCGACTCTACACAGGGCAATCCATCCGAACGCCAACCAGCCCGACCATCACTGCGCCGCCACCTTGCTCGCGTCCGGCCAGATCGATGCCGTAGCAACCGCTACCATCCTCCCGGCGGTTTCGCTCATCCCCATCGCGGCGAATTCTTTCAAGATCTCTCGCCCTGCAGTTCCCTCGTTCAATCTTCCTTTAAGCCGGGGACCTCCGGCGCTTCTCTCGTAGTTCGTTCGGCCTTTTCGCCGCCAGCGCGCGCCGTAAGGCGCACTGGATGTTGAAAAGGCGATGGTCCCGCGATTGGGTTTGTTCCGCCGCTTGATTGCGTGGATGCCTTGACGGCGGAGTCAATGAGAGAAGCTGTTAGCCATGAAAAATTCTGCAGAACGCCTGGCTTGGGCGTTGGGAAGTTGCGAACAGTCGCACATTCGAATGACAACTGTGCGCAAAGCCATAATCGAGTTTTTATCCGAGCAACGAAAACCCGTAAACCTGGACGCCGTATCCCACATTCGCGGCGTCAGGAACGAATGTGACGCGACGACCGTCTATCGGACGCTCATGATATTCCAGGACGCCGGTTTGGTCCGATGCGTCGGAATGTTGGGCGGCACGAGCCACTTCGTTTTGAACGTGCCCGACGACATCAGCCATTTCCTCATCTGTGAACGCTGCGGCGCGGTCGAGGAATTGGAGCTATCGCCGGGCGTTCTAGCCGACTTGGAGCGTTTGGCGACCGAGCACGGTTTTGCGCCTAGCGGCCACTGCATGGACCTGCACGGAATCTGCAGGACCTGCGAAGAAGCGTCGCGACTGAGAACCCCCACTGTGAAAGTTATGGCCAGGTATTGTTTCGTTTAGTGAATCAGAAAATATGAAATCCGTAAAAGTCCGTTTTCAAAAACATTTCCCGTTAACGGTCTCGCTCGCAGTGCTGGCAATCAGCCCGGCGATCGCCCAAACCAATAACTCTGTATCCGATTCAGGCTCGACCAACGTCACGAAATTAGAGGCCGTGGATGTCTTCGGAAAACTCGAAGCCGCACGCGAGCAAATCGTGCCGAGTCTCGGCGCGACTTCCTACGGCATCAGCAAAGAACAGATCGAAAATCTGCCGCAGGGTGAAAATTCGGGCTTCAACCAGGTAATTTTGCGCGCGCCTGGCGTGGCTCAAGACGGTCTCGGCGGATTGCACATCCGCGGCGAGCACGCCAATCTGCAATACCGGATTAATGATGTGCTTTTGCCTGAAGGCATCACCGGTTTCGGCCAGGAGCTGGATGCGCGTTTTGCGGATGATGTGCATTTGGTGACCGGCTCATTGCCGGCGCAATATGGCTTCCGCACCGCGGGGATTGTGGACATCCACAGCAAGAACGGCGCCTTTGAGCCAGGCGGGGAAGTGGGCGTATATGGCGGAAGTTATGATACGGTAAAGCCAAGTTTTGAAGTTGGCGGGTCACAAGGGAATCTAAATTACTTCATCGACGGCAACTATACTCATGACAACATCGGGATCGAAAATCCGACGCGGAGCCACGACCCGATTCATGACATCACCGATCAGTTTCGGCTGTTCACGTATCTTTCGTATGTGCTGGATGACACGAGCCGGATCAGTTTCATCGGCGGTTTGTCGTATGCAGATTTCGAAGTTCCGAACACGCCGGGCTTGCCGCCCGGGGCCGCGCCCGGTGGCACAAATTGGTCCGCGCAATTGCCCTTCACAAACTTCAATTCGGCAAATCTGAATGAAAGGCAGAACGAACAGAATTATTATGCGATCGCCGCTTATCAAAAATCCGTCGGTGATTTGAATCTGCAGATCGCCGCTTTTGGGCGAGACAGCAGCGTTCATTTCAAGCCGGATAACCGCGGGGATTTGTTCTTTGACGGTGTCGCCAGCGATATCAGCCGCACCGTCTATTCCGGCGGTTTGGAAACCGACATGAGCTATGCGCTCTTCGGCGGCAAGCACACCGTTCGCGCGGGGTTCATGGTTTTGGACGAAAGCGCTCCCATCCACAGCAAGACCGGAGTCTTTCCGACGGACGCCGATGGGAACCCAACTGGCAGTCCTTTTGCAATTCAAGACAATAGCACGCTCCACGCTCTCTTCTTTGGAACCTATTTGCAGGACGAATGGAAAATCCTTCCGAAAGTGACGCTGAACTTTGGCGCGCGCTTCGACCTGATTGATTCGTTTGTTGACGAGAACCAGGCCAGCCCGCGTGTCAACGCCATTTATCAGCCCTTCGAAACGACCGCATTGCACATCGGCTACGCCCGCTATTTCACGCCTCCAGCGCTCGAGAATGTCAACAACAGCAGCATCACGAAATTCGATGGCACATCCAACGAATCCGAAGTCAAGACAGGCGATGTCGCGCGCTCCGAGCGCTCGGATTATTTTGACGCAGGCATCACTCACAAACTCCTCCCCGGATTGCAGGTCGGTGTCGACGGGTACTACAAGAAGGCCAGGAACCAGCTCGATGACGGTCTTTTCGGCGCGTCGCTGATCCCATCGCAATTCAACTATCGAGAAGGGGAAGTGTATGGCGTCGAATTTACGGCGAACTATACCCTTGGCGGATTTTCGACTTATGCGAACGTCGCGGTATCCAGGGCACGCGGCAAAGATGTTGTCTCCGGACAATTCTTATTTGGCGCTGATGATCTGGCTTATATTCGACATCACTGGATTTACCTCGATCACGACCAACTCATTTCCGGCTCTTTCGGCGCGTCCTATCTTTGGAAACGTTCGGATGGCAGCACGCGCGTTTATGCCGATGCGCTGTATGGCAGCGGTTTAAGGACAGACAGGACGGCGTCTGACGGAACGACAATTCCCAACGGCGGCTCTGTTCCAGCTTATTATTCGGTGAGTCTGGGTATTGAAGAGGGCATTAAGTTCCATGGAAAGGAACGGCTCAAAGCACGTTTCGACGTCGTGAACATCACAGACAATATTTATGAACTGCGCGACGGTGGCGGCATCGGCGTAAACGCCGCGCAATTTGGCATGCGGCTGGGCTTCTTCGGTGGAATCAGTTTTGTCTTCTGATGCCACGATCTGGTTTGCGTAATGGATGTAAATACAAAAACGCCCACATACCCGCTGAAATCTGAGCTCTCGCGGCTGTCGCTTCATGCGACAGAGCGCGAAAGCAGCGGAAAGCTCGCGTGGGTGAATTCGATTTGCATCCTTTTTCTGCTCATCGGAGTCTTTGGCTCGAGACTCGGGGAAGCTTCCATCAAGCCATTGCCGCCCTTGGAAGTGGCGGTCCCGGCCATTGTCGAGCCGGTGCCTCCGCCGCAAACCACAACGCCAGAGCGACAGCAGGATACTTCGGAAAATGAGAGGCCGGACACGCCACAGGTCGTTGTGGTGACGCCGGACGCGCCCAATATCAGTTTTTCCGTCCCAACCATCGGGAATCTGGTAGTGCCCAATGCCGTCGCCAAAGCGCCGCCTCTTCATCCGATGCAAGCTCCCGCGCCCTTGAAACAGGCGCCCACTACGCTTAATACGACAGGCGGTGGCGGCGAACGACCCCAACCGCCATATCCGAAAATTGCTTTGGAACAGGGACAACAGGGAACCGTTATTCTGCTGCTGAGCGCGGATGAGGCCGGAATCATTACCTCTGTCGAGGTGAAGCAATCCTCGGGATTTCCAATGCTTGACCGCAGCGCAGTTGATTTCGTCAAGCGGCGCTGGACTGTGCCGCGTGGCACAAGGTTGGCCGAAGTGCCGATCAATTACCGCCTCAAAGCCGATTGAATCTTTCAACGCTTCAACCCACCCAAGTTGAGTATTTATCATGTTAGCAAATATCATCTTTCAATATTTTACACGCGGCGGTCCCGTGATGTGGCCCATTCTTGCCTGTGCGCTCACGGCAGTCGCAGTTGTCGGCGAGCGCACCTTCTGGTGGTGGCGCGAGAGCTTGAAACGCGATCTCCAAAAACGTGAGGAAATTCTCGGCGCACTCGAAAATTCCGACGTCGAGTCCGCAAAAAAGATCGCCGAAGGCTCCGGTGACCCGGTCGTCCGCATGATCCACCACAGCCTGAATCACGTCCATTCCTCAATGCCGGTCGCTTTGCAAATGGCCGCCGGCATTGAATTAGAACGCGCGGGGCGCTTTCTGAATATCATGGATACGCTCGTGACTCTTGCGCCCCTGCTCGGATTGCTAGGAACCGTAACCGGGCTCATGCGCGCTTTTCTCAAGGTCGGCTCGGCGGAACTGGCTGTCAGCGCTGTGACCGGTGGCATTGGCGAAGCACTCATCGCCACCGCTTGCGGACTGGGCATCGCCATTATCTCCCTGGTGCCCTTGAATTATTTCTCGGGAAAATTGGCCCGCCTCCAATTCGAACTCGAAACCGCCGCCAGCAACGTCGAGGTCCTTGCCAACGCCGGAAAATTGAATCAAGTGCGGTGAAATTAGGTCTCCCAGTCAAACGCAAGCACTCGCGGATCGAAATCATCCCGCTGATCGACATCATGTTCTTTCTCCTCGCCTCCTTCATGATGGTCAGCCTCCAAATGGATCAAACCCAGAATATTTCCGTCAACCTTCCCGCCGCAGCCGATGCTCCGCACGATTTCAAACCCGACATGCTGAACATTGCCGTGGACAAGGCCGGCAATACCTGGCTCGAAAAGAAAGAGGTCCCGTTGCCCGAACTCGCGACGGTTGTCAGCAACCGATTTCGCGCCGATACAAATCTTCCCGTCTATATCAGCGGCGACCGCGAAACGCTTCACGCCGCAATGGCAGACGTCCTGCAGACCGTGCGAGGTGTCGGAGTCCAAAAAGTTGCCTTTATGGTCGCAGGACCAGAAACCGCCGACGCCCTCCCTCTCCCCAAGGGAGAGGGCCGGGGCGAGGGGGAAGGGACTCTTCGCCAGCCCGCATCGCACAAATGACATATGCGTCCACCCCTGCTCAAAGTGGTTAACCAATGAAACTGCGCTCTCCATTGCGAAAACGCCGGACCCGCCTCGAAATCATTCCGCTTATCGACATCATGTTCTTTCTGCTTGCGTCCTTCATGATGGTCAGCTTGCAGATGCAAAAAGTCCGCACGTTGAAGGCCAGCCTTCCGACCGCGACAATGGCAACTTCCACCAGCAGGCCCGACATGGTGAACCTCACCGTAGATCGATTCGGCCAGGTCTCGACAGACGGCCAGCCAATCCCTTTTCCCGAGCTGTTGACGCTGCTCACCAACCGCCACGCGCTAAATGCCAACCTGCCCGTGTATATCACTGGGACGCGAGACACGACTCATGGTGCGATGGTTTATGTGCTGGATTTTGTAAAACGCGCCGGCATCGACCGGGTCGCCATTGCGGTAAAAGCCGCGCCGGGAGCAGGCGCTCACTGACCGTGAAAAAATTTCAAGAAAATCTCCTGGTCATGCTGGCGCTCGGGTTATGCGTTCTGTGCGTCTATCAGTGGCGCGGCCAGATGATTCAACGAAACGACATCGAACACCTCAATCAAGTCGTTAACGAGAAATCTGCAGCCATCCAGGGCTATACCAACTCGATTAAGACTATGGACGGGCAGATTGCCACGATGGGCGCTCAACTCTCAGAGCTGAGGAATAGCGCGATGACGAACGAAGCGCTCATAGCCAACCAGAAAACTGACATTGCGAGATTGCAGACCATGACCGAGGGTCTCACAAACGCAGTCGCCGAATACAAGAAAGCCGTCGGAACTCTCGAGGCGAAGCTCAAAGAAGCTTATGATGGCATCAACAAGCAAAACGAGGCGATGCATGAACTCGTCACCCAGCGGGACGAGTTTGTGAAGAAATATAACGACAGCGTGAAAGAGCGAAACGATGTCGTTGGCAAATACAATGACCTCGTTCAGAAGGTCGAGAAACAACAGAACAGCTCCAAGTAGTCATCGGCAGGATTGATGAAGCCGAAGTTACTCCACTTTGCTGGCGTCTCTTTGGCGGGACTTGTCGCTTGCGCTGTTGTGGCTTTTCGGCGTCCACCTCGTTCCAGGTCATCCGAGAGCAGCGGCGAAGTGGAGATTCGGGAGAGTCGATTAAGCCGATGGCTTTGGCCGAGGATTAGCATGACGGGAAGCCAACATCAGGTCAATACAACTTGTGCCGAACGGGGCCCAGCCGTTAACGACGGGTCCTAAATTACCAATCACCAGACACCTAATCGCGCGCCTTCCTGGTGTTTCGCTAAAGATTCGGGCAGTCACCAAATTTATATTGCCAGCGTGGTTAAAACGAGCCATTATGAGTGGCGTTGAGGGAAGCTCCTGTTGGCTCGACTTCGCTGATTTTCTGAAGAAATACGCCGTCGTCGTCGGGTGCTCCCCGCAGCGGCATAACCATTGCTTAGAACACCGGATCGTTGGTTTATCATTGAACGAACCGGAGCATCAAATTGTTTATTTCTTATTACTATGACTAAAACACCTAAGACAAATTCGAAAACCAACGGAACCGTCAGCGAGCCAACCCAGCCGGCCCCGTTGGCAAAACTACAACCGGCCCAACCTGTAGCGGCGAAACAGCCGCCCCAACCCGTAGCAGCAAAGATAGAAGCGGCGAAACCGGTCATAGAAGTCGCCAAACCGACCGCCCCAAAGGTCGAGCCTCCGAAAACTGCGCCTAAGCCGACCATCTCGCTCGTATTGGTGAAACCCGGCGCAAAGCAAGTCGCTGTGGCCGGTTCCTTCAACGACTGGAAGCCCGAACGGACGCCCTTGGCCCAAATCGGCAACGGCAGATGGGTAGGGGACTTGGCAGTCAAGCCCGGCCGCCATGAGTACCTGTTCGTTGTGGATGGCCAATGGCTGCCGGACCCCAACGCCAAGGAAAATGTCCAAAATCCGTTTGGCGGGAAGAATTCGGTGCTGATTGTGTCGGCATAATTTGGAACGGATTCAATCCGTTCCATCTACAGATGTTATATGCGCCAGCCCTTTGCAGGGCTTTTGACGCTTTGGCGCATTTCATTCTCAATTCTGGCTTCAGACCACATTTCCGTTCCAGTCTTCGGAATTTTAAGATTAGACTTTGGTGGTCCTGACGAAGGCGAATCCAACCGAATCCGACCGGTGGTGTCCGGCCGCCAAAATCCGCTTTCCCCGTTGACGCATAGACCCTAACGTCGTCCTCGTGTCCAATAAGACTCTGACCTTAGGTCATTCGCCGGACCCGGACGATGCTTTCATGTTCTACGGCTTGGCCAAGGGACTCATTCCAGCGAATGGCTATCGGTTCGAGCACATCCTCCAAGACATCCAGACATTAAACGAGCGTGCGACTCGAGGGGAACTGGACATCACCGCGATCAGCATCCATGCCTACGCCTATGTGAGCGACAAATATGCCCTCCTGCCAAGTGGTGCCAGCATGGGAGATGGCTACGGCCCCATGTTGGTCGCCAAGCAACGGTTCTTGAAAGCCGAAATCCTGCATAAGAAAATTGCCGTTCCGGGCACGATGACCAGCGCGTTTCTGGCCTTGCAGCTTTGGCTCGGCAAACCCGCAAAAGAGTTCAACTACATTGTCGTCCCCTTTGACCGAATATTCGAAACCGTCCGCTCCGGCGCCGCAGACGTCGGCCTAATCATCCATGAAGGCCAACTGACCTACGAAAAAGAGGGCCTTCAAGTTTGTGAAGACCTTGGCGCTTGGTGGGGTCGCGAAAACGATGGCTTGCCGTTGCCTTTGGGAGGTAACGTAATCCACAAGCGCTTTGCTCCAGAGGTTCGCAAGACCGTCTCGAAGATTCTGACCTCCAGCATCCAATTTAGCCTCAATCACCGGCCTGAAGCGGTTCAACACGCCCTCCAATACGCTCGCGATATGGGCCAGGACCTCGCGGATAAATTCGTCGGCATGTATGTCAACCATTGGACCCTCGACTATGGCGAACGGGGCAGGGAAGCTATCCGCCGATTTCTCGGCCTCGCGCATGAACGAGGCCTAATCCCGCATCACCAGGAGCTTGAGTTTGTTGAATAAATTGGGGAGATTCGCTTGGGAAAAGTGCTTTACAGCATTTCTGGCCACAACTACCATCCCGGACCTATATTAACGAGGAACTGATTAGTTGAATTAGTAAGTATGGAAGCAAAAACAAAGACGATAGGCGATTTTAAGTTGCACGAAAAGGACACAGGTTCGGCCGACGTCCAGATTGCGCTGTTAACGCAACGGATTAACCATTTGACCGAGCATCTCCAAACAAACAAGAAGGACCACAGCTCGCGCCGCGGGCTGTTGATGATGGTCGGCCAACGACGACGGTTGCTGGATTACCTCCAGACTATCGATGTCAATCGGTACCAGACCGTCACCAAAAAGCTTAAGCTGCGCCATTAGCGCAAAAATCCTTCCTCCGGGCCTCGTGGCCGCGATTGCCAGCGGCCCAGGGATGGTTGATATTTAGCCGGGCTGACAAACCGCGAGCGGCCTGGTTTTCACGCCAAAGATACTCGCGTCAACAAATATCCGTTGCCCTGAGTGATTTCATTCAGCTCCGAAAGCGTTCGGAGTTTACTGAAGTTCCTCGAGGGCAACGGCAAGAATCAACATTATGCCAGAAAAAGCCACTGCCCCAGTCGGGGACAAGCAAATCATTATTGAAACAGGGAAACTCGCCAAACAAGCTGACGGAGCTGTAAGCGTCCAACTCGGCGAAACGATTGTTATCGTCGCTGCCGTCGGCGCGACCAAGGCCAAGGAAGGCCAGGATTTCTTCCCGCTCACCGTCGATTACCGCGAGAAAGCCGCTGCGGCCGGCAAATTCCCCGGCGGTTACTTCAAACGCGAAGGCCGGCCAACCGAAAAGGAAATTCTCACGTCGCGCCTCATTGACCGTCCGATTCGCCCGCTCTTTCCCAAAGGTTGGTACAATGAAGTCCAGGTCCAATGCATCGTCCTCAGCGCGGATGGCGAAAATGATCCGGACATGATTGCGCTCGTCGGTGCGTCCGCGTCACTCATGGTCAGCGACATTCCATGGGAAGGCCCGCTCGGCGCAGCCCGCATTGGCCGCGTCAATGGCCAATTCATCGCCAATCCCACTCATGTCCAGATGACCGAGAGCGATCTCGACATCGTCTATGTCGGCAATGAAACCGATTTGGTGATGTTCGAAGGTTGCGGCAAGGAAATCAGCGAAGCTGACTTCAACGCAGCATTGAAATTCGGCCACGAATCGATCCAGCCGATGATCGCCGCGCAGAAGGAATTGGCGGCCCGGGCCGGCAAGTCGAAACGCGAAATCAAGCTTAACATCGTGCCGGAGGAAATTCTCACCGAAGCAAAAGGCCTTGCAGGAAACCGCATCGTCGATGCGCTGCTGACGCATGGCAAGTTGGCTCGCGAATCTGCCGTTAGTGCCATCACCGAAGGAATCGGCAAGAAGCTGGTGGAAAAATTCGGCGAGGAACGCGTCACCGAGTTCGTGCTCAAAGACGCCTTCTATTACATCCAGAAAGAAGCGGTTCGCAACCTGATCATGAGCGCCAATAAGCGTCTCGATGGCCGCGGCCTGGATGATGTTCGCCCGATTCATTGTGAAGTCGGGTTACTCCCGCGCGCCCACGGCTCCGCCATTTTCCAACGCGGCGAAACCCAGGCGCTCACGCTTTGCACTTTGGGAACAGGCGAAGACGCACAGGAATTTGATTCCTACACCGGCGGCGCCAGCGAGAAAAAGTTCATTCTCCACTACAACTTCCCGAATTTTTCCGTCGGCGAAACTGGCCGCATCAGCGGCCCGGGCCGGCGCGAAATCGGCCACGGCGCATTAGCCGAGCGTTCGCTCGAAGCGGCAGTGCCTCTCGATAACTATCCCTATTCGATCCGGATCACCAGTGAGATTATGGAATCGAATGGTTCGACGTCGATGGCCAGCGTTTGCGGCGGCTCACTTGCATTAATGGACGCGGGCGTTCCGATGGCACGGCCTGTCGCTGGCATCAGCATCGGCCTTTGCACCACTCACGACGAAAAGGATCGGATCGCCGAATACAAACTGCTCACTGACATCATCGGTTGGGAAGACGCCTTCTGCGACATGGATTGCAAAATCGCCGGCACCGAAAAAGGCATCACCGGCTTTCAACTCGACCTCAAGCTCCGCGGCATTCCTCACGGTCTTATGACCGAAGCGGTGGAGAAAGCGCGAGTTGCCCGCATGCACATTCTTGCCGAAATGGCCAAGACCCTCGGCGCTTCCCGCAAAGAATTGAGCAAGTACGCACCGCGTATCGAAACGATAAAGATCAATCCGGAGAAGATTGGCGCGTTGATTGGTCCCGGCGGCAAGAACATCAAGAAACTCGTCGAGGAATCCGGTTGCGAAATCAATATCGAAGACGATGGCACAGTGAACATCTTCTCCGTCTCCGAAGAAGGCATGAAGATCGCCCGCGAAGCGATTGTCGGCATGACTGCCGAAGCCGAGATTGGCAAAATCTATCGTGGCAAAGTCGTGACCATCAAAGAATTCGGCGCGTTCGTCGAATTCCTTCCCGGCAAAGACGGCCTCGTTCACATCAGCGAATTGGCCAACTTCCGAGTCAAGCAAACCGAAGACATCGTTAAACTTGGCGATGAGATTTGGGTCAAATGCCTGGGCGTGGATGAAAAAGGCCGCGTGAAGCTCTCTCGTCGCGCAGCGATGGCTGAACGCGATCAGGAAATGGGCGGCGGTGGCGCGACTCCTGAGAGCATCAGCGGTGAGCAGCAACCGGCCGGTGGCGAGGCTCGTCCGGAAATGGCCGAGCACGGAGAACATAGCGAGCGCGTTGGAGACCGCGGAGGCGATCGGGGTGGTGACCGCGGTGGGTATCGCGGAGGAGGCGGTGGCCGGGATCGTGGCGGTCGTGGAGGAGATCGCGGTCCGCGTGGTGGCCGGTAGGCTCCGACTCGCGGCTAAAAGCAACACGAAACGATTTAGATAACCTCAAGCGAGCCCGAAAGGGCTCGCTTTTTTTGGCGATTTGGAGTGCTTGCGAGGTAGGGCGCGGTGTCCTCACCGCACCGCTTTCCGTTTTGGATTAATGACCACGTTCCGCAATCGTCTAGTGCCGCCGCAGTATCAAGCGATGATCAATCCGCTTGGTCTGATGATACTCCAGCGGCGGCAAATCGGTCATCGTCGGCGATTCCGTCTCATTCAAAATCCCTTTTGCCATTGCTTGCAATGCCCGCCAACGCGGCCACTCCAAATCCGGCGCATGCGCGATTTGCCGCAACAGACTTCGCCACTCGATAATGACGCGGTCAATATCTCCCGGTCCGACAAGGTCGCTGATCCAGCCGTGCTTGTTCAGCGGGTTCTTGTGAACCGATGCGACGACCAGTTCCGCTCCGGAACCGTATTTTGGCGGCACGCCATTTTCGAGATAGCCGGTAATGGTCTGCAACCCAAATTTATCATGGCAGACCGCCGCCAATCGTCCACCCCAGCGATTTTCCTCGCCGCAAAAGCGGAATCCGGCATCCAGATTGGCCAAGTCGTAAATCAATTCATCGAATGGATATGATTCATCCTCAAGCGCCGCCGCGATGGCGAGACCATCCCCTTGCGAAAAAAAGCTGACCACTCTGCCGCGCATCGTCGGCACTCCACTCGCATCCACAAGGCCAAGCCGACGCCAGAGCAGGGCAACACCCGTGCTGGTAGGCAATTGGCGGCAAACTGGCACGAGCGAACACCGCGCGCAATCCGGCGGCAACACCTCGCGTTCAATCGGCTTCCAAATCGCGACGCCATGCGAATCCACCGGTACACGCATCGTCAAATCGGCAATGCTCACTTGCGCGACGATCCGATGTGCTTCATCGACAAACTTTACCACCGGGGTCTTTTGCTGCGCCAATTTCTGTTCGAGCAATGGCGCGATCTTTTCCTTCCAAACTGCCAGCGGCGCCTGGCGGCCATTCCAATCCGTCATCCGCCGAACCCACTTGGCAAGCACAACTCGATCATCTGCCAGCCGATCAGCAACCGTCATTGCTTTGCCGTAATTTCTCTCTGTTCCAGTTTCAGACAGAACGCAGAGCGTCCCGTTGCCGACTTTTTCGAGGGCACTCGGAATGCTCAGAATCGGGACAAAACTCGGGACCGTGTTGCGTGTTGCGTGTTCCGTAGATTCTGTTGAAGCTTCCTCAACGGAGCACGAAGCGCGCAACACGTCCCTTTCGCCCCCAGGCGCAACAATGTACCTCAGTAGCCGCGGCACCGGCTCCCGCATCGACTCCCTTTCGCCTCGGCTGTTCACCATTTCGCGATAGCGCTTTCGCACGTGGCGCGCACGCTCCGCATCCGTTTTCAAACCGCATGGCACAGCCGGGTGGCCCAAGGACTCCTCCACTCCCAAAAAGATCGGCCTGGTCGTAAATAACCGCTCCTGCACTTGCACAGCCTCGCGAAACGGGTCTCGGCCATTCTGTGCCGCGACCGCCATAATATTCAATAAAGCCGACCAATCCACCGCGCCGCTGCGCGAAAGATGGCAGGGCCGCGCATCCAGCAAACACAACTCATTCGGCGTGATCAGAACGAAGCCGGTTTCATCTAATCCGCGCCGTCCTGCACGGCCGAACATTTGCAATATCTCCGCCGGATTCAAAAGCTTCTCAATCTGGTCGCGCCGATACGATTCCGCAGCCAGCGCAACGCTCCTCAACGAAAAATTGATCCCGGCAGCCAAACCCATCGTGGCAACGACCACCCGCAACTGCCCCGCCTTTGCGAGCGGCTCGATGACACCCGCCCGGGCTGCGTAGCTCAATCCGCTGTGATGAAAAGCGACACGCGTCTTTAGCAATCGCGCCAAATGTTCTCCTGCGATCAATTTTTGCTCAGTGCTGAGCGGCAACGGATTTGGCGTCGGCAATTGCCGCGACAACTCGGCGGCCATCGTCTCCGCCGCCTGCCGACGCGGAGCGAAAATGAGGATTGGCCCCAAATCCTCTGCCAAAGCTTTCGCGACAAATCGCGGCCAATATCCGCGAATCTCGCTTGGGATGTAATAGTTCAGATTGTTTGCATGAATCTCTTCGAGTGGAACCGGCCGGAGATCGTGCCGAATCAAAGTCGCCTGGCGGCCAAGCCGCGTCAGCCACTTCACCACGTCCTGCGGATTGGCGACGCTGCCGCTCAGCAAGAGTAATTGCGTTTGCGGCGGTGCAAGCGCCATCGCCAACTCATAGTTCAGGCCCCGATCCGGGTCGCTCAGCATTTGATACTCATCCACGACTAACAGGGCAGGGCCATCTCCTTGAATGAGCCGATTCTTTTGCGTTTCGAGCGTCGCCACCAAAATCGGGGCGCTTAAATTTTCTGCCAAATCGCCAGTTGCTATTCCTACATCCCAGCCGCGCGCACGCCATTCCGCCAATTTGTCGTTTGCCAGCGCTCGAGTTGGGACGGTATAAATCGCCTGTCCTCGATTCTTGCCTTGTTTGGACCAAAGTTCGAAAATCAGCGTTTTTCCCGATCCCGTCGGCGCTTGCACAACGACATCTTTGCCCTCGCGCAAGGCGGCAACGGCTTGCTGCTGCCATAAGTCAGGCACCGTCACCTGATTCAAGGCGGGAAGGTCGGCCAGTTGTGTGGGAAGAGACACGGGAAAATCGAATGAATTTGTTGCCAAATGGCTAATTCGCAAAACGCATGAGGTAAATTACCCGATTTTCCTCCGTCCGAAACGGAAATGTGTTCGAATTCAGCCGAAACTCTTTCGAATTGACGGTGTCTTTACATTAGAAGCATCGCTTTTTTGAATTTTTCCACATGGGTGAAGGCATAAGACAAAATTCGCCGCTGCCGCATGAATGCGGCGTTCCGTTGAGACCGGACCGCCGCCTTCTTGCGGCAGCGGTGACCTACCCACAACAAGTTTGACTTGACCAGATGGTGATCTTAGATTTCAGGGGCATGTTTGCGGCTGATTCGAAAGCGATCACAGCGTCGGCGGTCGGAACGCCGCGCACTAAACCGGGGGATTCCTGGAAGGCAATCATCGAGCCAATTGAGCCTTTTCTACAGTCTGTTGGTGATCGTCTTACAAAGCAGGTTACCTCCTTCGAGCCGGATCTTGTGCCGTACGCGGAATATGCGCTGAATGGCAATGGCAAACATTTGCGTCCGGCATTGGTGGCGCTTACCGCAAATGCCGTTGGAAAGGTTGGAGACTCCCATGTCACCGTCGCTGTCATCATCGAGATGGTCCATTTGGCCACGCTCGTCCACGACGATGTCATGGACGAAGCCGAAATACGCCGCGGGCGGCTGACTCTCGCCGCGAATTGGGGCAATGAAATCGCCGTTCTATTTGGCGATTGCCTGTTTGCCCAGGCCCTGAAACTCGCCGCGAGTTTTCCGACGCCGGAAATTTGCCGCGCGGTTGCCATGGCGACGAATACCGTCTGCTCCGGTGAAATCTTGCAGACGCAGCATCGACGCGATTTTGAGTTCACTCGTGAGAAATATTTTAAAGTGTTGGAAATGAAAACAGCGGAACTTTTCGCTCTTTCCTGCGAACTCGGCGGTTGCCTGAGCGGCACCACGGCTGAGCAACGCACTGCCCTGCGCCAATTCGGGCTGGCTTTCGGCACTGCATACCAAGTTCATGATGACTGCGTCGATTTGTTCGGCTCTGAGGCATCCGCGGGCAAGTCCCTTGGAACCGATTTGGCAAAGGGCAAGCTCACTCTGCCAATTCTGCTTGTTTGGGAACGGGCTGACGCGAAAGACCGTGCCCGCCTGCAAGAGCTTGTCCAGGGTTGGCAGGCTGCTTCAATTGAACAGATCAGCGAGTTATTGTTCAAATACGAAGCCCTGAACGCCTCAATCGAAATCGTCCACCAGTACCTGGAACAATCCCGCCGCATCCTGCGGGGACTGCCGGCCTCAACCGGTCGCACGGGTCTGCTTGGCCTTACCGAATTTCTAGCCCAACAGACGGATGCCTTGGGAGATTCTGCCTGATTCGCCGCCTATGATTATGACTGAACCAGCCAGGCGCAAGGCACCCCGCGAGGAAGAGCAGGAACTACCCGCGGCCGCGCCAGCTCCGATTGAGGAAATGGTTCTGGTCGAAAGGGCTCGTAACGGCGACCTCGAAGCCTACGACGAACTCGTAAAGCGTTATCAGGAACGCATCTACGCGACGATTTATCACATGACCTCCAATCATGAGGACGCCAATGATCTCGCTCAGGAGGCCTTCATCAAAGGTTTTCACGCCCTTAAATCGTTCAAAGGTGGGTCTAGTTTCTATACCTGGGTTTACCGCATCGCCGTTAATAAAACGATTAATTTCCTCAAACAGCGGAAAAACAAGGCGCAAATGAGTCTGGACGACCTTGATTTTAACGCCGAACACGACCCTGATCTCGTCGCGTTGATCTCAGATAAAACACCGCGCCGGGAAGTTAATCTCGCCGAACTTCAGGAAAAATTGAACACCGCTATGCAGAAGCTGTCTGAACCTCATAGATTGGTCGTGACATTGCATGATGTTCAGGGTCTGTCGCACGAAGAGATTGCGAAGGTAATGGGTTGTAATATCGGTACTGTGCGGTCCCGGCTCTTCTACGCGCGCCAACAGTTGCAAGCGTACTTGTCTGATTATTTGAAATGAGTATGAGTCCAGAGTCCAAAAATCTTGAAGGAGTGCGCCGCTTGCTGGCGCTTAAACGATACGAACAGCCGCCTGCAGGCTATTTTCATGGCTTTTCACGCCAGGTAATCGTTCGCATCAAAGCTGGCGAACTCGGCAATGAATCCGAGGCTTCCATCTGGTCCTTTGGCGCCGGTTCAGTGTTCCAACGCGTGTGGGCTACTTTGGACGCGCGCCCAGTATTTGCAGGCGCATTTGGCGTTGCGGTGTGCGGATTTTTCGTCGTAGGTGCTCTGCTCTCGGATACTGGGGCCACTGCGGCGGATAACAATGGTTCTTCGTCACCGACGATGGTCGCCGCTCAACCGCCCGTGGTGTGGACGCAAGGGACGAGCGACCAATTTTCAAGCACAGTCGCTGTCGCTCCGCCCAATCAGGCTAAGGCCTCTCTTTTCGAGGAGATTAAATACTATCAACAGGTCGCCAGACCGCAGCAGGTGGACTTTCGAGTGACCGCACCCTGATTACCTCTCACAGAGCGACGCCTGGAAAAGTTATTCGAGCGCGACCGGGATCGTCAGTTTAGTTTCGATTTCCGAAAGGCTTCTCGGCTGATTTTAAAGCGTGGATCTTGGGAGTGTGCTTGAACTCATTCCTGCGTCACTTTCAGCCCTTCTTTTCTCAACAATTCGGCGAGTCCTTCTTTGCCGACCAAATGCCCGGCGCCAACAATTACAATTGCGTTCTTGTCGCCTCGAGCAAGTTCCTCGATTTTCGGGAGCCAGGTCCGGTTGCGGTCGGTAATGAGCCGTTTGTAAATGGAAGCTGACTCTTTCATTCCCTTATCCAACATTTGCGCAAGCTTATCGCCCTCCCCAGTCTCCCAGTATTTGACCATCTCGGTTGAATCGGCTTTGACATTATCCAGGTCTTTCAACGTCTGTTTCATGAACCAATTCCCCTCTTCTTTCGAAAGGCCATTCAGGAGCCCCAATTGAAAATCAACGGACTCAAGCGGGACAATCTGCTTGCCTGCGCTGCGAGCAGCCCTGAAAAAGTGCATATCGATTCCATACTCCGGGTCGAAACCGAGTTTCATCATTTCCAATCCTTCAAGGGTCGTCGCGGCCATTCCCGGCGTAAAACGCGCCAGCATTTCGACCGGCATGATTGTTTGACTGGCGCGATTTGTAAAACTCTGGTAAATCTCGGGCGACAAAACATCCTGCAAGGTTTGTCCTTCCGGCAATTGACCCTTGTTCATCATGCTGAGCGCGAGCGTAAGATCCTCCACGGCCGACAAATCCGTCTCAAACACGACAGTTGAGGAGTTCGTAAATGCTTTCTCAACGGTTTCAGGCAACGGATAGTTCTCCTTTTTGAGCATGTGTATCGAGCCGAGAAGATACACCGTATTTTGTTTGCCTTGAATCTTCCACAGTGAATGGCGCGTGCTGGCGCTGTTACGCGCTTCCTCTGCCCGCAGGAACGGACCGAGGCCAATGGTGAGCAGGACCAGAAGCCGCAGGATTTTGGCTTTGTGAAACTTCATTTATGCAAAGTTAGACTCATCTATTGTGTTGCGATAGGAAAATACGCGCCGCTAGTCAAACAAGAGGCGACCTAAGAAAATGCACAACAGTATCCGAGTCACAGCTCAAGACTTTCGATGGCGCGGACACCCGGAATCATTTGGAAATGATGATCGAACGTAAGGACAACCGCTCCAACGCGACGCGCGCAGCAGGCAATGACGGCATCAGTCAATGGCACGATGATACCACGACGATCGAGCTGCCAAAGGGTGTCCTCGACATCGGCCCAGAGGCGATTGTCGGAAGGAATGTTGATCATGACATCCCAAAAATCACGGAACTGTTTGCGAACGCGCTCCGGGCGCAGCGCGCGACCCACTTCGCAACGAATAACACCGCAAATAGCCAGGTCACGTGTTTCAGCCGCCAGCGCCAGTTGGCGCAACGGGTCCTGGCGCTGCCGGAGCAGGCGAATATAGTAGCTGCTATCGGCGAGAACGGGGCTTGCGGCCATAGTTCACTGGGGTTTCGTCTCCGCGCATTGCTGCCAGATTGTAAGCAGGATCGACAGCGTCCTTCAATTCTTCAGGAGAAAGGCCGAGACCGGCAGTCGCAAGCTTGAGCAGTTTCGCTTTCCTGTCCATTTCTCGCAAGGCGAGATCGACGGCTTTGGTCTTGCTGGTTGTGCCGGTGGCTTCCATCACCCTGGCGAGCAACTCGCCATCTATGTACATCGTCATCTTCATACTGTCAAAAGTATGGCATACGTGCCATACCGCCGCAAGATTTTTTCTCGAAAAAGGGATTGACGACAATCAAGTTTGGCATCAATTTATCCGCATCCGTTGATGCAACGGATCTCATGTTGAGTGGCTGAGGGACTGGCCCTGAGACGCCACGGCAACCGGCCTCGAAGGCATTCGGGGTGACCAGGTGCCAATTCCAGCCCCGACAAACGTCGGGGGAAGATGAGAAGGGCGCGCCAAATTTTTCGGCCTCTTCTCTCATCGGGAAGAGGCCGTTTTGTTGATGTGAAAGAATCTATGGAAAAGAACGAAGGTTTCATGAGGGCGTTGAAGTGCCGCGAGTGTGGCCGCGAATATCCGCTCACTGCGAATCATGTTTGCGAATTTGACTTCGGACCCCTCGAAGTTGTTTACGACTACGACCAGATCAAGCGTTCACTGACACGAGCGTCGATTCAGTCGCGCGCCAAGTCGATGTGGCGCTATCGCGAATTGCTGCCGGTCGTCAGCAATCCAACGGTGGGAACGCAGGTTGGTTTCACACCATTGGTAAAAGCGGATCGGCTGGCGAAGCAGCTTGGCATTCGCGAGCTATGGATCAAGAATGATGCGGTCAATTATCCGAGTTTGTCGTTCAAGGATCGCGTTGTAAGCGTGGCTTTGAGCCGGGCGAAAGAGCTTGGATTCGATACGGTAGCGTGTGCTTCGACCGGAAATCTGGCGAATTCGGTAGCCGCCAATGCGGCCTCAGCCGGTTTACGCGCGTATGTTTTCATTCCTTCCGACCTCGAGCAGGGGAAGATCATGAATTCGCTGATTTACGGCGCGAGTGTGATCGGCATCAAAGGACATTATGACGAGGTGAATCGGTTGTGCGCGGAAATCGCGGGAAAGTTCGGCTGGGCATTTGTGAACGTCAATATGCGCCCGTATTATGCCGAAGGTTCGAAGAGCATGGGTTACGAAATCATGGAACAACTCGGCTGGCAGGTGCCGAAGCATACCGTGGTCTGCATGGCGTCCGGTTCGCTGCTGACCAAGATTCAAAAGAGCTACCAGGAATTTATAAAGCTCGGTTTGGTGGACGAGACTGAATTTCATATTCACGGCGCACAAGCGACCGGTTGTTCGCCCATTTCAACTGCGCAAAAGGCGGGCCTGGATTTCTTCAAGCCGGTTAAGCCGAACACGATTGCGAAGTCTCTGGCCATTGGCACGCCCGCCGATGGTTTTTATGCGCTCAAAGTGATGAAAGAAACGGGTGGTTCGGCGGAAGATGTCAGTGACGACGAGCTTCGTGATGGGATTCGGCTCCTGGCAGAATGCGAAGGCATTTTTGCCGAGACCGCAGGCGGTGTCACAGTGGGCGTAGCGAAGAAACTGATTGCCTCAGGTAGAATTCCCGCCAATGATTCAGCAGTGCTTTGCATCACGGGAAATGGCCTCAAAACTTTGGATGCATTGAATGGAACCTTGGGCAGTCCACGAGAAATTAAGCCGAGCTTGCGTGAGTTCGAGGCGCTGATCGCTGATGAAGTAAAGGCCGGCATTTAAGTAAGACGATTCGAGCATATGGCAAAGAAAGTAAGAATACCGAGTCCGTTGCGGAAGTTAACAAATAATGAAGAAGTTGTGGAAGTCGATGGCGCCACAATTGGCGATGCAATCACGGAGTTGCAGTCACGCTATCCCGGGATCAAGGAACGATTGGTGGATGAAAAGGGCGAAGTGCGCCGCTTCGTGAACGTTTACGTGAATGAAGAAGATATCCGGTTTTTGCAAAATCAGGCTACGCCGCTGAAGGATGGGGACGAAGTCAGCATCATTCCGGCGATTGCAGGGGGATAGAAGTTTGTTGAATCCCGCACGCGCGCGGGATTAGCACTTTAAAACGGCAGGAGAGCGCGAACAAATTATGGCGATTTCTTCTAAAAAATTAAATGCTACCAACCGCGATACGCCGCAGCAGACGCGGCTTTGGCTGATGTATCCGCCGCGTCTGATCAAGGAGCCGTTGATTTGGAAACTTAGTCAGAAATTCAAGGTCGTGACCAATATCCGCCAGGCGAGTGTTACGGATGAAATCGGGATTGTGAGCCTCGAATTGGACGGGAAGCGTGCGGACATCAAAGCCGCAATCAAATGGCTCGAGAAATTGGGAGTCAGTGTCGAGCCCGTCGAAATTAACGTCCTCGAGAGCTAACCAAGACCTCCGCAATTACGCGACAGGTAAAAAGGGGCAGAGGACTCCGATGAATCGGGACTTTCAGCAGCCTGCGCTCCAAAATCTGGCGGCGGAGCGAGGCGCTGCGGATAACGCGTCAGCCCCGAAAGCTTTCGGGGGAGTGCGGCTGTCCTCTGTCGCTTTCATTTCGCTTCACAACGCAAGCAAGCCTCGACTAATGATGCTGTCGGCGTTTTACCTTTAACTGGGCCAGCGCTTGAGCGAGGGCTGCGGTGGCCATGGCATTTTCTTCATCATTGAGGCGTTCGGCAAGACGAGCTTCCGCGCGCTGGCGGGCTTCTTCAGCTTTGGCTTCGTCAATATTTTCAGCGCGCATTGCCATGTCCGTCATAACAGCCACGCGATCCGGCGTGATCTGGACGAAGCCTTCGCCGACGGCCAGAAAATAGTCGCGACCCGCTTTGCGCGCAACGACTTCACCCGCGACAATCTGAGTCATTACAGGTACGTGTTGCGGGTAGATGCCCATCTCGCCCTCAACCGCAGGCAAGGTGACCATCTCGACGTCTTCCGAATAAGTCTTGGCGTCGGGAGTGACGATTTCCAATTTCAGTGTCGCAGCCATGGTTCAAAAGTTAGATCGATTACATCGTTACATGGTTACATCACGGAAAGAGAGTTCTCAGCCGATGCAATTTTGTAACTTTTGTAGCCATGTAACTATTCCTTAATTTCGTCGATTCCGCCCTTCATGTAAAAGTTGCCTTCGGGAACGTCGTCGTGTTTGCCCTCGAGGATTTCTTTGAAGCCTCGGACAGTGTCGGCGACTGGCACCTGTTTGCCTTCGCGGCCAGTGAAGACCTGGGCGACCGTGAAAGGCTGGCTGAGGAACTTCTGCATTTTGCGGGCGCGCCAGACGGTAATTTTGTCATCTGGCGAAAGTTCATCCATGCCCAGAATGGCGATAATGTCCTGAAGATCCTTGGAACGCTGTAGAACTTTCTGAACTCCGCGGGCGACATCGTAATGTTCCTGGCCAACAATTTCTGGAGTCAATGCGCGAGAGTTGGAAGCCAGCGGATCCACGGCGGGGAAGATGCCCTGTTCGGCGATGGAACGTTCGAGCACGATGGTTGCATCGAGGTGCGCGAAGGTCGTCGCCGGTGCCGGGTCTGTCAAATCGTCAGCAGGCACATACACAGCCTGGAACGACGTGATGGAACCTTTCTTGGTTGATGTGATGCGTTCCTGCAGGTCACCCATTTCTGCGGCGAGAGTCGGTTGGTAGCCGACGGCGCTGGGCGTGCGGCCCAGGAGCGCGGAAACTTCAGAGCCCGCCTGCGAGAAGCGGAAAATGTTATCGATGAAGAGCAACACGTCCTGGTTTTTCTCGTCACGGAAATATTCCGTCACCGCGAGCGCGGAAAGAGCGACGCGGAGACGAGCACCAGGTGGCTCATTCATCTGGCCGTACACAAGGCCGATTCGCGAGCCGGGCTTCAAAATCGGCAAGCCGGTGGCTCCACGCTTGAGATGTCCCTTCTCGTCTTTTTCGCAAACAATCACGTCAGCTTCCGCCATTTCATAGTAAAGATCGTTCCCTTCGCGAGTGCGCTCGCCGACGCCCGCGAACATCGAAACGCCGCCGTGCAGCTTGGCGATGTTGTTAATTAATTCCATGATGACGACTGTCTTGCCAACACCGGCGCCACCAAACGCTCCAACCTTGCCGCCTTTCAAGAAGGGACAAATTAAATCAATCACTTTAATGCCCGTGGTCAGCACCTGCGGGGACGTGGACTGATCAACCAGCGGGGGAGGGGGCCGATGGATTGGATAATATTTGTCTGCCTTGACCGGACCCTGCTCATCGACGACGTCGCCGGTGACGTTAAACACGCGGCCCATGACGCCTTCGCCAACGGGCATGGAGATGGGTCCGCCGCTGTCAGTCACTTCGAAACCGCGCTTGAGTCCTTCGGTGGTGGACATCGCGACGGTGCGCACCCATTTGTCGCCGAGGTGCTGCTGCACTTCGAGGGTGAGTTTGACCGGCTGGTCCTGGACTTTGTAATCCAACGTCAGGGCGTTGTAGATGGCGGGCAGTCGGTCACTGAATTCGACGTCCACAACCGGGCCGATGACTTGAACGATTTTGCCTTTATTCATGTGATTAAATTATCCCATCGCCATCGCGGCGCTGGTGATTTCGAGGAGTTCTTTCGTAATGTTCGCCTGGCGCAGCTTGTTGTATTCGAGCGTGAGATCTTTGATGATCTGCTTGGCGTTGTCGGTCGCGTTTTTCATCGCCACCATCCGCGCGCTATGTTCGCTGGCCTTGGCTTCGAGTAGAATCTGATAAACCTGGAAATTAAGATAGTGCGGCAGCAACGCGCCGAAAACTTCTTCGACATTTGGCTCAAACAGAAACTCCGTCGCGCCTTTGAGAAGCTTTTCCTCCATTGCTTGACCATGAACACCGGCAACTACGCCTTTGATTTGGCCCACGGGCAGGAGAGGAAAAAGTTCGGGTTTTTGATTCAGCGTGGAAATGAAGTTAGTGAAAAGAATATCCACGCGCTCCACTTCGCCCTTCAGGAACATATCCCGGGCGAATTTGGAAATGGCGCGAGCTTCGCTAAACAGCGGCGCGTCCTTGTAAGTGAACTCGGCCGCAAGCTGGCGCTTCGTGCGCGCAATGAATTGGGAGCCTTTCCGACCTGCTGTAACGTAAACGGTCGTCGCTTTATCGAACTTTGCCCCTTCACGCATCAAGTTGCCATTGAGCGCCCCGCAAAGCCCCTTGTCAGTGCTGACGACGATGATCCCGCGTTTACCGCCCTCACGCTTTTCCATCAGCGGATGCATAAAATCGCCGGCATGATAAGTCACCTCGGCGAGCACTTCGTTCATCAAGGTCGCGTAAGGCCGCCCCGCCAACGCTGCCTGTTGCGCCTTGCGCATCTTCGACGCGGCGACCATCTGCATGGCTTTGGTGATCTGCGCGGTATTCTTGACCGACTTGATGCGCCGGCGTATGTCGCGTGTGCTGGGCATGGGTTAGAAGTTCGAAATCCGAAGTTCGAAATTCGAAGGAATACCGAAGCTCGGCAACAGAATTGTTCTCGCCCGCTTCATTTATAGGTCTGCTTGAATTCCGTAATTGCCGCTTTGAGATCGGCAGCCAAAGCATCGCTCAACGCCTTTTCCTTTGCAATACGCCCCATCAATTCCGCTTTGCGACTGGTGAGGTAATCAGTCAGTTTGGCCTGGAAATCTTTGATGCGATCGACAGCGACATCATCCATCAAGCTATTTTGGACCGTCCACAGAATCGCTGCCTGCACTTCGACGGCAATGGGATTGTATTGCGGTTGTTTAAACACTTCGACGATGCGTTTGCCACGTTCGAGTTGGGCTTGTGTCTTGGCATCGAGGTCGGAGCCGAACTGGGCGAAGGCTGCCAACTCGCGGTATTGCGCCAGATCGAGTTTGATGCGGCCTGCGACTTGTTTCATCGCTTTAATTTGCGCCGCCGAACCGACGCGCGAGACGGACAAACCTACTGAAATTGCGGGCCGAATGCCCTGGTAGAACAAATCCGTTTCCAAATAAATCTGGCCGTCGGTGATCGAAATAACGTTCGTCGGAATATACGCCGAGACATCGCCAGCTTGAGTTTCGATAATCGGCAGCGCGGTGAGCGAACCGTTGCCGTACCGTTCGCTCACGCGCGCCGAGCGTTCGAGCAGGCGGCTGTGCAGATAGAACACGTCTCCAGGGTAGGCCTCGCGGCCCGAAGGGCGCTTCAGAACGAGTGAAACCTGGCGATAAGCGACGGCGTGTTTGGAGAGGTCGTCAAAAATGATTAGAGCATCCATCCCGTTGTCCATGAACCATTCGCCCATCGCTGTTCCTGAGAATGGCGCAAGATATTGGTTGGTAGCGGAATCGGAAGCCGTCGCCGCTACGATGATCGTGTAAGGCATCGCCTGGGCTTCTTCGAGTACCGATAAGACACGCGCCACGTTCGACTGCTTTTGTCCGATAGCGACGTAAATGCAATAAAGCGGACGATATTCCTTGTCGCCCGCGGCTTCCGCCGCGCGATTCAGGCGCGCCTGGCTGATTATCGTATCCACACCGATGGTTGTCTTGCCCGTCGAACGATCGCCAATGATCAATTCGCGCTGGCCGCGGCCTATCGGAATCATCGCGTCCACTGCCATGATGCCGGTTTGCACCGGCTGGCTGACGGATTTGCGTTTGATGATGCCAGGAGCGATTTTTTCCACCGGGTAAGCGATATCGCTCTTGATAGGACCTTTGCCATCGACAGGCTGACCGAGAGCGTTGACAACGCGCCCGAGCATGCCTTTGCCGACCGGCACCTGGAGCAATTTGCCGGTGGTTTTAACTTCGGAGCCTTCTTCGATTTTCGTGTATTCGCCCAGAATAATCGCGCCGACTTCCGTTTCTTCGAGGTTCAGTGCGAGACCGGTGATGCCATTTCCGAAATCAAGCATCTCGTTCAGCATCGCGCCGGTAAGTCCCTCAATTTTGGCGACGCCATCGCCGATTTCGCGGACGGTGCCAACATTTTGTTTTGCCGTCGCGGTTTTGACGCCGGCTATTTGCGCTTCGATTTCCTGCAATAACGTACTCATAGAAAAATAGACTTCTGGACTTAGAAACTTTCTTGCAGTTCGGCCAATCGGCCCTGCACACTTCCATCGTAAACATCACTACCAACTCTAATGCGCATTCCACCAATCAACTCAGGATTTTGCGCGAACGAAATGTTCAACCCTTTGCCGTACGACCGGGCGAGGCTGGTTTGAATTTGCGTCTGCAAATCCGGCGATAACGGCGTGGCGCTTTCGACACGAGCCGTTCGTCTTTCAAGGTCCAGTTTCACCAGCCGCGAAAAATGCGTCAGAATCGCAATGTATCCGCGCGGTTTCGCTTGAATCACCAGTTGGACGGCCTGGCGAACCCGATTCTCCTCGAGCAACCCGGCCACCACGCAAGTGCGAAATAATTCCTTCGCTTCTCGCCGCGCTTGTTTGGTGATCTTCATCCCGCGACTTGTTTCGCCGTTTCTTCAGCGAGGCGACGCTGATCTTCCGCCGTCAAAATCTTGCCGGTGACGGTCGCAGTCGTCTGCACGACGAGACGGCCGACCTCGCGCTTCAGTTCAGTCAGCATACGAGCGTGATCTTGCGCAGCCGCTTCACGCGCCTTAGTAACGATCTGCTCGGCGGCGGCTATTGCTTTCTGCGTTTCCTGTTCCTGTACTCGTGCCGCTGCCGCGCGTGCTTCTTCGATGAACTTATTCGCCTGAGCGTTCGCCTGGGCCAGGATTTCCTGCCGCTGCGCTTCCGCTTTGGCCAGTTCAGCTTTGCTTTTCTCGGCATTGGCCAATCCCTCGGCGATGCGTTGGCGGCGCTCTTCCAACATCTGTACGACGGGTTTGTAGGCGAATTTTTGAAGCAGGAAAGCAACAATACCAAAGCTGACAATTTGCGCGATCAAATGTGGCCAGTCCACGCCAAACTGTTTGGCCGTGTCGCCGATCATACCTGCAAACATTATTGAATTCATAAATTTAAAGTGCAGCCGGGCTCATCACAAAAAGTGTTGCGCTCCCGGCTGCGATTGGCATGACCGGACTATTGGCTCGGCCAAGCCTTGGTCGCCAGAAAGATCGCGAAAAACACGATTCCTTCAGCGAACGCGATGGCCAGGATGGATTGCACGAGGATCTTCGTTGCAGCGCCGGGATTGCGTCCCACCGCTTCCGAGGCCTTCGCGCCAATAAATCCTACGCCGATAGCCGCGCCGAGCGCCGCCAGGCCGACGTGGATATTACCGGTCATTTCTGCCAACATAGGCATTAGTGACATATATATTTACCTTTCTTTGCTTTCTCAGCGGCTCCCGCGATTGAACACGGTCAAACCGCCGAAATTTTTAACTATGAGTGATGAGCAGCCTCGTGCCCTTCCTCGTGCTCGCAAATCAGCAGTGTGAACACCGCTGTCAGCAGCATGAAAACCAAGGCTTGCACAATTCCAACGAGTAGCTCCATGAAATAAAACGGTATCGGAATCACAATGGAACCAAACCAGCCCGGAACCAGATTAGACATGGCTTCCAGCATATTTTCGCCAGCGAAAATATTGCCAAATAGACGAAAACTGAGTGAGACAGGCCGAAATAAAATCGATACGACCTCGAGCACGCCGACCACAATAAACACGAATACCATCAGGACCTTCAAAAATCCCGTCGTTTCGCCTTTGGGAGCAAACAGGTGCAGAAGAAATCCGATGGGCCCGTTCGTCTGAAGGGCCCAGACAATCCAGCAGGCAAAGAATGTCAACGCCATTGCTAAAGTCATATTCAGGTCGGCATTGGCACCTCGAAACCAGGGCTCCGTCACATGAAAGCCGTGTGCTCCCGTCTCTCCGTAACCGATTGTTCCAAAGCCAGGAATCAGGCCCAACCAGTTCGAAAAAAGGATAAAGATAAATATTGTTGCGAAAAACCAGAAGGTCTTTCGCACCAGATCGTGCCCGATAACTCCCTCGAGAAAATTGTAAAGACTTTCAACCAGCCATTCCCAAAAATTCTGCGCACCAGTCGGGACATCTTTCATTCGCCGTGTGGCTGTTTGTGCAAATATGATCAGAGCCAGTGCTACGCCCCAGGTAACAACCATCGAATTGGTAATTGGGAACCGTCCGACTCCAGGCAAATTAAGAGTCCAAAGTTCGACTGGTTTAGCAGTCAGACCTTCCTCTTGCTTATGGACTTCCTTTGAGGCCGGAGCCTCGGATAAAGCAGCTTCGGCGCAAAAACCCGTCAGTGGCAAACCTGCCAGCAATAGCCAAAGTGAAATGATTCTGATTCGTGCCATTTACCTGATAGTTGCTCCAGGGGACACTGATTCCCGATTCAAAAAAAACCGACTTGTCCCGCCGGAAGCCGAGGGACAATGCCTCATCGTGAAAAATTTCACAAGCGATTTCTTAAAAAAATTTAATCAAACTTTTCGACGGTAAATTCCGATTATTTCAGGGTATTTCGGCAGTTAAGCAGCGAATCTCCTAATGCCCATAATGCGCATGGTTTATGGCCCCAAAAAAAAGGTCACCGCGGATGGGTGGGGGATGGGCGCGGATGGGTGCGGATGATCTCGAAGCGAGGTGGCACGATGGAGAATTCGAGACGTGCCGGAGCCAAAAAAACATCGAACCGCGAACATTGAATCCCGATGAACGGCATCGGGACTTCGCAGACTCAGCATCGAACGCTGAACCCGGGCTCGGAATCGAGATTTCGCCGGCTCAACATCGAACAAGGGGCGTAACATAAAAAATGTTGGTCTCTAATAACGGGAGGGGTGGTAAGTAGAAATAATACTTGACGTTCCAAGTATTTGATAGGCAGCCAGTTAAGCCCAATTTTACATGGCAAGTAGGGTGGCCAGTTTAAGGCCGGAAATCCGGACACGAGGATGGAGGGCGGATGCTGTAACCCGCAAGTTTCGGACCTGAAAGCAGCAACTAATCAAGGAGCGACCAACCGATAAAAAACCGAACCGTTCGCTGCATTGATCGTCGTAACGACCTGATTGACGCTCGCTGAACCCGCCACAACGCCCAAATTTGTGCCGGTTAATTCGCATCGGACTTTTCCCTTTTCTTTCAGTCATTGACCCGTAACTTGCACGGCGTTGAGTATGCCGATAAAATTTTTCAATACGCTTTCGCGGTCGATTCAGGAATTCGTTCCGCTCGACACGGCGGGAAGGAAAGTCGGTATGTACTGTTGCGGGCCGACCGTTTATGATTTCGCCCATATCGGCAATTGGCGCACCTTCATTTTTGGCGATCTCGTCCGGCGGTATCTTCAATTCAAGGGCTACGAAGTTCACCACGTGATGAACATCACTGATGTAGACGACAAAATCATTAAACGCGTCCGCGAGTCAAAAACGTCCCTGCATGTCTTTACTGCCAAATTCGAAACCGCGTTTTTCGACGATCTGAAGACACTCAACTGCCAACCACCCGATCAAACTCCCCGCGCCACTGAGCACATCCCCGAAATTGTTTCTCTCATTGAAAAGCTGATACAGCGCGGGCTTGCCTACAAAGCCGCGGATGGCTCGGTGTATTTCAGCATCGAAAAATACCGCGCCTCGGGCGCTCAGTATGGTCAACTGGTGAAGCTGAATTTCGATGAAATGCGAGTCGGCGAACGAGTCCGCAGCGATGAATACGAGAAAGAAGCTGTCGCCGATTTCGCCCTTTGGAAGACGCGGACGCCCGACGATGGCGATGTCGCATGGCCGAGTCCATGGGGCGAAGGCCGTCCCGGCTGGCACATCGAATGCAGCGCGATGAGCATGAAACTTCTTGGCTCGAGTTTCGATCTGCACCTCGGCGGTGAGGACCTCATGTTCCCTCATCATGAAGACGAAATTGCCCAAAGCGAAGGCGCGGGATTGCAGCCGCCCGGCCAGCATTTCGTCAAGTATTGGCTGCACGGCGCGCACTTGCTCGTCGAAGGCAAGAAGATGAGCAAATCGCTTGGGAATTTCTTCACTCTGCGCGATTTACTCGGTAAAGGTTACAACGGCCGCGAGATACGTTTTCAGCTGCTTCAGTCCCATTACCGCGAAACATTCAATTTCACGTTGGGAGGACTCGACTCAGCGCGAGCGTCGCTGACGCGCATTGATGAATGCCTGACGAAGCTCCGCGAACTTGCTGGAACGAGCCAGACACCAGAGGCACCAAATCTGCTCGCCCAATTTTCCAGCGTGCTCGACGAGGACCTGAATATTGCTGGCGCATGGGGCGTTATTTTTGATTGGGTGCGCGACACAAATCGGCGATTGGCCGAGAATACTTTGGATTCGCCCGCGGCCGCGTCAGCGCTGGCAACCTGGAACCGGCTTGATTCGGTTCTCGGCGGGGGCGCTCCGGTTGAATTCGAAGTGCCGGCGGAAATAAATGCATTGCTCGAAGCACGCCAGGCCGCTCGCAAGGCCAAAGACTTCAAACGCGCAGATGCCATCCGCGATGAACTCAAATCCAAAGGCTGGATCATTGAGGACACGCCGAAGGGGGCGCGGGCGAAGCGAGTATAAATTCGAAATCCGAATGGCGAAATCCGAAACAAATTCGAAATCCGAACTTCGAGATACACCCTTTGATTTCGTAATTCGAATTTTGGATTTATCTCGAGCTTCGAATTTCGGACTTCGGATTTGTTTTTCAGGAACCACGTAATGCCCGGTCTCTTCATCAGCTTCGAGGGCACTGAAGGCAGTGGCAAATCCACGCAGGTCTCCCTGCTGGCCGAGCATTTGCGTTTCGAAGGTTACACAGTCCGCACGATTCGCGAACCTGGCGGCACGCCTATCGGCGAGGAGATCCGGCACACGCTAAAACACAGTGCTGCTAACGAAGCGATGACCTCGGAGACGGAACTGCTTTTGATGAACGCAAGCCGTGCCCAGCTCGTTCGCGAGGTCATTCGGCCAGCGCTCGCGGCTGGAGAAATTGTCCTGTGCGATCGTTTTTATGATTCGACCATGGCTTACCAGGGTTACGGCCGCCAATTAGACCTTAAGGTAGTCAAGGCTGTCATCGACGTTGCTGTGAGTGACACCCGGCCCGACGTTACACTTCTTTTCGTTGTTCCACATGAAGTGACCGCCGAACGGCTTCTCGCGCGGCAATCCACACTTCCTTTTATGCGCGATCGAATTGAGGAAGCGGACCGCAGCTTCTTCGAACGAGTGGCGAAAGGGTATCAAGCTATCGCGGCTGCTGAGCCGCAAAGGATCCGGCGAATCGATGCCTCCGGCACTGTGGCGGAAATCACGGCCCTGATCTGGGAAGCGCTCAAAGACCGTCTGCCGCCGCAAGGCCGCTAACGGCACGCTACCCGGCGACTTCTCTACGGCTGCTCGGGACTTCAGGCTGGATTGGGAGAGCGTATATATTTTCGAACCTGGGTCTAAGCGTGTCCAAGGGCGTAAGACAAATTTCTTCTGAGGCTTCTCCCTGCCGCATAAATGCGGCAGCGAAGAATTTTGTCATACGCCCCATGTCCAAGGTGGACTAAATCAGGGCTTGAAAAAAAAAGTAAGAAGGCATAAATAAGGACCCAATCTCAGGAATTCCTTATGAAAACAACACAACATTCTTCTTTTCAAAAATCATTTGTCCTCGCGCTGTTCGCCGCCGTTCTTTCGCTTTCGGCTTTCTGCCAAACAACGGCATTCACTTATCAGGGGCGGTTGAACAGTGGCGCATCCGCGGCAAACGGTATTTATGATTTGACGTTTAGTGTGTTTCCTGGGAGCAGCGGCGGCCCGCCGGTGGCAGGGCCGGTGACCAACACTACAGCGGTGAGCAACGGGTTGTTTACTGTGACGCTTGATTTTGGGGCCGTCGTTTTCTCGGGGGCAGATCGTTGGATTGAAATCGGCGTGCGCACGAATGGGGTCGGCGCATTTACAATCGTGACTCCTCGGCAACAGATGACAAGCACTCCGTATGCGATCCGATCTGCGAATGTCGCGAATGGGGCAATCACGTCCGCATCCATTGCTGACGGCGCAATTACCGCGAGCAAAATCGCACCGGGGGCGATTTCACAATTGGGTGCGAGCGATGGTTCGCCAACGAATGCCGTGCAGGTGGACCCCAACGGACTGGTGGGCATCGGCACGGGCACGAACCCGCCGGCAGCCGGGCTTCAAGTGCTTTCAGGCGCAACATTTCTGACTCCTGTCGCCCTTTTTCAAGTGACGGATGGGACTGGCTCATTCACCAATCTCGGCGGAGCCGGATATTTGAACAGCGATATCAAAGGAAACCTCGTGGCAATTCCGTCACAGGTTAATGCCGTGAGTCTTATTGATGTCACGGATCTTACGGCGCCGATAATGCGCTCTCAGATTGTCAATGGATCGGGAGCATTTACAAATGTGGATTTTCCGACAGGAGTGGCGTTCGGAAGCAACGTTTTGGCCATTGCTGCTGAGTCGTCATCTGCCGTCACTTTAGTTTCAGTAACCAATCCGGCTGCTCCAGTGAAATTGGCGGAACTCATAGATGGAGTTGCGCCCTGGAACGATCTGGGTGGCGTGGGGAGCGTCGCAATATCCAGCAATAATATAATGGCCGTCGCCGCGCAGAGCGACAATGCGGTTACCATCGTAGATATTTCCAACCCGGGAGTGCCCCAATTGAAGGTCGTGCTGAAACAGGGGCAGTTCGGTTACACGAATCTCTACGGAGTAACAGACATCGCTATCTCAGGGAATCTGATGGCGTTTTGTTCGTTATCTTCGAATTCGGTCACGCTGGTTGATATTACCGACCCGGCCAGTCCAATAAAACGAGCTGAACTGATTGATGGTGTCAATGGCTTCAACAATCTCCAAGGGCCGATCACTGTGACGTTTTCGGGAAATCTCCTGGCGATAGCCGGAGCACTGGATCATTCAGTCACGCTGGTAAATATCAGCAATCCCGCTAACCCAACGGTGGTAAGCGTCATTACAAATTTCAACACGCTCTTTGGGGGAAGTGGCATTCCCGCTGGAGTGACCTTTTCGGGAAACCAGATGGCAGTCAGCGGAAACGGCGTGGCCCTTTTTGATATCTCAACGCCGTCCGCACCGCGATTGATCGCCCTGGCGCGAGACAATGAAGCCGGCCTGAATCATCTTTCCTCGATTTTCAGTCCGTTGTTTGCAGGCACGAATATCGTCGTGTCGGGGGAAAGTGCCCTCACCATCCTCGGATTTACCAACGCTCAAGCCGGAATTTCCGCGGCGGGCTGGGTGGGAATAGGCACGACGTTACCAAGCGCGCCCTTGACAGTAGTTGGAAACGTCTCAGTCCGCGATGCGGACCAGTTCAGCGTGTCGGCGCAGCACGTGCAATTTGGCTCGGGCGATGCCGCTGGCACTTTGGCGACTGCGTTTGGAGAGCTTACTCACGCTTCGGGTACGGATTCCACGGCGATGGGATCTTTTACCACAGCCAGCGGCGACAGTTCGACCGCAATGGGATCGGGAACCAAGGCTCTGGGCGAGCTATCGGTCGCCATGGGCCAGAGTTCGACGGCCAGTGGAACTCTCTCAATGACCATGGGGTATGGGGCAATCGCGAGCGGCGATTATTCCATTGCCTTTGGATCACAGCCAACCGCAACCAATTTCGCGGCTTTTGCTGTGGGAGCCGATCCGATAGCTGGAGGGATCGCCTCTTTCGCGGGTGGGGAATTTAATATAGCCACTGGCGAGGCGGCGGTTGCGCTGGGCAATACTACTGTTGCGGGCGGAGACTTTTCTGTCGCCCTGAACAACCATACGATTGCCGGCGGCCAATCGTCGGTTGCGCTGGGTTTTCATTCCACCGCCAGCGGCTATGTTTCATTTGCGGCCGGGAACTTCGCCCAGGCAACTAATGACGGTACTTTCGTCTGGGCAGACAGCAGCACCAGCACGGCGTTTCCGAGCACGGCGGATAATCAATTTTTGATTCGAGCGGCCGCCGTGGGCATCGGCACAAACAGCCCAGCGGCAAAGTTGCATGTAGTGGGAAATGCGATCTTCACGGGTGCGTCCGTGCTGGGAGGATTGACTACAATGGGCGCGACGACGAACACGCCACTTTCCAACGGCACATTGGTTCCCGCGAGTTCATACGTCGTGCTAAACCCCTCGGGGCCCGTCTCGTTGAACGCAATTACAGCAATCGTCGATGGTGCTCCGCCGGGCACGCTGCTCATTTTGCGTGGTACCAGCGACGTCAACACCGTCACGATCAACGATAACGCTAACACGGCCCTCGGCGCTAATCGGGTCCTCGGTCTCAACGATACACTCACATTGGTTTACAACGGCGACGTGTGGGTAGAAATCGCTTTTGCGAATAATTAGCCGAGTCCCGCAGAAAAACTGGCCCAAAAGCTATCGATTCATACGAGAATTCAGGGATTCTTGACGCGATAAAAATAATTGAAGAAAGTAGTTGACTATTTAGTCTAATTGGATATAGTTGGATTGTGATTCAACAAGAGTTGGGTCAAAGAACGAAACGGAAACGAGATTATGGGCCGAGTCAGTGATGCAAAAGAAAGATTGATGGAAGCCGTCAAAGAGTTGATGTGGACGGGCTCTTACGGCAGCACGACCATTGATCAAATCTGCGAAAAGGCCGGGGTGAAGAAGGGAAGCTTTTATTACTTTTTCGATTCGAAAGCGGAACTGGCCGAAACCGCATTGAATGAGGATTGGCAGCGACACCGAGTTGAATTGGATTCGATATTTTCAGCCACCGTACCGCCACTGGAACGACTGCGGAAATACTGCGATTTTGGCTATAAAATCCAAGCAGAAATGCATGCAAAGCATGGCTGTGTACTGGGTTGCCCACTATTTTGCGTGGGTTCAGAAGTGAGCACCCAGGAAGATCGCTTGCAGAAACAAATCAAGGAAATTCTTGAGTATAAGCGCAAGTATTTGGAATCGGTCATTCGGGAGGCGCACGCTGCCGGGTTGATTCATGCGCCGGACCCAGCAGCCAAATCGCGGGCATTGCTGGCGTATTATCAGGGGCTGCTCACGCAGGGTCGGATCCAAAATGATCTCGGGGTGATTCGCGAGGCGAGCCGAGCAATTTTTGACTTTTTAGGAGTGAAGGAAACGGAATTGGCAACGGCGATCTAAAAAATTTGGCCTAAAACTTGACTAAACAGACAACTACTACTAACGATACTGGGGACTATGGATATGAAAACTGAACTACTTGAAAAAACTCACAACCCGGAACGCAATTTCGCGGAGATTTGCCTGGATTCCTGCCGGAAGCTGCTCGACCGAATAGCGAAGGTCAAAGAAGCGGTTCTCGGTGAGTTTCATGACACTGTGGACGCGCACAACAAAATGCTGCGACTCGCATTGAATGAAGCGGAAGCGCTGGCGTGGGAAACAGATTATCCGCACCTGGTGTTCCCTGCCCTTGCACTTGAAAAGGCGGAGGAGGTCACTTCCTGGGAAGCGCGTCAACGAGAAGTCGTAGGGCGCTTTTCCCCGAATAACTCCCCGAGCTATCTGGCTCCCGCATTCTCAACCAGATAAATAACGACCGGAAGCACTCGCCCCGAAATTACAACCTGGGTCTTCCGGTCAACTTGTCAAACCACACAATCAACCCACAGTTAGAAGATTTATGATATCGAAGCACTTTTTACGTTCGAATGAAACCGTTGAAACGGTTGAAAATCCGCCGAACAGCCGCGGCGCCTCGCTAAAGCGAGGTGTTAATGAAAAAGGGAAACACAGCTTCGTCGCGGCATCCGTTGCGTTGGCCATGTTGGCCGTTGGCGCATTGATCCCCCTGGTGACCGGCTGCAGTCGCGGCGAAGCACATCCAAAAGCGACCCCGCCGGCCGTGACAGTGGCGCCGGTTGAACGCCAGGAGTTGGTTGAATGGGACGAATTCACCGGGCGCACCGAGCCCGTCGAGAAGGTCGAGGTGCGTCCACGCGTTTCCGGACACATTCAGGAAGTCCGTTTCGATTCCGGGAAATTGGTCAAGAAAGGGGATGTCCTGTTTGTAATCGATCCCCGCTGGCACCAAGCGGAATTCGACCGCCGAGAGGCTGACTACGAACAGGCGAAGGTGCATCTCGAAAACGCTGAGCGAGAAGCAAAGCGCACAGTCCAATTGCTGGCGAACCGCGCCATTTCGACTGAGGAAGCGGAGGCGCGCGAAGCACGCTTCAAGGAAGCGAAGGCGGCTTTGCTTTCGGCGCAAGGTGCGCGCGACACAGCCAAACTGGATCTGGACTACACAGAAATTCGCGCGCCGATTGATGGACGTGTCAGTCGCGCGCTGGTAACTGCCGGCAACTATATCAGCGGAATTCCGGGAGCGTCGAGCGTCCTCACAACCATTGTGTCTGTGGACCCGATGTATGTGTATGCGGACATCGATGAAAATTCGCTGCTGAAGTTCAACGCGTTGGCAGCGGCGCAGAAGCTTGAAGGCGGCAGCGACGGTAAAATTCCGGTGGAATTGCAGCTTGCAGACGAGGAAGGTTTTCCGCACCGGGGTTTTATCGAATCATTCGACAACCGGCTTGATCCGAATACAGGCAGCATTTTGTTGCGGACTGTATTCCCAAATACCGATGAACGCATCGTGCCCGGCCTGTTCGCGAGGATTCGCGTTCCGCTGAGCGCTCGCCATCCGGCCTTGCTGGTTGAGGAGCGGGCGATCGGAACGGACCAGGGTCAGAAATATGTGCTGAGTCTATCGTCTTCAAACACGGTGGAATACCGGGCGGTGAAGCTTGGCCCTGACGTGAATGGGAAGCGGATCATTCGCGATGGAGTTCAGGCGGGCGAGCAAATCGTCGTTAATGGCCTCCAACGGGTGCGACCGGGAATGCCCGTCGCGCCGCAGACGGCGGTCGCCAGCAACGAAGATCCGGGCCTCGCAAAACGGTAAACCTGAAGTGCAACAGATAATGCAGGGGAGTTACGCGGTGAAAAAGCCACAAATCCCAAGCTCCAAGCCCCAGAGAAGCTCCAAACTTCTAAGTCGCTGGGGAAGATCGAGGATGGTTTGGGACTTAGCGGCCGGGAATCCCAGAGAGGTTGGAATTTGGAGCGGAGAACCTCGCAACCGCCTGGGGTCACCTCAAATACTTAGAAAGATTGAACCATGAACTTTTCGAACTTCTTCATTCGCCGGCCAATTTTTGCTGGTGTGCTGTCGACTCTGATTTTTGTCATCGGCTTCATCGCGATGTGGCGATTGCCGATCAGCGAATATCCGGAGGTCGTGCCGCCCACAGTTGTCGTGCAAGCGACCTATCCGGGCGCCAATCCGAAGACCATTTCTGAAACCGTCGCTGCACCGCTCGAACAAGCGATCAATGGCGTCGAGGATTCGTTATACATGTTCTCGCAGGCGACTGGCGATGGCGTGATGGCGTTGACGGTGACATTCAAGCTCGGCACGGATATTGATAAAGCGCAAGTGCAGGTGCAGAACCGCGTTTCGCAAGCGCTGCCAAAATTGCCGGAGGAAGTTCGGGCGCTAGGTGTGACAACGACAAAGCAATCGCCGGACCTCACGATGGTGGTGCATCTGGTTTCGCCGAATGGCCGGTATGACGAAATCTACCTCCGCAACTACGCCGTGTTGCAAGTCAAAGATGTATTGGCGCGCATTCCCGGGGCGGGTTCGGTGCAAGTGTTCGGCTCTGGCGATTACGCAATGCGAGTGTGGCTGGACCCAGACAAGATTGCCGCGAAAGGATTGACTGCGAGCGAAGTGGTTGCAGCTATTCGCGAACAAAATGTGCAAGTGGCTGCCGGCGCAGTGGGGCAACAGCCGGTCAAGCATTCGGTCGCGCTTGAGCTACAGATAAATGCAAAAGGCCGCCTCGTTGATGAGGACGAGTTTGGGAAGATCATTGTCAGAACTGGACAAAATGGTGAGAAAACGCTGCTCAAAGACGTTGCCCGCATTGAACTCGGGGCATCGAGCTATGCGCTCCGTTCGCTGCTGAACAACAAGACCGCGGTGGCGATTCCAATTTTCCAATTGCCCGGCGCGAACGCTATCCAGCTTTCGAAAGACGTGCGCAAGACGATGCACGAGTTGAAGCAGAATTTTCCGGATGGCATTGACTATTCAGTGGTGTACGACCCGACGGTTTTTGTGCGGCACTCGATTGAAGCAGTGGCGCACACCCTGGTAGAGGCGCTCATGCTGGTTGTGATTGTCGTGCTGCTGTTTTTGCAAACCTGGCGAGCCTCGATTATTCCGCTGGCGGCGGTTCCAGTTTCGCTTGTGGGCACATTTGCGGTGATGCTCGCGTTGGGATTCAGCATCAACGCGCTGTCATTATTCGGGTTGGTCCTGGCGATTGGGATTGTGGTGGACGACGCTATTGTTGTGGTCGAAAACGTCGAGCGAAACATTGCGCTTGGACTTTCCCCAACGGATGCGACTCGTCAGGCCATGAGTGAGGTGACGGGTCCCATCATTGCGACCGCTTTGGTGCTTTGCGCCGTGTTTATTCCGACGGCGTTTATTAGCGGGTTGACCGGCCAGTTTTATAAACAGTTTGCGATTACGATTGCTATCTCGACCGTGATCTCGGCGTTCAATTCTCTGACGCTTTCACCGGCACTAAGCGCATTGCTTTTGAAGGGACATCATGAGCCGAAGGATGGGCTGTCGCGCGTGATGGATCGCTTGTTTGGATGGTTCTTCCGCCCTTTCAACCGTCTTTTCCAATGGGCTGGAAACAAATATTCAGTGGGCGTTGGCGCAGTGATCCGCAAGAGTGCAATTGCGCTCGCGGTTTATGCGGGACTCGTATTTCTGACTGGTTGGAGCTTCAACAAAGTGCCGACCGGTTTTGTGCCGACGCAGGACAAACAATATCTCGTCTCGTTCGCGCAGTTACCGGACGGCGCTTCGCTGGATCGTTCAGACGCCGTCATTCGGCGGATGTCGGAGATCGGCCTTAAGCAGCCCGGCGTGCAGGACGCGGTTGCTTTTCCGGGACTGAGCATCAGCGGTTTCAGCGTCGCGCCAAATGCAGGAATCGTTTTCTTCTGTTTGAAGCCTTTTGAAGAGCGGGAATCTCCGGAACTGAGCGGTCCCGCGATCGCCGCGGCACTGAATCAGAAATTCGGCGCGATTCAGGATGCGTTCATCCTGACGGTCCCGCCACCGCCCGTGAATGGTCTCGGCACGATTGGCGGGTTCAAGCTGTTTGTTGAGGACCGCAGCGACCTCGGCTACGACGCGCTGGCGCAAAACACGCAAGGGCTGATCGGAAAGGGTTATCAGACGCCCGGGCTGGCCGGGCTTTTTTCAACGTTCACCGTGAATGTGCCGCAGCTTGATGCGGAAATTGATCGGGTGAAGGCCAAGACACAGGGCGTGCCGTTGCAAAACCTTTTCGAGACGCTGCAAATCTACCTCGGCTCACTTTACGTGAATGATTTCAATCGGTTTGGCCGCACCTTCCAGGTCATGGCGCAAGCGGATGCGCAGTTTCGTGACCACCCTGAAGCCATCTCGCGATTGAAGACTCGCAACGCCAATGGGCAAATGGTGCCGCTCGGGACACTCGTTAAGGTCAAGGAAACGCACGGACCGGACCGTGCGATGCGTTACAACGGTTATCCGGCAGCGGAAATCAACGGCGGACCCGCGCCTGGTTACAGTTCTGGTCAAGCCGAGGCATTGGTCGCAAAACTTGCCGAAGAAAACCTGCCGAAAGGAATGCGATTCGAATGGACGGATTTGACGTATCAGCGAATTCTCGCGGGCAATACTGCGGTTTTTGTTTATCCGCTTTGCTTGCTGCTCGTGTTTCTTGTGCTGGCGGCGCAGTATGAAAGCCTCCGTTTGCCGTTAGCAATTATCTTAATCGTGCCGATGTGTTTGCTTTTCGCGATCACGGGCGTTTGGTTGAAAGGGGGCGATAACAACGTGTTCACCCAGATCGGCTTAATCGTTCTGGTGGGGTTGGCCTGCAAAAACGCGATTCTGATCGTTGAATTCGCCAAGCACAAACAGGATCAGGAAGGTCATTCGCCGATGGAAGCGGCGGTTGAAGCGTCGCGGTTGCGTTTGCGTCCGATTTTGATGACGTCGATTGCCTTCGTCGCCGGCGTATTTCCTCTCGTTAAGTCACACGGAGCCGGCGCGGAGATGCGCCAAGCCATGGGTATCGCCGTGTTCTCGGGAATGATTGGCGTGACATTGTTTGGGTTGTTTCTGACGCCAGTTTTCTACGTAACATTGATGAGATTTGGACATAAGAAAAAAACTACGCCAGCGCCGGAATCGAAGGGCACTTCGATTGGGCCAGCGGCGGCCGGAGCGGCTGCGGCGCTCGTATTGCTGATTGGAATCGCGTCCGTAAGTGCGGGGCCGCTGACGATTGGGCCGGATTACAAGAGGCCGACTAATTCAGTACCGAACACGTACAAAGCCGCCGAACTCGGGAGCTGGAAGGAAGGGAAACCGCTCGATTCTGTGCCAAAAGGGGCCTGGTGGGATCTTTTCGGCGATTCGACCTTGAATGACCTGGAAGGGCGGGCGGTCGGGGCGAACCAGGAGTTAAAGGCTGCGGTGGCGCGGGTGGAGCAGGCGCGGGCGACGGCGCGGGTCGCCCGGAGTGAATTCCTTCCGAACTTGAATTTCGATCCCAGTTTCGCGCGCCAGCGCTTCTCGCCGAATCAGGAACCGAGCTTTGGCGCGCTCACGGCGAACAGTATTAGTGTGCCGCTGGATCTGAGCTATGAAATTGATTTGTGGGGACGAGTGCGTCGCAGTTTCGAAAGTGCTCGGGCGGAGGCATCGGCCAGCGCTGCGACGTATTACAATTTTCTGCTGACGCTCGGAAGTGATGTGGCGCAAAATTATTTTCTGCTGCGTTCGCTCGACGCGGAGATTGGAACAGTCACGAGCACGGTTGGGCTGCGGAAGGAGCAAGTGCAGCTTGTGCGGAGCCGGTTTGAGGGTGGGATCGGGAATGAATTGGATGTTGCGCGCGCGGAAACCGAATTGGCGACCACAGAAGCGGAAGCGGCGTCGTTGGCCAAGCGGCGCACGGAGCTGGAGAATGCATTGGCGATACTGATTGGGGCGAATCCGGCAACGTTCAAATTAGCTGAATTCGAAGTCACAAGTGCGGCGTGGCATCCGCTGCCACCCGCCATTCCTGCGGGGCTGCCCGGCGAGCTGCTCGAGCGCAGGCCAGATGTTGCAACGGCCGAACGGCAGTTGGCGTCGGCCAACGCTCGGATCGGTGTCGCGAAGGCGGCGTTCTTTCCGGTCATTCGACTGACCGGCTCGGGCGGCTATCTCAGCGGCGACATTGATAATTTGTTTAATTGGGAAAGCCGTGTGTGGTCCATTGGGCCAAGCGTATCGCTGCCGATTTTTGCCGGTGGCCGAAATCGCGCGGAGTATAAGCGCTCAAAAGCTGCGTATCAGGAATCGATAGCGCAATATCGGCAGCAGATTCTGGTGGCATTTGGAGAAGTTGAAAACAGCCTTGCCGGCATACATCATCTTTCGAATCAGGCGGTGGCGCAGGATCGCGCGGTGGCGAATTCCCGTCGCGCTACGGAGCTTGCGACGGAGCGTTATCGCTCGGGGCTGGTGAGTTACCTGGAGGTGGTGGACGCGAGCCGTGATGCGCTTCAGGCCGAACGCGGCAGCGCGCAACTCGCGGGACAACGTCTCGTCGTCGCTGTGCAACTAATCAAAGCACTCGGTGGCGGATGGCAAGAGCAGCAGCTTGTGGCCGCGCATTAAATGAAAGGAGTGCGCCGCGTTTACGGAGTGGTCCAGATGATCTTTGCGCCGGCGCGAAGGTGCTCGACCGCTTTTTGTTGATCGGGATATTTTTGCGAAAAATCGGCGAGCAACCGGGTGGCTTCGTCCCCCCGCCCGGTCGCCGAGAGCAAATCGGCCAGACGATTCACCGATTCGGGGCTGGCGGGCCAGAGCTGTGTTGCCAGCCGATACGTTTCCTCAGCCTCAGAGGTAAAATTATGGGCCGCCAGCAGGTTGGCAGCGGATACGGCATCATGCGCGTAAGACTTGAGCGTGTTCTCGGAACCACCGGTGTCGAAATCAGCAAGGACCTGTTGCGCCGCGGTGCGCCAATAGTCGAGGGTCTGGGTCGCGCGTTCCGGCGAAAACGTATTCTGGTCATTGCGGGCGTTCAGTTCCATTAAGGGTCCGAGTGGCAAGGCATCCCCATAAGTCCCCTGAAGAGGAAACGACTCCTGAACCGCAAACGAAAGTTCTGGATTCTTATTCATCAAAGCCGCCAGGAGCCTTTCGTTGATGGCCATGACAGCGACCTGTCCGCTGACCTGGACCTTGCCATCGGTCACATGAATATCTTCGCCGGGCCGGACCTGTTTAGGTTCGTCGGGAAACTGCTGGTCGTGCAGCAGGCGCTTCTGCGCATCCGCGATATAATCCTGAAAAGCGATCTGGGAATCCTCGGTTGTTAACGTTGTCATCCGATCGCCATAGAGAGTATTTACAAAATCGAGATACCGCGAATCGGCAAAAGCATTTTGCGTGACGATGATGTGCTGTTCGCCATCGCTCGTTTCATTGAGCAACTCGGGAATCCATCGGCCATTGTCCGTGCCGCCGACATAGACCATGCCCGGATGCAGCGCGCCGAGGATCGAGTTGCCGTAATCGAGAAGGTTTTGGGCCGGCCAATCGTGCGCTTGCTCGGCCACGCCATAGGCGTCGAGCACCGCCGGCCAGAATGCGTCCAGGTTCTCCCAATGGTTGGTGGAAAATTCATACTGGCTAGAATGAACCGCCAACTCATGCCACTGAGCATTGATGTCATCCCATTTGCCCGATTCGACCGCGTCGAAGAATCGCTCAACTTCGGGCGGAATGTCCTTGCCTGACCGGACCGCGATGGCGTGAACAAGGTCGCGCCGCTTCTGAGCGAACTGCGCAACCTTGCCAACCACGATTTCCTCCGCTGAAGGTTTAGCGCGCGAGGTCCGATGATCCCGGCCGGTTTGTCCGCGCGACATATTCTCGCTTGAAGTCCTTGCCGCCGGTACGGAAATGGTTTCGTCCCTGGTCGACGCTGGTTCCGACCCGCGGTCATGGTGAGGTCGAATGGCCAGAACGAGCGCGATGACGACGAGCCCTCCGGCAAGACCGACAGCCCAACGCCAAAACGAGCGCAGAGGGTCATCGTGGATTGGCTCCTTTGGATTCGAGCGGCGCATAATGGTTCTTCACTCCAATGACACCGCGGACGAGGAATTTGTATCGACCGGTTGCGCGTTTGTGAGTTCGCGGGAGAATACCCCATGGCATGAAAGCATAGGCCAGCGCACGATATTCGTGTAATAACCAAACGCCGGAAGAGTTCCGGGAAAAATAAGGAGCATATGAAACGAATACTATTAGCGTTGTTGGCTGCGATTGTACTGTCCAGCGCCGTCAGCGGTTGCCGCACTGCGCACGGAGCAGGGGAAGACATGGAAAGAGCCGGCCAAAAAATACAGGACAAGGCAGATGAACACACGCCTGCTCCTTGATTGAGAGCGCGGTTGCTACGGACTCAGCAGGTTATGCCAAACCACCAGCGGGAGCGGGATTGCCGAGGCCAGGCAGTTTTGGAGGCGCAGGTTTGACCGGAATTTCGGGGAGTGGAGTCCCCGCGGGCGCGCCGTGGGGAGCGTCGACCTGCGGCGTTGGAGGCGGCGGAGTGAATTTGCCGGTCCGCACGATCTCCTCGACTTGAGTGCCATCGAGACTCTCGTATTCGAGCAGGCTTTTGGCAATCAGTTCAAGTTTATCGAGATTATTCGTGATTAGGTCTTTGGCAGTTTTATAAGCCTCATCAATGATGCGTTTCACTTCGGCGTCGATTTCCTGCGCCGTACTTTCGCTGTAAACTTTGGCTCGCGATACCTCCCGGCCCAGGAACACATATTCGTCATCGTCGCCGTATTGGATCATGCCGATACGATCGCTCATGCCCCATTGCGTAACCATTGCACGGGCCATATTAGTCGCCTGCTGAATGTCACCGGCTGCGCCGCTGGAAATATCGCCGGAGATAATTTCTTCCGCGATACGGCCAGCCATGGTCATCGCGATGAGGTCGAGCATTTCTTTGCGCCGGCGGCTGAGAACGTCAGTCTTGGGCAAGGACATGGTTGAACCGAGAGCCTGGCCGCGCGGAATAATTGTCACCTTGTGCAGTGGATGCGTGTGCTGCAAAAGGACATTGACGAGCGCATGACCGGCTTCATGCCAGGCTGTGAATTTCTTATCCTCGTCAGTCATGGCGAGGCTGCGGCGCTCGCGGCCCCAGCGAACCTTATCGCGGGCCTCTTCGAGTTCTTCCATGCTGACGGCCTTCTTGTTTGTGCTGGCAGCGAGCAAGGCGGCTTCGTTGAGCAGGTTGGCCAATTCAGCGCCTGAATAGCCGGGGGTGCCGCGGGCAATCACGGAAAGATCAACGGAAGGCGCAAGCTTCACGTTCTTGGCGTGAACTTTCAAAATCGCTTCGCGACCGCGAACATCCGGCAGGTTTACCATGATTTGGCGGTCAAAACGGCCGGGGCGAAGGAGAGCAGGGTCGAGGACGTCAGGCCGGTTCGTCGCAGCAATGATAATGATACCTTCCTGAGTATCGAAACCGTCCATCTCGACGAGCAGCGCATTGAGCGTTTGTTCGCGTTCGTCGTTGCCACCGCCAAGGCCGTGTCCACGGCTCCGGCCAACCGCATCAATTTCGTCGATGAAAATCAGGCAGGGAGTGTTCTTGCGCGCTTGTTCGAACATGTCGCGGACGCGGCTTGCGCCGACGCCGACAAACATTTCGACGAAATCCGAACCGCTGATGCTGAAGAATGCAGCATCGGCTTCGCCGGCAATCGCTTTTGCGAGCAGCGTCTTGCCAGTGCCCGGAGGGCCGACCATGAGAATGCCTTTGGGAATGCGACCGCCAAGGCGCTGAAACTTCTTCGGGTCTTTCAGGAATTCGACCAGTTCAGAAACTTCTTCGATGGCTTCATCAATACCCGCGACATCTTTGAAAGTGGTTTTGTTGCGTTCTTTGGCCAAAAGTCGTGCTTTGCTCTTTCCGAAGCTGAGCGCGCCTTTGCCCGCCATCTTGATTTGGCGAATGAAAAAGAACCATATGAAGGCCGCAATGGCCGCAAAAGGCAAGATGCTCCATACGAGGCTCAACAGCATCGTGTTGGGTTCTTTGACTTCAAATTGAGGGTATTGGCCGGAGAGTATCTTCCGTTCGAGACGGGAGGTGAGACGGACTTTCGCGCGGAAGGGTTCCGTCTGGTCGCCGTCCTTGCCTGAGATACGAGCCCCGCTCGCGTCCACTTTATAATATTTGCCTATGATTTCAGTAAGATATGGGTCTTGCGGATTGTAATTGAGAGTTGCCTGGGCAATTTGATTTGACTCCACTAACTGTTGAAACCTGAATTGGTTGATCAATGTGCCAGGTGATTCCCAGCGGTCACGCATCACCATGAGCAAGATGATTGCGCCAAATATCGCAATCCATACTACCCAGGTACGTGGTGGGACTTTGAACTCGCCCCCTTTTTTGGGGTTCTTGTCGTCTTCGTTATATTTGTTGTCGTCGGACATGATAAAAAACGGCTCGGTTAAACTACCATCGTTGACTCCGGTCCGCAATGTAGGAGTTAATCCCGGCTCGATTGCCATTGCAAGCGGTGTTTTGTGGCGCTTGTAAGCTGGAATCGTTCCGAAATCCGTATCCCTTCGACCCAGAAAATATCACCGTTTTCGGCTTCTGCCAGGATGAGTTTATGGCGGAGAGCTTGCGGAACCTTTTGATTTACAAACAGATCCTGCAATTTGACGGGGGATGGCATGCCAATGGGGTGAAAACGGTCGCCTTTGTGCCAATGTCGGAGTGTCACCTTGGAACCGACCAGTTCCGCATCAAAATATTCTGTCCCAGACCTGCGTTTCGGCAGGTTCATTCCCATTTTGACCTAGTTATGCCAAGAAATAGTCACGCCATCGAATGTCGTCCGACCGACTGAGCCGCGCAAAGACAATTGGCTGGATTCGTTGTTGAAGTTGGCCGGTTCGAGCGCTTGCCGATGGACGAACCCGTCGTTGTCGCGCGAAATGAATCGGGTAGAAGAGGCCGGCCGGTGGACAGTGAAATTTACGTTCGGCTCGAGCCGAAGTTTCTCGATGAGTTCAAAATCCGAGGCTATACCTTCGTTCAACGATTGAATTCGAAGGCATTGGCGTTGCACAGCAACAGGCAACTTGGAGAACGGTTGATTTCGCCTGGCTCGCCTCGATTTCCGCGCGTTGGCAATCCAATCTTCAGCCATCTGCCTGGCCAAATCCGCTTCTTCTCCGACGATTTCCATCAATCTCAACGTAACCTTGCTCAAGGCAGACTGATAGTTGCGTCGCAAAAGCGGCAGAAGCTCATGGCGTATGCGGTTGCGCAGAATATCGAGCGAATCGTTGGTGGCGTCTTCTCGGAATTTGATTTTATTTGCAGCTGCAAACTCGCCCAGAGCGGATTTTGGTTCAGCTAACAAGGGGCGGACAATTTCAATTTTCGGGGCAACTGGCGAAGGGTTGCGCCATTTCATGCCAGCGAGTCCATCGCCGCCCGTCCCGCGCAGCAACCGGATAAAGAACAGCTCAACCTGATCATCTGCGTGATGGGCCAATGCGATGGTTGAGATTCGATTTTTTGCAGCGACTCGCGCCAGGAACTCATGCCGAAGGTGGCGAGCTGCCAATTCGATAGAAAGCTTTTGCTTTTTGGCAAGCTGGCGCACGTCAGCGCGCTCGACAAACACTGTGAGAGCCAGTTTTTGGCAGACGCTTCGGACGAGACGTTCATCCGCGTCACTGCTGCGTCCGCGTAGCGTGTGATTTAAATGGGCCACGCTTAGCCGCCATTTATTCGCAGGCGCAAGCTTATGGAGAATGTGAAGGAGGACCATTGAGTCCAATCCGCCGGATACGGCGACTAAAATGGATTCGCCCCGGCGAATGAGCCGACGGGTCTGTATCATTTCGTGAATGCGTTTCAACAAATCGTCGCGCTGGTAGAGCGCGCTTTCCTTGTCGCGCCGCGTAGCCCTGACACGAGCGGATTTGTCCGGCAGGCGATTCACTGAAAAACCTTGGGCTGCGCGTGCTTCGGTCTTTCCTCGGCTTTCTGTTCGCGAGCATACGGCTGCGAATGAGTTTCGTGAGCGTGCCAATTGTCGAGATACTGCTTCGCGAGCAAAGGGTCGTTTATGACCAGAAGATTTTCAGCATTTTTTTCCTCTGCGGCTTTGGTGAAATTGAACGAACCCGTAAGAATCAGGTAACTATCAATGATGATGATCTTGTTGTGAGCAATGGCGTGTTGCGCGTCAATGAAAGTGGGAATTTCGCTGTGCTGAATGAAATCGGCTTCGGAATATTTTTCAGTTCGCTGGCTTCCATCGAGAATCACGCTCACCCGAACTCCCCGTCGATGGGCGTCCACTAGCGCCTTCGCTATGGCCGCCGAAGTGAAACTGTAGGCCTGAACGAAAACGGAATTTGTTGCGTTATCCAGGGCATTGACCACAGCTTCGGTCGCTCCGCCGTGCGGTGAAAAATAGACCTGAATGCCTTGCGGAACGGTTGAAGGTGGCCCGCAGCCGACCGCGAAAAGCAATATTGTCCACAACGAAAAAGCCGTCTTCATCTTACGATGAAGAGGACTTTCCCAAAATCAGTGGCTAAATGAAAGGCGGACGTTAAGGCCGGGTGCGATTCCTTGTGCTCGTGCCGGACGACGGATCATGCAGCCATTCTTACTGGTTCAACGTAAATCGGCAACGTTGCCGTGCCGACCCATCCGCCCCAGGCGGCAAAAATGAGACCGAGCATCAACGCGATGAAACCCCAGAGTGCTCCCGATGCCACCCCCTGGGTTGCAGCGTTTCCGGCGTTGTCAGGCTGCTGGCCGGCCTGCGAGCGGGCATGTTGAAATTCCTGGTCCCATTGTTGGACGAGATTGCCGGCTTGCTGTTGGTCCATTTTGTGTTGGGTCGTGAGCATATTGACAAGTTTGTCGCGATCTTCTGGAGATTGCGAAGCACCGCCCTTTTTTTCCATTTCCGCCAGTGCAGCGGAGAGTTGCGGGTCCTTCTGGGATAACTCCGTCAACTTTCCGGGTGGTTGCGGAGCGCCTTGCTCAGCCCTGCCCGTTGGAGCCAGCAAGGGGCCGGCTTGCGGGAAGAGGTTCTTCACTTGCTCTTGGAGCGGTGCGGTACTGCTTCCGTTTTCACCTTTCGTCAATCCGCCGAGCGCCAGTGCGCCGCCGAGTAACGCGCCTGTGCCGCCGATGTTTGTCCCCACAGCAGTCGCCAACAATGCCAGCGTGGCGCAAGTGGAGACGCTCCAAGTCACTATTCCATGGATCATCCCGTCGCCTCGCCGAGGTCCCCCGGACAAACGGCCCGAAACGCACGCTCCCACCCAAATCGAGATCAGGCCAGTCGCCAAAAGCCATACTCCGGAGGTAATCGCCATTCGCCGCCCGAAATGTTGATCGCGGAACGGTTCGAGGGAGGCCGCGCCGACCGCCGCGCCAAGCAAAGTCAGTGTGAGTTGAATGACCATGGTCACAAAGAGGCCGGCGAAAATTGCGCCCCACGAAACTCTACGTGTCAAGGAAGGTGCAGCCGCGACTTCGGTCCGTTCAACAGTTACTTGTTCATTCATAAATGGTCCTTTCCATGCGCATGCGAAGTCATTCGAAGTGTCTTAACCTTAAAACCGTAGCCCCGATTGAAAGGGGCGGCGGTGGGGTCTTTGCCTGCCTGGCGGGTGGTGTTTATCGCCCGAAGAACAGAAAAAACTTCAAATTCGGATGGCAAACGCCTAAAACCCATGCGCGATGAATAGCGTTACCTCCTTAAGAACTGTCACAAAGAACGTCAAAAGCATTGTTGAAGCTGCGCTCCAGGATACCCGAGGGTTGCTTCGACTCGCGCCATGCTGGGTCCCGCGCTCTTTTCTTCAGCCGGGCAAGCGGCTCAAACTACATCCCGACGATCTCTACGCGTTCGGCCTCAATCGCGGTGGCATTGACGAACGTTGGTTCGCCTCGACCACGCCCGCCGCCAACGAAAATCGGACGCCCGACGAAGGTCTCAGCTATGTTGTTGCCGGAAAACAGCGATTTACACTGCGCCAAGCGGTTGCCGAGTGCGGCTCCACCATCATAGGCAAAAAAATTTGGCAGAAATATAAGAAATGGCCCGTCTATTCGAAATTCTTCGACAACATGGGCCCTATTCCGCATCACATGCATCAGAATGCGAAACAGGCCAAGCTGGTCGGCCAGGAGGGTAAACCGGAATCGTACTATTTTCCGCCACAGCACAACAACGTTGGCAACAATTTCCCGTTCACCTTCATGGGGCTTGAACCTGGCACTACGAAGGCACAGGTCCGGCGTTGTCTCGAGAATTGGAACAAAGGCGACAATGGCATTCTGGATCTTTCTCGCGCCTATCGGCTGAAACCCGGCACCGGTTGGCTGATTCCGCCGTGCATCCTTCACGCGCCAGGCTCCCTTTGCACTTACGAGCCGCAATGGGGCAGCGATGTTTTTGGAATGTATCAGTCGCTCGTCGAGGGCCGCGAAGTTCCCTGGTCGTTGCTCGTCAAAGATATGCCTAAATCGAAACATCGCGACCTCGATTGGATTGTGGATCAATTGGATTGGGAGGGTAACGTCGATCCGAAGTTCAAAGATAATCATTATCTTGAGCCTTTACCGGTCGCTAATACCCAGAAGGAAGGTTTCGTGGATCGCTGGATTGTGTATGGCAAAATTGACGGTGAACAACTTTTCAGCGCCAAAGAACTCACCGTCGAGCCCGGCGTAAAATGCACGATCAGGGACCACAGCGCGTACGGCCTCATCTGTGTCCAGGGAATTGGTAAGATCAATGGTCATCCGCTCAACAGTCCGAAGCTAATTCGTTTCACCGAATTGACTGAAGATGAATACTTCTGCACTGAAGACGGAGCGAAAGGCGGTGTGACGTTCGAGAACTATAGCGAAACCGAACCTCTGGTTATCCTTCGTTACTTTGGGCCGGAAGTTAATCCAGATGCTCCGGCGATGGGTGCTTATAAAAAGATGGCTTCGAGGTAGTATGCGTCCTTCCGTGGTGCAACCTTGCAATCTTAAAAAGCTCCAGATCGAATCGAGATCGCTTGCCGCCAATCATTCCAGCAATCATTTCTCCGATAACGGGCGAGAATTTGAACCCGTGTCCCGAGCATGGGCTGGCGACGACCACCTCGGGAAATTCCGGATGGTAATCGAGAACAAAATGTTCTTCGGGAGCATTCGTGTACATACACACTGAAGTTGACTTAAGCTCACCGTTGGCGTCCGGCAAATATCGTTCCAGAACCTGGCGCATTGCGCCGATTTCTTGTTCCGCGACTTCTCGCGAAATTCTATCCGGATCGACCTGACCACCCTGATGATGAAAAGCGATCTTTACCCCATCGCCAAGATCAGGAAAGCCATAAAAGAAACGGTCAGGCGCATATTGGCGAATGAAGATTGGAAATTGATTTGGATGAAACATTTCCGGCTGCGAAGCTGGCTTGAACCAAAAAGCACTTGCCGCTCGACGGTTAAAGGCAGCTTTGCTTCGCCAAGAAGGGAATCCATCCATGCCCCGGGCGAGAGCACAAGCTGATTGGCGGTGTATGAACTGGCCTCGGTGAAAACGCGAACTCCTTTTCCAAAAGGCTCCCATTTGTGAACGGCATCATTGAACCGCAGACGCGCGCCGAGCCTCGCGGCCAGGTCGAGGTGCGTCTGAATCGCGCGTTCGGGAAAAAGAATTCCAGCGCGTGGCTCCCAAACGGCCATCGGATTGTCCTCCAATCTGAACATTGGAAATTTTCGCGACAGCTCAGTTGAGGAAAGGATTTCATGCGCGAGCTTGTGCTGTTCCGCGCTGTGTCTGGCTCCACCGACTATGACGCCATCGGGAGGGCCAATCATAAGGCCGCCTGTTTTCAATAGAAGCTGCCGTCCAGATTGCTTCTCAAGATCAGCCCATAATTCATAAGCGCGCTGGACGAGGGGGACGTATAGAGGATCCTCGAAATAGGCCTCGCGGATGATTCGCGTCAAACCATGTGACGAGCCGAAACTGTGCGGTGGTTGATATCGATCCAGCCCAAGCACGCGAAGGCCGCTTTGCGCGAGATGGTATACCGCCGAGCTGCCCATCGCCCCCAGGCCAACAACGATGACTTCGTAGTCGAACGACACACTTTTATCGTATCGGCGTTCTACCGATCGCGTTTGAGCAAATATTCTGCAATGCCCCGGAGAGCTTCGGCGCGTTTGCCTAGCGGTTTCAGGGCAGCGAATGCGCGGTTTGTCAGGCGCTCAGCAATTCGCCGAGACTTGGCCAGGCCAACAATCGCAGGATAAGTGGCCTTTTGAGCTTTGGTATCTTTGCCAGCGGTTTTACCGAGTTTATCGCTCGTTTGAGTGACATCCAGAATATCGTCGATGACTTGGAATGCGAGACCGACGTTGTAGCCAAAACCCATCAGCGCTTGCAGTTGCGCTGCTGTGCAATTCGCGCTCATGCCGCCGAGGCGGACCGAACAGCAGAGCAGGGCGGAGGTTTTCCGTTCGTGAATGTATTGAAGCTCCTTGGCTGAGATTTTTTTTCCTTCGCCTTCAAGGTCCGCGACCTGCCCGGCAATTAATTGGAGCGAGCCCGATGCTGAGGCGAGCTCGAGTATGATCTTTTGATGCTGGTATCGAGGCCAGCCTTTGCATTTTGCCGCCAATTCGAACGCGGCCGTGAGCAATGCATCGCCAGCCAGGACTGCGATGCCCTCGCCAAAAACTTTGTGATTGGTCAATTTTCCTCGTCGATAATCGTCGTCATCCATTGCCGGCAAATCGTCATGAATCAATGAATACGTGTGAATGCATTCCACCGCACAGGCCAACGGAAGCGCATCGGATTCTTTTCCACCGCAAGCTTCCGCGGCGGCGAGACAAAGGGCGGGCCGAATACGCTTGCCGCCGGCGAAAAGAGAATACCGCATCGCGCGATGTATGGTCGCCGGTTTGCGCTTTTCAGAAGGAAGCAAATGATTCAATGCGCGGTTGACGGCGGCGGTCTTTGCGACAAGAAAACTTTGGAGATCAAACGAGCGGTTGCCGTTTGCGAGACTTGAAGACTTCTTCGACATGCGCCGTTGTTTTAGGGAATGAAATTTTGCGGCGCAAGTCCATTCGCCCGACCGCCCGATGTAATTATGTAACCAGGCAACCTAGGTAACCCGGCCTTTCGTTTGTCCACTCGGTTCAATATGCACGAGGACATCTCTGACTCTGGGAATCTGGCTTCGAATGCTGTTTTTCACTTCATGCGCGATTTCATGCGATTGCTGGACGGTCATTTGCGGGTTCACTTCCACATGCATGTCCGCGTAGAACTGGTAACCCATTTTTCGCACGAGGCACTTCTCGACGCGATCGACTCCTTTCACTGATTCGGCGATCTGCCGAATATGTTCGCTAAGCTCGCGACTGGGAGTTCGATCCATCAATTCGTTTACTGCCGGGCGCAATAAACGCCAGCCGTTGAAGGCGATGATTCCTGCCGCAACGATAGCGGCAACATCATCTGCGGATTCGTAACCTTTTCCTCCCAAAAGCGATACGCTGATGCCGACGGCGGCGGCCAGCGACGTGATGGCATCGGTGCGATGATGCCAGGCATCGGTCTGAACGACGACGCTTTCGACTGAGATCGCTTCGCGCATGACAAATCGGAAAAGGGTTTCTTTGATGCATATCACTCCCAAGAGCACGAAGAGCGTAAATGGCGCTGGCGCGGGATGCGGCAGGGCAATTTCCCGGAATGCCTGGACCGCAATCCAGATGGCTGCCGCTAAAAGCATTGTGGCAACGGTCGCTGCGGCAATGGGTTCAGCTTTGCCATGACCGTAAGGATGATCCTCGTCCTCGGGTTGGGCGGCAATGACTACACCGCGCCAGACAATGATGGAGCTGAAGATGTCTGACAGCGATTCAACTGCATCCGCAACCAGCGCATGAGAATGGCCCAAAATCCCGGCGGTGAATTTCGCGCTTGTCAAAATCGTGTTCACCACCAAACCGATGAGAGTGGCGCGCAAACTTCGTTTGAGTCGGGCATCGGTCATGGCGCAAGTTACGATCACGCCCTTTGAAATTGAAGCAGGATTGTTGTCGCCGGTCCTTCTCCTCGTCGTCCTCGTCCTCCGCCAGGGGGACGCAATCATCGCCTACCTACCAGCGTCACGGTTACAATTCAACACCCGCTCTGTAATTGCTGTCCATGCGGAGATTTGCGATTCTCACCGCACAGGATTAAATCAAAATTATGAATCCAATACAAAAAGACGAGCTTTATGAAAACATCAGCCAGTTCCTCAAAGCCAAGGGAATCGAGCTGAAAGAAGGCAGTTACACCAAAGGTATTCATGCCGGTTGTTCTCTACTCGCTGACGCCATCAATCTAAGCCAGACGGGCATCGAGCGGGCCAAAACCGGCATCGAAAATAAGTTAGACCAGGTTCGGCAAGTCATTCACCAAAAGACCGCGCCGGAACCACCTGCTTCACGAACGCCACCACCTCCTGCGCCGAACGGAAAACCGAAAACAAACGCTCGCGACAAGCGCAAGCCCAATTCCAGGAAGCCGAAGAGAAAGGCCTAGCCCGTATATTTCATACGGACCGTACAAACGGTAGAACGAAATTCGCCTGCCAACGAACGCTCGACTGAACAGCGGCATAGGGCTGCCGCACTCCACGACGCTGGCGCGAGGATCTGGCGTGCCGCTCCGTCGCGGGGCTCTGAATCTCCTTACGTTGGCGGGCCACGGTCGTTACTTCGCAAGCAGCATTTTCCTTCGTTAGGCAATAATTCCCCAGTGCTGCTGCCAAACTCGGCAAGGAATATGCATGCTCAAGGGTGCGATATGATGTTTTTGCACTGGTCCCGACAAAAACTGTGGGGTATACGATGGGATAAACGGACCTGTCTTCCTCCAATTTTAGCCGTCTTTGCAGCCATTTCCGGTTTAGCCGTTGGCCGCAATTTTCTTGGTTCGGTCAGCGTCGTTACCGGTTCCAGTATGACGCCTACCTTAAGCGAGGGGAGCCGAGTTTACACGACGCCCATCTCCGGTTCGGTGAATCGCGGCGACGTCGTTGTCATGGACGATGGCAGCACGGATTACGCAATCAAGCGCGTCGTAGGACTGCCCGGAGAAACTGTGTATCTCTGGCGGGGTTACGTCTTTATTGACCGAAAAATCCTTCTCGAACCATACGTGCCGAAACGCGTTTATACACTGCCGCGCTCGCGTTTGGCTGTGTTTGAGCTTGGGCCGAATCAATACTTTGTCCTGGGAGATAATCGTTCTAACAGCGCCGACAGCCGGATTTACGGACCCGTCGAACGGAAACAAATCAAAAAGCGGATCTCGCTGCAGGACAGTGCACAGCGAGCGCATTTCGGCCCAGTCAGACTCCCGCCTTTCGGCTCCTTCCAACCCGGTCGTGCCCCAAAATTGGGCTAGTGTCCAAATCTTGTGCAGCCGGCATTGGTTGCAGCCTAGATCGGCAAATTTTGCAAACCGGCGCCAGCGGCTAGTCACCAATCATGTGGCAGAACATCCCGTCCCGAAGCTTCGGCTCAAACCACGTGCTCTTTGGCGGCATAATTCCACCAGCATCCGAAATCGTCATCAAATCTTCGATGCTCGTCGGGAACATTGAAAAGGCGCAGGCATACTCCCCTGAGTTGACCAGTTTCTCCAGCTCTGACGTTCCACGAATTCCGCCCACGAATTGAATGCCCTTGCTCGTGCGCTGATCCTCAATTCCGAAAATCGGCTCCAGCACGTACTTCTGCAGGAGTGTGACGTCCAACTTTTCGATCGGGTCGGTGGTTTTCACAAAGTGCGGCCGGAAATTCAGGGTGTGCCATTTCGCTTCAATGAAAAACCCGAGTTCATGTTTGCGCGCAGGCTTTCCTGTGCTGCCCGGGGTGATAATGAAAACGCCGTCCAGTTTCTCGAGCATCTTCGAGGGTGTAACGCCGTTTAAATCTTTTAGCACCCGATTGTACGGAAGAATTTGCACCTGACTGTGCGGGAAAATGACCGTCAAAAAAAACGCGCTTTGGCCGGCGCCGTTTCGTGCCTCGTAAACTCTGCCCGCCGCTGCGCTTCGGTGATGTCCGTCTGCAATATAGAGGCACGGCATCTGACCAAGTGCTTCTTCGATAGCCTTGATTTCTGTGGCATCGCTGATGACCCACGAAGTGTGCCGCACTTTATCGCTCGCCGTGAAATCAATCTCGGGAGTTTGGTTGATTTTTTTCGCCACCAGACTATCGATCGTTTTGTTGGCGCGATACGTCAGGAAAACAGGACCGGTTTGTGAATCCAGTGCCTCCATGTGACGAACGCGATCGTCTTCTTTATCGGGCCGCGTGAACTCGTGCTTTTTGATTACTCCTTCCAGGTAATCCTCGCAACTGGCAGCGGCGACCAGACCAACCTGGCTGTGGGCGCCCATGATTTGCCGATACAGATAGAAGCAAGGTTTGGTGTCTTGTCGCAACGCGCCATCGGTGATCAGGCGCCGAAAATTTTCTTTGCCTTTCGCATATACCGGCTGCGAGTAAACGTCGATGCCAGCCGGAAGATCGATTTCGGGCTTGCTGACATGCAAAAAACTCAGCGAATTGCCCGCGGCAATTTCGCGCGCCTCGTCTGACGACATGACGTCATAAGGCAATTCGCAAATTCGTGACGCAAGTTCCGGTTTCGGCCGCAGTGCGGCAAAAGGTTTGATCAAAGCCATAAAAGCGGGCGCGAGAATAGTGACAGCAATTTCGGAACGCACGCTGAAAGTGAACGTTATTCAGTGCGCATGAGTGCTTCGCGAGGGCAGGGCGCGGCGTCCCCACCACGCCCTGCCAATCTCTTGCGCGTTTGCTGCTCTCTCCGAAATCTCCGCCCTGCCTCGGCCACTTGCTCTCAGGCAAATCTCTGCAAGATCATGCCGCTCCATTCGATTAATTGAGATGAAGCCTTATACTATGAATTTCATTACTGGAGCGCTCCTTGGGGCGTTGGTTTGGATTGAAACTCTCACCGGACACGCTGCCCCAGGCGACCTCGACACCTCCTTTGCGGGCACAGGCATGCGACGCGTTGGTTTTGGGCATTCTTTCGAAGAAGGACGCGCCGTGGCCCTAACCGCCGATGGCAAAATTCTCATGGCAGGAAATGGCCAATCCCAATCGATCGTACTCGGCCGGTTTGATACCAACAACCTGCTCGATGCCACGTTTGGCGATAATGGGCGCGTGGAAATTCCGCTCCCGAATTACGGTACGATATCAACCATGGCTATCCAGCCTGACGGCAAGATTGTCCTCGGAGGAAATATTTTTAAAGGCACCTATGGGAATTATGATTACCTGCTCATCCGTTGCAATGCTGATGGCTCCCTCGATAACTCATTTGGCGGTGGCGATGGAATCGTCACTACTGAATTCAATTCGTATCGGGACGAGTGCTATTCCCTCGTCATTCAACCGGATGGCAAAATCGTCGCTGCAGGACGAGAAACTGTGCCGGGCCAGGGCGTTCCATCCGATCACCTGAGCATGGCGCGATACAACACGGACGGTTCCCTCGACAACGCTTTCGGCTCCGGCGGCCTGGTCATTCAAACATTTGCCTCTGGCTACAACAGTTGGGCCAACGCCATCGTGCAAGAGGGCGATGGCAAACTGCTCGTCGGCGGATTCCTCAACACATTCGCAGTGCTTCGTTACACCACCAACGGCACATTGGATGCAAGCTTCGGCTCGGGCGGAGTCGTCACGTGCCCCGGTTATCAGGCCCAGGCCATTACCATCCAGCCAGCCGGCATAATCTTCAATGATACGGCTATGATCGTTGCCGCGGGCGTCGGTTCCATTAACAATCAAAATCAGGCCATCGTCGTCCGGATGGACTTCAGTGGCGTTTTGGATACGGCCTTCAATGGCACGGGCGTCGCGTCCACACCCCTCCCTTACAATTTGCAAGTCACAGGTGTCGTTGCCTTCAATTTCTTCCGTTCTCCGAAAAAAATCGTCATCTCCGGCACTTATTCCCAGGCTGCGTCCGCCAGCTCCGATTTCTTCGTCGCCAAATTCAATTACAACGGCTCGTTGGATACTACATTCGGCGGCGGCGGACTCGTCGTCACTGATCTCGGCGGTTCCGATTACGCTTATGGGCTTGTCGTTCAACCCGGGACAAAACTCTTGCTGGCCGGAACCACTTCAAGTGACTATTACAACCCCGATTTTGCGCTCGCCAGGTACAATTACTCGGATGGCTCCCTCGATACCAACTTTAATGGCAACGGCATTCTCGTTCAAGACCTGGGCAATCGCGAAGCCCAGGCTTTAGGGACCGCGATTCAATCCGATGGCAAAATTGTTGTCGCCGGAAAGTGCGATCTTGGCAATGGAACTGCCGTAGCCCTGTGCCGTTTCAGTCCCTCAGGGGACCTGGATCCTTCATTCGGCGTCGGCGGCAAGCTCATCAGCACGATCGGCGACGGAATCAGCGAAGCCGACGCTGTGGCCATTCAGCCTGACGGAAAAATTATCGTCGCTGGCGATACCTATGGTAGTAATCCGCAAGCTTTCATGCTCGCGCGCTTTCTCCCAACTGGAATACTGGATCCATTCTTCGGCACCAACGGAGTTGTTGTTACCACTGTCGGAACCAATGGTTCTTCTGCCACCGCCATTGCCTTGCAAAGCGACGGCAAAATCCTGGTCGGCGGGCACGGCAGCTCTGGCGCAGACGACGATTTTGCCGTCGTCCGTTACACCACCAACGGCATTCTCGATACATCCTGGAACGGCACCGGCAAAGTCCTCACTGGCATTGGCCCTGGTGATGACAGTCTCTATTCGCTGAAGATTCAAACCGACGGAAAAATAATCGCCGCAGGCGGGAGTACTTTTCCTGCCTCGACAGCCAAGATCACGATGGTTCGCTATAACAGCAATGGAACTCTCGATAATTCATTCGGCTCGTTCGGTCGCGTCGCCACTCAGGTCGGCTCCGGCGGTCTGGATATCGCCACAGCAATGGCTCTGCAATCGGATGGCAAAATCGTCCTCGCTGGTCTAACCGCTTCTGCTTCATTGATCGACGCCGACGTCGCCGTTCTTCGCTACAATACCAATGGAACCTTGGACGTTACCTTTGATGGCGACGGCAAAGCGACAACTTCTATCGGTCTCGCTTACGATTACGCCATGAGCATCGCCATCCAGGCCGATGATAAAATCCTCACCGGCTGCCTCACTCAAATAGGTTCCCACTACAAGTTCGGCGCAACTCGATTTCTCCCCAATGGCTCGCTCGATGCGGATTATGGTTTCAGCGGAGTGACCTATTTCGATTTCGGAACCGGCGGCGATGAAAGCTTGAGAGCGATGGCGCTGGATGCTGCCGGACGCGCCGTTATGGTCGGCGAGGCCGGCGGTATCTTCGGCATTCTGCGCGTTCTCAATTCCAACCCGATACTTCAAATCACATCGATCACAGCCCTTCCCAACGGCCACAAATTGCTCAACGGCATCGGCATTCCAAACTCGACTCATACCCTCCAACAAACTCCGACACTCAATCCTGCCAATTTCACTTCCATGGCGCCAGTCACCGCTGACAGCTCCGGCAACTGGCAATTCGAAGACACCACGGCTTCAATCGCCAGCAGCCGCTTCTATCGCCTCTCATTTCCCTGAAAAAGAGATCAAATAAGCTCGAGTTAGCCCAAGTTGCCTGCAGCCTCGGGATAGATTTCATACCGCGAATACCCGCAACGAGGGCAAGCAGGAGATCTAGGACGGGGACTAAGGGAGAGGTTAGGCATCCTCAGGGAGAATCTTATTACTGCCACCCCATGGAGTGCCTGGCGGACCGCGGCTGTGTCGAAGACCAGCCGCAGAAAGCGACTCCGCATCGACCGCGAATGGAAGTTTTAGCGTGCCAGCTTGCGTTGGGCCTGCTGCGGCTGGTCTCCGACACAGCCGCGGTCCGTTTCACCCAATCGCGCGCCTTCCTGGTGTTTCGTTAAGGATTCGGGAGCCTCAGGGAGCATCTCAATTTTTGGAAGGGTCGAAATTGGGAGGCACATGAGGGAATAAGAGTGACCAACGCCCATTGCGCCAGAAGGTTTCCAGACACATCA
>Ga0193709_1000021_pt1 | contig 76269 bp, 50 predicted proteins | sample H3c2metaG_FD_160571 | JGI IMG/M metagenome (GOLD analysis project Ga0193709, IMG submission 160571) | Soil microbial communities from a riparian zone of the East river system, Colorado, United States - H3c2 | ecosystem: Environmental > Terrestrial > Soil > Riparian zone | place: USA: East River...
CGAAGGGCTGGCCGACGTTTACGCCCGACGGACGTTTCATTATCGGCGAAAGCAGCCGGGTAAAGGGTTTCGTAATGGCCGGGGGCTGCAACGCGCACGGCATCTCGGGCTCGGCGGGAATTGGTCATCTGTTGGTGCAATCTCTGCTGGAACCCGAGCCATCGAGCTATGTGAAAAGCCTCAGTCCGGACCGGTTTGCAGAAAACGGTTGGGACTGGACGGGGGCCCGCCAGCAGGCGCAGCACGTGTACGAAACTTATTACGGAGTCTGAGGGCGCATGGCTGGTTCATTACCGTCACAGGCCAAGGTCGTCATTGTGGGGGGAGGCATCGCTGGAGCGAGCGTCGCTTATCATTTGACCAAGCTTGGTTGGAAAGATGTGGTGCTGCTGGAGCAGAATCAACTTGCCGGGGGCACGACGTGGCACGCCGCGGGATTGGTTGGACGATTGCGAACCAGCAACAGTCTCACGAAAATCAACAAATATAGCGCTGAATTATACGCCCGGCTGGAGAAAGAAACCAGCCATCCTATCGGCTGGAAACAAGTGGGCAGTCTCATCGCGGCCAAAAGCAAAGAGCGAATGATTCAGCTACGGCGCACTGCGGCGATGTCTGAATTATTAGGAGTGGAAGTTCAAATTGTGGGGCCTGAGGTAGTGAAGGAAAAATGGCCGTTATTGCGCACGGACGATATTCTTGGAGGCGCGTGGCTGCCACACGACGGTAAAGTGCTCCCGAAAGAGGTCGCGATGGCATTGGCCAAGGGCGCACAGCGGGGCGGGGCGACGATTATTGAGCAGTGCCGCACCGTTGAAATCGAACACTCAAAAGGGCGCGCGACTGGAGTTCGGACGACGCACGGATCGATCGATGCTGAATTCGTGGTGCTGACCGGTGGAATGTGGGCGAGAGAATTGGGGCTGCGATGCGGAGTAACCCTCCCACTCTATCCGGTTGAGCACCACTATGTCGTCACGGAACCGTTGGCGGGCGCCTTTGATGAACTGCCGGTTGGGCGTGACCCGGACTTATGCCTTTATTTCCGCGGAGAAGGCGATGCCGTGATGCTTGGAGCGTTCCAAAACTTTTCAAAGCCGTGGATAGTGGAAAAAGTGCCGGACAATTTTTCCTTTCAATTGCTTGAACCCGATTGGGAAAAATTTGCTCAACCGCTGGCCGACGGCAAACATCGCATTCCGGCGTTGCAAACGGCAAAGTTCGCCAAATTCGTCAATGGGCCGGAAAGTTTCACACCCGATAACAGTTTTCTAATGGGCGAGACACCGGAGTTGCAAAATCTTTTCGTGCTGGCGGGTTTCAATTCGGTGGGAATTGCTTCCGCCGGCGGTGCGGGAAAGTACCTAGCCGAATGGATGATGGCAGGAGAGCAGACGATGGATCTATGGTCGGTGGACATCCGCCGTTTCGCTCCCTGGGCAAATAATCGGACATTCTTGAGAGAACGAGTAGCCGAGATTCTGGGCCTGCATTACCAGATGGCGTGGCCGAATCGGGAGTTTGAAAGTGGGCGCGGCTTGCGGAAGAGTCCGCTTCACGACCGGCTGGCTGCGGCAGGGGCTTGTTTTGGAGCTAAGAACGGTTGGGAACGCCCGAATTGGTTCGCGCGAAACGGTGTTCAGCCGGCGATTCAATATTCTTTTGGCCGACAGAACTGGTTTGACTGCCATGCGACCGAGCACCAGGCCGCCCGAGAAAATGTTGCCATTTTCGATCAAACCGGATTTTCGAAATATTTGCTGAAAGGTCACAATGCCGTCACTGTGCTACAACGATTATGCGGCAATAACGTGGACGTGCCCGAAGGCCGCGCAGTTTATACCGGAATGTTCAACGCCCGCGGCGGTTTCGAGAGCGATCTCACGGTTATCCGATTGAGCGCGGAGCAGTATTATATTATTACCGGCACATCGCAGACGACTCGGGATTTCGATTGGATCACGAGGAAGCTCAGACCTTCGGACGGAGTCGAACTGACCGATGTCACCAACTCTTATTCGGTCATCAGCGTGATGGGGCCGAATTCGCGACGCCTGCTTTCAAGCGTGACAGATACCGACCTTTCGAACGCGGCCTTCCCATTTCTGACGGTGAAGACCGTGGAGATCGGCAAGACGATGGTGCGAGCAGTGCGCATTACTTATGTGGGTGAACTGGGATGGGAATTGCATGTGCCGACCGAACAGGCGGCGTTGGTTTTTGACACGATAATGGATGCGGGCCGAGAACTGGGCGCTACCAATGCGGGACATTACGCAATCAATTCGTTGCGACTGGAGAAGGGCTATCGAGCGTGGGGTGCTGAACTCTCGCCGGATGACTCGCCCCTTGAAGCCGGACTTGGATTCGCGCTGGACTGGAGCAAGTGGTTTCTCGGACGAGAAGCGCTGCTCAAGCAGAAGGAAAGCGGCTTGAAGCGGCTATTGGTGATTTTCGTTTTGGAAGATTCGGGCCCAATGCTCTGGGGTAGTGAACCGATTTATCGCGACGGGCGAGCGGTCGGTTATACCACGTCGGGTTCTTATGGGCATAGCGTTGGCGGAGCCATCGCCATGGGTTACGTGAATGATCCAGACGGAGTTAATTCCGAATTCATCAAATCCGGGCGATTTGAAATCAATGTTTCCGGTGAGCGCTTTCCCGCCCGAGCCTATCTTCGTGCCCCTTACGATCCTGACCGAAAGCGCATCCTGGCGTGAGGAGGACAAATCGAAACCGCACGTATGAGCGCTGGCGATGGCAAATATTTTCGATCACGTGGCTCGCGTATGCGGGCTTCTATCTGACTCGAAAGGCATTCTCGGTCGCGAAGAATGAGTTAAAAAAACCGGAGGTGATGGGGCTGTCCAAGGCGGACATGTCCTGGATTGACGGGGCTAACTCAGTCGCTTACGCATTGGGTCAGTTTGTGTTCGGATCGTTGGGAGACAAGGTGGGAACTCGAATCATCATTCTGTTCGGAATGCTGGCCTCGGCGATTACGTCGCTGGTAATGGGTTATTCAAATACGGTGACGTGGTTATCAATTTTGTTCGCGGTACAAGGATTGTGCCAATCGAGCGGTTGGGCGCCACTGGCGAAGAATGTCGGTGAGTTTTTTTCTCAGCGCGAACGCGGGAGCGTGATGGGCTTCTGGTGCACTAACTATGCACTCGGCGGGTTTTTTGCATCTGTTTTGGCCGGTTACGCCGCGCAGAAGTTTGGCTGGCGTTATGCATTCTTCGCGCCGGCAGGGACTCTTTTCGTTATCTGGATCCTGTTCCTGTTGTTCCAGCGAAATCGTCCCGAAGATGTTGGATTGCCGCCCATCGAGCAATATCATGGGGAACAGGAGGCTGTCATTAACCCGACGGATTCGCCAGGCGCGGAGGTCGAAGGGTCGTGGAATATCATTTCCGAAGTATTGCGCAACCGAATGGTTTGGCTTTTGGCCGTGGTTTACTTCCTGATCAAACCAACGCGATATTTGTTGTTATATTGGTCGCCGGTTTACGTGGATGAGTTGCTCGGCACGGGCACGACGAAATCGGGTTTGCTGGGGAGCATGTTCGATCTGGCCGGGCCAGTTGGCACGCTGGTTGGTGGATTAGTCTCTGACCGCATATTCAAATCCAAACGCATGCCTGTTTGCGTTATGGCGCTGTTCTGCCTGGCGGTGTTCATGGGGACGTTTCGTTTTTTGCCGGCGACTCGCGCGGCAATAGGGTCAGGCATGTTTGTCATAGGGTTTCTGGTTTTTATTCCGGATTCGTTGATCGCGGGCGCCGCGGCGATTGACTTCGGGACAAAGAAAGGCGCATCGACAGCCAGCGGGTTGGTGAATGGACTTGGGTCGTTGGGCCAGATCATTGGCGTGACGCTGCCCGGTTGGGCGGGACGAATTCTCGGCCAGGGCGCAAACATTTGGAATCCGATCTTTCTTTGGCTGGGGATAGCGCTGGCACTCGCCGGGCTATTGCTATTGCCACAATGGAATCGCCTGCCGCCGAAGGCCAAATGAGTTGATCAAAACCGAACGTCCTCGCGCCGCCTTTGGGCGAATCGACAGCAGTGCGTATATCCGGCGCTCCGGGCGAGAGCAACCGCTTCGGCGAAATTCATTCCCACTTCTGTGATGGCGTGGGCGTCTGAGGCAAACGTGATCGGGACGCCCTCGCCGAAGGCCATCTGGATTATTTGGGGGCTGGGGTAGATTTCTTTGCAATCTTTGCGCAGGCCAGCCGTGTTGAGTTCCATGGCCAGGCCATTCCTTTTTGCCGCTTTCAGAAATTGGCTGAATAAGGGGGTGCAGTCCTTTTCCGGATAAAAACAAAACTTCTTGCATAAGTCCGCGTGAGCGATGATTTCAAACAGACCGGACTCGGCTGCCAGCGTGAGCCGTTCGAAATAAGCAGTCCAAACTTCGTTCGGGTTACGGTTTTTCCATTCCGAGATTTTCCTGGGGTTATCGAGATCCCATGAGTCGGAGACGTAATGGACGGCGCCAATCAAGTAATCCCAGGGATGACGCGCGGCCAAATCGCGAATCCAGTCTTCGTGGCCGGGAATAAAATCGACTTCCATCGCTAATTTAATGGCCAACGCGGGATGATCGCGGCGAGCTTTTTTGACGTTCTCGACGTATTCATCGAGATTCGCCTGAAGCATGTGCCAATCGTCCCAGTCGTCGCGGGGCATGGGATTATGCTCGGAAAAGCCGATTTCGGTGAGGCCAATTTTGATCGCCTGCGCAGCGAGTTCAGTTGGTTCGCCGGCGGCGTGCCGGCAAAGCGGGGTGTGCATGTGATAGTCGGCAGGCAAAGGCATCGTGACAGAGATTAGTCGCGCGGTTCAATCAGCTGCAAGGTGATTCGCAATGAGCCATTTCTAACCCGAATCCTTAGCGAAGGCAGGCCGCGGTGTCCCCACCGCGCCCGCCACTCTCACCTGGTCGTGCAGCGAGCATTTTGCCAGGGATGCAGGTTTTCTAATAACCGAAATTTTCAATAAACGGCTGCAGAATTGGAAGCCACGGTTCCAAATATTTTTCGTAGTTTTTCCAACGGCCAATGGCGGAGGTATAAAGCGGTTGGCTTACGGCTTCGTAGGTGGGCGAATTGACGGCTTTGGATTTCAATCGTTCGCGGTAATTGAGGACGTTTGGATCCCAGGGTAAGCCAAGAAATTCCAAGGCTTTGCGAGATTCTCGTTCGAGTCCGGTCACACAGTCTTCATAACGCACCTGCAGCCATGGGCTGGGAATTATTTGGCGCAACTTTAGCCACACACTCAAGTCGTGTGCATAGCGCCGCGCCGCGCGCTCAAGTGTCAGAAAGCAAATGCTGTTGGTGTTGAGCGGGAGATATTGCATAAAACAACTCACGACGACATCGCGCGGATCCCGCAATGCGATGAGGAGTTTGGTTTCCGGGAACAGGCGAAGCATTCCGGGAAGGAGAAGTGTCATGGTCGGATTCTTGTCCAGATGGATTCGATCTCCAATCGGTTCGTTCAGCGCGGCGCTCATGTAGTTCAGATAACGATTACGCTGAGCTGCCAAACGCTCCGGTGGAATGGCGTCGAACGCTGCGGCTGTCGGTCGCGAGGTTTTTTCAGCAAGCCACATGGCCGGGAAAATATCGCGGCCGAATGCTTCCCGCTCATCCGAACTAACCAATCCGGGATGACTATCCAAAACTTGTTCGAGAAGGGTTGTCCCGCTCCGAGGAAAACCAGCGAGGACGGCGAGATTTTGTTGTGGAAATTCAGCGGCGGTCTCAACCCATTTGAGGAAGTGAGCGGGAGTCAAAGATTCGGCGAGGTTGTGCAAATGGTTCTGCAAGGCTTGAGATTCCTTCCACACGGGTCCTTCTGACGCCAGGAACGTTTTTTTGCATTCCAGCATCGATTGCATGGCCGCTTCATAGTCACCTGCGAGATCGAGTATTTGCGCGATGGCTGCCAAGGCCTGAGCGCGAACTTGTGGCTCGGCTTGAGGGTTGGCGGCCAGGTTGCGCAAGACGCTTTCGGCCGCCGTCTTGTCTTTCATTCTACCCAGCAATCGTGCTCGAAAAAGTTCGGCTTCCAGATAATCGGGTTCGGCCCGCAGACAATCTTCGATTAGCGCGTAGGCTTCGCTGAGCCGGTGACGACGTTCATAAAGCACTGCAAGTTCCAGTTGTGCGTCGGGGATATTTTTCGTCATGGCGACGACGCGCTGGAAGCAGGCCATGGCTTTATCGGGCCGGAAAATCATGCGGTAACTTTGGCCGGCGAGGTGCAGCAGTTTGGGATTGTGGGCTGCGAGTTTCATGAGGCGATCGAGCATAACCTCCGCGCGCGTGATTTCGAAGCGCGCGCCCAGCGCCCGGCTCGCGTCGACCAGGGCGACGAGGTTTTGCGGATATTTGCGGACAGCGAGCTCGAAGACCTCCAAGGCTTCATCGAAGCGATTCATTTGCCACAGACCACGCGCTCGTTGCAGTTCGGGGACATCTACCCCCAGGCCAGGGATAATATTGGCTTGCGGTCGAGGTAAGAGGAGTGAGTTCCCTTTATTTTTGTGCTTGGCCATTTGGGTCTTGGGCACTCAAGCCGTGAAGAGCAAACCACAGTTACGTTCGAATCGAAAAGGAAAAAGAGAGCACCAGCCTTTTGAATAGCACGCTAAAAAGTGCCCGAGCCAGGCTGCTTTATTGCCCCTTTTCCATTAGCCAGGGACGGAGTGGGGAGGAGGTTGCTTTTCTTGCGCCTTTCTTTGCCGCTGCCCGGTTGTCTCGACACGTTTGCGCCGAGCGACTTAAGGTACCATCGGACGAAGCCAGCGACGTTATATTCTTTATATGGAGAGTATGGGCCGGGACTGTAGGCGCTGGAATTTATGCCGCGTTGCTGGCGTTCGCAAATTTGCCAGTCCTGCTCCGAGGTCAGTTGCCAGAAAGGCATCAGGGCTTCGAGTTTGTAATCGCGACCCTCGACGGCATTCGCATCTACCAGCCACCAAACCCGGATCGAGGTGAGTTGCGGTCCCAGCGGGAGCAACCGGGTGCTGACTCCGTGATCGCAACTCGAATGGTTCCAAAAATTCGGCAGGGATCGAATTCGCAAGGTGTCGGCGCATCGCTCGTCGTAGTCTCCCATGAGCGGCGCCACTCTTTTGCCGTCCATGGACTCAGTGAGGTAACCGTCGACCAATGGCGTGCGATTTGCGGCGAACCAAATATTTTTCTCTGCATCAGGAAAGGTGGTCATTCCAGCGAGTTTGCGGGTGTTAGCGATGCCTGGGGCTCCGCGTCGTTCCTCATTGCGCCGCACAACGGCGTCGATCTGTTTCTGAACTCGCGGTGTGGTGTCATCCGCGTTGTAGTGGTCAAAGTTCGCTTTGATATATTGCGGGTGATTCACGTTGCAATGATAGCACTCGCGATTATTTTCCCAGACCAGTTTCCAATTTGCTTTCACGAGATAATCCACAGCTTTGGCGACCTTTGCTTTGGGAAAACCTTGAGGACGCGCGAGGGTCGAAATCAGATCCGCTGCAGGTTCGGGATCGCATGGGGAATTGGCCAGCGACAAATAAATCAATCCTTGAAAATCGCGAACGTGGACTTGCCTAAGCGAGAATTGTGATTTGTCCAGATTCTCGGGCATGCCGCGGCAGCCGAGGAGCTTTCCGTCGAGTCCATAAGTCCATTGATGATAAGGACACACCAGTCTCTTTGAACGGCCCGAAGGCTCGGTGCAAATGAGCGAACCGCGATGCCGGCAGACATTGTGGAAAGCCCGAATCGACCCATCCTCAGTCCGAAGAACAACGATGGAATCGGCATCCACTTCCAAAGTGAAGTAATCGCCCACCTTTGGGATTTCGCACGTGTGACCTGCAAACAACCACCCGTTTCGCCAGATGCGTGCCAAATCGGCGCGATAGACGATTTCATCCGAATAAAATGTGCCCGGCAGCGACCAGCCGTCGCGACATTCGGCGGCTAATGCCGAAATGCTGTCGGACGATCCGGCGATACCGCGAGAATTTCGCAATTTCGCTTCCCTCGGCTGCGCTGATCTTTGAACGAAGGCCCGCGCGTTTTCCATTATTCCATCATCTCGTCTGCCACGACTTTTTCAATGCCCTGTTTTGGGGGATGATGCCAGCGCCTCAGCCAGGTTCAGTGAGCCCGGCCCAAACAAGGACAACTGGCGTCATTTGTTTAAGTATTTCACCACTGCATCCGTGCGATTGTGGGCGCCCAGTTTTTCAAAGATTTTTTTCAAGTGACCATGAACTGTCCAGGTGCTGATTCGCAGGGAATCAGCAATTTCTTTGTCTGGATGTCCTTTGCTTAGCAGTGCCAGGATTTCGTGTTCGCGCTGGGTCAAGCTCGACAATTCGTTCGTCGGGCCACCGACCGGCAACGAGGAAATGGCGTTTTCAAAGAATCGTCGGACACTGATTAAGATTTCCTCGCGAGTCAGCAATCCGTTTCTGCCGACTCCTACGATAGGCGCCAGGATTCTGGTTGGCGGAGTGCGGCGAAGCAAATAGTATGGCGCCCCGCCTGGGGCTGACTTAAATAATTGGTCGGAATCTTCATAAACCGAAAATAGCAAGCCTGTGACTTTTAGAGATGTGGAGTCTAATTCCTTCAGGCAAGCCGACCCTGATTTGTCGGCAAGATTCTGACTTATCAAAAGCAAATGGGGCGGCAGCCGCGGTATTTCGCGGAGCGCAGCCGCCGCCGTGCCAAAGCTGGCAGTGCAAGCGCACCCTTCCTGTTGATTGATGCACCACGCCAGTGCTTGCCGTAAACCGGCGTCGGATTCAGCGATGGCAACTCTTAGCCTGGAGCCGGCTCCGGTCAAAACCGTTTCGCTTGTCGGTCGTCGAATTGCTGTTTGAGTGTGGATTGTAGTATAGGTCCAGGCGAGCGGATTGTCTGCCCAGCGAATTGCCACCGAAAGTTCTCGTGGAAACAATTCGCAGGCAGCCGCCCATCCGTGCGCCGCGATGACTTTGTAAATGCGCGCGGCTTTGTTTGCCGCAACCCTTTGATCGTCTGTTCCCAGCGGAAAATAATGGCTGGCATCGCCATAGTCAATCCTGACCGAAAGCTCCCGGTTGGCCTTTAAATGAAGTGATTCCGTGTACTTTCTATGAATCAAGCGTGGCAACCAGTAACTTGCATTGGAGCCGCTTGATTGAGTGGCCGTTGGTCCCGCTGCTTTCCTTTGTTCAGGAACTTCCAAGTCGGCCATCACACTTTTCCACCCGTGAGTCACAATCTTTTTGTAGATTGCGCAGGCCTCATTCGCTGCCTGCTTTTCATCGATGGCTCGCAATGCGAAGGTTTTGCGCGTTCCGAGATGCTGGATCTTCACCGACCAGTGCTTCACGCGCTGTTGACGGCCCTGGTAAGTGAAACTGTTTCTGAACAAGCGGTCCCGCCAATATTCCGGTTCCGTTTTCGAACTAAGTTGATTGCCGTTTGAGCGGGGCGCGAATCGGGGTCTTGGACGTTTCTTGACCATATATTGTTCTTACCATGGCAATAAAAGGCAAGCCAGCAACAAAAGAACATTTCTGCGCGTCTTGCGGTTGTGACATTCCCGACACGCCGGTTTTACGCCTCGCAACTTGTCCTATTGGTCGTTTTGGATAGAGTGGAACTGCATCGGCAAGTTGCCCCCAAAACAGGGTGTTGTTGGAGGCCTTTTCGGTGATAGACTCTTGGCATGAACCTCGCATCAGTCGCCGCGCAGCAACCCCGAAGCTGGCGAATTGTGCCACGAATATCATAAGTTTTGACGCACCAATCAGGCACTTGATACCCAAAGGGATTTCTTTTTGCGCGCTGTCAGCGCCGAACTATGACTCGACAAAAACCTAACGGCGGGCGCCCGCGGCCTCGCGGTTTCACCCTCATCGAGTTACTGGTTGTGATTGCCATTATTGCCATCCTGGCGAGCATGTTACTCCCGGCCCTGGCCAAGAGCAAAGAGCACGCTCGCCGAATCCAATGCATCAATAATGAGAAACAGATGACCCTCGGCAGTATTCTGTATTCAGATGATTTCACCGCCGGGTGGTTTTCGTTAACCAGCACCGACGGCGATGATGATCAAGGCTGGCTGTACCCAACTTACGTCAATAACGTAAACTCCTTCATTTGCCCTGACACGCAGAATTTCATTCGCACGACTCAATATGTTCACACCGTAAAATCGATAAATAGCGTGAGTTACGATTATATGGAATTGGACGACCTCTCCCACCACGCTTTGAACAAGCTGTTGAACCCCCGTTCCAGCTACGAGTTATTCGGCTGGTGGGGCTATTATGATAATAGGAATTCACCGACCTTTCCCAGTACCATTAAAACCAAATCTAATGTTATGAGTTGGACCTATCACTGGTACTCCACCTACCCTTTTCTGCGGGGCTCATATATTGGAACAGCCGCCGGGCCTTCTCGTGCTTGCCTGTTTTTGGACGAAGACGACGGTTGGGCAGGCTCTAGAAACAATATTCCTGATCCGATCGATAATCATGGAGCGGCGGGGGGCTCTGTTTCTTTTTGCGACGGCCACGTTGAATTTGTCAGCGCGAGGCCCGATTCAAAGTATATTACGATGATTTACCTCGCCACCGATGCAGATCCTTAAACAACTCGCGTCGATGCTTTGCGCGCAGCCGGCTGAAGTCGGACCTCCGTTCCCGCGATCTACACGGAGTTTCGGTACGCAAGCGATTGTGATTTGTGTGATGGGATTAATACTCGGCCAGGCAGGGTGCAAGAAAGATGCGGGTATTGATTCGCTTGAAACTGACGCCAATGGATATCTCTGTTTAAAATGCGGGGCAAAATATTACACTGAACGCACAGTCTTTATGGGCCCGAAATGCCCGCAGTGCAGCGAGACCGCCCTGTCACAAACGGTGGGTTACTATTGCGAAAAGGACCAGCACCTGACGATACGCGCCAGTGAAGGAGATAGGCAGGGCGCAGTTTGTGAAAAATGCCAGGCTCGACTCATTAACGCGATGCGATCTCCCCGCGAAGCAGATTACAAAGCCTGGGGCGCAACAAAAGTCAAAGAATGAACCTGCGCAATGAGCATGATTTAGTATCTGACCCGAAAGAACCAAAAACTCGCTCGAACTAACATGAAAAATAGAAAATCCAAACTAGGCCTCTCGATCATTGCTGGCGGGCTCTCCTTTGTGGGCAACGCGAGCGCGGTCGACATTGTCATCGACGGCAGCTATGAGTCATCTACCAACGCTTTATCCGGTATTGTAGGGGTTGGCGGCAATGATAACGGGGGCATTGATGGCGGGTGGACGCACTTTTCGAGCTATGCCTATTCCGCAAACTACACTCAGCCGGGCCCGGCGGGTTCGGGCCAGGTTTTTTTGAGGCCGTATAATAGCGGTGGGGGCAGTTCAGTGGTCAGCCAAACCAACAGCCTGACTCGAGCCATTACGACTACTCAGATCGATGGTTCACAAGGACAATTCACACTTTCCGCATGGTTCAGTACTTACCTGGGAGATAATGACTATAGCGATCTGACCCTGCAATTTTTGGATGCCTCCTTTGCTCCCGCTGGAACCCCCACCGCTATCGGCGGCGCAGCTTTCGTGGCGGCACTTCCGGGCGGTACGGGTCCTCGAGCCTGGGGCCAAGACACCAAAACCGGATTGGTTCCTCCTGGCGCGCGCTATGCCTCGATCACCACTCAGAGCCATGCGCTGAGCGGTCAACCGGACGGCTACGTTGATCTCGTGGCACTGGATGTCGTGGCGGGATTTGTGCCGATCCAGCTTACCTCTTCGCCTGCCAGCAACGCTGTAAACGTCACTCCGGCAGTCATCGTCAATGCTACATTGCAGGACGGTACGGCCGCGTTAAACACCAATTCCATTCAGTTGATGTTCGATGGTTCGCCGGTCACTCCGGTAATTCAAAAAAATGCTGGCAGCACGACCGTGACCTACGACCCACCCGGCTTGCTGGCTCCGCTTTCGACTCATACATATTCAATTGCCTTTGGGAATGCGGGCGGTGCGACTCCAAATACCACCAATCAGTCCACCTTTGGCGTAGGTCTCTACGCCAATCTAATACTGCCCGCCCCTTTGTACTCCGAAAACTTCGATACTACGCCTGAGGGCGGACTCCCGACGGGTTGGATGCAGACTAATTTCACGGAGGTAACGGATCCGACGTTGGATCTTGGCGATCTCAATTCCGCTTCCTATGCCACCTGGGTGGTTGTTAGCCGCGATCGATTCACCAATAGTTTCAACAGTTATCTCAGTCATACGCCGACGCTCGATTATCTGAGGGTGCTCTCAACCAACCTGCTTAATGTCGTTAATGGACAAGTCGTAACGAATCTCTCCCAGGGAAATATCGTGTTCGGCGATTCAGGCTATCGCGACGGTTTGAGCCAGGTGCTGTATCTGTTTTCGCCAGACTACGACCTTACGGGCAAAGCCAACGTCTATCTTTCCTACCATAGCCTTTGGGAACAGAACCAGGACAGCATCGCAGCAGTTGAGTATTCAATCGATCAAGGAGCCACCTGGCGTCCAATTGTTTACATGCTCGATCAACCGGACGTCATTCGTGACAGTAGTGGTAACATTGACGCGGTTGCGACCTTCAGCACAGTGCGTGCGGATCAGCCTACCTATGTTGACCCAGTGGATAGCACGACTAAAGGCGGCTACTATGGCGCCTTCATTGGCGTCGATTCCAACCAGTGGTCGACCCTGGCTCCATTCATCAGCGCTCGCGTGGACAATGATCCTGTCGAATCTAAACGGGTTGAACTCTTTCGACTTGCTGCGGCAGACAACCAATCTCATGTGCGCTTCCGTTTCGCTCACGCCGGCACAGACAGTTGGTATTTCGGAGTCGACGAATTTGGCATTTACAGCATTGTTTCCGCTGCTGCACCGGTCGCAACCGCGCCAACGCCCTCCAGTCAAACCATTGCAGTCGGTAATGCGACGACCTTGACCGTCACTGCCGCCGGTTCCGGACCACTGAGCTATCAATGGCGTCATTATGGAACGAATCTAACGGGCAGAACCTCTCAGGTCCTCGCGTTTGCAGCCGTTCAGCCAGGCGACGCGGGCCCATATGACGTGGTCGTAAGCAATAGTGGCGGCTCGGTTACGAGCGCCGCCCCTGCGGCAGTCTTGACGCTATTCAATCCCGCCGTCTTTGTTACAGGTCAATGGGATTTCAACAAAAGTAATTTGGTTGCGACCGTTGGCGCTGATTTGCAGTATTTTGACACTGGAGTTCAGGGAGACACCGCTTTTGCAACTACAACGGACCTGGGCATTTCGGACATTAACGGTCAGCCGGCAACTGTCATGCACTTCGTTCCGAGTGCTCTTCTATGGGGCGGTTACCAAATGTTTCACCGCGCCACACCGAACGGCGGCGGGACGAACGTCAATCAATTCACGTTGATTTATGATCTGTATCTTCCGTTCGTCGGGTGGCGCTCGTTGTTGCAAACGGAGACCAATGATACCACGGACGGCGATTGTTTCATCCAGCCAAATGGTGGGATTGGAGTAAGCGGAACCTATGATGGCAGCGTCAGTCTGGGCGAATGGCACCGGGTCGCGATTGGCGTTGATCTGTCTGGACCTGGCCAGGCGCCGGTCCTGGCGAAATTCATCGATGGAATCAAGGTCGGCAATCAAACCAGTGGCCTCAGCGCACCCGATGGGCGTTTTTCTCTCAGGCCTGAAGCATTGCTTTTTGCGGACCAGGATGGGGATTCGGCCGAGACTTTTGTCAGCTCTGTGCAATTCAGTAATGGCCGTCGGCCGGATGCCTTCATTGCGGCGCTGGGCGGCCCGAGTGCGAGCAAAATTCCTGGGGCAATTACAGCCTCGGTTCAGGCTGGCGTCGTAACGATTCGGTGGACCGGGGGTGTGCCGTTGCAAGGCGCGGACGCGCTAACTGGACCATGGACCACCGTGAGCACAACCAGTCCCTATAATGTGCCCGTCGGCGGGAAAAAATTCTATCGTCCGCAGATTCCATAGAGAAGCTTGTCACTGGGGCCGACGACTGGACTCGTCGGCCCTTTTAATCATCATCTTTATCCATCGCATTCTTGTCGCGGACAAGCCCGAGTTTCTTCAACCCCTTGGGCTCGCTTCCTCGGTTCCACATTCTGGAACGTAGCGCAGGTTGGAACCTGCACTACGATAATCCGGACCGCCTCAAAATGGTGAATGCGGCCACTCGGCCGGCGAATCGGCTGCTCTTTCCCTGTGGAAGAGCCCTTGCCTAACCGCTCACATTTTCTCATTGTCAGCTTCGCAGCCGATGAAACGCCAAAGACTAGTCTCCAAAGGGTCTCTTTCGCGCCTGTTTCAGGACGCGGCGGAAGCATGGCGTCAGCAGGACTACCAGCAAACCACCGCGTTGCTGGAACGCGCCAGCCGGTTGGATCCAGCGAACACCAGCGTCCAACTCGATCTGGGCCGGGCTTATGGCTTGCGTTATGAATACGATGCGGCCGAACGCTGTTTCGAAAAGGCTGTAAAAATCGCCCCTCAGAAAGCGGATGCTCTAATCGAAGCGGGTAGGCGTTCCAAGGCGTTTGGGCATTACGATATGGCCACACGCTATTTCGAGCTAGCCACCCGTGAAAAAGGCGCATCCGCCGACACGTTTGTCGCACTGGCGGAACTTTATGAACGCGGACCGCGTGCAAACGAAGCCGTTGCCTTAGTCGAACGCGGCCTCTCGCTTCAACCGGACCACTCTCTGTCCCTTTTGGCCCGGGCCCGCTTGAAACGCGTCGCTGGAGCGCTCGATGAAGCCGAGAAACTCACTCGCGAGTTATTGCAAAAACCGGCCTGCGATCCGCAAATTCGGATTCGCGCCTGGTATGAGTTGGGCGGCATCCTGGACCGGCAAGGACGTTTCAATGAAGCGATGAGCGCTTTCCTCGAAGCCAAAGCGCTGCAACGCCCCGCGGCCATCCGCGCAGCCGCGATTCTTCAAGGCATCCAGGCCCGCGTAAAGGAGCAGGAACAGACCATTTCGGCCAGCGTCCTCCAGCGCTGGACCGAACCGAATCCCGACCTTGCCCCCGCGCGCCGGTTCGCCATTCTCTGCGGCCATCCGCGCTCAGGAACGACTCTGCTGGAACAAGTCCTTGACGCGCACCCCGAGATCGTCACTGCCGAAGAAACCCACATCCTGCACGACGAGGCTTATCTCCCTTTGAGCCGCGGTTTCCCGGAATCGGCTTCCGTACTACAGGTCCTCGAGGCCGCTGCTCCGAGCCAATTGCGCAAGTCGCGCGACGATTATTTCCGTTTCACCGAATTATTTGTCAGAAAACCGATTGGCGACAAACTCCTCATCGACAAGAATCCCGCGCTCAACGTTCTGATTCCAGCCGCCGTTCGAATTTTTCCCGAAGCCAAATTTCTCGTCGCATTGCGGGACCCCCGAGACGTCTGCTTGAGTTGCTTCATGCAACTACTCCCATTAAATCCGGTGAGCTCCTCCTATCTGACTCTCGAGGGAACGATCACCCAATACGCGTCCGTCATGGGTTTTTGGCGAGCTATGCTGCCGCGCATGCGCAATCCCTATCTCGAGGTGTGCTATGAGGAGCTGGTCCATGATCTCCCAACCGCCGCCCGCCGTACGCTTGATTTTCTTGGGGTCAATTGGGATGCGAACGTATTGCGTTTCAACGAACACGCGCGCACCAGGCCGGTTCGTTCCCCAAGTTATGCTGACGTTACGAAACCGATCTTTAAGAGCGCTATCGGGCGTTGGCGAAACTACGAAAAATTCCTCGAACCGTTTCAAGAGAAATTGGCCCCGTTCATCAAGGCGTACCGCTACGAGTAATCCCTCGTCGTCTCCTGCTCGCTCAGGCCTTGGCTTAGGTCGCACTCCGCTACGCTGGAAATTCGAAACTTGCCCGCTGTCCCCCCAAAACAGGGGATTGCCGCTCACTCCGACTCTTTCATAAACTGCTCACCAGTCAGCCAAATTCGAGAACACATGCCCCACTGTTTTGACTCTTGCTCAAGTCGCGTGAGCGCCCGGTGTGATACCGGGGCATTGGCCGTTGACAACGCGCCGCGACAGATTCGCAACTGATTTTCTGCAAGTACCGGTAACATTCATCCCTCGCTACCCTCTATGAAAATGAAAAAGCTTAGATACCTTCGCCCTGTGGGGCTCGTCGCGGTCGGAGTATTTCTTGGACGCGGCGCGCATGCGGACACCACCCTGGATTTTAACAGTGATGCGTCGCTGTGCACTCCTCCTCAAATCGAAAATCCCAACGCTCCCCCTGGAATCACTAATTTCGGAAATTATGCCGCCGCCTCGAGCGGCGGCGTAACCGTTTCAGGAGGATTCGGAACGCCGAATATCGGCCTGGTTTGGGGCGGGATCCCATCGCCAGACACGAGATGGGAATATTACAATGATGGAGGAGCGGTCTGGGCAGGAGTCCAGCTCCAGGGGTCCGCCATCGGCACCATCCATAAGCTCGCCTTTGTTCCCAACAGCGCCTCCGCGAAAGCGACAATCAAATCATTCAACTTCCACGGCTACTACAACGATAACGAAAGATTCACTTACAATATCAGCGTCACTTCCGGCACGAACGTCTTGTTCGGCCCGATGAATTTGACATATCTGTCGGATGGCACGAAGAATCACCCGGTCAACGTCAACTACACCGGTACGCCGGGGCAAACGCTCAAATTGCGCATTAACAGGGTGGCCTCGACGCTGGGCGCGGGCGAAGTCGAAGGAGACCAATATAACAATGCGATTGATGACATTGTGTTCGCCCAAACACCGGCAACCGTTTTTTCTGCCGGGCCGCAAGTTGTGTCAGTTACGCCCGCGGACGACACTGTAGGCCTTCCGGCCACTCCCTTACCTCCTTATCAGGCAAGTATCACCAACGGCGCCACGACGCTCGTAGCGAGTTCAATTCGATTGAAACTTGACGGCGTCCTGGTATCACCTCCACCCACGATTTCATCGGCAAGTGGACTAACGAACGTTAGTTATGCAGGGGCCGCAACCCTGTTGAGCAGTGGCGACCACATCTACACGCTCACCTATGCCGACGACCTGGGTGCCTTTTATACCAACGACGTAGTGTTCAACACTACTTACTCAACCCTTCCGCCTGCCTATGCGAGCCCGCCGGGCTCGGGTTCACAGCGCGGTTTCACTTGGCGCTCCGTGGTCGCCCGCATCGATACACCACCGCTTGACAGCACCATCGCGCGAGCCGTTGCCCAACTCGCTGGCACATTGATCGATCCGGACACCGGGACGCCCTATACAAACGCGGTTCCGGACGGAACCAACGCCGATGGCTCGTTCAACGTCGATACCGTAGTCAACTTTGATGACGAATTTATTTCCGCCGGGAATTTTCCCGGCGACCAGCCCTTCCCGGGACTCGATGCTGGCTTTAACAATTATTTTTCGTGTGAAGGGTTGCTTTTCCTTGATTTATCCGCGGGCTATTACCGGCTCGGTGTCAACAGTGACGATGGGTTTGAGTTCAACGCTCTTCCTCCCAAAGGTACGCCGGGTTCGCCTATCGTGTTGGGCTTGTTTGACGGTAGTCGCGGGTCGAGTGATACGCTGTTTGATTTCCTGGTGCCGACCAGCGGTGTTTATGGCTTCCAATTAATCTATTTCGAAAGCACTGCCAACGCGAACTGCGAGCTCTTTTCCGTCGATATCCCCACCGGAAACAAAATTCTCATCAACGATCTCAGCAACGCAAACGCGATTAAATCCTTCCGCGTCGTTCCGCCGCGCATCCTCACTATTTCACGCAGCGGCGGGAACGTCGTCCTCAATTGGGCTTACGGCAACCCACCCTTCCAGGTGCAATTCAAAAACAAACTCACGGATGCCTGGGCTAATTCGGGTTCACCAACCTCCAACCGCACCGCAACTGTCCCGATTCAACCCGGCGCAGGCTTCTTTCGCGTCGTCGGTTCACCCTGATGCACGGAATTTCTCCCTCGCCTCCATTGGAGGAGGAGCCGGCGAGAGGAGGCCGCTAGCACATCACCTGCGCTTTTCTATCAACTCTGAACCATCGACTATCAACTCCCTTTAGTCATCGTCGTCTTTCGCATTCTTGTCTCGAACCAGCCCCAATTTCTTCAATCCCTTCCCATGTCCGCCAACGAATTCTGACGGATACCGCGCATCACCTTTGATTGAGTACCACACGTATCGATTGTATGTGTCGTCATTGATTCGATCCGGCTTGCTGAAGTCCATCTTTTGAATTTTCTTCGCCCAGGCACGTTGTTTGGGAGTAAGCGGGGTCGTTGCAACCGTGCCTTGTGCCAGTGGCACATTGTTGGGCAGGGCAGTATAGGCTGTGAAATCCGGCACATTGGTGAAACAATCGAACATCAGAGGCGCCATCGCATCCTGTTGATTCATTGGCGGCAAACCCATTATCTGCTCCATGGTATGCAACATGCCCGCTTGATTGTAGAATGTGCTGACGACCTGGCCCCGCTTCGTGTAAGGACTGATGACCAGGCAGAGAGATCGGTGCCCGTCCACGTGGTCATAGCCGCTCTGGGGATCATCCTCATTCACGAAGATGACCGTATTGCTGCCAAAGCGGCTATGGGTTACCGCTTCGATAACCTGCCCCAGGGCTAAATCGTTATCGGCCACCTGTGCCTGTGGTGTCGGCGAGCCGCCGGTGTGGTCGTTGGGTAAATAAAGCAGGTGGAACGTTGGCCATATGCCGCTGGATTGGGCTGCGTTCAGTTCTTTGATGAAACCGTCCGCTCGAAGGACATCCGGAATTTCCAAGTTCCAACCCGGCACATTTGTCGAGCTATACAGGCGGAGGGAAGCAACGCCTATGTTTTGAACAAACTGAATCGAACCGGTATGATTGGTGAAATCCTGGTAAATCTGCAGCCATTTGGCGGAGGAGGGATTGGGTGCCGCATAGTCCATTTCTCCATAATTTCGGAAGGTCAAGCCATGCTGGAGCGCGTTGTTCCAAATGAAGCCGGTCGAGGAATATGTCAGCGGGTCATCGCCAAAAGTATAACTACGGACGAATCCGCCAAACGATTTTTCAAGGTGATCTGTGTTGTTGCCCTCTGTCGCCCACGAATGACCGTCCGCCGAGAGCACGCCATTGCAATAATAATTGTCGAGCAGAACGTATTGTCTCGCGAGGGCGTGATGGTTCGGTGAAACAAATTCGGGGTAGATGCACAAACTGGCGCTGCCGTTTCCTTGCGGCAGATCCCCGAGCACTTGATCGTAGGTTTTGTTCTCTTTCAAAATGTAGAGCACGTGTTGAAACACGGAGGGTTCGCCGACATGCAACGGGACCGGGACGGGCGCAAGGCCAACCTGGGCCGATTGTTGTGTCTGTTTTATTTGCCTGATTCGCCCATCTTCCTGCACCTGCGCGGTGTATTTGCTTAGCGGCTCTGCGCCAGGGATTGGGATTTTGTTCGCCGTGCCCAAATACTGGCCGATTTGCCAGGAAGTGCTGACTGCCGAACCGTCACGGCTCCCGAGGCCTTTCACGTTCACAACGTATAAATAATTGCTGTCCGCCAGTACTGCGCCTGGATACCAATCCGTTGGAACAAAACCCTGCACGATGCTGTTGGTATGCTGGCCATTGGGCAATTCCACTGCTGCGATGGCATTATTGCCGCCGCTCGCGACAAACAAGTTTTGCCCGTCCTTGCTCAGCGCCAGGCCGTCGGAGGCGCTGCCGTATGGGAAAGTTAAATCTGGCCGAACCAGGATGGTCTCTTTAACCGCCCTGCTTTGGGGATCAATTACAGTGACAGTATCGGAATTGGCGTTAGCGACAAAAAGCGTTTTGCCATCAAGACTCAACGTCATATCTGAAGGATGCAGCCCGGTCGCCACTTGGCCTATTTCGGTTCCACTGGTCAGGTTTACAAATGAAACCACGCCGCTGGCTGCCACTCCGCGATTGTCCACCACGACCGATGTACCCGCCGACGTGGCGGTTAAATCTCCGCCAGTGGGAAAACGCCCGCCCCAGTCCGAGACGTAAGCCGTGTTTCCGTCGCTGGAAAGCACCACATTCCAGGGCGCGATTCCTACATTAATTTGCTGGCTGACCGAGCCGGCCGGCAAAGACACCACGGCGAGTTGGTTGAGGATTGAGAGGCAAACAAAAGCCTTGGTTCCATCAGGTGATATTGCCAATCCACACGGGTCCGAACCTGCCGGCAAACTAATGGTCCGGAAAAATGAAACCGACCCGTTTGTGTTCGCCGTCCAGTCATACAGTTCATTCCCGCAGCCAGTCGCGTAAATGTGCGAGCCATCCCCATTGACGGCAATGCCATGCATCGAAGCGCCGCTGCCAGGAAAGCTCAACGTCTGACGCACCGTCCAGGCAGCAGCATCCACGACGACGAGGTTATTGATATTTTTGATGTAAATGGTGCTTCTGTCGGGCGAAATGGCGAGGTCGACGGGCCTGCCACTGAACTGCACTTGCCTGCCGGCTGCGCGAAGCAATTGCTTTGAAGGCAACGGTTGCTCTCCGTTCACGGATTGGCCCACGCGAATATCGGGTTGGAATTGACTCACGCGGTAAAACGTCATCCCTCCGTTGATAGCAATGCTCGCGTTTCGATTGCTTGTCAATCCACCTACGGCCTGCCATGCAGGATGATCCAAATTTGAAGTTCCCTGCACCTGAAACTGGCCGTCCGGCCCGGTCCAATCTAGATTTAATGTCGCTCCGTTGCGCGAAGTATTCACGAATTGAATCGCGGCATTTCCCGGCGGCAGTTTGCTTGCGCTCGCGCCGCCCAGAGCTGCAATTGCTGCCGATGGCAGCGCGCCGTTTACAAATTGAATGCTGCTGACGTATCCAGGCTGGGTAAACCCGCTGATGCCAGCTGTGAACAGCAATGCCGTTGGACCCAAAGCGTACCGCCCGTCGATTCCGCCGGATAGTGGCTGGCTGCCCGCCAGAGTTCCATTGAGATACTTCCTGAGTTGCTGGCCGGAAGCATCGGTCAAATCTGCGACGATCGCTATTCGATTCCACGTATTTGGAGCCACCAAGCCATTGAATTGTCCTTCCGCGCCGATTCCGTTTGGGTCTGGCGTGGCACTGCTATTCCCAATGTAGAATTCCGCGTCGTTGCCCGCGTGATTGAACGGATCGCTTTGAAACAATGCCCGCCATTGTCCGGTGCTCGCCGTCGAGTACATCACATCAAGGATCAATGTGTATTGATTGACAAAGTGCCCGCCCCCATTGGCGCTCGCGCCGTGCCGCATATAAAATCCTTGTGAAGGGCTGTTCGCGCCAAAGGCCATGACTCTCGTAACCTGGCCGTCGAGGTTCATCGAAGGAAAACTGGTTACGTTGGTTGTGTCACCCTCATATTCTAAATCTGCTCCGACGGTCGCTCGTAAATCGCCTCTGTTGAAATCCCACTGGCCGGTCACGGCCACCTCGTAAATGGTCAAACTTGCAGCCGCGCTAAGACTTGCTCCTGCGTCGTTGCCGACCAGTACCGTGTAAAGGCCTTGATTCGCCGTGCTAACGGAGGGAATGACCAGCGTGGCGTTCGTCTCGCCGGGAATCATCGCGCCATTGAATCTCCATTGATAAGTCAACGCTCCCGGCCCGCTTGCGGCCAGGGTAAAAGTCGCAGATGAACCGGCCGCAATGTTAAGATTCGCTGGTTGGACGGTGATTATGGGAAACTGTCCCGGCGCGGCAACCGTCACCGGGTGTCCCGCCAGACCCGCGTGATAAATCGCGCCGGCTTCGTTTGACGCCAGCGCTCGAGTCCAAATCGCTAGATCATCGATGTCTCCCGCTCCCGAATAGGTGCCGTTGCCGCTGCTGCCAACCAAAGTGCTGAAACCGGCGTTAAGAGAAGCAGTGCCCGAGGGGCTGATGTCGCTTGTATTGACTGCGATTCCATCGACGTAGCTGATGACACTGTTGGAACCCCGGTCGAAGACAACTGTAATGAGGTGCCAATCTCCATCGGAGAAGGGCGGATTCAAATCAACATCCCGGCGCGTGCCGCTGACGGCGTTCCAATTGACGTTTTTGGGATCAAGACAGGAAATGACCCAACCCACGTTTGCACCAGACGTCCAATCTTTGTTCCCCATCATTGCACCGTCGCTGCTGTTCGTTGTGCGTTCCCAGAGCGAGACCGTGAAACTGTTCGAGTAAATCCATTCGAGATTGCCAAGGGAAACCGCCCAATCTTCTGTCTGCCCGCTGCTCGCTGTGTTCGCGAATGCGGCAGCCTGGCCTATCACACCCGCTTTATAGCGCGGACCATTCTTTGCCCCGCCTGTGTAAATCACGCCGTTATTGGTTGTCCCTCCCTGGGCATTCAGGTTGTTATCGAAGTTCAAATAAACGACCAAGCCATTGGTAATTTGTCCCGGCGAAGCGATCGTCAGCGTAGCTATTGTACTGGTCAAACTACCAAAAGCGTTGGTCACGACAACCCGGTACCCGGCCGCGTCATTCGTCTGTACGCTGGCGATCGTGTAACTGTTTGTCATCGCTCCGGGCAGATTCGCTCCACTTTTTTGCCATTGATAGGCCAAAGGATTAGCTCCGGCGGCAACGACCACAAACGAAGCTGGATTGCCCGCAGTGACGGTCTGACCCTGGGGTTGGCTGGTAATAATTGGCGCTGCAGCATTTCCTATCGCTACGATTGAGCCATTGGCCGCGAGATTCGACGTATCCCACGACACGCCGGCGGATAGCGGTGGTAGAATTAAATTGGTGAACGCGCCAGCATAGGTTGCTGCGGCAAACAGCACGAAGCTGTCTCCGGGAGCAATTATTCCGGTCCCAACGTTCGTCACCACAAGGGAGCCGCCATAGGTAATGGTTGTCAGGCCGGCAATTCGGTCACTGGATAAAGTGCTGCCTGCCTTGCTCAATTCCATAATCACAGCGCCTGACAAACTGAGCGAGTTATTGATGGTCAATGACCCCTGTGTATTGTCGCCCGGCCTTAACGTGCCGCCGTACTGCACGTTTACTGGCGCTCCAAGGGTTCCAAGGCCGGCTAACGTCCCTTCACTTTGAACTGTTACCGGGCTGGCTGAAATTGAGCCGTCAACCTGTAACGTGCCAGAGCTAATAGTTGTAGTTCCTGAGTGAGTGTTCGCACCGGTCAGGATTAGCGTCGCTGCTCCATTCTTCACCAGGTTCAGCGGTCCAGTGGTTCCCGTCCCGGAGCCGTCATACTCTGAAAATGTATCTGAAATTGTTCCGCCAAATATTGTTGGATTGTTTTCGGCAATCGCCAGCGTTGCAGCGCCCAAAGTTAGACTTGCCCCGGTTTTGAGATTGCCATTAGCAATCACTGCTGCTCCGCCTCCGGCGGACGAGAGGTCAGAAACGTTTGCATTACGGCCATACAGAAAGAAGCGTGCGTTATTGCCTGTCGCCGGACTGAGTATTAGCGCATTTCCTTGAGTAAGCGCGTTCGAGTCGCCCAAATACACGGACCCGCGCTGAATTTCCAGCGGGCCGGTAAATGTATTCGCTGCGTTGAAAGCAAAGCCCACTTCCATCGGGCTCGAGCCGGTCCAGTTATTTTGCGCGATAATCGTTAATCCGCCAGTTCCCGAAATCGGCCCGGCAAACTGGCAATCGGCACTGGTCAATCCATATTGTCCAACGCCATTGTGGCCGGTTTTGCCGAAAATGAACCGTTTTGATGTGTCTAGATCGAGAGCGGTTGAAATCCGCGCGCCCCAGAAAGAATTGCCGCTGTGATTTGGACCGAAATAGATATCGGGCATAGTCGCGTTGTTCGTTGTGGAAAGGAGTCGCAGTATTCCAGCACCTGTCACTGCCAAGGTTGTACCCGACGCGTTGACGCTGAGATTTAGCGTCCCGACCGACTCGGCTGCCGTACTGGCCGCTATGCTCAATGAATTACTCGCTGAAAATGTCACTGTTCCAAACGATAGCGTGCCTGCGCTGATGGCGGTCGTGCCCGTGTAAGTGTTGGCAGCGCCAAGGGCCAACCTGCCGGCCCCGGTTTTAGTGAGACCAGCCGTTCCCGCCAGAACTGCACTTATCGTACTTGTCGCACTGCCGACAAGTATCGTTGGGGCGGCTCCCGCGAGAGTAAGTGCATTCGCGCCACCCGGATTAAGTGTCCAATTGTGTTTCGTGCTGTTCTGGTCGTCGAAAATGAGGCTGCCGATGGTGCGGGGCCCGTTCAGGGTCACGACGGAATCGGCCGGCAAGGTGATGGTGTTGAAATTAGCCCTGTTGCCTGCCCCATCCGCGATTACGCCGCCACTCCAATTCGCGGCATTCGTCCAGCTTCCACCTGCGGGATTGGTCCATGTGCTTGTGGCGGCCCGGGCGGGCGCCACGTGTACGCAAAGCCATATCGCAAGTAATCCACTTGGCCAGGCATTACCTTTCATCGGTACGACTCAAATGCGCGCCAGGCTTGCCCTTCGAAATGCTTTTGAGAAAAGGCCTTTGCGCTTCTAGAAATCTATCAGTGACAATCCGTGTAAGCTAGTCCAACGCCTGTTGCCCGCAATGCCCAGTTTCGGGGGTATGCAACGCGATTGCATTCAAGAGAGCCAGCGGCATAGAATGCTCTCGCAGCCACGTCGTTAATCAATGCAGCCGTAATGCAAATCGATATTGCTAAAGACTACGAAACCATGAGCGAACGTGTGGCGGATTTTATCCTCACTGAACTCAAACAACTCCCATCTTTATTGTTTTGCGCTTCGGCGGGTGGAACCCCGACCAGGCCTTACGAAAGACTCGCCGTCCGGCAAAAGAAACAACCGGCTTTGTTCAAAAAGATGCGGGTAATGCAAATTGATGAATGGGTTGGTGTGACGAGGAGCAACTCGGCTACGTGTTGGATGGACCTGAAGACGAAGCTGCTCGCTCCACTCGCCATCGAATCTGGCCGGTTCCACGGTTTCAAGAGTGATGCAGCCGATCCTCAGAAAGAATCCGCGCGAATGGCTCAATGGCTCGAACGGAATGGACCGATTGATATTTGCATTTTGGGCCTTGGCCTGAACGGTCACATTGCTATGAATGACCCCGCTGATGCATTGTTGCCGCACGCCCATGTATCCAAATTGGCTTCGAGTTCTCGGCAGCATTCGATGTTGGCGGCGCTCAAAAAGAAGCCGCGTTTCGGGTTTACTCTCGGTGTCGCCGACATCCTCTCTTCTCGATGCATCCTATTGCTGGTGAACGGCGGAAAAAAGCGGGCTGTCCTCAAACGCGTTTTGGAATCGCCTGTTACCACCCGCCTCCCGGCTTCCTTCTTGCATCTCCATCCGAATACCAAAATCTTTTGCGACCGCGCCTCTGTCTCCTGAAATATTTTTATGAAAACCAATCGAAGAACCAATCAACCAGCGAAGAACTTTATATCACGTCGCACATTCATCGGTGCTGCGGGCGTCGCCAGCACTTTTATGATCCTGAAACCATCGGTGCTTGGCCGAGGTGGCCCCTCTCCGAATAGCAAGCTTAACATCGCCGGCATTGGCATCGGCGGCCAGGGCGGTTGGGACGTCGAGGCCGTCAAGGATGAAAACATTGTCGCGTTGGCCGATGTGGATTGGGATTACGCAACGAAAGCCTTCGAAAGGTATCCCAAGGCCAAACGATACAAAGACTTCCGCGAAATGCTGGATAAGGAGAAAAGCATAGATGCAATCGTCTGCGGCACGCCGGATCATAATCACGCGATCGTTTCGATGACCGCCATTCGCATGGGCAAGCACGTCTATTGCGAAAAGCCACTCACGCGAACCGTTTACGAAGCCCGAGCGATTGCAAAAGCCGCGCGTGAGGCCAAAGTAGCCACGCAAATGGGAAATCAAGGCATGGCCTTTGACGGCAACCGGCAGATCAACGAATGGATTGCGGATGGCGCAATTGGCCCCGTGCGTGAAGTGCATGTCTGGTCCGACCGCCCCACCCATCGGGGCAAGATGCCCCTCTGGTGGGCCCAGGCCATCGAACGTCCCACCGACAATCCGCCCGTCCCTTCCACTCTGGATTGGGATTTATGGCTTGGACCTGCGCCTTATCGTCCCTACAACCCGGCCTACGCGCCGTTTCGATGGCGCGGTTGGTGGGATTTCGGCTCCGGCGGCCTCGGCGACATGGGCATTCATAATTTGGCGCCGGTGTTTTCGGCTTTGAATCTGGGAGCGCCCGAAAGCGTTCATGCCAGTTCAACCCCCGTCTTCAAAGAGACCGTGCCGCTGGCTTCGACTGTTCATTATCAATTTCCAGCGCGCGGAGATATGCCGCCAGTTAAGTTGCATTGGTATGATGGTGGCATCCTTCCGGCCAGGCCTGATGAACTGGAGGAGGACGAGCGTCAACTCGACCCGGAAGACGGCATCATCTTTGTGGGTGACAAAGGCAAGATGCTGGTCACCGGTTGGGGTGGCGAACATCCGCGGCTGATTCCCGAACGCCGCAACCAGGAATATAAGCGTCCGCCAGCCACCTTGCCACGCTCGATTGGTCATCACAAAGAATGGCTGGAGGCTTGCAAAGGCGGAAAACCGCCGCGCTCAAATTTTGATTTCGCCGGGCCACTCACGGAAGCTGTCCTGCTCGGAGCGCTATGCATTCGCAATGGCGGAGAAAAACTGAATTGGGACAGTGAAAAATTTAAGATCACGAACGTTGCCGAAGCGAACAACCTGCTACACTACGAATATCGGAAAGGTTGGAAGCTGGAATGAAGCGAATGAATCGAAAAGTTCGCGTCGGTTTCATCGGATCGCAATTCATCTCCAGCATCCACGCGGATGCTCTCAAGCCTTGCGCCGATGCGGAATTATTCGCTGTTGCTTCACCCTCGAAAAACAACGCTCGCAACTTCGCCAAAAAGCATGCAATTCCCAATCACTTCAAGGATTATCGCCAACTGTTGGAGATGGATGAAATCGATATGGTCGTGCTCGGCGTGCCCAATCAACTCCATTGCCAGGTGACAGTTGATGCTGCCCGTGCTGGCAAGCACATCGTTCTTGAAAAGCCGATGTGCCTCAATCTCGCTCAGGCGGATCAAATGCTCGCAGCCTGTCGCAAGGCGAGAGTGAAATTGATGTACGCCGAAGAGTTGTGTTTTGCCCCCAAATATGTTCGCCTCAAACAACTCCTCGACAGCGGTGCTCTTGGCGAACCCGTCCTGCTCAAACAATCGGAGAAACATGACGGGCCGCACGCTGCGCATTTCTGGGATGTCAATCGCTCTGGCGGTGGCGTGACGATGGACATGGGCTGCCATGCGATAGAGTTTTTCCGTTGGCTGCTTGGCCGTCCTCCAATCGAATCGGTCTATGCCCAGATGGGCACTCACGTTCACAAATCCAAAACCAAGGGAGACGATAATGCGATCCTGATCCTTGAATTTGCCAACGGCACAGTCGCTATTGCAGAGGAAAGTTGGACCAAACTCGGCGGCATGGATGACCGGGCGGAAGTTCACGGCTCCAAGGGCGTGGCGTTTGCGGACCTTCTTCACGGTAACTCCATCGAAACCTACAGCTCCGTTGGCTACGATTACGCCGTTGAAAAAGCCGGGTCAACGGTGGGTTGGTCATTCACCATTTATGAGGAAATCTGGAACTATGGCTTTGTTCATGAAATGGCCCATTTTATCGATTGCGTGAAAAACGATAAAGAACCTCTCGTGACGGGCGAGGATGCTCGCGCCGTGTTGGAAGTTTTATTCGCGGCTTACCAATCCGCGGGTACCGGACGCAAAGTAATGTTGCCATTCAAGACCGATGCGCAAAAACCGTTCGACTTGTGGCGGAATCCGCTAACTTTTTGAATATCGGGCGAGAGCGGGGGTTTAGCGTCCTGCAATCCCAACGGGATTGCGCCCTCCAGCCCAGGGTTGGCGAGGGCTGGCAAGTCCGGCTAGGACCGAGCCTACCCTGGGTTGAAGGGGCAGAACCTTGAACCCTGAAAGAGCCCTGAAAGGGTTCCGCCACTGACACTAAATACGCGTCCAGGAGCACTCTAAGTGCGTTGCTATGAATTTAGATGCTCCCCGCTGCCAGAGTCCACGGATCGGCTGCTTGCGCCCGTCCCGAACCTTTGCGAAACTGTTGCGCATCAACAGTTGCCGGTGTGGCGAAATGGCAGACGCACAGGACTTAAAATCCTGGGACCTTAAAAAGTCGTGTGGGTTCGAGTCCCACCACCGGCACCATCTGGCAATGCTGCTCGTAAAATTAATAGTCTTCTGCACTGGACGACTTTACGGCGCCAGAATATCGAAGAACTGATTCGGCATTGGAATCGCATCCCAAGCGGGCGTGGCGGGGATCCGATTAAAAGCTCGCCGGAAACAATTTTATCCTAGACCGGCGGCGGATTCCTCACAGCAAAACCGCGCTGGTGCCAATAGGGATAAGGAAGCGGCGTGGCGCTGGCGGCGTCGAGTTTGGCGATTTGGTCGGCCGTGAGTTCCCAGCCGATTGCGCCGAGGTTGGCGCGGAGTTGTTGTTCGTCGCGCGCGCCAATGACCAGTGTGGAAACGGTTGGGCGTCGGAGAAGCCAGTTGAGGGCGATTTGGGGAACGGTTTTGCCGCTCTCTTTGGCGACTTCGTCGATGGCATCGATGACGTGGTAGAGGTATTCGTCGTCGACTTGCGGGCCGACGTCGGTGTTCAGTTTGGATTGGAGGCGCGAGATCGGAGGTTTTGGTTGGCCGCGCCGGAATTTTCCAGTCAATCGTGCCCAGCCGAGTGGACTCCAGACGACGCAGCCGACTTTTTGGTCGAGCGCGAGTGGCATGAGTTCCCATTCGTAGTCGCGGCCAATGAGAGAGTAGTAGGCCTGGTGGGCGACGTAACGCGGGTAGCCGTATTTTTCGGAGACGGCGAGGGATTTCATCAGGTGCCAGCCGGAGAAGTTCGAGCAGCCAACGTAACGGATTTTGCCCGCGCGGACGAGATCGGCGAGTGTCGCGACGGTTTCCTCGATGGGTGCGACGGCGTCGAAGCCGTGAAGTTGGAAGAGGTCGATATAGTCTGCGCCCAAACGTTCGAGAGCACTATCTACGGCGCGGATCAAATGGAATCGGGATGAGCCGAGATCGTTCGGGCCGTCGCCCGATTGAAAAGTGGCTTTGGTGGAGATGAGAACTTTGTCGCGGCGGCCAGCGATGGCTTTGCCCAGAATTTCTTCGGCCATGCCCGCGGAATATACGTCGGCGCTGTCGAACATATTGAGACCGGCGTCGAGGCAGATGTCCACCAGGCGAGTGGCTTCGGGAACGCCGGTGTTACCCCAGGCTGAGAAGAGTTCGCCTTTGCCGCCGAAAGTGCCTGTGCCGAGTGTGAGGACCGGCACCATGAATCCCGAACCGCCGAGTTGTCTGTATTCCATTCGAGGAAAATAGCGTGTCCTGGGCGTTTTGCCAGTCGCCGGGCTGATATGAGCGCGAGTAAGATTGTCGGTTGCCTGAGGTTAACGAAAAGCGGCATAGGGCTGCCGCACTCCAAAACCTCGCGGACGAAATGGCGTGCGCGAGAATGCGCCAGCGTCTTGGAGTGCGGCAGCCCTATGCCGCTTCCCCATGAAATCAGTGCCTATCATTTCAGCGGGTCCAATTCGGACGATAAAATGGGATTGGAACATAGGAACCAAGGGTCAGGACGATGTGTAGCTATCGCTCACTTCAAGGAGCGTGTATATATATACTTGTATCAAGCCGGTATTGTGCGTTTTTGAAATCTGCGGGTGTTACTGATTAGAATGACAGAAAGCGATAATGAGTTGCTGCGGCAGTATGTGCGGGAACAATCGGAAGCCGCTTTTGCAGAACTGGTCCGGCGATATATCCGGCTAGTTTATTCCGCGGCGTTGCGTCAGGTGAATTGTGACCGCACGGCAGCCGAGGACGTGGCGCAAGCCGTCTTCGCTGGCCTGGCCCGCAAGGCCCCCTTCCTGCTGCGGCATTCCTGCCTGACCGGCTGGCTCTATACGAGCACGCGGTTTCAGGCGGCCAAATTTCGCCGCACCGCGCAACGCCGGTCCATTCGTGAACAAGCCGCCTATGCCATGAATAACCTCTTGCGCAACGATTCTGCGGAATATGATTGGGCCAATTTTCAGCCGGTGCTGGATGACGCGATGGGTGAGTTAAGCCGGGATGACCGCGACATGGTTCTCTGGCGTTATTTTGAGCAACGACCGTTTGCTGAGATAGGTTTGCGGCTGGGCTTAAAGGAAAATAGCGCGCGAATGAGGATTGAACGCGCGCTGGACAAACTTCGGGCGGGATTGGCGAAGAGAGGGATTACTTCAACCGGAGTCGCCCTGGCAGCGGCTTTGGCGGCTCATGCAATGGAAGAAGTGCCGGCAGCTTTGACGGAACGCGTGTTTCGTGTGTCAAGCGCGGCGGGCGCCGCAGGGAGTTTGGCATGGTCGCTTGCGTCGGCCAAAACCAGGCTGATAGTCAGTGCGGTCGGGTTGGTGGTGGCGAGCGGGATTATTCTTTCGCTGCGTTCGAGTGGATCTGGCGTCCCGCGTGACAGGACGCCTGTAAAATCGGACGCCAATACGCAGGTCACTGCGCAAATGACTACGCCGAATCTCTCGGACGACAATTTGGACACTGTTCCACCCAATCCCGATCTGAGTCCAGCGAAGGACTTCGAATTCCGCCTTACGTTGATGGCCGCGCAGGATTCGCGTCCGATTGCGGGCGGCGAGGTATCGTGCACATTCGAGACTGATTCGGATTCGGATACTCGCAAATTGCATTCGGACAGCAACGGCGTGGTTCTCGTACCAGTCGCAAGCAACGTAGTGGGCCTGCGGATCGTTACCGAAATCGAAGGTTTCGCCGACACGCGATTGGCGTGGCGCGAGGATCGGGGTGAAGTCATCCCGCATGAATATTCGCTGAAGCTTGCACCAGGCACGGCCCTGGGCGGCTCCGTCGTGGACGAGAACAACAGACCGCTGAGCGGCGCACAAGTCGAAGTGATTGCCGAAGAATCCACAATCTCCGCCCGGCCCGAGTGCCACGTTGCGTCGTTCAACATGAAAACCGACGAGGCTGGGCGGTGGCGGACTTGCCGCGTCGCGCCGGAATTGGTCGCTGGTCTGATGGTAGACGCCGGGCATCCTGATTTTGCGATGAGAGCGATGGTGCGCGTCAGCGCCGAACCGGATGCCGAGCAGCAATTGCGAAATGTCTCGTACACATTTCATCTTGGCAGGGCCATGACTGTCAGCGGCATGGTCGTTGATCATGTTGGGATGCCTGTCAGCGGAGCTACTGTTCGCGTTGGAGGCCTTTATGACATGGGCACACGCACCAGCCGAACTACGCCGGATGGCTCGTTCAGTCTCTCGGGCTGTGAATCGGGAAACCTGGTGCTCACCGGGCAAGCCGACGGCTTTGCTCCCACAACGGTTCGGGTGGACTCACGAACAAATGCTGTGTCGATCCGGCTGATTTTGGGCCGAGGCCAGGCATTGAGCGTGCGGGTTACAGACGGCAGCGGCAATCCGGTGCCCAATGCGTCGGTGGACGTTGAGCCAAACCTGAATGCGGGAGTCGGCGAGGCACAGCGGCCACAAACCTTCCGGCGGGACCGAAACACCGACACGAACGGCGCGGCATTCTTTTCCGCTCTGCCCGACTACGATCTGTGGGTGGGGGTTAGCGCGCAGGGGTTTATTCGCCAGGGCGGCATTTCGGCGCGGGCGGGAGGAACGGAACTCGTTGTCAATCTGGTCGGCAAGCTGGTCGTTAGCGGGACTGTGCGGGATGCCCTGACTGGCCAGCTCATTCCGAGATTCCGTGTCAGAGCCGGCAAGCCGGACACTCAAGGACCGTATTTTAGCGAGCTGGACCGATTCGTCGTTAATTTCGCCGGGGGCGAATTTCGACACACTTATGACGAAGCCGTTACTATGGGAGAAAACAAAGGTTACTTGCTTCGATTTGAGGTCGATGGTTACGAACCGTTTGTTTCGAGGTTGATTGCGCCGGAGGAAGGCTCGGCTGAACTCGATGTGAATTTGCGCCCGGCCACGACGCGGAGTTTATCGATCTTTAATCCGGACGGCACGCCGGCGGCTTGGACGGACGTGGGGTTGCTCGATCTGGCGAAAGGTAATTGCCTCGGGCTGGCCCCAGGTGGATTCGAGCGCTACCATTACCAACGCACGGACGGCGCGCTGCAACAGACTGATGCAAAGGGCGTAATCAAATTGCCGTCCGAGAGCGAGGTTCACTGGGTTGTAGCAGCCAATCGAGCGGGCTATCTCGAAACGAATCTCGACGGAATGGTTGATGGAGGAAGCGTTCAGCTTGAGCCGTGGGGCCGCATTGAAGGCACTCTGCCCGAGACTGAAGGAAGCCGTTCGGACGCGTGGGAGGTCTGGATTCAACTCCCGCAGCCCCGACTGAACGCGGTGATGGCCGGTTTATCTTTTCACGTTAAGCCGGACGAGGCGGGACATTTTGTTTTGCCACGAGTTCCATCGGGCAGGATGTGGGTGATGTTTGGAGTGAAGACACCAGTATCGGAGAACCAATGGACATACAACGGGGGACGAACAAAGGAGGTAGTAGAGGTCCACGCGGGCGAAACTGTGCAAGTTTCATTTGATGCCGAAGACCAGACGGCCAGCAAGTAGGCACGCGGCCGCGCTGTGCCGCCTTTCGCCAGACGTTGCGCCAATCAAGTCTGTGGTCTCGAATCGGCAGCGAAAGGCAAGGGCGCACGGGAACGGCGTCCGGCAGCATTGCGCGAAGGATACTTCGGAGTATAGGATCGGCTTGGTGAACCGTCGCGATTTTTTACAGACGCTCTCCGCGGGAATTTTTGCAACCGCATCCATTACGGAATTGCTACTGGGCCGACCTGTCATTGCGGCTGACGCGGGAGGCACGCGGTTCCGCGAGACGGCCACGGGACAGGATTGGCTGGCGCGCTGGGAGAAAAGCATTGTTGGTGACGCGCGCAATCGCTATTGCGACAAGGAAACCGGCGAGGAACTGGGTTGGAAGGTAAGCCCGTTTTTGAACGGATTTTATTATGGTTACCTGGCGACGCGTGACACGAAGTGGATCGAAATGCTGATGGATTGGACGGATGCGTGCATTCGCCGGAGTATCAAGGAGCCGGACGGATTGATCGGCTGGCCGAAGGGAGATGGCGGCGGACATGAATCGGATGAATACGTGTCGGACAGTTTGCTGGGCGAAGCGATGATGCTGCGACCGGTGGTGTTGATGTCGGATGTGATTCGAAAGAGTTCGGATTTGAAGAAAAGGTATGGCGTCAAAGCCGAAGGGTATATCGAACTGGCTGAAAAGATTTTCGAGAAATGGGATTCACGGGATTGCTGGCGCGAAGTAAAGGGCGGCGGAGCATGGGTGGTGCCGAATTTCGGGATTGATTTAAAAAAGGGCGGATGGTCATCGGGTTATGCGGAGCGGAAGATTACCGGATTTACGAATCCCGATAACAAGGAGAACCATATCGCTCGCTGGATGCTGGCGATGTATGACGTGACGAAAAAGCCGGTGTATCGCGAGCGGGCGAAAGGTTGGTTTGGCGTGATGACATCGCGGATGAAATTACGCGATCAGGGAAAGTATTTCGTTTGGAATTATTGGGAACCGGCCGGGCCGTGGGATTACAAGCCCAATGGCGAGCCAAAACATTGGGTTGGGGTTCATCCGAATGGCGGTTATTACGACATTGATGTGGAAGCGATTGTGTGCGCATTCGAACATAAGATGGTTTTCGACCGGAGCCAGATCGAATTATTGATTGCCACGAATCGGGATTTCATGTGGAACCAGAAGGTGGAAGGCGCCCGTTTTCAACGCCTTGACGGCGGCGAAGAGGATGCCCGCTGGAAGAACGGTGCCGGAGTATTGTGGGAAGCGCTGGTTCCTTATGACGAGACGTTGAGGAGAATTTTTATTGCGAACCACAACCCAGCCGGTTGGGGCGGGCTCAGCTTAACCCCATGGTTTCTGGCGATTGCAAATTCGAGTGAATGAATGAGCGCCAGGCGAATCACTTTTGGGAGCGGCTCGAATTGGCAGCGAAGGCCAGGGCGATGACAACGACAATCAGGAGAACGAAGAAAAACTGTCCTCCTCTTCCAAGATGTTGGATGGCGAACATGAGGTCGTTCATAACAGGATTTAGTTGAATTGGTCTTTGAACAGTGATGGTTGCGAAAATTTGCGCAGGTAATGGACGAGACGAATCCATTCGGCCTTGCTCGGTTGCAGATGAAATTCGAACTCGCTGGCCGGACCGTAAGCGCCCTTGAAGAGCTTGAAGAGTGTAAATGCCTCAAGCTCGATTCCGCTCAGACTGCACTTATGTGTTCTAGCCACATTAATACGACGATTCTGTGGGTCTGATTCGGACTATAAAATGAGGGCGGAATTATAAGGAGGGGGGCGTTCGGGCAAGCAGTGACGCTACCCTTTGAGGGCAGAATCCCGTTGGGATTCTTCGTCGCGCACGCGAGAATCACGGTGCCTGCAAGGCGCGGTAATAACGTCGCGAGAAGGACGATGCCTGGGAATCGGTCATGGTGAGTTGGCCAGTTGAAGGTAAAGCGTTTGTCGAGAGCGGAGTCCAGATCGTCAGGTTGGTAGAGACCTGGATGACGTAGATCGCGTATGGCGTCGCTGCCAGTGTAAACGAGAAACCGCCCGCAACCTCTTCCGGATTTGATAGTTGCGGTGGCGCGTTGGTGCTGACGGTCACGAAGTTGGTGGCGAAGGCCCGGCGGCCATCGGGCCATTGGACTTCGGCCTCGATCCAGTACGCGTCGGATTGCGGGCCGGGAGTGAAGGTGTAGCTCGGGCCTCCAAAAATGGGTTCCTGGCCTTTGGCCTCCCAGATGATTCGTGTGGTGCTGAGGTTGGAGTCAGCTACGTTGAGGCTTACGGTCAGGGGTTGTCCGGGGAGTCGGGCTGTAATTGGTGTGACGATGGTGGCATTAGTTGAGCGCCAGGGCTGGGTAGCGAGAGACGTTTGCGCGGCGAGCCAGGCAGTGGCAGCGAAGCTGCGTGCGGTGTCGGTGGTCGAGCCTTCAGTAGAGACGTTCCAATCGTCGCACCAACGGTCGTAATAAGGATAAGGCGCATTGTCGAGAGAGTCGGAGGGAAAGACGAGACTACCGAGTTCCCACTGGTAAACCCAAACAGGCTGGAAACCGTAAGTGATGTTGCTGATGGGAATGCCGTCTTTAGGGAGCGTGCGCATGTCGTTGAGAGAATATTGGTCAACGATGTTGCGAGGACGTTTCCAGCCGGCACCGGTTAAGTAAGAGACGTTGACGGGATTGCAACCGGCTTCGAAGTTCATATTTCGAAGGAGCGCATCGATGTAGAGTGCATTTGCGTTGAATTGGTAGGCGACCACCATGTCGAACGCTTGCTCGGACGAAAAGTACCAACCGCCGCCGCGATATGCTTTCGTCAAATCGGGAAAGCTCGAGCCATAGGCGGTGTGCTGGGACCAGGTAAGGACGTCGTTTCCGGCATTAGTGATGACGTTAATGCATTTGACGAGATAGCTCTGGTTGATTTGGCCGGAGCTCAATCTTCCGCTACTGACGGCGAAGGCATAATCACGTATCGCGTTGCCATAGGAGGCGAACATTCGTTGCCAGCCAAATCGAAACGTGGAGGAATCGGTCGGATCGGGAAACCATTCGAAAAGTTTGGATTGATATTGCGAATCGGCGGTCGCGAGAAAAAGCTCACAGGCAGCCCAGGACAATTCGTCGCGGTGCGTGAAATCGTCATCGAAATGTTGGATTTTCTGGTACGCGCCATCGAAGCCGAAACGGCCAATGGCGTTGGTGAGAAATTGCCAGCCGAATTTTGCTTTTGCCAAATAGTTGCTGGTGGTTTGTGGATAGGCCTGTTTGAAGCGGGGTGAGGATGCGATTTGCGCGAGCGCGGCGACAGCGGCGGCGGTGGTCGCGGTATTTTTCGGCCAGATCACTTGCGGGTCGCCGTTCTCGGGCAGGACGTCGATTTCGTATTCGCGGTCGCGCGGGTAGACTGAATAATAGAACCCGCCGTCGGCATCCTGCATTTTGACGAGGAAATCGGCTTCCCATTTTGCCTCTTGCAAAGCGTCGCTGATGCCATCCCCGCTTTCGGGAATGCCGAGATTGTCGAGCGCGCCGACGCCCGGGAGTGAGTCCGCTGCAAAGACAAGCGAGTGAATCAGTTGGGCGCTGTTGTAAGTGACGCGGTTGTAATCCCCCGCTTCAAAATGACTGCCGGAGACGGAGACTGCGCCTTGATTGATGAATGGAAAGAGTTGCGCGGAAAAATTGGTGAGGATGGGCGCGATTTGAGGCGGATTGGCGGAATTGATGTCAGTGGTGTAATTGGAAACCGTTTGCCACGTGAAGGCAAACGGGGATGTTGCGTTTGTAGGTACGGCAGCGGGAGCAGTGTGATCGGCCGCATGAGTGAAGCGCGTGAAAGGCATGCCGACGGCGTAGCCACTGCGCTGGTGGAACATTCCCAGGGCATAGGTCCGGGCAAAATCCATGGCGATTCCATGATCGATGCGGAAGGGCAGTGATGCGCCCATGCCGGGAACAACGAGAAGGTATTCGCCGGGAGTTGTGAAGCTCGTGAAATCGGCTTCATAGACCAATTGATACGGAGTCGGAGTGTATTGATAGCCGACGTCCGGGCGAACCGTTAACGTGCCTTGATAGACGGTCGAGCCGCTTTGAGCGTTCGCGATGAAGAATTTGTTTGTGGGAATGGTCATTTCGCCCAGATTGCCAAGGTAATAACCGATGGCGGCCTTCTTTGGATAGCTTGGCAAATAACCTTCCTGGTTGACATGAATGGCAGGGTTAAAGCGCAGGGGATCGGCGGTTGCCGTGAAGAGCACATTCGTCGGCCAGAGCGTTCCGTTGTTAATAACCTGAACTGAGGCACCCACGGCAATGGACGTGTTTAATCGGAGATAAAGCTGATTGCCGATGCGCAAGTCCCAATACAACAAGGGCGCATAGAGTGGGCGTCGTTTGAAGCCGATGCTGGATACGATGTTGGTTTGGCCGTTTATAATGACTTTTACGCTGGATGTGTCGGGCGAGACAAAGTTCTGCTCGCCGTTCACCCAGTCCCAAAGATTCACGCCGCCAGGGTCAGGCTGTTTCGTGTTTACCAGAAATAGTTCGAGCAAGTTCGGCGATAAGAGATGGAGGGCATGATCCCCGATCTCTGGTGTTTGGATATCAGCGGCAGAGGGAATTGCGGCGCTGGCGCACAAATGTTGGAGAAGGACCAATAAGAGCGACAAGCCAGGTTGCATGTACATAGGCACAAAAGAGCGAGGGCGCATGGAGTCATCGTGAGGGAAGCGATTCCGTCTTAACAATACGTAGTCCGTCCCAGTTTTCGCCATTAGATACCTTATGGCTATTGGGTCGACATGGGCGTTACTGAGGATAATTGAACGGTTTTACTGACAAATATTTGAAGCATATACGTCAAGAATTCGTCAGGATTTCGTGGCAACGATAACGGAAACTTCTTTGATCCGACCGCGGTTGGACATAGCACAGGATTGACTTTGAGCATCGCTTGACTTTCAATGGTATGAGCCCTCTGAGCATGCGACGTTTGATTGGAAGAAAGCTTTTCGTCTGCCTCGGCCTGCTATTTGCGGCCGGGCAGCTTCGAGCCGGTGATTTGCCGAAAACAGGCAAGCAGTTCATCGAAAAATATTGCGTCGAGTGTCACGATGGAGAGACAAAGAAGGGCGGGTTCGATCTGACGGCGCTGAAATTCGATCTGACGAGTTCGACCAATTTTTCCAAGTGGATCCTGGTCCACGACCGGGTCGGCAAGGGCGAAATGCCGCCAAAGAAAAAAGCGCGGCCAGAGGTCAGCGAGTTGGAGGCGTTCACGAATTCATTGGCATCTGTGCTGGTGTCCGTGGAACGCGCGCAGTTCGCAAAGGAAGGGCGAGCGACGCGTCGGCGGCTGAATCGGTATGAATACGAAAATGCGTTGCGAGATTTGCTTCATGCGCCGTGGTTGCAGATAAGAGATTCATTGCCGGAGGATGGCGAGAGAGACCGATTTAATAAGGTGGGAGATGCGCTCGACGTGTCGCATGTTCAAATGGCCAGGTATCTGCACGCGGCGGATTACGCCTTGCGGGAAGTAATGGCTCCGCAGCCAGAGCAACCTTCGGTGAAAGTGCATCGTTATTACGCGCGCGACCAGCGCAGTTACACGGGACCGATGAAATATTCCGTGTTCAACACCGCGCCAGAACGGGCGACTTTTCCGGTGCGCGGCTTCGAAGGACAGCCGGACGTGCGCACGGAAAAAGCGCCGATTACGGTGGGCGATTCGAATCCGGAGTTGCGAGAGCTGGAAGGGGTAGGGGTGGTGGCGAGCGCGTATGAGCCGATTGAGCCGAAGTTCAATGAATTCAGGGCGTCCGTCCCAGGACGGTACAAGTTGAGGTTCAATACGTACTCGGTCTGGGTCGGCCCCGGTGAGGGAAACAAATGGTATATCCCGGACCTTGACGTGGTTTCGCGAGGACGCCGGGATGAGCCGGTGACGATTACTTCGGAAACGCCGCCGCGGCTGCTGCGTAAGCTCGGTGATTTCGATGTCACGCCGGAGCCCGAGGTGCACGAATTGGATGCCTGGTTGCTGGCGGGTGAAATGATTCGGCCGGATGCAGGGCGGTTGTTCCGTTCACGTCCGGGAGTGGGGCGATGGCAAAATCCGCTGGCGGAGAAGGATGGACAGCCGGGCGTGGTATTCCGATGGATGGAAGTGGAAGGCCCGATTTATGACCAATGGCCGCCCGCAGGGCATCAATTGTTGTTTGGCGACTTGCCGATGGTGGCTCGCAAAGTTGCAATGGGAACGGAGAACCCGAGCCACACGAACAAATTCGGCCAGCGCCGATTCAAGAAAGCGCCAGGAGTTGAAGTCGTCTCGAAAGAACCGATGGTCGATGCCGAGCGACTGTTGCGGAATTTTGTTCGGCAAGCGTATCGGCGTCCGGTGGATGAATCGGAAGTGAAGCGGTTTTTGCCGGTCGTGCAAAGCGCGTTGAAGCTGGGAAACAATTTCACGGACGCAATGATCGCCGCATATACGGCGGTGCTCTGTTCGCCGGAGTTTATTTATCTGGAGGAGAAACCGGGGCGGCTGGACGATTACGAAATAGCGTCACGATTGGCGTTCTTCCTTTGGAATTCTCCACCCGATGACGAGCTGCGACGGTGCGCGGAAAAGCATGAATTGGAAAAGCCAAACGTGTTGAGCGCGCAGACCGAGCGCATGTTGAACGATCAGAAATCGCGGCGATTTGTCGAAGCGTTCCTGGATTACTGGCTGGACCTTCGCAAAATCGTGAGCACTTCACCCGACGCGAATTTGTATTCGGACTATTACCTGGATGATCTGCTGGAAGAGTCGGCGTTGGAGGAATCACGGCTATTCTTCACTGAATTGCTGCGCGAAGATTTGCCTGCGCGAAATATCGTATCATCGGATTTCGCGATGTTGAACGAACGATTGGCAGCGCATTACGGCTTGCCGTGTGTACAGGGCGTGGCGTTGCGGCCGACGCCTTTGCCCAAGGATAGCGTGCGCGGAGGGCTGATGACGCAGGCTGCGGTGCTGAAGGTAACCGCGAATGGGACGACGACGTCACCCGTGCTGCGCGGCGCGTGGATCATGGAACGGATTCTTGGACAAAAACCACCGCCACCGCCGCCGAGCGTGCCGGCGATTGAGCCGGATATTCGCGGAGCAATCACGATTCGGCAGCAACTCGATAAACATCGCTCGCTGGAGAGTTGCAATGCGTGTCACGCGAAGATTGATCCGGCGGGATTTGCGCTGGAGAACTTTGACGTGATGGGCGGGTGGCGCGAGCGCTATCGTTCGGAATCGGGCGGTGAATTGGCGCAGGGCATTGCCAAAAGCGGACAAAAATTTGCGTTTCATTATGCGTTGCCGGTGGACGCGAGCGGCGTCCTGCCCGATGGCCGGCAATTCCATGATGTGCATGAGCTGAAACAGTTGCTGCTGGCGGATGAGAAGCAGATTGCGCGAAACCTGGTCAAGCAACTAACCGTCTATGCCACAGGTGCGCCAATTCATTTTGCTGACCGGGCAGAGATTGAACAGATTCTGGAACGCGCAAATTCGAGCCATTATGGTGTTCGCAGCCTCATTCATGGGTTGGTGCAAAGTGAATTGTTCCGAAACAAATAACGAGGTTCAAATGTCCGTAATATTTATGAGGGCAAAGCGGCAGGGAAGAATTTTGTCGTGCGCCCCTTTATTTTGCTCAAGCGTGTTTACTCTCGACTTTCGGCCAAAATGCAGTTAAATAACCGCAGTCACTCACCATGAAAACGCGCTTAACTAATGTCAGCGCTCCGTTTGTTTCTACGCGTCCGGCACTCTCGCGTCGCAGATTTCTCCGCGGGGCGGGAATCCTGTTATCATTGCCACTGCTGGATGCCATGACGCCCGCCTTTGCGGGTGTGGCCAAGCGGCGGCTCGCTGCGGATGCCACTCCTGGTGGAAAGCCGCGCCGTATGTTCGGCATTTGCAATAACCTTGGGTTGTTGCCGGACGAGTTCTTCCCGAAGGACAGCGGCTGTGACTATACGCCGTCGCCTTACCTCGAGGCGCTTAAGGAATATCGCGATGATTTCACTGTGTTCAGTGGAGTATCGCATCCTGATGTGGATGGCGGGCATCCGGCGGATAATTGCTTCCTGACGGCAGCGCCGCACCCGGGCAGCGCCGGTTTCCGCAACACGATTTCGCTCGATCAATATATTGGCGAGCGAATTGGACATTTGACGCGCTTTCCGTCGCTGACATTGGGTGTGAATGTGCAACAAGGAGTGCGAAGTCTTTCGTGGACCGGTTCGGGCGTGCTGATTCCTTGCGAAGAAAAGGCCGCGGACGTTTTTACGCGAATGTTTTTGCAGGGCACGAAGGCTGAGACCGAGGAACAAGTGCGAAAATTGGAGACGGGCCAAAGCATTCTCGACGCGATTGCGGGTCAGGCGAAGGATCTGGAGCGCGGCCTTGGAGCGCGCGACCGCGATCGGCTCGACCAATATTTCACGAGCGTGCGGGATCTAGAGCAGCGGATGCAGATGTCACGCGAATGGGAACGCAAACCCAAGCCGAAGGTTAGCGCCCCCATACCGCTTGATCCAGCCGATCCGAAGGCGTACATGGACAAAGTGAAGCTGATGTACGACATGGCGCGATTGGCGTTTGAGACGGATTCGACACGTTCCATTTCACTGATGCTCGACAGCGTGAACTCGCCCGCAATCGAGTTTGGCGATGTGAAGACGACCGATGGCTATCACAACCTTTCGCATCACGGAAGATCCAAGGAGAAATTGGCGCAATTGAAAGCCATTGATGAATGGCACATGAAACTGCTGGCCGATTTGTTCGGTCAATTGAAAGCGGTGCGTGAAGAAGGCGAACCGTTGCTCGATCGCACGATGATTCTTTACGGCTCAAATCTCGGCAACGCGAACACGCACGTGACGACGAACATGCCGACGATTTTTGCGGGCGGCGGTTACAAGCACGGGCAGCATCTTGCATTCGATATGCAGCACAATTATCCACTGCCGAATCTTTTCGTGTCGATGTTGCAACGGATGGGGCTGGAGACGGAGCGCTTTGCGTCTGCGACTGGCACGATGAGAGGGTTAGAGATGGCCTAGCAAAAATTGGAGTGATGGATGAGTCGATTGGTGGTGGGTGGCCGGTCGCGACTCTCCTTGGCGGACGACAGGAGGCTTAGTACGCCCGAAAGATACGGCCGACGTCAACGCAGGTTTTTGACGATAGCTTCGTTCGTATCCTCCATCGTCTGTGCCGTTTTGGAGAGGATTTGAAATATTTCTTGCCGACTCTTTAAGAGAGCTTGCAAGCTAGCCGCAACCAGCTGGGACTTCTCGAAGTTCTCTTCCTTTTGAAGCTTTTCGATTTGTTCAATAAGTTTGGCAATTTGTTTGTCGATGGCTTCGGCCCGATCGTAAGTGACCGAGAATGCAGCCGTTTGGGTGCTAAGCTCCTTGATTTTTTGGACGTGTTTCTTTGCGTCGATTGGATCGTTATCTTCAGCCATAAATTCTCTTTTTTTGCCTATTGATCGTAGTGGAAGGAGGAGCCAGCAACAAGGAAAGAGATAAGCAAAAATCTCCCGCGGGTGCATACATTAGGTTTACTCCCGATTCAGCATTTGCCAAACGACAGCGACTGACCACAAGATCCGCCCAGTCTCTGCTTTGCAAAATGAGTGCCGATCTGCAGCCGGTCACGATTACCGTGAACGAAGCGCAAAAGGTGTCCGGCTTGTTGCAGGCGCCACCTAGGCAGCTGCTTCTTACGTACCCGCTCACGGCGCCGGAGCCGGGATGACACATCCGTTTATGACGGATGTCGCCCGGGGCCTGGCTGAGCGCGGCGTTGCGCCGCACTCAACTTCAGCCATCTGCACTAAAACATTCCGCTCCTCGGAATGTATATCTCAGATTGCGAGTGGCTGTTTCTCCTTGTGATAGGCACGGAATTCCTCAATTTGCGCAACGCATGTTTGCGTCGCTGGCAAAATTGATGGACTGGTCGGCCATTCAGATTGTGGCAACGATGATGCCTGCCATTGAACATAAACCGAGGCTGGAGGAAGCGGTTCAATTTCTGAATGGTCCGGACTTCGTTCCCACTGATAGTCAACCGGCACAGGTCGAATTCCATGGCTCTCTGCATTTCCGCTTTCCGACGCCGCGGCCATGCGAATTCACGGAAAACAATGTCGTTCATGGACGGCTTTACCGCTGCGCCGAAAGATGGCAGAAGCGGCCAGTGATTATTCTACTGCCTGGTTTCAATGACTCTGCCAGTTATAAGCTAAGATTTCCGTTGATCGCCCGCCGCTGTAATCGCGCGGGATTTAACGTGGCTACGTTAGTGCCGCCTTACCATTTTCAACGCTGTCCCCGCCAGCGCGCGGAGTTTGACCTCGGGGATTGCCTTTTTTGGGCGGAGAGAACGGCGCAGGGGATCGCCGAAATTCGTGCCCTGACCGGGTGGCTACTGAGAGAAGGTTGCCCCGCTGTGGCGCTGTGGGGATATTCAGCGGGAGCGAGTGATGCGGGTATGACGGTGTGCCACGATGCGCGGCTGGCCACTGTCGTTATGGCAAGCCCCCGCGTGTGCTTTAGACCCTGCGTGGAACAACTGGCCGTCCGACCTCGTATCCGCCGGGGATTGCAGAGCGCTCGCGAGATATGTGAGAGGATGAATCTGACGCCGATGAATTTGAACCTTATCAAGCCGGCAATCCCCAGGGAAAACATATTATTGATAGAAGCGATTCATGATGATGCCATCTGCCCGAAGGACGATACCGAGGACCTGTGGCAATCGTGGGGACAGCCGGACATCTGGCGGTTGCCGCACGGACACGTCGGCGTTTGTTGTGGCTTCGTGCCGGGTTTGCCGGGACGCGTCCTGCGCTGGCTGTCGCCCCGGTTGAACAAGCCTGCCGTTACGAATTAACGACCCTTCACATCATTTACGGTCGCCTCCGGCCAGCCGTCCCCATTCCAACGTAGCGGCATGATTGCCAGAGTGGCTTTTCCGTCCATTCGAAGGTCACCTTCGAAGTCCGACGTGAACCAATCCTTGCCTTGCGCCTTCAAAGTCCCCGCATGTCCCGGGCCGATTAATGGGCCGTTGGTTGTTGCCAGAAACAAACTGCCCCCGCGTTGCAACATGTCCACACCGGCCTTGTCCAGATATGGTCCCGTGACGGTTTTGCTGCGGCCGATGCGGATGTTGTAAGTGCTCTTCGGGCCCTGGCAACAGCTACCCCAATTCACAAACAGATAATAATAGCCACCCTCGCGGCACAGATAAGAAGCTTCGATCGACTCATTGTAAGCAATGGAAAACGGCTTCGAATCAGGCACCATACGTTTGCCGGTCTGCGGATCCAGTTGAATCAGTTTGATGCCGGACCAATAAGAGCCAAACGTCAACCACAGGCTTGCATCGCTGTCATGAAACACGGACGGGTCAATTGCGTTGTAACCGTCTCCGTCCTGCGTCCGCACGACGAACCCCTGGTCGGTCCAATGATAGGTCGGATCGTCCGGGTCCAAAGTGGGATTGGTGGCGAGGCCGATGGCCGAGGTCATTTTCCCCATCGCCGAAGCCGAGTAATAAAGCAGATACCGGTCACCGAGCTTGATGATGTCGGGAGCCCAATATTGCAAGTTGCGGTTTTCTGGAACGAATTTGGCAATCCACTCCGGTGCAGCTTTGAATACCGCCGGCCCGCGTTCCCATTTCACGAGGTCTTTGGAATGATACGAAGGCACGCCGCGCCCGGTGTAGAAGACCCAGTATTCATCTTTGCATTTCACGATGCTGGAAGGATCTCGAGTCGTAATGCCGCGACTCGCCGATTGTTCCAATGGCAGCACGGTAGTAATGGATTGTTGTGGCTGGGAGCCCGAGGCCAGTTTGGCGGCGCCATCAGCTTGTGCCTGCGCCTCTGCCGCGATTGCGATTGAACAACAGGACAATATCGCTCCCGCCAATACCAACATTGCACAATGCGTCAAGAGATGACCGAAGGGGTGACTTTGTTTGTTGGGCTTCATCATTCGCACCAAGTATGGAGTGAACGCCATCGGGATTCAAATGCCGACTAACCACGCAGCACCATCAACCATCGCCACTCGCTGTCTCGCATGCAGCTTCGGATGCTGCGGCGGGCTTGAAGGCAGCAGACTCGCTGTCTCGTATTAAACCCGGCTACTTTCCGAGCTCGTACAAATACTCGACAAACGACAGCACGGCACCATCGAAGCCTTCGACATTCCTGTTCGTGGACTCGATGACATAATACTCGTCGGGTGCATGAGCGCCGCTGCCATGACCGAGGCCAAAGTGGCCGGATGCAAGTTTGAGTGGCTCGCCCGTGAAGACGTAACCAGGATAGGAGCCCGCGCCTCGCGGCCAGAGCACCGGATCGATGCCAGCACGCTTCAATACCGCTACTTGCGATTGAATCAGCTGAGCACTCGCGGCAGTGCTGGTCGGATCGTAACCGCCGGTGACTTTCACCTCGAGGTCACCGAAGCCACGTTTGGCCAGGTGCGCTTTGAGCGTAGCGACCGCAGCTTCCAGCGTCATCTCCGGCACCAGGCGCAAGTCTATCTTCGCCACAGCCTGATGGGGCAGAACAGTTTTGCCTCCCGGCCCAGTGTAACCGCCGACCAATCCCTCGATGTTCACTGTCGGTTGTGATTCGAGTCGTTCATTGGCCTCCTGCCAGGGCAGATCGTCGATCCAATGTTTCACCTGCAGCTCCTTTTTCATTACAGCTTCACTGCGGCGTTTCGACGCTTGCGCAATCATGGCTTTTTCCGCCGCATTCATCGATCGCGGTTTTGGATAACCGTCGATCGTGATGGTGTTGCCGTCGGCTGAGACCAGCGTGTCGAGCGCTTTGACCAGATGCCACACCGGGCTGTCAATCATCGCTTTCAGCGAAGAATGAATATCCTTGGCCGGACCGCGGCCCCAGCGTTCGCCATTGGAAATCAACTCCAGCTCGACGATGCCCTTTGCTCCCAGGCTCACGGTGACAATCCCGTCCGAGTCCTGCGACGCTGCCGGCATGAAAACGCCGATGCAATTGCGGAGCGCGGCTTCGACCTCCGGGCGGTGAACAAGCTGCCCAATGTGTGGCGAGCCAATCTCTTCCTCCCCCTCGGCCACCATGACAACGTTCACCGGCATCTTTTTGCCCGCGCCGCGAATCGCGTGCAACGCGGCCAGAAACGCGGCTTCAGGTCCTTTCTGATTTTCTGCCCCGCGACCGACGATCGCTTTGCCCAATCCCGGCTTGTCCACGAATCGCGCCTCGAGTGGCGGCGACGTCCATTCGCTCGGGTCGAATTGTTTGACGTCATACATGAAGTAAACGCCGACCGTCTTCGCCGCGCCCGCATCCAGTGTCGCAAAGACGCCGGGCTTGCCGTCCGTGTTGAGGACGACGGCCTTTTGAAATCCGGCATCGCGCGCCAATTGTGCCATGTATTCCGCGCCGGCGGGATAATTGAGATTCTCGGCTGCAATCGAAGGCAACGCGATCCAATCGCGCAATCGCTTAACAGCTTCATCATGACGCTTGCTGATCTCACTGCGGACATCTGCGAGGTCGTCGCTGGCAGCATACGATTGGTTTAAGACGATCAGAGACATCGATGCCGCGATTGTCGCAAGAAGGAGCTTTCGCAAATTGGGTGTCATACTTGAGACGAGTTTAGAGTGACCTTCGCTCCATCGCAATTTTTGTTAGCAGGGACGAAATCCGGCCCGCTCGGAGCCAGGCTGAGGTGACCCGGGTATGGTTGGACTGAGTTGGATTTGGTTGGACTTGGTTGGAGGACAGGACTCACCACGAGGATGGATGGGTCCTTCCCGGATATATACCCCCCTTCCCTCCCCTCTGGAGCCGTAACACCCGTAACACATCGGTAAAATGGGATCGAAATTGAGGCCCGACCCGTAACAAATAGGTAACAGTAGCCGTAACAGGGTGGAAATGTTCTCGGGAGGACAAGTTTGGGTGGACGGCATTCCACTGAAAACAGCGAGGAACCCCGTCAACCCGTCAACATTGCGTGTTTCGAAGCACTTACAAAAGCTCGACCCGTCAAAAAGCCGTCAGCGAGCCGTCAGGTCTTCGTCTGCGGATATTTTCCGCAAGGTTTTGGAGTATGGCAATTCTGCCGCTTTTATTTCGAATGGCTCTTGCCCTGACCACACTATGTTATCTTTCGGCTCCAACTTTCAACCGGCCACAAACAAACTTGCTTAGCCACAATTGTGGTATAGATTAAACCACAACAATTTCAAACTATGTTTGGCGATTACATAAAACAAATCCGGGAGCGTCAACGCCTGGGGCTCCGTGAATTCTGCCTCGGGCACGGGCACGACCCGAGTAACTGGAGCAAGATCGAACGCGAAGTTTTGGCCCCACCCAAGGACGAAGAAATCCTGCGCACGTGGGCGAAGCAACTCGGCCTCAAACAAGGCTCGGAAGATTGGCTCAAATTCTTTGACTGCGCCGCGGTCGATTCCGGGCGAATTCCTAATTACATCCTGAAAGACGAAAAACTGGTCGCCCAATTGCCGGTGTTTTTTCGCACGCTCTCCGGCCAAAAGCCGTCGCGTGAGGATTTGGAAAAGTTAGTGGAGATCATCAGAAGCGCAAACCGACCTTGAACGACCCGCGCAAATTCAAAGCGCCCTACAATTCCAAGGAGCGTATCTGGCAAGAAGCCGACCGATTGCGAGCCGCGCATCCGGCTGGACGCGAACTGCCAGTCAAAGTCCTCGACCTGGCGGAATTCGATCTTCACCTCGATCTGGTGCCGGTGAACGGTTTGCGGGAGGAGCTGGACATAGATGCGCTGCTCATGGGCGATTTGAAATCCATTCTCGTGGACAAACGCGCCTTCATGAGTCCGCGCCTCGAATATCGTCTGCGCTTTTCAGTTGCCCACGAAATCGGCCACCTCATTCTGCACCGCGACATTTACGCCGGACTGCAGCATGCCACTGCCACGCAATGGTTCAATTACATCTCCGCCATACCCGAAGTCGAGTACGGCTGGGTGGAATGGCAGGCCTATGAATTCGCGGGCCGATTGCTTGTGCCGCCAGATCCACTGCGTGAAGCGTTTCAATCCGCGATCGAGACCGCAGAAGCTGCTGGTTACTCAGATTGGCTGGCAGCAGACGAAACTGCGCTGGACTACATCTCGACGCGAATTGCGCCAAAGTTCGGTGTTTCGGTGGAAGTGATCGCGAAGCGACTAAGGGTGGAAAAACTTTGGCCGCCGCTATGATTCTGTAACATCAGATAATGTCAGTTACCCAACATAAGCGCACGATTAATACGCTTGCCGCGCTTTTCAAGAGAAACGCCGAGCGCGATACGCGCCCGATTTTCTTATTGGGTGCCGGTGCATCCGTGACCTCGGGCGTTCCACTTGCAGCAAAACTTGTTGAATTCATCGCGCGCCATGCTTTTGCCGTCCAAGAACTCGGCGATGAGAACGCATATAGTCGGGTGACGCCAAGCGATTGGTCAAGATTTCTCAATGCTCAATCATGGTTCAAACCAGATATCAGGCTTGCTGAAAACTTCCCGCTTGCAGTCCAGCATTTGCTGTGTCCTCCCGATTTCCGACGAAGATTTTTGAAACGGCACGTCCAGCATCATTCCATCAGCAAAGGGTACCAATCCCTTGCTCAAATGATGCTACGGCGGTTGTGTTGTACTGTCCTTACGACAAATTATGATTACCTTCTCCGGGAAAGTCTAGCTGAACATAGAACTCATCTGCGAGAGATTGTAGAAATTAATAAGGCACGCGATGATCTCGATCAGTTTAACAGCCATCACCGATGCCAGGTTGTGTACCTTCACGGGTCGATCGACCACTACACCGACTGCACTATCCTTGATGAGGTTCAACAACTGAATGAGAAGCTCGCAAAATGCCTTTGGCCGATGCTTGCAGAGTCGCCTCTCATCGTCATCGGTTACCGAGGTGCTGAACCGTCAATCGTGGAGCACTTGCTGGGCGGTGGCATTGAAGAAAGTCGAAGGTTTAGGCATGGAATCTACTGGTGTACGCGCGACGGCCAATATGCAAAGCCCGTCGAGGTTCTGCGCGAAAAGCTCGGATCGAGTTTTATCCCACTGACCATTGATGGCTTCGACGAACTTCTCTTGGAGCTTAATGAGGCTCTTGCCAGCGAGCACCGATTCATTGAAGAGCCGGCCGTAGTACCAGCCGCCACCGGCTGGGATTCGCAATTGGTTGACGGCGGAACTTGGGAGGAAATTGATGAGGCGCTGCTCCTCTCCACGCTCACAACCTACTGCGAACGTTTAAAATTGGGGGAGGTTCGCCGATCGAATGTCGAACCGCTTCTAACAGATCTACAGCTGGCTGTGAAACGAAACGGCAGCCTTGTGCCGACCAACGGATGTTTGTTGCTATTTGGAAAGAACCCTCAGGAGCGATTTCAACACGCGCGCGTGTCCTTTACTTCAGAACGAAAGAAACAACGGATCTTCAACGGCAACTTGATACAGCAATGGGACGACCTTGCGGCTCTTCTCCAGGACGAGTCTGTGAACCCCATGTTGCGTCTCAAAAATATCTCTGGCGGTGAAGAGCGGCTTGCTTACCCGCGCGAGGCCGCCCGAGAGTTAATCACCAACTTGCTCGTGCACAGGGAATATCAAATTTCTGAATTCAGTCAGATTGAGCATGAGCCCGGTAATTTCTTACGGTTTAGAAACCCCGGTGGCTTGCCCGCAAGCATCCATAAGGCTGTCAAAATGGAGGCAGATGGAACTTTTTCTCCAGAATCCTTTCAGAGCGAGTGCCGAAACCCTGTGATTGCAGACATTTTCTACGGACGCTTCCGAATGGAAAAGGCAGGGTCGGGCCTGCCGCTTGTCAAGAAGCTCATGCCCGAACACGGCGGGCGAGCTGAATTTCGTTCTCTCGACGATAACCAAGCTCTCGACGTGTGTCTCCTTCAGGCCGAACAGCCGTCGCCGAATCTAAACATCGCGAGTCGGAGAACCGAGACCGAGATCTACACCACAAACCTTTTACCCTTTCGGAGCATTCCAGAAAGAATCTACCGAATTCCGACGCTAGACCCGAATCTAAAGCGGCTTATTTTTGAATCAGACGAGGAAAAGGAATTCATGCCGGTCTGTATTGTGACCGGAGGGTGGTTGATTTCGTTCGCCGACTTCCATCAAACGCCAAAATTTGCCGCGCGGCACGGTAACCTGAAGATGCTCGAAGACCCGTTTACCACCGATTTCATTAAGGACGAAGTCTCAAGCCGTCACTTTGTCTGGCTGCTTGGCCAACACTGGAATCTCTTTCTGAAGCGTTTTGCCGGTGATGGGTTGTACGATGAGTGGAAACGTAAGCGTGCGTTTTTCCATTTGCTCAACGGGAGAGCAAACACGATTCGATATATCTCACGAACCGGGCGGAACGTTTCACGGGATGTCGTGAAGTCCCGCGGCGAGGATGATAAAGAACACGAAAACGAAGGATTCTATTATCAGATTGTTCACATGAGCAGCGACTGGAGTGTTATGCTCAAGCCGACCTATGTTTTCACTGGTCCAGATGGAAAGGCACCCTTGCCACCTCGATTTCAAACTAGCAGAGCGACGCGGCGCTTTAAGTACGACCGCAATCCGAGTGTAGAAGCTGACTTGGCATTTTGGTCCAAATATTTGGGAAAAAATGGAGCTTCCGTGAATCTCGGTCGTGAGCTAGGGGACGACCTGATTCTCGATCTCGATTTTATCTCCGTTGAACTTCCGATTGTTGCATCTCCCGCTCCCAAATGAAGATTGAAATACAAATCTTGCCTGAACCGATGCTGGAATTTGGTGGCGGCATGCGAGGGGAGAGCCCAAAGCAAACACTCCCAAAAGCTGGTCCGTTTCTCGTCGGACCGGGAGAGGGCATTGTTACAATGCCGTTGGGACTAATCGGACCGAAATCAGAGATTCCCAAGGTGGTGGATTGGTTCGAGAAGATGAAGCGCCTTTTGGTTAGCAACGAATCCAATGCGTTGCGCTATCCCCGGTTTCCCGGAATCGAGGCAACGTTTCGTACGAGGTTTGAATTCGTTCCCCGCTTTGTTCAGCCGCTCGGAAGGGAATTGGATTTGGCCCTCGCACAGCCAAATCTCCACCATCGGTTCGACGATCTTCTAAAACTGTACACGGACGCGGTCTCTGCTTTGTGCTCCGATGCTGGACCGAGGTGCATCATTGTGTGTTTTCCTGAAGAGGTTGCTGCACTAAGTATAGAGAACAGAGCACTCAGCATGGTTGAAAGGCGGCGGCTAGAACGATTAAAGGACGACGAACACCAAGAACAATTAAGCCTGTTCGACCAAACAGAAGACCGCGTTAAGGTTGAAGAGATAATGCCAAGAGTCGACGAACTGCTTGTCAGATACTTCCATCGAGCTTTTAAGGCGCGCTGCATGGGGCTGCCGAATGCAATACCGACTCAAGTAATCCGAACGCAAACGTACAGCCCTCCGGAAGGGAAAGAGCGGCAGAGCGAAGCAACGAGGGCTTGGAATCTCGGCGTCGCTCTTTTGTACAAAACGGGAAATATCCCGTGGAGACCGGCAGACCTCGATGAGCAAACGTGTTTCGCTGGAATTTCGTTTCACCATCTCAAGAAACGCGGCAGCAGCTTGATGTACTCCAGCGTCGCTCACGCGTTTTCTAATTCTGTCGAGCCGTTCATTCTCAAAGGAGCGCCAATCCCTCATCAGCAGACATGGAGAAAACAACCATACCTGAAGCCAGAACAAGCCGCCGAAATCGCCCGCCTCTTGATTGATGGCTACGCGCACCGAACCGGTTCACCACCTAACCGACTTGTCATTCACAAAACGTCCCAGTTTCAACCCGATGAAGAACGAGCATTTGTTGATGCTACAAAATCAAGTGTTCCGAATACTTCCTTGGTCTGGATGCGACCAACCGGCTTTCGCCTCCTTCGGCGAGGAGTTCAAGAACCATTTCGTGGAACACTCTGCCGAGTCGGCGGCGAGAGAAGTTTTCTGTTTACCACCGGTTATGTTCCTTGGTGGGAAGAATATCCAGGCCCACACATTCCCGCGCCATTGGAAATCGGTGCTGATGATGTCGAGGCGCGCAGCCGGGAAATTCTCGCGCTCACAAAAATGAACTGGAACACCGCAGATGGTATCGGTCGTTTCCCTATCACGCTGGCGTTCGCGCGCCGGGTGGGAATGATAATGGCGGAGTTAGACGAGGATGCATTGCCGAATCCTTCGTACAGGTTCTATATGTAAACCGCCCATGGAAGCGAACCGCGATTCAACCCCAGTCATTTTGCATTCCGTAGAAATTTACACCGACGGCGGATGCGAACCGAATCCCGGGATGGGCGGTTACGGCGTGGTGTTATTGCATCCCGAGAAACGGCGGGAGGTTAGCGGCGGCTTTCGCCGAACGACTAATAACCGCATGGAAATTTACGCAGCGATCGCAGGGTTGGAGATATTGAAGAAGCCATGCAAGGTCACGCTCTACAGCGATTCGGAATACCTAGTGAATTCGATGACGAAAGGGTGGGTGGAGACTTGGAAAAAGAGGAAGTGGTGGCGCAAGCAGACGGAGCGTGTGCTGAATCATGATCTATGGGAAAAGTTGCTCGCGCTCTGCGAGAAGCACCAAGTCGAATTCCGTTGGGTCAAGGGCCATGCCGGAAATCGAGAAAACGAGCGATGCGATCAACTCTCAATGGAGGCATTGCGGAAGCCCGATCTGCCGGTCGATGAGGGTTACGAAAATAAGCCTGAATCCGACGGTGTTCGTCCGGAGATGCAGGAAGGGGAGCCGTGCCGGAAATGTTCAACGCCGCTGGTTAAGACGCAGGGGCGTAGAAAGCCGAACCGAGATTGGTATTACGAATATTATCTTTGGTGTCCAAAATGTGAGCTGAGATTTGACGTTGAATCGGCGAAGCGGGTTGTGGAGCAACCGCGATCATTGTTTTGACGGGTGGGCATTTCAGCGGCGCGCGGCAGAAAGACTCAACGGGAAAATCATCACCCAGGGAGGGAAGAATTCTAACCACAGATGAACACTGATTTACACAGATGGGAAGGACCCCAAAGACCAACCATTTAAATTATCCGGACCAGTCCGACCGCCCGACCCGGCCGACGGTTTGGTGCAGGCGCAAAGTTCGGCTTCAAGGGTAGGTTCCGACCGGCCGAGTTCCGATGATGGGCTTATCAATCACGAACGGATTATCGTAATTCCAGCGCCTCAGAGATTGATCGCTCCGCATGGTTCGGCTCGAACGTGATGAAGGTAGCTCCTTCGTCGCAACTGGGCTGAAGGAAGAAGCCCTTTCAGGGCTTTGCGAAATGAGGAGTGATTCTACCACTCGCCAAGGCGCGAGGCGCGGGATGATGGAGTGTCGAGTTTGCGGGAAGGCATTCAAGAAGACACGCCTCGTCAGCCGGATACAAAATACCTACTCAGGCCTGGTTTTGACACGCGCCGTTTGGATAACTGCTTCGTAGGCTGGTTTTGGCTGGCCTTGGCGGTCGAAGAGTAATGGGTAATTGGTTCGGCCACGAATGGGGAAGTAGTTCAACCATGAATCGGCGTCGGTGACGCCCCAGAAGGTGACACGAGTGATTGAGTCACGGTGTTTCATGAAGGTGGAAAAAAGATCTGCGTAGCGTTTGGTGAGTTTTTGCTGAATCTCATCTGGCAGGCCGTTGGTGTAAGGGTCGAGGCTTTGCGCGGGAGTAAAGCGTTGGGAAGCCTCCGCGCCGCTGAATTGGCCGGGAGCGGACAGAATGTTGACGTCGAGTTCGGTAATGTTGACTTTAACGCCGAGCCGGGACAGAGCGGTGATCGTGGCATCTACTTGAGCCACTGAAGGTGAATCCAATTTGTAATGCGCTTGATTACCCACGGCGGCAATGGGAATTCCGGCAGCCTGGAGCTTTTTAATCAGGGCGATGACGCCGTTCCGTTTCGCCTCTTTTTCCAGGTCGAAGTCGTTGTAATAGAGTTCGGCTTTTGGATCCGCTTCGTGGGCGAATTGATATGCCTTGACCAGGTAATCTTCGCCGATGATTCGAAACCAGCCAGAATGGCGCAAGTTGCCGTTGTCATCGACGGCTTCATTGACGACATCCCAACCGCCGATTTTGCCTTGGTAACGGCCAACGACTTTTGAAATGTGGTCGTGCAACCGCTCAAGGAGAGCATCGCGGGTCAGCGGTTTGCCCTCGGCATCTTCGAAAACCCATTTCGGAGTTTGATTATGCCAAACGAGGGTATGGCCGATGATGAACATGTTGTTCTTTTCACCAAAGGCGATGTAGCGATCGGCAGGTTCGAAATCGAAGGTGTCGAGTTTGGGATGGACGGCTTCCCATTTGAGAACATTTTCGGGGCTGATGGTGTTGAATTGAGATTTGATGAGGGCGACTGAGTTGGTGTTTTCTTCCAAGAATTGAGATGGGTTTAAGGCGGCGCCGATGCGGAAGGAATTGGCGAAGGCGTCTTTGAGGGTGGGTTGGGCGGAAACGGGCAGGGGGAAGCACCAAGCTCCAAACATCAAGCTCCAGAGAAGAAGCAAATTGCAAAATCCAAAAAGGACGAAAGATTTGGGATGAAATGAGTCGCGATTTGCATTGCGCCTGGTGTGAGAGGTAGGGTGGAGACGCCGGTCCGTGATTGGCGACTGTGGCGGAACCCTTTCAGGGTTCGATGGCTTTTGTCCTTCCACCCAGGGTAGCTCGTTCCTCGCAACCCTGGGCTGGAGGACGCAATCCCTTTGGGATTGGCGGACGCCAAGCACACTCGGATACCGCGTCCTACTTTCCAAGAGATGTGATCTAAACGCGGCTTTCATGAGGCTGTGGCCAGTTGAGGTTCAGAGGCGAATTTTTTGCGGCGTTCGGCGAGTTCGTCAGCCATCTGAATAGTGATTCTTTTGTTGAGTTGATAAACTGTCAAGAGGAGGGTGCAGATGGCAAACATGATGCCGACGGCAATGCTACTACACGCGCGATAACCGGTGATGGCATCGGGCGCAGTGGGCAGCTTGGTGTTGTAATTATAGAATATTTGCAGGATCATCAGGAACGAAGCTGAGCCCAGAGCTAATCCTGATTTCAAAGCAAAGCCGATGGTGGCGAAAACCATCCCGGTAAAGCGGCGACCCGTTTTCCATTCCGAGTAGTCGGCAACGTCCGCAAAAATAGCCCAGACCAACGGAATGGTTGGAGCATAGACGATGGCGCTAAGAATCGTCAGCAGCATCATCCCGCCCACGTTGGAAGGAGCGAGCAGGTAGAAGGCAAAAGCGGTGAACGTCGAAAGTGCGAATCCGGTTACAGCGATGGCCTTTTTTCCGAATCGATTGGCCAGAGAAGCGGAGAGGAGGATGACAATGATCATCGTGGCCTTCTCTACCATGTTGATGATGCTGTTGAAGACGTCGGCGACGTTGGAATTGGTCAGGTCGGATTTGTCGCCGTGGACGATATAGCCGAGTTTTTCCAGAAGACCGCCGTTGGGAGGGGCATTGGCTGACGCGGTGAGGCCGAGTTTTTGGACGAAATCGAACATGGCGGCTTTATCGGCGTAATGATGATAGTAATTGTAAAGCGCGCCGCCGCGGAAGGAGAGAATCGCGAAGTGAACCAGGGTCATGAAAAACATGACTTTCCATGGATTGTTTTTGAGCAGGCCGGCAAAGTCCTCGCTCGCGGAAGACTTTTGTGTCGGGGGCGGACGGATGCGCTCTCTCGTGGTGAAAAAGGTGATCATGAACAGGACGAGGCAGAGGACAGCCCAGAGCGTCATGGTCATTTGCCAGCCATATTGCCGATCATGGCCGACGGCAAACTTGGCGACGAAGGGCAGGGTGAAGCCACCGACGACGAATTGCGCTGCGTTCACAGCCATGAAACGGTAGGAATTGAGCCGGGCGCGCTCGTTCAAATCGCCGGTCATGACTCCACCCAACGCTGAATAGGGCATGTTGTTCATCGAGTAGAGTGTCATGAGGAGCGTGTTTGTGATGGCGGCGTATGCTATCAACGCAGTTCCACTCCATCCTTTGGGAGTGGTATAGGCCAGAATCATGGCGATGCACCACGGACCGGCGGTCCAGAGTATCCAGGGGCGAAATTTCCCCCAACGAGTACTTGTACGATCTGCAAGGAAGCCCATGACCGGATCGAAGAATGCGTCCCAGAGGCGCGGCCATAGAAGAATCGCAGCGGCAGTGCCGGCGCTCAGCCCAAATGAATCCGTGTAGAAATTCGTCTGGAACAGAATCATCGACATGAAGACGAAGTTCGCCGCGGCATCGGCCGCGCTGTAGCCGGCCTTTTCGATGAAGGAAAGTTTCTGGGTGGAGTCGGTCATTGGGGCGATTTACTTCCGCACGGTGAGAATGATCTTTTGCGAATCAGAATCGCGGGAGGAATTGCCGATCATGATTTCGAACTCGCCGGGTTCGACGCCGAATTTCATGTGGATGTCGTAGAAGGAAAGGAGCTCTGGACTGATGTCGAAGGTGACGGTTTTGGTTTGGCCGGGCTGGAGCGAGATGCGTTGGAAGCCCTTGAGTTCCTTGACCGGACGAGTGACGGAACTGACGCAGTCGCGAATATACATCTGGACCACTTCGTCGCCGAGACGTTTGCCGGTATTCGTGACGTCCACGTGGACGCGAGTGGAATCTTTGGCGCGGATGTTTTTTCGAGCCAATCGAAGATTCGAGAATGAAAAGGTCGTGTAGCTGAGACCGTATCCGAACGGGTAGAGAGGCGAAACGTCATCGAACAAGTAACCGCGGCGAGCCGAAGGTTTGTAATTGTAAAAGGCTGGAATATGACCGACAGAGCGGGGCACGGTGATAGGAAGCTTTCCGCCAGGATTGTAATCACCGAATAAGACGTCGGCGATGGCGTGGCCGGTTTCCTGACCGAGATACCAGCATTCGAAAATGGCAGGCACATGTTCGGCGAGGTACGGAATGGAAAGCGGGCGGCCATTGAACAGGAGGACAATGACGGGCGTGCCGGTTTCAAGGATGGCTTTTACCAGGTCCTCCTGGAGGCCGACCATCTGGAGATTTGCGCGATCCCCCAGGTGGGCTTTCGACCAGCCTTCGCGCGAAGTCTGTTCGTTGCCGCCGATGGCCAGAACAACGACGTCCGCTTTTGAAGCGACGTCAACGGCTTCCTCGATCAATTTGCGATCCTCATCCGGATTGCTGCGCGTAACGAGATCCTGGTTCCATGAACCGCCAATAGTGATTTTGCAACCTTCGGCATAAGGAACCTTGACGCGCTCACCAACTTTGGCGCGAATGCCTTCAAGGACGGAGGTGTAGTATGCGGGACGGCCACTGTATCCGCCGAGCAGCTCGCGGTCGGCGTTTGGACCGATGACAGCGATCGTATTGATATGGCCTGGGTCCAACGGAACCAGGCCGTCGTCGTTCTTGAGCAGAGTGATGGTTTCGCGAGCGGCCTGAAGCGCGAGTTTGCGATTTGCGGGATTGCTGGCGACCCGATTGGCTTCTTCCGGTTCGACGTAGGGAGCGTCAAAAAGGCCGAGTTTGAATTTGCAGTAAAGCATCGGCGCGACCAGAGCGTCGAGTTCCGATTCCTTGAGCATTCCAGCGCGGACCAGTTCGACGAGGTGCAGATAGCAGTCGGGTTCGGGGAACTCGATATTGACGCCCGCGCGGACAGCGAGCAGGGCGGCTTCTTTTTTGTCACGCGCAACACGATGGCCGTGGGTATCGGGTCGATTGCTGAGTTCCCAGATGGCGTAGTAATCGGAGACGAGAAAACCTTTGAAGCCCCATTCTCTGCGAAGAACATCGCGCAATAGCCATTCGTTGGCGTGAGAAGGGACGCCGTCGATTTCGTTGTAGGACGGCATCACGCTGAGCGCGCCGCTTTTTTGAAGAGTTTCCTTGAATGGATAAAGAAAAATCTCGCGCAGAACCCGCATCGAAACGTCCACCGGCGCGCAATTGATTCCGGATTCGGGCTGGCCGTGAGCAGCGAAATGTTTGAGCGTGGCAATGACATGCTTTTTGTCGCGGAACGTGGCGTCGCCTTGAAATCCCTGGACGGCAGCGATACCCATTCGTGAGACCAGGAACGGGTCTTCACCGTAAGTTTCTTCGACGCGACCCCAACGGGGATCGCGGGCGACATCGACAACGGGCGTGAGCGCTTGATGAGTGCCGCGCGAACGCGCTTCTTCGGCGGTCATTGAGAACAGTGCTTTGACCAGGTCGGGATTGAACGTGGCAGCCAGACCGATGGGTTGGGAAAAGCTGGTAGCACCGGCAGACGCCTGGCCATGAAGACATTCCTCGTGGAAGATGACGGGAACGCCGAGACGCGAATGCTCGATGAAAAACTTCTGGATAGCGTTGGTTAACTCAGCGTTTTCTTTGGGGCCCTTTCCCTTGCCGGCGTCGCTGGGCCGGCCGACTTGTCCGATGCCGTGACCCTTTTTAAAACTGGCTTTGGCTTTTTCCAAATCGAAGTTGCCATCGGCATCGAGAAGAGCTTCAGATTTTTTTTGCCAGATGCACATCATTTGCGCTGCTTTCTCGCCGAGGGTCATGCGACCGAGGAGATCGCGGACGCGCTTCTCGATGGGCAAGGCAGGATTTTTGTAAGGAAGCAGTTTGGCGGCCTTTGGCCTGGCGGAACGGGAGTGACTGTTCGGCCATTTGGTCAACCGACCGGAGGCGGATGACCGGGCGCTTTTCATCAGTACTTTTTGTTCGGGAAACATGGGAGAGACAAGATTAAAAGCAAAATTCGAAATCCGAAGGCTGACGTTCGAAGGAAAACCGAAGGGTAAATTTCGAAACACTGTTCAGTTCGATATTCAAGGCGCTGATTAAGTATTTCAGCCACGGCAGTGAGGAAAAATGGAGGATGCTATCATTTGCATGGAGAATCGTACTTTCTGGCGGCTTCGAGCTTGCAGGTGAAACTTTTCGCGAAAGAATGGTTCCGATTCCTTCGGTTGCGGAAGCAATAGAGTGATCTATTTCTCGAGGTCGGCTGTTATATTATATATATGATTCGAGGATCGAACAAATCGTGAAAGGGATCGGGATGCGGAAGATTGATCTAAACAACTTTCGAGTGGCACGAAGCGAAACGGCGCGGGATATCAATCGCCGGATTGTGCTCAATTTAGTTCGCAAACATCAGCCGATTTCACGAGCGAGCCTTGCGCGTCGCTCGGGCCTGCAGAGGAGCACGGTCTCGGCAATTATGGAACAATTACTTGCGGAGCGCTGGGTCATCGAGGGGGCCACCGGACATTTGCCGCGCGGACGCAAGCCGACGTTTCTCCACCTGAATGATGAACGCGCCGGGATTATCGGCGTGGACATTCAGCCGATGATGACGACGCTCGCGGTCGCGGGAATCGACTCACATATTCTGGCGCAGGAATCGATGAAGACCGGCACGGATGCGGTGGAATTTGTCGCGCGGTTGGGCCGAAGGATTTTGGACCTGATGAGGGCGCATCCCAAAAGTTCTTACGAAGGGATTGGAGTCAGCTTGCCTGGGCGCATCGACCTGAAGTCGCAGCGGTTGACTTTCGCGCCGAATTTGGAATGGGGCGAGTTGGACATAAAAACGCCGCTGGAGAAAGCGACGGGTCTGCCGGTGGAGTTGGAAAATGCCGCGAATGCCTGCGCATTGGCCGAATTGTGGTCGGGCCGGCATATCGAAGGAGTCAGCAACCTGGTCACGGTCACCGTTTCGGATGACATCGGTGTCGGAATGATCATGAATGGCCAACTGGTGCAGGGCTCGACAGGTGTCGCGGGCGAATTCGGACACGTGTCGCTCGTGCCGGAAGGGCCGCAATGCCGTTGCGGTAACCGGGGTTGTTGGGAAGTGTTGGCCTCGAATTCTGCAGCGGCACGGTATTACGCGCAGTCGGCTACGGTCCGGAAAGGCGAGGTGGGTTCCAAGAGCGATATGGCGAAAGTGCCATTTGGAGACATTTTACGCCTGGTCCAACAGGGCAACGCGAAAGCCTGCAAGACTCTCGATCACATGGCGCATTACCTGGGCGTCGGCATCGCGATGCTCGTAACAGGGCTTGCGCCTGATGTGTTGGTGGTGGTTGGGGAAGTCACACGCGCCTGGGAACGAGTCGGACCGATTGTGGATGAGACGGTGAAACAGCTTTCGTTTACCGGTGCGACGACGCGAATTCTACCGACCAACCCGGAGGCCCAGCCACGACTGAGGGGGACGATTGCGCTGGTGTTGCAAAAGTATTATGGCGCGCCGTTTATTGCCTGAATTAAGGCCAGCGCAAGCGATAAAATTTCATCGCAGTATCACGGCTCACAACGTAAGGACTTACGGGCGGCGGCACGACAGGATGCCAGGAGCCTTTTACGTCGTTCGCCCATTCCAGCGTGCCCGCATTGTCAGGAAATGCGATCGCGACATTTGATCCACTGTTTTGGATCGTCAGCCCCGCAGGAACCGGATTCCCGCCCAGGTATTCGATGCGAACCACTTTTGCGTCAGTGTTGTCTCCATTAAAGTTAGTGCCCCATTCGATCATGTAGAGCATGCCATCGGAACCCAGCTCCATTTCGTGAGGCCGAATAAATGAAATGGTTGAGAGGAAGGGATTGATTTTCAAAATGTCGCCATTGGCATCCAACTTAACTTCCCAGATGTAGTTTCGCGCCCAGTCATAAATGAACACAGTGTTATCGTAATACCCGGGCAGACGTTTCGGCGAGCTGGATTGAGGATCGAAATGATAAACCGGACCGCCCATTGCACAACGGCCATTGCCAGCGAGAAGCTCAGGAAACTGTGGTGTTGTGCCAGAACGAATGGTCCAAATCCAGGCTGGGCGGGCTGGCGGAAGATTGGTAATGCCGGTGTTGTTGGGGGAGTTATTTACGGGCGCCGCGGGATCGAAGAAATTTCCTGAAATCATCGTGGCGAAATCAAAGTCGCAATAAGGGAGATTGTTGGCGACAAAATACGGCCAGCCGTAATTGCCTGCGCTGCGCGCCTGATTCCATTCATCGTGCCCCACCGGCCCGCGGGCAGAATTGGTCGCGGCGGAATCGGGGCCGACTTCGCCCCAATACAGCCATCCATTTTTTTGATCCACCGCGATACGAAAAGGATTGCGATTGCCCATGACATAGATTTCGGGACGAGTGCCAGGAGTGCCGGGAGGGAAGAGGTTTCCCGGGGGGATTGTGTAAGTACCATCCGGTTCGGGATGGAGGCGCAGGATTTTGCCGCGGAGATCGTTTGCGTTGGAAGCGGATTTTTGCGCATCCCACGCTGATCTATCAGGGCGTTCGTCAATCGGCGCAAATCCGCTCGAGTCGAAGGGATTGGTATTATCGCCTGCAGAAATGAAAAGACAACCGTCGGGGCCGAAGGCGAGTGAACCGCCCGAGTGGCAACATTGGTCTCGCTGTGTCGGGACCTGGAGCAGGATTTTCTCCGAAGACATATCGAGCGCATCCCCGATCATCGTGAAGCGAGATAAATGCTGCTCTGGAGCGGAACCAGCGGGAGAATAGTAAAGGTAAAGCCAATTGTTAGTGTCGAAGCCAGGGTCAAGCGCAATACCGAGCAGGCCATCTTCAATTTGGGTGAACACAGGAAGCTGACCAGCGATCACGAGAGAACCAGTCTGTGGTTTCCAGATTTTCACCCGTCCCGCGCGCTCAGCAATAAAGACGCGGCCATCATTCGCGACGGTCAAACTCATCGGGTTTATCGGAGAGGGGTCAATAACGACCTTCGTGAAGTTCGTATCGATGGTTGCCCCTGCATCGCCGCTTTTTGCGCCGGCAGCCCATTGGATACCACCGAGCACATGGCGTCGAAACTCGGGTTCGGAGTAACTCTCAGGCGTGTGGCCGAGAGCAGTGTACCAGGCGCGTCCCCCATTGAAGTTGTGGCACCACGAAACGGGGTGGTCAAATCCCATCGCGCCGACGCCAGGCGAGTAAGTCGTCTCATCGAGGGTGGCGAGCACGTGAACAGCACCACGCGGATTGGACTGAAAATTGTACCATTCATCCGTGCGAGTCCAACGGCGCGGGAGAGCTGCTGTCGAGGGATGTACAGGATCGGCGACTTTCACAGTTGCAGTCACGATTGCGGGATGATTGGAGAAGTAAGCGCCAGCCAATTGGCCGTACCACGGCCAGGTGTACTCGGTGTCAGTTGCCGAATGGATGCCGACGTATCCACCAGAATGTTGGATGTATTGCTGAAATTCGGCCTGTTGGCTGTCGTCGAGAACATCACCCGTAGTGCTCAGCCACACGACAGCCGCATATTTTGAAAGGTTTGCATACGTGAATGCATTGGCATCTTCGGTAATGTCCACGGCGAAACCGTTTGAAGAGCCAAGTTGCTGAATCATGGCCCAGCCGTTGGTGATGGAATCGTGGCGGAAGGCGGCAGTCTTTGAGAAAACGAGGACCTTGTAGTCTTGTGCCAGGAGTTCGTTGCCGGCAATGAATGCGATAAAGAGAGGCAATCCTGTGGATAGCAATCGGCGCAACGTTGAGGTGTTCATGAATTGGTCAAGCGGATTTAAGTATTCTTAGCACGATTCTTGAATAAATGAGAAAGATTTTTAGCCGTCATTGAATCAAATGCCAGCCGGCCTGGTTTTGGTGAAAGAAGAAGCCCCGTCAGACCGCCAGAATCTAAATCGAACCGCGCCAGAATTGAAGTTATTGGAGAAGCAATTCCATATAGACCACATCCAGCCAGCGGCCAAACTTGAAGCCAACCTGTTTGAAATGGCCAACTTTTCTGAAATCGAACTTTTTGTGCAAAGCAATACTGGCGGGCTGATCGGCATCGATGGCGGCAATAATGACGCGATGGTCAAGTTTGCGAGCGCGAGCGATTAAATCTTCAAGGAGGAGTGAACCAATGCCGCGGCGATGTTGCTCGTGATGGACATAGACCGAGTTCTCGACCGTGCGACGATACGCGCTGCGGGCATGATAGGCCGAGAGAGAGCCCCAGCCCACAATTTTCTTGTTCTCCAGCGCGACTGTGACTGGATGTTTGGGGCCATGATGCGCCAGCCATTTCAGACGGTTCGTGAGCGGTTCCGGTTCTTCCTGATAAGTGCAGGTCGAGTGGAGCACGTAATGGTTGTAGATGTCGTTGATGGCTTTCAGATCGGACTTGGTTGCAGGACGAATTTCGAGGGGAATTGAGATCGCTTCCGAGTCTTTATGCCCGGAGCGTTTGCTCATTAATTGCCGCTTCATTATGGGCGTCCGCCGACGAACAAATCACGTCTTCTTTGTCAGGTGTTAATCTTATTTGAGATTAGGCCAGCCCGCTTTGTTGGAACAGGATTCACGCGAAATGCCGGACTGCGGCATGTCGCCAAAGCGCTCTTTGTAAACGTGAAACGAAAGGTAACACATGTCTTCGCATTCCATATCCATCATTGCTATTTTGGGTTTGGCATTCACCGCATCGTAGTAACCTTTGCCGGCGGCGACGATAAATCCGCGTGCATAAAGAAAGCCATCATCGGAGCCATCAGTGAATTCCTGAATCTCCGCACGATCGAGATCGTATAGCTTTCGTTCGAGGATTCTGTCGAACTCAAGCATATCCTCCTTATCGAGGCCGGAAAACTGTTCCCGTAAGGCTTCGATCGTTTCGTCCAATGCTTCTGTCAAAGCATCGGCGTCTTCTTCAGACAACTTCCCTTTCGAAAGTTTGCTTCTTTCGCTTTTCATTCCTGCACCTGTGTCCCACGCTTTTTCAATCATGGACCAAAAACGCTCTTCGTTCATGCCCCACAGTTAGCGAAAGACTTCGGGTCAATCAACTATGAAGAGCGCAAAGCAAACCGCAGGGATTGGGATGAATGCGGCGCTCCCAGGCGGAATGGACCGCCGCACTCATGCGACAGGGGGGAAGCTTCAGGGGAAATTTGTTTTACGCCTCTTTGCAAAAAATTCACATTTATCGGTTGCCTATTTGCCGAGTTTAGGTAAAGCTCGTCTTCGCAAGCCGGCCTGTTCTTAACTCAGGGCAGGTATAGTTCTTCCGGCGACAGTTGGCTGGAGCAAAAGCGCAGTGAACGCAGTGGGTTGCGCAGTGTATGCGAATACTCCTTCAGCAAAAAGAAACCGGACTTTACTTCAAAGATATTGATTCCTGGGCTCGGGATAGTTCAGGAGCAATGGATTTCCTCAGTTCCACCACCGCCATCGATTTTTGTGTAACCAATAAACTCGCTGGCGTTCAACTGGTGCTGAAATTTGAGGAGCATCGCTACGACATTGTCTTGCCGGTAGTGACAGCGCAGCCGCACGGTGAAGACCGCTTTCGAGATGCCCGGCAAGGCCGCCCTGAGGCATAGCTGCGGCCATGCGTCAGGTTACTTCAAGGTTTAACAGGATTGGACCAAGGCGGCCGTCACTCTCAGGCTAAGATAAAGTTGCATAGGGCTGTCGCACTCCCCCGAAAGCGTTTGGGGCCTGGGGCGTTCTGCCGCACGCTACTGTATCCGCGAGGTTTTTGAGTGTCCACCCTCCGCAGCAGCACGTTGAGGCTCGAACTGGCGCAGGAGAATGTGCGGGATGCGGCTCAACACTGTTAGCCTGTGTGGCCTGCCACGGAGGACGGGCGGAGGACAAATTTCTTCAAACACCGTGTTCTGCCGCATAAATGCGGCGTTCCACAGGCTACGGAGCACCGCATTTATGCGGCAGCGAAGAATTCTGTCTTACGCCCCAGCCAGACCCCCAGGCCCATTGCGGCATTGAATTTCGACAGTTAATGATGGAGTCTGTCCGAATATGGCAGAAATCGAAGAAGACGAGCAATTTTATCGCGAGACCGAGAGCATCGCTTTTCCGAAGTTGGATGATCGGCAACTGGCGTTGCTGGAACCGTTGGGTGCGCGGCGAATGTTGCGCCGCGGCGAAATGGTCTTTCGCGCAGGGCAAAGAGATGTTGGCTTGACGGTTATCCTCACGGGTGAATTGGAAGTGTTCGAATCGCGAGAGGGCCACGAGCAGGTGCTCTCAAATCCCGGACCACGAGATTTCATTGGCGACGTTGCGATGCTGATGGGGACGTCCGTCCTCGCCAGCGTACGGGGCAAAGCCGAGCAGAGTGAGATTCTGCAAGTGCCCGCGGCACGGATCCGGCAGGCGCTCGCAGAATTGCCCGCAGTCAGTGAGCCGATGGTGAAGGCATTCATCATGCGCCGCAAACGTCTCAAGCGAGATCCGGAATTTGGGGGTTTGCGAATTCTCGCTCTGGATGGTTCTCGGGAGGGTCGCCAGCTCGATGATTTTCTCGATAAGAATCACATGCCTCATCGCTTGATCGATTCCCAGAGCGACAATGGCAAAGCGTTATGTGAGCGGCTGCGCCTGGCCAATCGCGATTTACCCGCCTTGATTACACCAAATGGCCTGCCGTTGCGGCGTCCCTCCTTGCGCGAAGTCGCGCAAGCCGCCGGGTTGCTTCGGCCATTGGCGCGCGAGGACGAAAGCGAAGTTTCCTGCGATTTGGCAATTGTCGGCGCGGGTCCTGCGGGTCTGGGCGCAGCCGTTTATGCGGCTTCGGAAGGTTTGAAGACGGTTGTATTGGAAAGTTACGCTCCAGGCGGGCAGGCTGGGTCATCTTCGCTCATCGAAAACTTTTTCGGTTTCCCAACGGGTGTTAGCGGCGGAGACCTGACCTATGGCGCGCAGCTTCAGGCGTATCGTTTCGGCGCGAAATTTTCCACGCCGGCGCAGGCGTTATCCCTTGGATTCACGGAAGGAGATTATCGCGCGGAATTGCAAATCGAGGGATGCAATGCGGTCTTGCGCGCCAAATGTGTCATCATTGCAACGGGCGCGGAGTATCATCGACTCGAGGCTGAAGGGCGCGAGGATTTTGAAGGATTCGGCGTTTACTATGCGGCGACGGCGCGCGAAGCCAAGCTTTGCGGTGGCGCAAGCATCATTGTCGCCGGCGGCGGCAATTCAGCCGGGCAAGCGGCGATGTTTCTCTCCGAACACGCCAAGAAAGTGGTCCTGGTAATCCGTGGCGAAGGTCTCTCGCGCAGCATGTCGAGCTATCTTTCGCGGCGAGTCGAGACAAAGCCTAATATTGAAATTCTGACCTCCACTGAGGTTCGCAAAATGACAGGAGACAAGAACCTTGAGGCCGTAGAACTGGAAAACACGAAAACACGAGAACGGCGTGTTGTGGCTGCTTGCGCGCTTTTCTCGATGATCGGAGCGCAACCGTGCACCGCCTGGTTGCCGGCGCAAATCGAATGTGACCCCAAGGGCTTTATCAAAACGGGCAATGCGGTGGCGGATTCCCCAAAATGGAAAAACATGGACAGGCCGCCTGGCCATTTGGAAACGAGTTGGCCGGGAATTTTCGCGGCGGGCGATGTTCGCTCCGGCTCAGTGAAACGCTGCGCCGCCGCGGTCGGCGAAGGCGGCATGGCAGTGGAGGGCGTGCATGATGTGCTGCGCACATATGCGTGATGGCGCAGAGAAGCAGGCTGCCGTCTCTTGGAATTGGTATTTCAGGACATGGTTCTGCGCCATTCTTTCCAGTCTTTAAGCGTGGCGCCAGCCATGATTTCAGTGGCTTCGCAGAGCCAATTGGATTTGCGCTGCGATAGATCGCGGTGTACGGCGGTCATCGCGCGCCTGGAGCCGAGATGAACATTGGCCAATTCCCAGCCCATCGCGCGAAAGAGCTTCTCGGCATCGCGCGTGCGCGGCAATTGGGAGATTTCGATGCGGCTGCAGTAAGGCGATAGCCGCCGCAAGACCCACCTGTCATCAAGCGCAAGGAACGGATCCGGTGCGCGAACAGCGGAAGCGACGATTCGCGGATAATGAATTGCCTGCTCCATCGAATTGGCGGACCAGGCGCAAGCGGATGGCAAAAGCGGCTTGGCTTCGCGGGCAATTTTGCCGCCACGCCAATCAGCAATGGCAGTGAAGCGTTCGCGGCCAAGGCTGCCCAATCCCGCCTGGCGGTGAGCGACACGGAAAGGCATGCCCGGCTCGGGCAAGGCGCGTTTGAGCATCACAAGCACCTTTGCGGGCACTTTTCCAATCGTTGGCAACGCTGCAAATTTGTCCCAAAAAAGTTTGGGATCGCGAAGCCGGCTCGTAGCGGTGTCACGAAGAAACGGGTGCTTTTCGGAAAGGACAAAGGGATCGCCACCACTTTCAAGCGCTTTCGAATAACCATCGAGAATGGCTTCGCAAGCGCCGACGGGGGAAGAAGAGAGATTGCCAATTTTGATGGCAATCGATGCGCTGGTCGCAAGGCGGACGAGATCGAGTGTATAAGGCAGTGGAGAAGCTTCATCGAAATCGTTTATCCCCCAGATGAGGCGGCCCTCAGCATCGCGCCAGGTGCCGAAATTGGCCACGTGCAGGTCTCCGACGGCGAGCAACACCGGCGCCTTGTTGATCTTGGAACAAAGCGCTGGAAAAAGCTGCGTCCAGCGATAAAAGGTTGCGCGCAGGAATGAAAATGGGTCTGCGGCCATGAGGCGGTGCTTGAGGCGAAGATCGCTCTTGAGGACGCGAAGATGGCTTTCCAGCCAGTTTTCGTACTGGCGTGTTGCCTGGCTGATGTCCGGAATAGCGGCCATTCCTGAGAAGATAACGAAAGGAAGGCCGAGGTTTAAGTTCAATCCGAGGTTAGATCAGTTGAAGGGAAATGGTTCTCAGCGGACAACAAATGCGCGGTCCAGCCTGCGAGAAAAACGCAGGCAGTTTTCAGTTAGTGCTTGACGCGCAATTGCATCAGAACGAGATTATTAAGCGAACGAAACCATCATCCAGTTCAGTTATGAAAACAGGACTTCCAATATCCTCTCTGATTGCCAGCATCGCCCTTTCACTGAGCGTTTTACCATCATTTGCCCAGGATACGCCAGCCACGCCATCAGCCAGCACCTCGGTCACGGCGACGGTCACCACTTCCAGTGCCGAGCCTGTGAAATTACCTTATGGTGTCGAGGACGTGCTAAAGCTATCACGCGCACAGGTGAGCGAAGACGTCATCACAACTTACATCCATAATACGGGAACGGTTTACAATCTGGGACCGCAGGACATTGTGTACCTGAAACAACAAGGCGTTTCCGATCGTATCATCAATACCATGATGGATCAGCGGCGCATCGCGAACGAAGTGGCAGCCCAGGCGCAGCAGCAACAAGCTGCCGCGCAGCAATCCGCTGCGATTGCCGATAACAATTATCTGGTCGCGACGCCTGCGTATTCCGAGTCTCAGCCTGAAGTACCCGAAGTGACTCAGCCGGCCGCTTCGAGTCTTTATGTGATTCCTTATCCGACGCCGACGTATCCTTACTCCTATCGCCCATATTATTACCCGTATTCGTACTCGTATTATGGTTACGGCGGACCGGTCATCGGTTTTCGTTTCGGTTTGGGCGGGCGCTCGTTTCATTCATCCCATTCATTCCATTCGTTTCCTCACCATCGATAAACGTGCGCCGATACCGCAGGGGAATTTCAGTTCCGGATTTGAAGCGTTTACGGTAATCCACGCGGCAGAATCTGGGCGGTTACGGCTGAGAAGTAAGACTTGCCAGAGACTGCTTCAGGGCGTACGAGGTACTCTGTGCAGACTCTCCTTGTCATGACGGTCATCGGCCAGGATCGGCCGGGATTGGTGGAATCGGTTGCGGACCTCGTCGCCTCGCACGGAGGTAATTGGCTCGAAAGCCGGATGTCGCGCCTTGGCGGCCACTTCGCTGGCATCTTGCGGGTCGAGATCCCCGCTGAAAAAGAGCCGGCGCTGGTTGCAAACCTGAAGGACTTAAGTTCGCGCGGCCTCACGGTCGTTGTCCATTCGGATCAACCGAAAGCCGAGCCTCCGCCTGGCCGAGTGCGGATATTGGAAATAGTCGGCCAGGACCGTCCAGGCATTGTTCGGCAGATTTCTCACGCTTTGGCGAGTTATGGGGTGAACGTCGAGGAACTGCAGTCGGAATGCGCCAGCGCCCCGATGACCGGCGAAACGCTCTTCAAAGCTCGGGCTAAGCTACGTGTTCCCGATTCGGCTGACGCCGAGAAAATTCGCCAAAACCTGGAGAAGATTGCTTCGGACCTCATTGTCGATATCTCATTCGCCGAGTTTGAGGCCGAAGAACCGATTTTGAGGATCTGACATCGGTCATCGGGGTTGGGATGTCCCGGCGGGAGGGTCGGAGACTGATTCTGTCTCAATCCATTTTGAATACGCGCGTTCGCCAAAATATTCGTATTCCCTGTTTTCGTTCGTTGTTCCGCAAACAATGCTGTGAATGAAGCCGTTCAGTTCGACCTGAATGGTATGAAGAATTTTCCGGTCAGGATTTTCGCGGAGAATAAATTGCACGCGGCCATCGAGCGCGGAGTAGCGCTCGAAGTTTTGATTTGTGCGACCCGTGAAGCTAAACGCTTCCGCCAAATCGCGTTGCATCGCGTGGCTCTTGCCCCAGGTGCCACCCGCAGCACTAACGAATGGCTTGCCATCCAGCAGACCCGAGGCATCGTCGTACGCCAGGACGCATAGAAAGCGATTCGTGCCTTCCCCAAGCCAGTGGACAAGCTTTTCCTGGTGCCCGAGCGCGCGCTCATAGGCATAATCGCTGTCCAGAAAATCAATTCTGATAATATCGTCGGGAATTTTTTCCACTGCATTGAGGTAACCGAAAATAAAACTCCCGCCGCCGCTGTGGCTACTTAGCACGACTTCGACGTGATTGGTCGCAAACAGTCCCTTTACGGTATTGATGACGTGTGGGATTAATTCATTCCCGTATTTTTTCCGCCATGCAGGCCAGCTCTTGAGAGCGTTTTCGAGATATACGACGACAACGGCTTTGTCCGGAATGAGCGAGCGCAGGAATCGGGTTTGCGCGCCAATATGTTGGATGTCGTTGTGCCAGTCGTCGCTGCTCTTCATCACTTTGCCGATGGTCTGCTCGATCGTGTTGCCTTCCTTGGAGGTTGGAGTTTGGCGTTTGGGATTTTTCTTCAAGTCTCTTTCTTCGGAAACAACGCCGCTGGTGTCCCAATCGTATCTCCGGCCTTCAGTCCACCCCAACTAGCGGTGGCAAACTTGTCTGGCGCGCCGGGAAGGCCAAGTTGCGCGTAGATTTTTGACGCGGTTCCGGGCAGAAACGGCCAAAGCAATACGGCCAGAATACGGCAGACTTCAGTAAGGTTATAAAGGACATCATCCAGACGCGCAGCCTTCGCCGGTTCTTTGGCGATTTTAAATGGTGCAGTATGATCAACATACTGATTTGCGCGCGTGACCAGTGACCAGATCGCCTGCAGAGCGCCCTGAAGTTGATTTTGGTCGAGCAACGAACGCGTTTCGCTCACGACCTTCTCAGTATCCACAGCAAGTTCGTTGGACAGACCGGGAACGATGCCGTTGCGATAACGCTTCAACATCGAGAGCGAGCGATTGACGAGATTCCCGAGCCCATCAGCCAACTCGGCCTTATACCGGGCTTTAAATCCGTCATCGGTCCAGTTCCCATCCGGACCGAGGTCGAGCTCCCGAATCACGTAAAAGCGAAATGCATCCAGGCCCCATTCGTCGATTACCGCGATTGGCTCAACCACGTTGCCGGTCGTTTTGCTCATCTTTGCGCCATCTTTTTGCCACCAACCGTGCGCTATGATTTGTTTGGGCAACTGCGCGCCCATGGCTTTGAGCATGATCGGCCAGTAAACGGAGTGGAATTTTAGAATATCTTTTCCGATAACGTGAATGTCCGCAGGCCAGGCGGAAAGCGGCTCGTTGATGCCGCCGGGATGATAATTAGCGGCTTGACCGGCTGCCGGATCCCCGAGGGCCGCCGGAATGCTGATGTAGTTTACCAGCGCGTCAAACCAAACGTACGTGACGTAATTGGCATCGAAGGGAACTGGGATGCCCCAATTCAATCGATTCGCTGGGCGCGTAATGCATAAGTCCTCGAGAACATTGTGCTTGAGGAAGCCGAGCACCTCGTTGCGCCGGGTTTCTGGATACACGAAAGACGGATTCTTTTCGATGTAATCAATCAGCCATTGTTGATGAGCTTTGAGGTTGAAATAATAATTCTCTTCTTCGAGTTCGACGACTTCGCCGTACGAAGGATCGAATTTTCCGTCCGGCCCGCGGTCTTTGTCCGTTAAAAAAGTTTCTTCCTTCGCGGAGTAAAAGCCCCGATAAATCGCGCGGTAGAAATGCCCTTCAGCGTGAAGTTTCGACAAAATCGCCTGAACGACGGTTTTGTGCCGAGCTTCGGTGGTGCGAACAAATTCATCATTGGTCAACTCCAGCTTGGCAATGAATGCTTTCCAAACGGCGGCCAGCTCGTTGCAATATTCTTGTGGGTTTTTGCCTTCAGCCACGGCTGCCTGCTGAACCTTTTGCCCGTGCTCGTCCAAACCAGTTAGGAAAAACACTTCCTGCCCAAAACTTCTCCTTGAGCGGGCGATAACATCAGCGACGATTTTTTCGTAAGCGTGGCCCAAATGCGGCTGGCCGTTTACGTAGTCAATCGCGGTTGTGATGTAAAAACGTTTACTCATTCGCCGCTACTTTGGCCAATGGACGTCTCATTGGCAACTGTGGCCTGCTCGAAACAGGTTGCCCCCATGCTTCCCAAATCGAATAGGGTCCATCCCCTATAGGATTGTCAGGCAGGAAAAAATAGATTGACCCAGTGAAAATCAAAAGGATGCGTCCCCTGAAGATTTCCTGGGATTTAGGGCCACTCGTTAGTATCGGTTTTGATAATCGCAAACCCAAACGCTCCCTCCGAACCGGCCGCAATAGAAAAATTCTATCCCAACCTTCTGACCGGCAACGAAACGGGCCAGTTCGAACAGAAATTCGAACCCACCGAAGCCGCTAAAATGCTGCATCTCCACCAAATCGCTGGTGGCGCGTTTCCTCGTTTTTTGATGGAATACTTCGCCAGCTAAATTTCGCCGTTTTGTGACGGGCGGCGTTACCCTTTTGTGACGGCTTTGTGACGGGTCTAACGTCATTTTCGACTCGTATTCACCGAGTTGTGACGGGTGTGACGGGTCCAAAGGGGGGGTGGATATACAGGTATGCCCCTGAGGCTACTCCGTCACGGTTCTCGCTCGCCCGTCAATCCAAGCTGATCCGCACCCATCCGCGGTAATCATCTTTCGCCTACCCAATTCCCCCCTCGTCAAATCCCGCCAAGTTTGTAAGTTGAGGTCAGTGCGAGCCGGGCTGAAGAAAATAGAACAACTAGCCGCGAGGACAAAGCAATTCCTCCAAAAGCATTGGCGGCGGGCGCTGCGCATTCGCGAAAAGATTCGCTTCAGCGAGGAGGCCTTCCATCTGGTTTTGGCTGGCGGCGTCGGCGTGATCGGTGGCCTGGTCAACCTCCTCTTTTATTATTCCATCGAGGGCGCCAAGCAATTGTTCCTTGGACACGAAGGCGACCCGGTGGAAGTCGCCGAAACAATGAATTATTGGCAACGCGTCCTGATCCCGACGTTGGGCGGTCTGGGTGCAGGTTTGGTCCTGCACTGGGGCCTGCGACTGGTGGGGCCGCAAGGCTCGAGCAATATGCTGGAAGTTGTTGTTGCTGGAGATGGACGACTGCCGTTTCGAAGCGCGATTGTGAAATTCATCTCATCGCTGATGACAATCGGCACCGGCGGGTCCATTGGACGCGAAGGCGGCATTACCCAGCTCTCCGCGACGTTTGCCTCCAAATGGGGTCAAGTCGCCAAATGGCATCCCTATCGGTTGCGAATGTTGGTGGGTTGCGGAGCGGCGTCGGGGATTTCAGCGGCTTACAACGCCCCGATTTCCGGCGCGGTTTTTGCCGCGCTGATTGTGCTCGGCAATTTTTCGATGAGCTTGTTCGCGCCGCTGGTTTTCGCTTCGGTCGTGGCGACGATGGTGTCACGAAGTTTCTTCGGCATTCGCCCGTGGTACACGGTGCCGCCGTTTGAATTCACCCGGATCACACAGTTACCATGGTTTCTCTGCCTGGGATTATTGACCGGCGCCGTGGGAGCCGGATTCTTGAAGCTTCTGAACGTGTCGGAAAGCGCGTTTAAGAAATTGAAGGCTCCAATCTATTTCCGCCTGGGCCTGGGCGGGCTAATCGTCGGCATCATCGCGCTTCAGTTTCCCGGGGTCTGGGGCAACGGCTATGTGGTTACCAACCGTATTCTCCACGGCGAATACGGGTCTCCTTTGTTGTCGTCGAGTGACATTGTATGGCCCGAATCTTTGGTTCTCAAACTCAAACAACCTGCGGAGTCCGACCTGCTTTCGCGCCACATCGCAGATCAACTTTCGCCGGCGACGAAAAATATTCTCTCAAATTTTAGCGGAACAAACAGCGCGGAGTTTCAAAAGGCAGTAGCGGACGATTTGAATCGCATCATGGCAAATGGGGCGTTGTTCGAGACACAGCGATTTTCCGGCGTAACACTGTCGGCCGAAACGGCCAGTTTGCTCGCGCAAAAGCCCGAAGGTGGAGATTTGGTTCGATTGAACCGGAAATTATTGCTGGAAGCGTATCCACACGAAATAGCCACAGAGCAGGGGCATCCCCAGCTTGTCCGGGGACTGGGAATTCTCGTTGGGTTATTTCTGGCGAAGCTGATTGCGACGCTCGCGACGGTTGGCTCTGGAGCAGTCGGCGGGGTATTCACGCCTACGCTCTTTTTGGGCGCTGGACTTGGGGGCGCATTCGCACTCGCTTTGCGCTTGCTCGGCGCCGGAGAGGGGCTGCCAATAGCGCCCTTTGCATTGGTCGGCATGGGCAGCATGCTTTCAGCAACGACGAGATCACCCTTGCTGGCGATGATCATGATATTCGAGATTTCTCTCGATTACTCACTGATGCCGGCGCTGATGATGGCCTGCGTGGTTTCGATACTGGTCTCGCGGAAATTCCATCCCGAATCCATTTACACCGAGCCACTGCGGCTTCGTGGCCTTGCCGTATCTCAGGAAACCACCGAGCCGGGCACCGCCACCGAGCGCACGGTTGGGGATTTGATGCGCTCGCCCATTCCGCCGGTCCGGGAATCGTCGACCCTAGGCGAAATTGCCGAACGTTTCCTCACAAGCGCGAATAATTTTCTGCCCGTTGTAGACGCTAAAAACCAGTTGGTCGGGCTGGTCGCATTGCAGGACCTGAAGGAATATCTCGGAGCGGGAGAAGAATTGCGCGCCGTGATCGCGTACGACGTGATGCGCCCACCGCCGGCTTGTGTGACCCCAAACCAGCGGCTGCTGGATGTGCTTCCCGTTGTCCTGGCGAGCGAACAGCGAAATATTCCCGTGGTGAATACGTTGAAAGAAAACCGATTGGTAGGCGCCCTGGCGCGAACCGAAGTTCTAGGGCTGTTCTCCGAGGCAATCGCCGCGAAAAGCAAAGCCGAGGCCTGAGTTCAGTTGAACAGAAGAGCGAGCGCCCCAAGCAACGCGGCGGCCAGCCAAAGGACTTCGACTGTCTTGGACTTTGACCAGCCAATCTGCACCAACCGGTGCGAAAGATGGTTTGTATCGCCCTGATAAAAGGGCTTTCCGAGCCGCCAGCGGACCAAGACAACCTGCGCCATATCCAGCAGCGGAATGCCCAATACGAGAATCGGAATCAGGACCGCCCAACGACGAGGATGCCGGACGGTATAAAAGTGCGGGAGGATGGCGAGCACGGCGAGCAGGTAGCCGACGAGATGGCTCCCGGAATCGCCGAGGAAGGCTCGGGCGTTTGGGAAATTATAGGGAAGGAAACCAAGCAATGCGCCAAAGGTGAGGAATGCGATAATGGCGACCAGATATTGACCGTCCGCGGCGGCAATCATGGCAAAGTACCAGGAGCCAATCGCGGCCAGTCCGGCACAAAGGCCATTCATATTATCCATAAAGTTAAACGCATTAATTATGGTGAGAATCCACAGAATTGTGATGGCATAATGGAAGAGCGGATTTGGGACAAAGAGAGTGATTCGCAGTCCGGAAGCCGCAACGACAAATGCGATAAGGAGTTGGCCGGCGAACTTCATTGCGGGCTTTAGCTCGTGCTTGTCGTCCAGAATACCCAGGACCAGCATGCCCAGAGCGCCGATTAAGATTCCGCCCAGTTCGGTGTGCCGGCGTTCCAAACCGTGCATCAACAGAAATGTAGAATTCGGGTTGAGAAGAGCCAGTTGTCCCAAGTGGGCCTGGAGCAGCAAAAATAAGCGGGCAAGAATGGTGGGCACAAGTAGCCCGGTTATAATTGCAAGACCGCCAGCCAGAGGAATCGAGCGGTCGTGAATTTTGCGGTGGCCAGGCTCATCCACCAGGCCAGAGCGCAGGCAGAACTTTTCCCACAAACGTACGCTTGTAAACGCGATGACGAACGCGCTAAGAATCGCCAGCAGATAAACGTTGAATGGGAACATTTTGAATCGTTAAAGCGTTAAAAACGTAAAACGTTAAAGGGATGGATGTAACATGGCTGGAATAAGTTGGATTAAGCAACCTGGATTAATGGCCTGTCAGCAGATGTTCATAGAGTCGATAGATTTTCTCGATCATGTCCTCGACGCGAAATTGGTCTCTGACGAGTTGTTGGCCACGCTTGCCGAGTCGCTCGCGGAGGGCTGCGTCGCGGGCGAGTTCGAGTAAGTGACGCGTGACGGATGCTACATCGCCGGTTCGTACCAGGAAGCCGGTCTCCGCGTCGAGGCAGACTTCGTCGGCCCCGTCAAAGTCGTAGGCAACAACTGGTCTGGCGGCGGCGAGGGCTTGAGGCAGAGCCCGCGAGAGGGCCTCGCGTTGAGACAGATGGGCAAGGCAATCCATAATTCCGACATAGCGAGGAACGTCCGCCGGCTGAACGAGGCCACTGAACACAATTTTGTTGCGAATTCCGTATGCCTCGGCCTCCGCCTCCAATTGCTTGCGCAAGGGGCCATCACCGATGAGTAACAGTCTTGCTTGAGGCAGTTTGGAAAGAAGGGCTTGAAAAGCGCGGAATAGATCGGCATGGCCTTTGAGCGAGGCCAAACGCCCAATCTTGCCGATAATGAACGCATCGTTCGACAAGCCCAGTTGAGCCCGTAAGGCGGGATCATTGCGCGATTCGAGGAATGGTTCGATGCGAAAACCACTCAAGACGCGGGTGTACATTTCGGGCCGGCCAATTCCCGCAGCGAGATAAAGGCGGCTCATCGCATTTGCAGAGCAAATGAAGTGGGTCGTGGTTTTGGCCGCGATTCTCTCCGCAGCCAGAAAAACCGTGTTGGCGAACCGCCCCT
>Ga0193709_1000022_pt1 | contig 75908 bp, 107 predicted proteins | sample H3c2metaG_FD_160571 | JGI IMG/M metagenome (GOLD analysis project Ga0193709, IMG submission 160571) | Soil microbial communities from a riparian zone of the East river system, Colorado, United States - H3c2 | ecosystem: Environmental > Terrestrial > Soil > Riparian zone | place: USA: East...
TTCCGGGGACCGGTGTCCATCTTGATCTTCGTCCCCTTCAGGACGCCTTTCCTGAACGCCGGGCGCCGCTCCGACCCCGGGGAGGAGTAGATGGCGCCCGCGTCGCTGGGCTGCTCCACCTGCGGGACGCCGTCATGGAAGCTGACGACTCCCGGGACGCAGGTGTACACGCCGTCGTTCTCCGACGCGTTGTCGGCCGCCACGGAGACCGTGCTGGACCCGTCGCTCACCGCCATGGACACGGCGTAGCGGCGGAAGCTGCCGGACCCGTTGGACTGCGCGGAGTAGGCCCAGAAAGCCACGCTCTGGATCTCCGGGTCCGGGTCCACGGTGATGGTCTCCGTGGCCGTTCCGGCACCCCGTGCGGCGTCCCCGCCGTGGCGCACGGTCCCGTTACGGGACACGGCCTTGGGGGGCAGCCCGGACGCCCCGAAGGTGGCGATGGACTCCGTGGACCCGTCGGTGTACGAGATCTCCGCTCCCAGGTCGTAGTCCGTGGCCGCGGGCCAGGAGACCTCCGCCGTGATCCGAGTGCCCTTGGACAGCTTGACCGGGCCGCTGTCCTTCGTCAGGTTGATCGTTGCCATGCTTCCTCTTCCCTTTGACCGGCTGTACGGAGTGCGCCCGATCGGACTCGAACCGATGACGTACCGCTTAAGAGGCGGTCGCTCTGCCAACTGAGCTACGGGCGCATGTGTCCGGCCAGGACAGTCTCCCGTCCTGGCCGGTAGTGCTGACTAACAGGGGTTGCCGCACTTCGTGCACCTGCCGACCCATTCACCGGAAGTACCCCCGGTGTGGTCCCCGCCGCTCGGGCAGTTGCCGAAGACCGTGGCCATCAGGCGCAGGAACTTGTTCATGGTTTCCTCTTTCCTTCGTCGGGACGGTGCGTGCCCCCGGCTGGAATCGAACCAGCGGCCTCCGGGTTTTCACTCCGGCGCTCTCCGCGTCTGAGCTACAGGGGCGGGGTGGCCGGGCGGTCGCCCGTCCGGCCGGTGGATCAGGTGGCGCGCAGCTCCTTCAGGTCGGGTGCCACGCGGTCCGCTTCGTTCCCGGCCAGCTTGGAGTATGCACCGATGACCTGGACCTCCACGACCTTGACACCACCGACGGAGTCAGGCGTGGTGACCTCCACCACGCTGTCCTCCAGGTGGAGGCGCAGGCCGTCCGCCAGGTCCCGGCGCGGGGGCATGGCCCGGCGGCCGGTGACTTCCACGTCCACGGTGATGGTCACTCGCTGGATCTTGCGTGCCATGGTTCCTCGTTCCTCCGGTTATTTAGTTCGACCGGTTCGAGTAAATCAGCGGACGGCCCTGCCGGACAGCGGGGCCGCGTAACGGACTGGTCACGATCAGCCGCGGCTGACCATGTAACGGCTCCAGGGGGACGCGGCCAGCCTGACCGTACGCCCGGCCTGGTCCTCCCCCGCCAGGTAGTACACGGCCTTCGGGAAGCCGTAGTAGGAGGTCTCCCCCAGCATCTTCCGGGTCACCAGAGTGGTCCGGCCGGTGATCCCGGGGCCGTCGGCGAAGTTCTCCAGGATGCGGTCTCCGGGGACGATCTGGGCCGGGCCCAGGCGCAGGAGACTGGCGTCCCCGGCCGCGTCCAGAAGAGCAGCGGTGTCAAGCATCTGTCCCATTTTTCCTCTTTCCCTGGGGGCCCTGACGGCTGGAGTCCAGCCGCCCAGCCCGCTGTTCGCGGCTGTGCACTGCGTTGGCCAGCAGACACTTCGGGTCCGCCGGTTCCCTGCGGGCAAGATGCCGCAGGTAGGCGGCGCGGTCCCCGCAGTCTTCATACATCCCGATCAGGCCCCGGCACATCCCGATATGGACGGCCTGAGCTGCCACAGCGGCTCCCAGCTTGACCAGGAGCCGGTGTCCGGAGGACGCGGCGCCCTTCTCGGTGATCTTCCACTCCCGGGCCATCGCTGCGTACGTCTTGCCCTGGGCCAGAGACCAGAGACAGGCCGTCTCCCGAGCGGTGAGCGGCTGGCCGAACTTCGGCCGTCCGCTGTGGCCGGTCACCGGTCAGTCCACCTTCGTCATGATGACGGAGCCGTCTTCGTCCGTCACCAGCTCGAATTCGTCGCCGACGTCCAGTCCGCTGTTCCGGTGACCGGTGCACCCGTTGCACAGACTGACTCCCTGGAAAGCCTCCAGGGTCAGTTCGGCGATTGTCTCCGGATCGGTTACCCCGTCGGGGATCTCCACTTCCACTGAGATGTTGGCCCAGGTCGTCATGGGCACCACGTATTTGGCCATGGCTGTTTCCTCCTTCCTTGTTCCAGAGCCCCCGGCAGGACTTGAACCTGCGGCCAGCCGACTACGAAACGGCTGCTCTGCCACTGAGCTACGGGGGCGGTACGGCCGGACGGTTGCCCGTCCGGCCGGTTGTTCACCGCGGCCGGGGACCGCGCGGGTAGGGGTCAGGACCGGGATTCGGTGTGCCGGGCTTGGGGTCCGGCTTCGGGCCCTTGATCACTTGCCCGGAGGGGTCTTCGGCAGGAGCGGGCCCCGGATCTCCCGCTTTTCCGCGTCGGTCTTCGGGCTCCTGATCGGGCCGGGCTGTGCCTTCGCCATGCTTCCTCTTTCCTGGTCAGCGATTCGTGGCATCCGCCAGATTCGCGCAGTTGATCGCTCGGTACGACGGGGCCCCACTGCTCCAGCGGAGCAGGTCAGTGGCCGACGACGTCTGACCGGAGTCTCCCCGGTAGACGTAGCACCCGTCGTAGATGAAGCTCCCCTGCGTCTGCGCCGGGCCGTCGTACTGGTGGTATCCGGCGAAGGAACAGGATGTGTAGCGCACCGTGGGCCCGTTGCCCTGGTTCCACCAGGACTGGCCGGAGTACCGGTGCATGTTCCGCGTCAGGGACGCGGTGTTCTGCATTGACCCGTGGTCGGAACAGCCCTCGAACTGGACCATCCCCGATCCCCACGAACAGTCAATGATCTTGTGGCCGTCGCCCTTCGGCTCGAACTTCACGCCGCGGACAGCCAGGTTGGTGGCGCCCCTGTTGTTGCTGGAGGCGTTCGGCATCAGGAACCAGGTGATGCTCCCGGACGCCGATGCAGCCGACCAGGACCCGTTGTCCACCCGGACGTTCCCGCCCTTGTCGAGCCGGATCACCGTGCCGGAGGTCAGGGTCAGGCAGCAGTCGGAGAACCAGTAGTTCAGGAACTGGTTCTGCTGGTTGTAGAGCCCGGAGATTCCGCCGGAGCGGAAGAAGGCGTCCCGGAAGACGCTGTTCGTGGAGGTGAACAGCCGCCGGAAGGTCATCTCACTGTTCAGGTTGGCGGTCGCTCCGCCGTCGATCCCGAACACCCTGTCCCAGGAGCCCTGGAACTCGATGTCCTCCACCTTCCAGCCCTGGTTGTAACCGGACGTGTCGCCGACCATGTAGACGAACCGGTTCTTGACCCCGTTGCTGATCACGGAGAAGCCCCCGATGTCAGCCCAGCGCAGGCGCCGGACCGCGGTGATCAGGTTGTTGGCCATGGGGTCCGCCGGAGCGTCGGCCGCCGGGTTGTCCCAGTAGAGCTGGGTGGCCCGCATGCCCTGGCCGCGGACCGACAGGCCCGCGATCTGGACCGTGTTGGCCGCCGCGGAGCTGATCAGCGGCTGGGTCAGGTGGAAGTTCCCCGGCGGGAAGACCAGGGTCTTCCGGGCGGCCCCGCCGGTCACGCTGGTCAGGATGTCGGCCATGGCCGCCTGGACGGCCGCGTCGTTGAAGCCCTCCGCCACCAGGACCCGCTCAAACGGCCTGGCGGTACCTGTGACGGTCCCGGCCGGGCCCGGGTCTCCCTGGATGCCCTGGTCCCCCTTCGCGCCCTTCAGGGACGCCAGGAAGTCCCCCGGGGAGCCGTTGCTGTTGCCCGGCTGGTTGCGCCATTCGTCGTACGCGCTAGCTCCGTCCTCCCCGTCGTCTCCGTCGGTCCCGTCCGTTCCCGGACCGCCCTTCAGGGACGCCAGGAAGTCGGCCTCCGACTTCCCTTCGTTGCCGGGCTGGAGGAGCCAGAGCTGATAGGCGCTCTGGCCGTCGGCGCCGGACGGGGGGTTGGCCTCCCACTCCTCCACGGCCGACTTCACCGGGGCGAACGCCTCCTGAGTGGGGACCTCCACCTGGACGCACAGGTCCAGGGTCTGTCCGCTGACCTCCACCGGTTCGTGGGTCGTGACCATCACCGTGTCCGGCATGCTGCCTCCTGATTTAGTCCGATGGAGCCAGCTTAATCCCGGACGTCCTTCACCAGGACATAGCCGGTCTTCCACGGCTTGCCCATGAGGGTGTTCCGGTTCTCATGCAGAGACGTAACGGAGATCCTCCGGTACCGGACCGGGTAGCCGTCCTGGACGGACGCAACCTCCACCCGGTGCTTCGGATCCCACCGGTCATCAGTGACCCGGATCCGTGTCCGGACCCAGCTCCGGTGGAAGTCCGCAGCTTCGTACTCCTGGCCCTTCTTCACTGCCATGGCAGTCCTTCCTCTCCGGGCCGATCACCCGACAGGGGGAGCACGGACGGTTTCCCGCCCGCGCCCCCGACTGGAGATCAGCTCTTGCCGTCGCCCTTCCTCTCCTCCTGGCGCCGCTTCCCGGCGCTGCTCTTCGTCTCACGGCCGGTCGGGTTCTTGCCCACCATGTCGCGCGGGTCCTTCGGACCCTGCCCCGGTGCGCTCGGCTGTCCTGCCATATGTGCTTCCTCGCTTCCTGTGCTGAGTGTCCAGAAGGGCGCGCGTACTCTCCAACGCGCGCCCTCCGTGGACGATCAGTTCAGCGCGGCCAGTGCGGCCTGGACGGCCACCTGGTAGTTCACCGCCGTGGCCAGCGGCTGGCCGACGGGGCACAGGGCCTCCGTCAGGCCGCAGCCGCCGGACGCTTCGTCCATCACTGCGAAGCACCGGGCGCACCCGGTGAGGTGGAAGGTCCACTCCGCGTAGACCGGCCAGTACGGCAGGGTCTCCAGCCGGTGGACCACCGGCAGCTCCAGGGGCGTGCTCACTGCGCACCCCCGAACACCGGGACGTACCGCGGTCCGGCGGAGAGGTAGCCGCAGGCCGCCTGCTCCGCCGTCTCCCGGACGAACTCCAGCGCAGCGGCCACGGGGACCTTCCGGGACGCCGGAGACACCCAGGGGGCGTTCTGGCGCTCCGTCCAGTAGACCGGGCGGCCGGTCATGGCGATATCCACCGCAGTGAAGACCGGGTAGGAGGGCGAACCCCACCAGCTCTCCGGGGTTCGCTCCGGCGTGACCTTCACCAGGCTGTACGGCGGGGTGAACCGGCCGCGCCCCGTCTGGGTCCAGCCAGCCCCCGCCAGGACTGCCAGCGCGTCCTTCAGCTTGTCGTACGGCGTCTGCCTGGCCATCACGCCACGTTCCGTCCGGGGAACATCCGGTCCACGGCGCGGTCCGCGGCCAGACCGGCCGGGGACTCCGGATCGGAAGCCAGGAGCATGTGGGCCAGGTGGCGGACCACGACCGGCTGCGCCGGTCGGCGCCGGACGGTCATGCTCCGGACCGTGAGCGGCGTCGGCCGGTCGGCCGCTGCGTACTCCGCGGCGCGCTTGACCTCCGCCTTGGTGGGGACACCGCTCTTCGGCTTGGAGACCGGGACGGGGTACAGGTGGCGGGACTTGTTCCCGCCGACCGTGTACGCCTTGATCCGGTCCAGGCGGAAGCTGCGGACCTCTGCCTCCGGCCGGTCGGCCGTCGGACGGTCCATCGCCCGTACGTAGTCGTCACCCGTGCTGTTCTGGGTGAGGGTGTAGGGCTCGATCGTCCGGAGGATCTCCGACCCGTTCGCCCGGGTGTACGTGACCGTGACCGGCCGCCGCAGCCGCATGGCACGGATGATGTCGGCCTTCAGCCGGTCTCTGCTGGCTTCGGTGCTGGTGACCTTGCGCATGGCTTCCTCGTTTCCTGGGTGCTGCTGTGGTCCTACTGTCCCGCGTCGAACGACCTATGTCAAGTTGAGACGTAGATCAATAAGAACTGCGGCCGGGCCGCCTGTCTCGGCTGCCGGACGGGTGTGAGTCCCGGAGGGTTCGTGCCACCCGGCCCACCGGAGGGAGTCCGGCCCGGCCGCTGTTCAGTACCCCCGGTGCGCCGTGACGCGCCTGCCGTCCGTGGTGACCGGCTGCCGGGGGTCCAGGGCCACCGCCTTGCGTTCGCATCCAGTGCGTTTCGTCGGCGGTGGTCCGTTCTGGGGTTTTCGTCGTTCCGTCCGTCGGGGTGCGGTGATCGCTTGCGCGTCGCTCCCGGTCCCTCCGGATTTCGCTGCCAGTTTTTCGTGGGGACTTGGTGGTCCGTCTCCCCCTTGCCAAGGTGGGGTTCCCTCTCCCGGTCTCCCGGGCCGCGCCCCTTGCGGGGCCGGTTCTTCGCTTTCCTTGGTACGGCTTAAGCTTCTCAGTAATCAGGGTCCGTGTCAAGTTTTGACACGAACCCTGACCTGCGACGATGAAACTAGTTCATGATTCTTTAGCTGTGGTGGACTTCATGGGGCCGCGCATCGTTCAGTACGACGGCCACGGAGGACGCCGTGGACAGCTCGGTGTACCGGCACACGATGTCCTCCACGGTGTGCATGGAGCCCTGGCGCTTGGTCTCCGACCGGCGGACCACGACGGCATCCATCAGGCGCTGCCGGGCTTCGTAGCGGACAGTCTTCTTCAGGGCTGGCACTTCGGATTCCTGTTCTCTCGGATGTGGTCGGCCGCTATGGCCAGGTTCTCTTCCACAAAGCGGGTGTGCTGCTCCGGCAGGCAGTCCGGCCGGTCGCACTCGACAGCCTCCCGGATGACCTCCGCGGCGAACTGCGCGGTCTGCTCCACGGGCGTGCTGATCAGGCCCATCGTTCCTCGTTTCCTGGGTGGTCAGTGCTGAGCGCCTCCGGCGCGCCGTGACGCGCATGCCGTCTGTGGAAACCGGCCGCCGGAGGCTCTGCGCTAGGACTCCATCAGGTTCTTCAGTACGGGCCCGTACTGCCGACGCTGGCCCAGGAGGCTGTTCTCCACCAGGGTGTCCACGAAGCGGCGCGCCATCGCGTTCCCGTGCCCGGCGCGGACCGCGAACGCAACGGCGTAGACGATCTCCCCACTGGGCCCGGCTTCCCGGGCAGCCTTCTGCGCGGCCAGCACGCCACGGCTCCAGGCCAGGGCCTCCCCGCTGTCCCAGTTGACCGCCATGGACCGCGGGACCGGTACGCCGTAGTAGACGCCGGTCGGGTGCACGCTCCCGGTGCCCGCGTCCCGGCCGGTCGCCAGGGAAGCCTTCAGGCCGGACACCTGGGCTGCGACAGAATCCGGGATCGGGATCAGCCGGTCGGCATCCGTCTTCAGGTCGGCGGTGAACGGCGTCCCGTCCGGCAGCGTGCCGGTCATGTCCGGCCCTTCCCAGGTGGCCGCCATGGAATCGGCGGACGGGTCGCGCCGCGGTCCGCTGCCGGGCGTGAGGCCCAGATGCGTCTGGACGATCTCTCCGGCCACCCGCAGGGACTCCGGAGCATCCGCCCCGTGGACGGGGCACGACGGGTGTCCGTTGCAGCTCCAGGAGTTCGTCCCCGGGTTCCAGAGACACCGGATGTCCGCCATGGGCAGCTCTTCGCCGGTCGGCATGGAGACCCGGTACTGGCAGTCGGGCGCGTGCCCTTCGCCAACGGAGCACGCGCAGCCGAGGAACCGGGCGCTGACCGGTCGGTCTCCCTGGAGCCGGTGCACTGTCGGCAGGCTGGCCTCCGTCTCGATCACCCAGACCCGGGAATCGGCCAGCACGTACACGGTGCCTTCGTGGCAGTGAACCTGGGAGCCGCGGTCTGTCTGAATCCGGTACTCCACGGTTCCCAGAACCGTCTTCACGCGGTCCTGGCCGGACGGTCCGTGACTCCGGGCGGACGGCCCGGCCCAGCGCAGCGTCACCCGGGTGATGCGGTCGCTGGCCAGCCAGCCCACCGGGACATAGGAGGCGATGACCGGGAAATCCCGCAGCCGGAGGAAACCGGGGTACGGCGCATGGACCTCTTCCTCCGTCAGGTCCAGCACCGGGGAGCAGTCAGCGCAGTGCCCGCACGCGTCCAGGTCGGCCGCGTCCACAGCGCCGCACCGGCCGTCCTCCACCAGCTCCCGCGCGGTCGGAACCTCGGAGTACGCCGTCTCCAGCGCCTCCTCTTCACTGAACCGGTCCGGGTCGGCCGGACGCTCGATGCCCAGTACCTCCCGGGCGTAGGACCAGCCCTCCGCGGTCAGCACCGGGTAGTGCCACGGGGCGCCGTTGTTGTCGGCCACGTTGTGGTCCCGGGTGACCAGGCCGCGCGTGATCAGCGCGTCCAGCGTCTTGCTGGCCGCGTAGGCCACGGTGCCCTGGTGGCTGTTCTCCGCGGCCTGGCGGATCTCACCCTTCATGTTGTCCGTCAGCCGGTCGTTGCCGCCGTTCTGGAACACCGGCTTGTCGGCCGCGGGGGCAACCGGCGCGGTGCCTTCCTTCTCGGAGACCAGGAGACCGCCGTACTTGTGGTCGGTGACCGTGTACCGGTCCTCCAGCGCCTTGGCGTAGGAAGCAACAGCGGCTGCACGCCGGGTGTTCTGCTGCTCCGCGGTCTGGCGCCGGGAGTCGTCCCCGCTGACGAACTCCACCCGGGCGCTGTCCCCGGCCTGCGTCACCTGGAAGCCGGGGGAGTAGTTCTGCCAGCCGCGGATGGCCGTGGAGAAGGACTCACTGCGCTCGAACGACTTCCCGAGGAACCGGGAGATGGTGCTGGCCTTGACCGTCATGATCTTTCCTCTTTCCTGTGTGGTGCTGCTGTAGGTCCATACTCCCGCGCCGAAGGGGTCCGTGTCAAGTTCTGACACGGACCCCTTCGGCGTACAGCCGGTCAGCGTCCGCAGTCGGCCGTCTCCGGGTACTCCGGCTCCAGGTCGGTCACGAACTGGCGGGAGTTGCTGATCCAGGGGGTCCGGCCGGTGGCGTCCAGTGCCACGGTCACGTAGGCCAGACCGAAGTTCGGGTGGTCCGCCTTGGTCACCGTTCCGCGGTTGTCCTCCTGGACCGTCCCGGTCTGGCCGGTGTGCTGGGTGTTCGCGCCGGACTGGATCCGGACCCGGGTACCGGGGAGCGTCAGGTCTGCGGCCGGAGCGGGCCAGTCCGGCAGTCCTACCACGGTCTGGGTCCAGGACAGCGGGACGTCGTGTCCGTCGATGTCCAGACCGGTCCGGCGGGCCAGGTCGGCCACCGCCAGCGCTTCGTCCATCGGAAGGCGGCCGGACCGGACGGAGACACCGGAGGCCGGGATCTCGTTAACGGGAGTCTGCTCCGGCCGGGCCACACCAGCCCAGTCGTACGCCGCGTCGGTCAGGACTACCACGGCGCTGTCCCGGGTGGTCTCCCACCGGGCGAAGCCACGGAAGACCAGCTCCTGGGAGATGTCGGAGTAGTCACCGGCCAGGAGGCCCTTGCCGTACCGGGCGGAGCTGACCAGGCACGCCTGGACTTCGGACTCCGCCACCATGGCGCCGTTCCCGGTGATCATTACGTCGTCCAGCGCTTCGCCGACCGTCAGGCGCCCTTCGTCGGCCGGACGGTCCATGCCGTACTCCGCCTTCAGCCAGGCCCAGCCCGCGGGGGTGATGTCCCAGAGGTTCAGGATGTTGTGCACGTAGTACGACCCGCTGTCCGTCGTCTCGCAGACCGTGGCGGTCTCCGCCCACTCGATCATTCCGCGGCGCTCCAACGCCTTCAGCGTCCGCGCCTCCGGCTCCAGGTGCAGGCGGTAGGCACCGCGGCCCATGTAGACCAGCGCCTCTTCCATGGTCGGGCTGAGCTTCGGGGACTTGGCGGCCGTGGTGTTCATCGGGTCCTCATTTCCTGGGTTCCTGTGCTGCTGTAAGACCAATACTCCTCCCCCGGAGGATGTATGTCAAGTCAGGACAGAGACGCTGACCTGCAACGACGAAACCGGTCCATGATTCTTTACAGCAGAAAGCGGGCTCCGGGACCGGAGTCCCAGAACCCGCACCATGGATCCGGCCTGCTACTTCCGGCGCCGCCCGGTCTTCGGGGTCTCGCGCATGTTCCGTATCGCAGCACTGCCTCCCAGCATCAGGACAGCCACCGCTCCGGTAGCTGCCGCGACGGACAGGACCAGCGCCACCAGGGATCCCAGGATGCCCATGATGACCGGGACCAGAAGGACTCCCAGGCCGACCACGGCACCGCAGATGATCACTCCGTACAGGCCGACGATGAAGTACGGGGTGTACTTCGCCAGCACGTCGGTGTCCGGGTTCTGGTCCACCGGCCCCGACGTGACCGGAGCCTGGTGGTAGTGGACGTGGACTTCCGTGGCGCCCGGCGGGACCAGGCCAGCGGCTCTGCGCTGCTCCACTTCCCGCCGGGCGTATTCGGTGAGTTCCGCCAGTCTCGGGTCTTCGCTCATTTCCTCACTTCCAGTTCGAGATGATCCAGACGGCGGCCAGGAAGATGCCGACGATCAGGACCAGGTTGCGGTTGGCCCGCCGCCGCGCCCGGCGGCTTACCGGCGCCACGGTGAAGCGGTCCGGCGGCTGCCCAGAGCGCGGGCGAACAGCGACAGCGGGACGGTCACCAGCGCGTCGGCGACTCCCACCAGGACGATGCCGAGAAGGGCGCCGGAGACGCTGGTGTTGACGTTGTCCCCGGGGGTCAGGGAGAAGAGCAGGAACAGCGCCAGGAGCGCCGCACCGGCATGGACGAAGTAGATGATTTCCTTGATCACTCGCATGATCGTTTTCCTTTCTCGGGCCCGCTGACACGGGATGTGCCAGTCAGGAGGAGTGCCTTAGCTCGGAGCGGGTGTCAGCGTCTGACTGACACCCCTGACAGACCGTCTGACACCGCATCTGACATGCGGTTTGTCAGACGGTCTGACAAGATCATCCGGTGTGCTGGCCGTTGGCCATCCGGGACTGGATCCGGTACGGCGGCTTGCCGTCGTGACGGGTCAGCCGCCCTTCGTCCACCAGCCGGTTCAGCTCCCCGTAGACCCAGCCGCGGGTCCGGCCGGTCACGGTCGTCAGGTCGGCCAGGTCGGAGAATCCCAGGCCGGTCTCCCCGGCCGCGTCCAGCTTGTCCACGCGGTCGGACAGCGCCTGGCGGGCGTCCTCCGTGGACATGCGGGCCATGGCCGGATCCCGGAGCGGGAACGGTTCGCTGTGCTGCGGTTCCGGCAGTCCTGCGGTCACGTCGGTGGTTCCTTCCTCGGTCGGCACGGCGGTCAGGTCAACCGCCGTCAGCTCTTCCGGCTCCTGCTCCTGCGCGGTGTCACCGGACACCGGCCGGTCTGCGGGAACCGCCTTGATTCCCCTGCTCAGGCACAGGTAAGTGCCCTGGTCCAGCTCCGCCCACTGGGCCCGGCTGGCATCCAGCTCCGCCCGCTTCTGCGCCCGGCTGAGCTTGAACGCCCGCCCTTCCACCGGCCACTTGTCCCTGGGGGTTCCCAGCGTCTCCGCGTAGAGCTTCCCGGGTGCGTCGGCACCCCACTTCGTCGGGTCCGCCCCGGCCTCCAGCGTGGCCTTGGACAGGGTGAACCGGGCGTCGTAGTCCTCCATGCAGCCGAAGGCCAGTGCGTTGGTGAACATGCCGCGGGTCTTGCGGTCAATGTTCTGGTTGTGGGCGGTCTGCATGGACGCCACGATCGGCAGGCCGACGGACCGCGCCGTACGGATGGCCTGGTCGAATTCGTCGTCCCCGCTGCCCAGGACGGATGCGGCCTCCTCAATGTCCACCAGGCACAGCGGGATCCGGTGCAGCGTCCAGCACTCCGGCTCCCACTGCGGGTAGCCGATCGTGCCGTCCGACCTGGGGAGAGTCCCCAGGAGCTGGGCCCGGTACCGGATGGCGTCCGGCAGGTTCCGGATGAGCTGCTGCGTCTGCGCCTTGTCCACGGCGGCAAAGGACAGGGTGTCCGCGATCTCCCCGAAGGACTGCTGGAACTTCTCCGGGTCGCCGACCACGGCGCAGAAGTCGCGCCGGGACCGGCCGTCGATGATGACCGTCTTGACCGCTTCGGTCTTCCCGGCGCCGGGCACCCCGGTGACCAGGGTGTGAGGCAGTGCGCGCGGGTTCTCCGCGTCGTCGTCCCCCACCACCCAGATGGCCATGTAGGAGCCGTCCGACCGGCCGCCGAAGACCAGCGCGCCGTCCGCGATGGAGGCGCCCGCCAGGGACGGCCCCGTCCAGTGCAGCGTCCTGGCAGAACTCTCCTTCGGCTCGAACGCCAGGAGCACCTGGTCCGCGCGGCCGGGGACAGCCGTCACGGACACTTCGTTCGGGTCCATGCCGACCGCGCTGGCAATCCGGTCCTTGTCGTTCTGGACGTCCGAAGCCGTGCCCTCACCCGGCTTGAGCTGGACCTTTGCCTCCACCCGGGTAGGGCTCTCCTTCACCTTCTTCGTACGCGCCCCGGCCAGTGCGGACACCCGCTGGAACAGCGGGTCGCGGTGTCCCTGGGCCTTGTCCTCTTCGTGGTGCGGGGACATCGACGCGTGCCGGATGTTCCAGGCCAGGGACAGGACAACGGACCCGTAGCCCCAGGTGACAGCCATCATGTGGTCCAGCGGACCGGTGGCCGACGCCAGCGCGAACCAGCCGGTCACCGCTCCGCAGAAGGTCGTGGCCAGCGCCCGGGTGTGCTCATGACGGCGCGACCAGGTCAGGTGTGTGTAGCCGGTCAGGACGACCGCTCCGGCGCCGGTCAGTACCGTCATGACCGGGTCGTCGCTCAACTGCCAGTTGGCCAGCAGCGCTGCGGGCATGGCGGAGCCCGTGATGCCCCAGGGGACCAGGTGCGGGAGCAGCCGGGAACCGGCCAGCTCCGCCACACCCAGACGCTTGGTACGAACGTTCGACCTGCCCTTTTCCTTGCTGCTCACCGTGGTCACCCCCCTGTCGAAATCGTGAAGCGCTTCGGCTTCGCGGGCTTGTTCCGGCCGTCCATGATCTCCCCGAAGACCTGTTCGAACGTGGTCCAGGCGGCTACGAAACCGGCCGCCGCGCTGCCGAAGTCCCCGGCGGAGCCGTTCAGCTTCTTCGTCACCCGGCGCATCTTGAACACCGCACCCCAGGACCGGTTCAGGTGGCCCATCTCCTTCGCCCCGGCCTCCAGCTCCCCGGCTGCCAGTGCGGTGACCACAGCCAGGTAGTGGGCCAGCTTCCGGCCGGATTCACAGAACTGGTGGAGGTCGTGCTGGTCGGTCAGCTCGATGTCGTCCATCGCCTTGACCAGCGCGTCCAGCTTGCTGGAGCCGGACGACCGGCTGGAGCCTCCGCCGTCCGGGATGCCGTCCATCCGGAGTCCTCTCTCCCGGGCGTCCTTCTCATCCTTCGGACGGCTGCCCCGGGTGCTGTTCTCCCCCGGCTTGATCTTCGGTTCGGCCATGGTCCTGTCCTCCTTCACGCTGACTGAGCCAGAGCGCTGCGCGCCCGGCGGATGCTGGTGTTGATCGTGTTCGGCTTGGTGTCCTCACCGAACTCCGTCCGGACCATGTCCTTCAGGACGCTGTCCGGGGTGTCCTCACTGCGGGACAGGATGTCCTCCACGAAGGACTTCATCGAGCCCCCGGCAACGGTGCGGACGCGCGGCGCCGGGACAGTGTCCCGGGACACGGCCGGTACCGGCGGGACAGCGGCCGGGGACACCGCGGCGGGGACAGGGACAGCCGGAGGCAGGACGGGCGGGACGGGGACAGCGGGACCGGCGTCCTCTGTGACAGCCGGGCTGTCCTGCGGGACATCCTCCGTGGCGCTGTCCCGGGACAGGACACGGGACACGGCGGTGAGGACAGCCGGGGACGCGGCCAGGTGGAGCAGGTGGCCGAAGACCAGGGCGGGGACACAGGACACGGTGACCATCAGGGTCTGCCGGTAGGTCCAGCCGTCCCCGGGCTCCCAGCCGGAGCTGTAGAGATGCGCGACCGGCTGAGCGGCCATGGCCGCGGTGATGGACAGGACGGCGCCTACGACGGCCGTGCGCTTGCCCGGGGCGCCCTTGTCGCGCTTGGTGGCCACGACGGCCGCCACACCCGCGTACATCGTCAGGACGGCGGGCATGCCCCAGGCCAGTTCCTTGTTCCAACCGGCCAGGTGCGCCAGGTAATGCTCTCCCGGCGCGCACATCACCAGGACGATGACAGCGACGGCCGGGCGGACCCAGTCCTGGATCCAGGACACCCAGCGGACGCTGTCCTGGGGGATGTCCTTGTCCTTGCGGGTGTCCTTGGTGTCCCGGTTCTTACGGGACAGTCGGTTCTTCATGGTGTCCTCCGTATCCGGGACAGGATTTAATTAAGTTGTCCCATCTAAAGGGACAGCGCCCGGACTGTCAAGGACAGCCGGGCGCCGGATACGGAGGACAGGGACAGTCAGTCCCGTGGATGGATCTTCAGTGTGTCCGGGTCCGCTTCTTCTGTCCCCCAGTCCCTGTCCCGCAGGACGGGGACACCGCGGAAGGACACGGACTGTCCTGCGGGACTGTCCTCCTCCGCGATCCAGGACACCGCGTCCTCCGACAGCCCGTCCCGCAGTCCCGGGTTGTCCCGGGCCAGTGTTGTCACCATGGAGGACAGCCGGGACGCGGCCAGCTCCGCAGCCGCCCGGAGACCGGCGAAGGATGTCACCAGGCTGTTGACCGCTTCCGCCGTCCGGCGCAGCCGCGCTTCTTCGGCGGCCTTCAGTGCGTCCGGGTCAACGGTCCAGCGGTGGACCATGGGGTCCATCAGATCCTCACCCCGTGCGGCATCTCGGTGTAGACGAAGGACGCCACGTCGGCCGTATCCGGATTGATGTCCCCGTGCCGGGACATGAAGGACAGGACCACCCGGAGCACCTGTCCCGGCTTGTCCTTCATGTCCATTCCAGCTTCCGATGCCTGGTGTCCCTGGGCCGTGGTCACGCTGCCGTCCGGGTTGTTGATCACCACGGTGTAGACGTAGATGTTCCGGTCGTCGTAGAACGGTCCCGCTTCCATGCTTTCCTCGTTTCCTAGGTTCTCTCCGCTGCACGCCGGGCTTCGGCGTCCCCGATCAGGTCACTGATCTCCGCCAGGTAGAACTGGAGGACGGCGCGGTCCTTCGGAGCCATCGAGTCCAGGAACCCGCTGGCCTTGTCGTAGTCCTCCTGGATGACGGCCATGAGGATCTCCGTCTCCAGGAAGACCGGCACCGAAGTGGCCGTCCGCATCCGACGGACCTCCTCCGGGGAGGCGTCCAGTCCGGCCACGTCGGCCGCTATGTCGTGCGGACCCGGCCGTCCGGTGAGCTTCCGGGCCCTGGCTTCGTACGCCCGGAGCCGGTCATGCGCCTTCTGCGTCCGCCACCACGGCTTCGGGGTGTCGCCTTCAGATGCTCCGAAGCTGTTCACCGGGTGCCCTCCAGCCACTTGAGGTACGGGTCCAGGAACCAGCCGGGTTCGCGGCCGGAGACCATCCACACCAGAAGCTCCACGACGGCTCCGGCCGATATCACCGGGATGAGCGTCAGCCTCTTCAAGAAACCGGTCACATCGGTACCCCGATCCCTGCCGTGTTGCCCTTGTGGACGTGCCAGAACCAGGTCTTCCGGTCCAGGTGCTCGAACTTCGCCCCGGCGTCCAGGAGCCTGATCAGATAGCCTTCGTCCTCCCCGCGGTACCGGCCGTCGGCCAGGTGGACCCCCTCCGGGAAGCCGCCGATTTCCTTCACCGGGCCGGTCCGCACCAGGTGGGTCATCGGGATGAACGACCCCTGGCGCCGCAGGTGCGCCTCCTGGTCGGCTCCGAACCGGATCCCCCAGGGAAGTGTGAGCTGGCCCTGATAGGTGACCGCGGTCGGGTCCACCCCGCCCACCATCCTCGGCACCGGGTAGACCAGGGTCGTCCCCGGGTTCCTGGTCAGGATCCGCATGCAGGAGATCAGGTGCGTGTCCATCAGTTCGTCGTCGTCGTCCAGCCAGGCCACGACGTCGGTATGCACCCGGGCCAGCGCCCGGTTGCGCGCCTGCGCGGCGCCGGTCCGCAGGCTGTCACGCTCCACCACCACCTGGTCCGGCTTCCGGCGCTGGGCCCGTACGGACGCCAGCGCCCGCTCCAGCAGCTTCTCCCGGCCGGGAATGGTCGGGATGACCACCGCCACAGTCAGCCGCTCCGGTGCCCGTCCGGCGCGCCTCCTGGCCTCACCCATGGTTCTCGCCTCCTTCGTCCTTGACGACCGGCTCCATGCCGGTCACGGTCACCGTTGCAGACCCGTCCGGGTTCATACGGAAGTCCCCGATCCGGAGACCGACGGCATCCGGATGGGCCGTCCTCACCTCCCGGACCATGTCACTGATGAACTTCCCGATTGGGAACCGGGCGGGGTCTTCGTCGGCAGGGGCCCTGACCGAATAGTCCTTGATCTCCACGGGGATGCGCTTGGCGGTCTTCTGGACCATCACGCGGTGCCCGGTGAAATCGCTGTGCTCGGTAGCCCAGCGGTTCCGTTCGTCCGGGTCGCTGAAGGGCTGGGGCAGCGGGGATCCGGAGCAGTCCACGCACAGCGCCAGCCACCAGGTGACGTCCATGACGGCAGGGGTATCGGCCATCGTCAGTCCTCCCAGGGCATGGCGCGGTTGATCCCCTGGGCCAGGCGGATCTCCGGTACGTAGATCGAGTCCATCCGGCCGGTGTAGCCGACGCGGTACGCCACGCCGGTCGGCTTGCCGGTCAGCTCCTGGACCCGCGGGCTGTACCGCGCCTGCGCGGTGACCCGGGCAGCCAGGTCACGGAAGGACGTCGGCACGCCGTTGCAGAGGTTCACCGGTAGCGGCGTCCCGTCCCCGGCCACTGCCAGGGCGCCCTTCACCACGTCGTCCACGTGGATGAAGTCCCGGACGCAGGACCCGCACCAGATGTCGAACGGGTCGTCCCGGCGCAGCGCCCGCTCCACGAAGGCCGGGAAGGGATAGGTGGTGTCCTGGTCCTCTCCGTAGCCGGAGAACGGCCGTACGACCGTGACCGGAACTCCGGCCGCCCGCAGCTCCGCGGCCAGGATCTCCCCGGTCAGCTTGGACCAGCCGTACACCTGGTCGGGCTTACCCCGGAACGGCTGGCCGGGGCCGGTCAGGTACTCCTTCAGCCAGCCGTATTCGTCGTCCTCCTGGAACTCCACCGGGTAGACCGCGGAGCTGGAGAGGTAGAGCACCCGGCCGGGCTTCGCCACGGCGGCCCAGCGGAACATCTCCGCGTCCAGGCTGAAGTTCACCGCGGTCTCCAGCGGGGAGCCGTCGATGACCTCCCGGCCGCCGACCACGGCAGCCGCGTGGACCACCAGGTCGTAGCGGCCGGGCACCCGCGCTCCGATGTCCCGGCCGAAGTAGCGTCGGCAGTCCTGGGACGGCGCCCGCTTGATGTCCAGACCGGTCACGTCCCAGCCGCGCGCCTCCAGCTCCGCCTTGAAATGCCGTCCCAGGAACCCGCGGTCCCCGGTCACCAGTGCCTTCACAGCCGCCTCCACAGATCCCGCTGGCTCTCCAGTGCCGACCGCCAGTCGGCAGCCGTCCGGCGGACGCCGGTTATCCACTCCCGGGCCCATGCCCGGACGGTCCTCACCAGCCCTCCCGGAAGTGCGGGGCCCGCGGCGACAGGTACCGATGATCCCCCAGCGGCCGGGCTCTCTTCCAGTCCAGCCGGGGGTGGAGGGTCTTCGGCCCGTAGCAGTGTCGGCAGATCCACCGGCGCCAGCCCTGGGGCTCGAACCCGTGCGGTTCGACCTGGTTCTCCCCTGCTCCCGTACGGCGTGTCCTGGCCACCCTGGCGTTCTCCCAGCCGGTCACCAGCGGTCCCCGCTTCCGGACGTGTTGCCGTCGTGCCAGTTCCAGCACCAGGTCCGGCCGCTGTGATGGACGAACTTGGCCCCTTCGTTCAGGCACTTGATCCACATACCCCAGTCCTCACACGGGTTGGAAGGGTCTCCGCGGTGCTGGAATCCGCCGACGTGCCGGAGGAGCTGCGTCTTTGCCAGGACCGTGATCGGGATGTAGTTCTGGGCACCCCGGATCAAGTCGGCGTCGAACGGCTGGCCCTCCCGCTCCGGCCAGGGATCCCAGCCGCGCGGTACGTCGAACCACGGATAGACCACGTCCGCCGCGGTGCTCCGTGCAGTCTCCAGGAGACTCTGGACGTGCCGGGGGTACCAGACGTCGTCCGAATCCAGGAAGGCTGTCCACTCCGTCTGTACGGTCTCCAGGGCGCGGTTCCTGGTGACCGCCGCGCCGTCGTGCGTGCTGTCCACCGCAACGGCCACGGCGGCCACTGCGACGGTCTGGGACATGACGCTGGACAGCGCCCGGGACAGCATCCCGTTCGCCAGGTTCGGCAGGTGTGCCGGGATGACCGCCGTGACCTCTCCGGCCCGGTACCGGCGCGCCATCAGTACGCCGTCCACATCTGGAAGCGGTAGACGTCGGCCGACACCGGGGTGAAGATCCGGTGATCCGTGACCCGCCACCCGGCCTCATGAAGCATGCTGCTCACGGCTTCGGCGTCCCAGCCCCAGTAGTGCTCCACGTTGCCCCCGCCGTCGGCGCTGGGCTGCTCCCCGTCCGGCGTGGTGAGCAGGAGGTAACGGGACTTCTCGCGCGCTGCCCGGAGATAGGCGTCCGGGTCGTCCAGGTGCTCCAGCGTTTCGGAGGAAACGAACAGGTCCACCGGGCGGTCCTCCAGGGACGCCATGGTCTGGTCCAGCGTCCCTTCCCAGAAGACGATCGACTCCGGCCAGGAGCCGTTCCGGTCAAGGGAGGAGACGATCAGTTCCTTCGGGATGTTGACGTCCCCCAGGACGACGCGGTGGATACGCGCACCCGGGGTCTCCACGATCCCGCGCGCCACGGCGCCGTCCCCGCAGGACAGATCCGCCACGGAGTTGACCAGGCCGTCGGTCAGGAGCCCGCGCGCGAAGTCCACCGTGGCCGCCACCCGCTCCACGTGGTCGGGCCACCGGTCGTGGTGGTAACCGCCGGGGTAGCGCTCTGAGTAGAAGGCCGCGGTGTCGGCGTGCACCGGACGGAGCCTGACGCGCATCACCGGGCGTACTCCGCCCGGACCCGCTCCACGGCGCCGTCCAGCTCATCCCGCTCGAACTGGAGCCAGCGCGTCCGGTCGGCGCTGTCCACCGCGGGGGCGTTGGCCTCCCGGTAGCCGTCGTCCATCTCCGCCTTGCCCGCGGCCGGGTGGATGTGCTCGATGGTGACGTCCGGCAGGTAGACCAGACCCCCCAGCCGCTCACCCAGCACCTTCCAGTAGTTGTCCAGGTACAGGTGGACCATCCCGGACGGGACCATCGAGCGGAGCGCGCGGACGATCCCCGCCTGCATGAAGACGGCTGTCGGCAGGTTGGCGCCCTGGAGCAGGTCGTCCCCGTAGACGATCCGGGGGTCCGGGCTGTCCAGTGCGTTCAGGACGGCCGTGTCCCAGCCGTAGCTGCGCGGGAGGTGGTCGTCCCCCATGAACCCCAGCGCGTCGTAGCTGTCCATGTACCGGACGGCCACGCTGTTGAGCGTCGGGCCCAGCCGCTCCCGGTGGACCACCTCCACACGCATCAGGCCCAGCCGCAGATAGTCCATCGCCTTCGGGTCGTCGTCGTCCACCACGTACAGGAAGTCCGTCTGGCTGTCGGCCGCCGTGTACAGGCGTGCCTTCTCCAGCCGGGCTGCGTTCTCCGGCCGTCCCCGGGTGGGGACGATCACCAGCATCTTCATGGGTCAGTTCCTCGTTTCCTCGGTCTGTCCGATCGCGTTCATCCGCTGCTCCAGGTCCGCCATCGAGCGGGCCAGGGTGAGGACCATCCGGGAGCTGACCATGGCGGACATCGGCTGGCCCGTGATCAGGCACAGCTCCGCGATGGCCAGCGCGTTCTCCTCCCCGTACTCGAACCCGGAGATGAACCAGCTCCATGTACGGGATGACATGAACTGGCCCGGTTCCGCGTTCTCCGCCAGGAAGTTCCGGATCTCCTGCTCCGTCGGCCGGTTCAGGGGCACGGCTGCTCCGTTTCGGTGCTCCAGACGGAAAAGCCGGTCCCGGACAGGCAGCGCTTCACCCGGCCGACCTTCCGGAGCCGGTCCAGGGCCAGGTAGGTCAGGCTGGGGTCGATACCCAGAGCAGCCGCAATGGCGTTCCGGGTGTCTGCTCCGTGCTCCTCCAGGTAGCGGAACACCGCGTCGTCCCGCTGGATGCTCTCCTCCGGCCTGGGGCGACCCCGGCGGGATGTCTCTTCCGTCATTGGCCTGTTCCTTTCGTTTGTTCGATCCGCTTAACAATAGACCAGGTCAGGAGGTCCGGCCCTCCAGGAACCGCTGAACGGTGTAGAGCCGGAACAGGTCGGCCGGGGTGACGTCTCCCTCCCACCGGCCGTCCGTGAACAGGTGCCAGCCGCTGATGTCCGCGGCGCGGTCGGCAAGCTGGGAGCAGATCAGATGGCCGGAGGAGCGGATGTACCTCTTCAGGAGCGGCGTCGGGATGTGCGCCCGGTGCAGCGCCAGGGCTGCATAGTCGGCGACGCTGTACGGCGTCCCGCGCAGCTCCAGCGCGGCGGCTGCCACCGCCTGGCGCTTGTCCTCCGGGCAGCGCAGGTACACCGGCTCCAGGCCGTCGTAGCGGGACAGCGGGGAGAGCAGGGCACCGCCGGGCATGGCCTCTATGATTTCCGGCCCGGTGTTCCAGTCCTCCTCCGTCTGCGCACGGACCACGACGAAGGCGTGTTCGTAGTCCTCAAAGCCGTCTCCGTTCAGCCACTGGCCGAAGCGGATCAGGCGGCCGACCGTGCCAGGCATCCGGACGATGCCGATGTCCCCGGGCTGCGGGGCGTAGGGGCTGGCCATGGAGTTCTTCTTCCTTTCGGGTACGCACGGACCCGGGTGGTCCGGCGGGAGAACGCAGGACAGGCCGCTGCGCGGTCCGCGCCAGCGGTAGTTCGGCGTACGGCCGGAAGGATCCGCCGTCAGATCAGCGGGCAGGCACGGGCCGGAGTGGCCCGGGTCGCGCAAGACGCACACGATGTGCGAACCGTTCAGGTGCGGCATCCGTCCTCTTCCGGGAATGAGGCAGGGCCCGTGAGGTGAGGGTGTGGGACTTCACCTCACGCCACGGGCCCCGGCTGAGCGGGTGATGCGATTTAGTTAAATCGGTTCGACTATACCGGCCTGGATCCGGCGGTCAAGACCCTGCGTCCCAGCGCGCCAGCGCGGCCTTGAACTCCGGGTCGTACTCCGCGGACTGCTCCAGTGCGCGCCGGACCACATGAGAGAGGAACCGGCGCCCGGTCTCCTCTGCCGTGCCGGACATCAGGAAGACGGCTTCGTAGGCGTCCCGGGCGCTCTGCCACTTGATCCGGTCGTCCTCCCCCGGAACATCGGACATGCCCACGTTGTAGATCAGGCACGGACCGCTCCCGGCGGATTCCCGGAAGACGCGGGTCTCGAACCACCGGCAGGCCGGGCACCTGCGCCGGTCGGGGACGAAGTTCCCGGGGTGGCTGTGGCTGTCGCTCCGGGTGGACGCGGCGCCGGTCAGCAGTCCCCGGAACTCGATACTGTCGGCGCCGCTGCTGACCGGCAGGACCCAGAGGTCCGTACGGCCCACGTCAGCCTCTTCGGGGTACTCCATCACAGCCGCCATCTCCCTGGATCGTGATTTCCTCCCTTCAGTCAACCACGGAGGATCTAGCCGGGCTGCTCCTGCTTCACCTCCTCCGGAAGGTCCGGCGTGACGCTGTCCGACGTCAGGTAGGCGTCCAGTGCCCACCGGACCACGACGGACGGGTCCACGCCGAACCTGGCCGCCACCCGGCCGATCTTCTCCTTCACCTCGGGACGAACCTTCGCGTGGACGTCCCCCGTGTACTTAGCTGTTCCTTTGAGTGCCATGGTGAAACAATACCCGAGAGATGTCCGGTTACGCCAGATCGGGAGACGTTATGACACAAGAGCCAAGGGTCCTGGGACTGGACCTCTCCATCACCAGCACCGGGGTGTGCCGACCTGACGGGACCACGTTCCTGATCGTCCCGAAGAAGGTGACCGGGGACGCACGGATCAACTTCATCAGGGACGCCGTCCGCGGAGAGCTGACCGGCGTGGACGTGGCGGTCGTGGAGGACTTCCCCGCCATGCTCCAGGCGGCTGCGGCCAAGGCAATCGGGATCGTCCAGGGCGCCGTACGGTCGGCGCTGATGGACGCAGGCGTCCCCTACGCCGTGGTGCCCCCCAGCACCCTGAAGAAGTACGCCACGGACAACGGGTCGTGCTCCAAGACGGACATGGCGCTGGCCGCGTACAAGCGCGGCGCGGTCGAGTTCGAGAAGGATCCGAACGGTGACCGGTGTGACGCCTGGTGGCTGTTCGTGGCCGGGCTGGACCGGTACGCAGCACACCCGCCGCTGGGCGGCCTGCCGAAAGGCCAGCGCGCCGCGCTGGACAAGGTGGACTGGCCGGAGCCGCGGCCGCGGCCGGATGACGGGATGACGGAGCAGGAGGTCCGGGAGGACGCCGGGTTCGGTCTTCCGGTGTGCCCGGCCTGCGAAGGCGACCCCTTCGCCGACCACCTGGAGGGCTGCGGAGCCTGAGCACGCGGAAGGGCCCCGCACCAGCCGATCCGGTGCGGGGCCCTCCGTCTGCGGTGGAGCAGGTCACTCCGCGTCGGCGAAGGGGTCCTCCTCCATCAGCGCGTCCGCGGCCTTGGCGTTGTCGGACGCCTTGGTCCACACCGCGGTGAAGTTGTGGGAGGCGAACTCCGCGCCCTTCCTGACACTGCTCTGGGTCCGGGTGACCGAGATGTACGCACCCTTCTCCAGCTTGCCCCCGGCCTCCTTCTTCGCCTTGTTGATCGCGGTCTGAAGGTTGCCCTTGACGTACAGGGTCCGCATGCCGTCGTCCTCCTCCAGGGGGACGGGGATGTACTCCTTCGTCTCCCAGGTCTCGAACGTGGCCTCCGACTGGACTTCCAGGAGGAGCTGCATCACCGGGTTCTTGCGGCTGTCGGTCGGCCGCATCTCGTTCTCCAGCTTGCGCTTCTTGCCGACCCAGAAGAGCAGCTCACCGGTCTTCATGTCGGTCTGCTGCCGCATGCTCCAGCCGGTGATGGTGCCCTCGAACGTGTACCCCACCTTCGGGAACTTCGCGGAGATGGAGCCCCCGCCGGAGAGGAAGCTCTCCGCGTCCCTGGTTTCGTCGTCGTCCGTTCCGTTGCCGAACGGGTCAACTGCCATGTCTGTGATCCTTTGTTCGTGTGTACCTGTGTCGGGGTGGGAGGACCGGCCCGGTACAGCCGTGTCTCCGGGAGTGGCCTGGCAAGGCTGCTCCGGTCCTCCGGTGGTGCGCTGGCCAGTCTACCGGTTTTCGTTCGACCGGTCCATCTATGTCAGAAGGGAATCAGAGCGCTCTGCCCGATCTTGATCAGCTCCAGGATGCGGGCCTTCCCGACCTCCTCCTCATGCTTCCTGACCTCCCGGTACAGCGCGGACGCCTCCGCCTTGTCCTTCACCGCGGCAAAGCGGTCCTCCCAGGTCGGCTCCGGCGGAGCGGCCGGTGCGGAAGCCGCCTTGATGGCCTCCTTCCCGATGCCGACCAGATCGGCCAGCCGGGTGGGGGTGATGCTGCTGTCGGCCTTCGCCTGCCGGTACAGATCCAGCGCCCCGGCCCTGTCCTTCACCACGCCGAAGCGCTGCTCCCAGGTGACCACTGGCGGGGCCGCAGGTGTCTGGGGGTCCTTCGCCAGAGCCGGAGTGTCCTCCTCCAGGCCGATGGCTTTCCGGCCGATAGCCTTCAGGTCGGCCAGCCGCTCCGGGGAGAGCCCGGCCGATTCGGCTTTCTTGTACATCCGGAACAGGTCCCCGCCCTCCCGGCAGGCGGAGAAGCGGTCCTCCCAGGTCGGGTCCGGCAGCTTGACCCGCTCCGGCGACGGCAGCGGGACGTCCACGGCAGCGCGCTCCAGCGCCTTCTTCGCCACGCCGACCAGCCTCTTCAGCTCCGCAGCCGGAAGTTTGTCCTTGAACTCCTGGTAGAGCGCGGACGCCTCCGCCTTGGTGGTGACCGCGTCGAACCGGTCCTCCAGGACCGGCCAGGGATCAGCGGCCATGTCCTGTTCCAGCGCGACCGCGGCGGCCGACGGCTCCGGCTGGTCGCAGAAGACGCAGAACGACCCGCTGTGCCCGTTGCCGTCGTCCAGGTATTCGTACCTGCACGGTTCCGGAGCAGCGGGGCAGAGCTGCTGGCCGGGCTCTTCGTCCTGGAGATCGGCGCCTCCGGCGGACCCGTGCGCGTTGGCCAGGACGTCCGCAGCGGACCGGCCGCCCTTCTTCACCGACGGGTGGCCGCTGTCCATCTGCGCGGCCGACGGCCTGGCGTAGCCCTCCGGACCGGTGGCCGCCGTGGCCAGCGCCCGGTCCAGGACGACCGTGGACACGGTGGGAGTCTTGGTCCTCTGCCAGTCGGAGATCCGCTGGCAGAGCTGTGCGCCTTCCCAGCCCTTGGCGATGTCCACGGCGTACAGGAGGCAGCGTTCCTCCCCGTACGGCATGTGCATCACGATGGCCACATCGTTACGGACCTCCGGGACAGCCGGTCCGGGCGGGTTATCGGTGTCGTGCCGCTGCCAGGACCACTTCACCGGACGGCCGACCGGCACCGCGATACCGGCGGTGTTCACGCCGTTGGCGTAGAGCGCCAACTGGATGATGATCTCCATCCAGTTGTAGTCCAGGTCCGCGCCGGTCTTCACGTCACCGATGACGTGGTCCCCGGCTTTCAGGTCAATGAAGTTGCCCGTACCGGCCTCCACGGTCACGTCCCGGACCACCTTCAGGATCCGGTCGAACGTCCCGACCACACCCAGTTCCAGCACCGCGGTGGACCGCTCGATCAGGTGCTCCACCACAGCGAACGGGGAGGTCTCCATGCGGTTCCGGTAGGCGACCACGTCACGGACGAATTCGTCCGGGATCTCCTCCAGCGCCTGAGTGCCTTCGTCGGCCTTCTCGGTGTGCGTGTGAAGGATGGTCCCCTTGTTGGCCCGGGTGCTGGCACCGGCCGCGGTCTTGGCCCGGTCCACCAGCCGGTTCAGTGCCTCGCGCCGGGACTTGGCCAGTTCGTACGGAGCCTGTCCGTTCTCCCGGCCGTCCTTGACGATCTCCCGGGCCTTGCGCCCCAGCTCCAGATCGGAGACCAGGCCCAGCACGGTCATCCGGTTGCCCCACAGCTCCAGCGCGAACCGGTCGGACGCTTTCTTCACGAAGTTCGTTGCCCGGGTGGCGGTCCACTTCTTCCCGGTGTGCGGGTTCGGAGCGTGGTAACGGCCGTTGACGACGCGCAGCTTCGGGCGCAGGAGCGGCTTGTCCTGCTCCGCGTCGGAGTCCCCGCAGCAGTCCTCTCCCTCCCAGCCGCCGGAACCGTCGGCGCGGATCTGGTCGCCTTCGTCAAAGTGGTCACCGCAGGAGGAGCACGATCCGTCGTAGCGGGCGGGGAAATACGGCGGGTCGTCCTCCTCTTCGTCGTCGTCACCGCCGGGCCCGCCGTTGCCGTCCAGGAACGCGTCAGCGTCGCCTCCGCTGGCTCCGGAGCTGCCGGACGGCCCGCCATTCAGGAACGCCTCTGCGGGGTCCTCTGCGGCCTGCTCAGGCTCCGCGGCGGGGTCCTGCGCCCGCAGCCGCTCCGTACGGCCGGGCGCATTTTCCGCGGGAGTCCCCGGCTGCCCGGTGCGCGCCTGCGCGTCGGTGACCGGCGCCCGGTGCGGGTTGGGGCCGCCGTGGTCCGGCCGCGTGCCGTACTTCGTGGCCCGGTCAATGATCTCCTCCGCGGCGGCCGTCACGTCGGCCGGTGCGTCCGGTGCGGCCAGCGCGGTGTTGGCGTCCCGGAACTCACGGGCGTACGGGCGCAGATCCCCGGTGGCCTCCTCCGCGCCCTTCGGCAGGTCACTGCCTCCGGCGCACCGGTTGTCCCGCGGTCCGTGCGTACGGATCCGTCCGTTGGCGGTCAGGGCGCAGTCCGCATCGCAGACCTGGCACTTCCCCCGGCCGAAGTCCTGTCGTGCTGCCATCGTTTCCTTCTTTCCTTGATCAGTTGTCGGTGTCGTGGTGCAGCCGGTTGCGCAGCCGCCGTTCCACGTCGCGCAGTGCGGTGTTCTGGGAGGGAAGCGTATCCGCCAGGTCCGACAGGATGTCGGCCAGCTCCTGGCGGACCACCCGGCGGATCAGCGCGGACTGCCGACGGCCCCGCTCCTGGTCCGCGCGCTGCTCCACGTAGTGGCGGTGGAGCAGGGATTCGTTCCGGATCTGTTCCTCCGTACGGAACCTGACCACCGCGTCCGTCACCCGGATGTCCACCTGGGACTGGTCGGTCCCGGGGAAGAACGTCCGCATGATCCAGGCTGCACTGACGTCCCCCTGCAACCGGGCCGCAGCCTGGCTGATGTCCTCCGTGGGGAAGCTGTAGCGGAAGGTCCGGTTCTGGGTGCAGTAGGCAGCTTTCCCGGCAGGAAGGGTTCTCCGGACGTCACTCATCAGGACTTCATCCGCGTCCGCGTCCATGTCCACGCCCCGGAACTCGATGCTGACGTCGTAGAAGGGCATGATCAGCCGGTCCTTTCGAGATCGGCCGGACGCAGCGCGCCGTCAGGCTTCCGGATCCGGTACGTTCCCCAGTCGGGCAGCGGGCCCGGAAGGCCCAGGAGCTGGGCCAGTACGGTGCAGTCCGCCAGGGCGGTCCCCAGCCGCTCCTTCAGCGGGTGCCGGACCGTGATCCCGGCGGCCGACACCGTGGCGGTATGGCCGGTCTCGCGCTCCTCCAGAATGGTGCTCACCGCGTCCGGCTCCGGGCACTTCAGGAAGGAGCAGGTGACGTATCCCCCGTCCCCCAGGAACAGGGTCTCCCCGCAGCCCATCGGGCAGCGGCCCTTTACCGGCTGGTATGCGCTCACGTCGGTCTCCTTCCGGCTGGCCAGCTCCTCCCGGACAATCCGGCGGATCCGGTGCTCCAGCAGTTCGTTCCGGTTCAGTGTTGTCATCGGTCATCACACCTTCGCCGCATGCGGATCGAGCGCCCGGGACGCCAGCTTCACGGCCATGGCGTCACTGATCACTCCCTGGGTCATGGCGTCGGTGACGCGCAGGCCCATGGACTTCGCCTTGGTCACCATCGCCCGGGGCGGGGTCCTCCTCCGCCAGGTGGCCTGGCGCTGGACTCCGAAGGACGCATGCTCCTCCGCTTCGGTCTCTGCCCAGGCAGTCGCCATGCCCAGTGACAGGCCCTTGTGGAGCCTCCGCGGCCGGGCCTGGGAAGTAACCCGCTCCGGCCAGCCGTAGACGTCCCAGGTACCGTTCTCGCGCGGCCAGAGCAGGACGAAGCCTCCGCCCACCGGGATGAACATCACCCCGCCCGCCGTACGCAGCCAGACGTGGCTGGACGCGGTGAAGATGTCCAGGTCCCGGTGTTTGAGCAGGAAGGCAGTGTTCCCGGTGTGGTGCTCCACCCGGTCGGCGTGCTCCTCCTGCCGGATGTACGCCTCTGCCAGGGACTCCCCGTCGGCCGGTGCGGTGACCAGGCCGGGCTCCAGGTCTATCAGGGTGGAGATCCGGCCGCCGGTCCCGGCCAGGTCGATAACCAGCGCGTCGGTCTTGCCCGGCCACGGCCGGAGCACCCGGCCCACCATCTGGATGAACAGCGGTGCCGACTGGGTGGGGCGCGCGATCACCGCGCAGTCGGCCATGGGGAAGTCCGCGCCTTCGGTGAGGACCATGCAGTTGACCATGACCGTGATCCCGCCGGAGCGGAAGGCGGAGTAGATGGCCAGCCGCTCCTCCCGGGGGGTCGCTCCCGAGACGGCCGCGCAGCGCACCCCGCGCTTGTCCAGCTCCCGGACGGTCTCCGCAGTGGTCGCCACGGTCGGCGTGAAGACGATGGTCCGGCGCTCCGGAGCGTGCTGGAGGACGGTCCGCGCGATCAGCGCGGGGCCGCCGGACTCCATCAGCGCGTCTCCGAGCGCCCCGGCCGCGTAGTCCCCGCCGGTCTTCTTCACCGACGCCAGGTCCATGCCGGACTCGATCTCCCGGCCGCGGACATCCACCAGGTGGCCCTGGCTGATCATCCACAGCACCGACCGGCTGTAGACCACATCGTTCCAGACGTCTCCCAGGCCGACGCCGTCACCACGCTTCAGGGTGGCGGTGAAGCCGACGCACTTGGTCCCGGCGCGGTAGTCCTCTTCGTCGTCCTTCAGGCCGCTGTAGCACCCGAGCGCGGCCATGATGTCCCGGTAGCTCTTCGCGGTGGCGTGGTGGCATTCATCCACGATCACCAGGCCGATCTCCCCCACCGCATCGGCCGCGTCCAGGAGCTGGCGCATCCGGCGCTCCCGGGCCAGCGTCTGGACCGAGCACACCATCACGTCGGCTGTCACCTCGTTGTCGGCAGCCTTCACCTTGCCGATGACCAGGTCCGGCGCCGCGGTACGCAGCTTGTCGATGGCCTGGTCAGCCAGTTCGTCACGGTGCACCAGGACCACGACCCGGTAGGGCCGCCCCCAGGATGCGTTCGTGGACGGTTTCCAGACCTCCACGAACTGGCGGATCAGGCCGGAGAAGACCACGGTCTTCCCGGAGCCGGTCGGCAGGACGACGGCCGGGCGCTGCATGCCGCTGGCCCAGGCGGACCAGGCGGCGCCTACGGCCTCTTCCTGGTACTCCCGCAGGTGGATCCCGGTGGCTGTCACCTCTGATCCTCCCAGCGGTCCGGCGCTGTGATGTTCGGACCGGTCGCCAGGTATCCGGTCAGGTGCCACCTGGCCCACTCCGGGATCCTGTCGATACCCACGACAGCCAGCGCTTCGGCGAACAGGCGGTTGTCACCGGACGGGTCCTCCTCTTCGGTGAAGGAGAGGGGTCCGATGCCTTCGTTTGCCAGTGCTGCGTCACACCGGATCAGGAGGTCCGCCACCGCAGAGGACATGGCCGGGCGCCGGACCGGTGTGTACGGCTCTGCCTTCCCCCGCGTGAGGATGCGGTGGACCAGGATCCAGCGCTGTGCCCCGCCGGGGTAGTCGGCCGTCCGCTTGTGCACGTCGATACGGCAGGACTCGATGTCCTGGTCCGTCGGCTGGGTCTTCCGCCGCGGGACGATGAAGGAGGACCAGTGCGAGTGCTCGAACCGGTAAACGGTCCCGTTGATAACCCGTTCCCGGTTTTCCTGGCGATGGGTGACATTCTTGTCCACTCCGGTGCTCATTCCCCCTCCTTCGTTTTCTTGTTGTAGGTGACGCCGACCGTGGATTCGGCCATTACCGTATGACCAGTAATCCTGGCGTGCACCGCAGCAATTCCCATGGAATTGCGGGTGTCCGATTTCCACACGCATTCTGCGCACCACGCCTGGGCACCCAGCAGTCCCGAATGCTTGGTCGGCGGGGTACCGCGGGTCCGCCGGGCCGCCATCAGCAGTCCCCGTAATCCACGGACCCCTGCATGGACACAGCGGCCGGGTCCTGGAGCCAGGCGGAGTAGGACAGACCGCTGTCCGCCAGAAACTTCTTCAGCCGCCACTCCAGCGCCAGGTCCACACCCGCCGGTTCGTGCACGGTGTGGAACTCCCCCTCACCGCACCGGCACAGGCCGTGCAGCCGGTCGGCGCCGCTCCAGCCGTGGCGGTAGGCCGGAGCCGGGGGCATGGCGGCCACTCCGCGGCGGATCTCCATCTCCGCCAGGAGCAGCGCGACGGCAGCCGTCTGGACCAGCTCTTCCAGCCGGTCGCGGCCGGGAGCCGCGGTGAAGGCTTCGTAGACCTCCTCCAGGAGCACGGCGTCCCCGGTCCGGGTTCCGGTCTCGATGGCCGCGTCGTTGTACGCCTTGAACATCGCAGCCCAGACACCGTAGGACCGGCCGGTCAGGACGATCTCCTGCTCCGCGGTGCCGGTCAGCGGGTACTGCTGGACGCCGAACTTGTCGTCCTGGGCCCGGCGCTCCCGCGCGACGGCGGCCAGGAGCTTCATCACGATTACCTTGCTCTGGTCCATGATCTGTCAGACCTTCCTCTTCAGGACGTTGTGGACATACCACCGGCCGGACCGGTGCCGGACGGGAACGCGCTCCCCGTCGGTCCGACCGCAGTCGGCACAGACCTGGAGTTCGTCCCTCCAGGCCGGATTGCGCTTCCAGCCGCAGTGCTTGCACCGCCACACCGTGCACAGGGCGCATGCGGCTCCGTGGCGCCGGGCGGGCCTGGGGGTCCTGCGGACGTTGGCCGGGCCGGTGAACCCGGCCGCGGAGCGGAACCGGATCCGCAGCTCCTCCAGTGTGGTGGCGCAGCGGTCGCACATCGGGTGGCTGTAGGACACCTGGTCGGGGTCCATGGTCCACGCCCGGCAGCGCAGGCACCGGGGCCCGCGCGCAGCGACGGCGGCCAGGACGGCGGGGAAGTTGCTCACTCCTCCACATCCCAGGTGACCATTTTCGGAAGGCTCCAGCACGGGTTCTTTCCGGCGTGCGCGGCCTGGACCGACCAGTCCTTGAACACCCGGGGACCGGCGGGGCCGCTCTCCGTGGTGACCTCCCGGCGGTCCGGGTGGATGTCGATCTCCAGGAAGAAGATCCCGGCCTTCAGCATCGACACGAAGTAGGCGACCGGCTCCCGGTGGCGGTACAGCTCCCCGGCCACCACCAGGTGGCTGCCGACGATTCCGGCGCTGTCCATGAAGCCCAGGACCAGGCCGTGGCCGGGACCGGCAGCGGGCGCCAGGACCGGCGCCCTGCCGCGGTACAGGATCTTCTCCGCGGGAGTGTCCAGGACCCGCCGGTCGGCGGTCGGGCTGTACAGCTCCGCCACGGCGGCCAGGAAGCGGGTGGTCACGGTTTCACCTGCCGGTACCGCTCGGCAATGCCCCAGAAGGCTCCGGTCTTCAGCTCCAGCGCGTCGGCCAGGCCGTAGACCGCGATGATCGCGCTGGTGATCTTCTCCGCGTCGTACCAGTGCGGCGCGGTGGTGGTGCCGTTCAGGCGGAGCTTCACCGACGCCAGGACTTCGCTCCGGTTGTCCAGGGCCTTCAGCACGGCTCCTCCGTCCGGCGCAGCGACCAGGTGTGCCCGTACATCGGGTGGTGCCAGTGGCCTCCCCCGGCGGTGAGCACCGGGGATCCGGTGGCCTCTCCGCCGCAGCCGCACAGGGCGTAGGCGTAGACGGAGGAGAGGCAGCACACGGTGGCCGGGCGGGACGGCTGCCCGAAGGACGGGTACAGCGTGATCTCCGTGCCGGGCTCCGGGTGGCGGTACTCCGCGGCCAGGATCTGGAAGTCCTCCCGGTTGACCGCGTCGGGGTGCCGGGCGCCGTACGTCTCCAGGTAGGAGCTGGCGACGGCCGACAGGTTGTACTGGCCGTCCAGCTCCAGCACCCGGTTCCGCACCAGTTCCCGGACCTGCCGTTCACTGAAGGATGTCATCGGTTCCTCTTTCCTGTATCAGTAGGGCCACCGTACGGGCACTGCCAGATGCTGTCAATCGCTGCCACTCGATGCTATGGTCCCGGCATGAATGACACTCTGATCACCCGGAGGGAAGCGGCCGACAGGGCATCTGTCGGCCTGCGGACCGTGGACCGGTGGCTGGCCGAAGGACGGCTGACCCGGCACAAGGACGGTCTGGGCCGTGTGACGATCAGTCCCCTGGAGCTGGACGAACTGACGACCCCCAGGCCCGTCAGTGCCACCGGCCGGTAGACCTGCGAGGAACGAGGAAACCATGGCTGCGCGCATCAAGGCCATTGAGACCCAGTACGCGGGGTGCCGGTTCCGGTCCCGCCTGGAGGCCCGCTGGGCCGTGTTCTGGGACACCCTGGAGTGGCCCTGGGAGTACGAGCCGCAGGGGTTCGCCCTGCCGTCGGGCAACTACCTGCCGGACTTCCGGGTCCACGTCCCGGACAGCTCGAACGGGCCCGTGTGGTTCGAGGTGAAGCCGCCCGGCGTGCCGGACGACCCGCGGTGGCCGGAGCTGGCCGCCATGACGGACGCAATGATCATCGTGGCCAAGGGCATGCACCGGTCGGGGGATTCGTGCAGGAGCGCGCACACCGCTGACGCGTACAGCGGGACGGCGGTCGGCAGGGACCTCAAGCTGTGGATGCACAGCCCTGCGGCGGCCTGGGACGCGGCGTCCGGCGCCCGGTTCGAGCACGGGGAATCGCCGGTCACCCGGCGCGGCCGGAGGAAGCGGTGACGGCCGCCGCGGTGACGGAGGTCTCCCCCGTCCATGCGGAGGAACTGGCATCGAGCTGCATCGGGGCGGACCACATCGCAGCGCGCGGCTACCGCACGCTGTACGGCAGCGACGACGACCGGGCGGAACTGAAGACCCTGCGGATCCCGCGGTTCATGTGGCGCCACGACACGGCGTTCCCCGGGCTGCTCATCCCGGAGTACCGGGTGACCGGGGAGCTGATCGGCTACCAGTGGAAGCCCGCGGTCCCGCAGCGGAACTCCGACGGGAAGCCGGTGAAGTACGCCTCCCAGTCGGGGACGCCGAACCACCTGGACATCCCGCCGCTGGTCAGCGACAAGGTAAGGGATCCCAGCAATCCGCTGTGGATCACCGAAGGCGTGAAGAAGGCGGACTGCCTGGCCACGCTGGAGAAGGCCGTCATCACACTGACCGGCGTCTACAACTGGCGGAGCAAGCTGGGCACGCTGGGGGACTGGGAGGACATCCCGATCCAGGGGCGGACCGTCGTGGTCTGTTTCGACTCCGACGCGCGCAGCAAGCGGCCGGTCATGCTGGCCATGCGCCGTCTGGGGCTCTGGCTCCAGTCCAAGGGCGCCGCGGAGGTCCGGTACCTGATCGTCCCCTCCGAGGTTCCGCAGGGGGAGGACCGGGCCGCCGTTGAGGTCAAGGGCGTGGACGACTACTTCCACGCCGGGGGAACCCTGGAGGATCTGGGGGGCCACGCGGCGCGGGAGCTGCCGGTGGACGGCGCACGGGACGCGGCCTTCTCGGACGCGGTCCTGGCCGACACGGTGTGCAGTGAGGAGCTGGAGGGCCAGTACAAGTGGTCGTCCGGCCTGGGCTGGATGGTCTGGACGGGGAAGTTCTGGAAGAGCGCGGAAGACGTCACGGTGACCGAAGCCGTACGGCTGTGGGTCCTGTCCCAGTTCCACCGGGTGATCGACCTCCAGGGCGCGGACCCGAACCGGGACATGCGCTCCCAGATCGATGGCTGGCGCAGTGCGCTGGCCGCGTCCAAGCTCAGCAGCCTGGTCAAGCTCAGCCGGGGAATCCTGGAGTGCGACGCATCGGATTTCGACTCCGATGCGGACGTCCTGAACTGCCCGAACGGCATTCTGGACCTGCGCACGGGCGTGCTGACGACGCACGACCCGGACCGGCTGATGACGAAGATGGCCGGGGTGGACTACGTCAAGGGCGCGCAGCACCCGGACTGGGACACTGCGCTGACCGCCCTGCCCGCCGATGTCCTGGAGTGGTTCCAGCTCCGCATCGGACAGGCCCTGACCGGCCACCTGACCCCGGACGACCTGGCCGTCATCTGCCAGGGAGGCGGGGAGAACGGCAAGTCCACGGTCTTCAACGCGCTGACCACGGCCGCGGGGAAGTACCACATCACCGTGGCGGACCGGGCGATGCTGGGCAACGCCAGCGACAACCACCCCACGGAGATGACCGATTTCCTGGGTGCACGGTTCGCCATTCTGGAGGAGACCCCGGAGTCCCGGCGGCTGGACACCAACCGGCTGAAGAAGCTGGTCGGCACCCGGGAGATCACCGCCCGGAAGATCCGGCAGAACGACATCACGTTCACCACGACACACAGCCTCTTCGTGAACACGAACTTCCGCCCGGTGGTGGATGAGACCGACCACGGGACCTGGAGGCGCCTGGCGCTGCTCATCTTCCCGTACACGTACCGGAAGACCCCGGCGGAGGTTCTGGGGCCCCAGGACCGCCTGGGGGACGGCGCGCTGCGCCAGCGGATAGAGACCCAGCCGGTCATGGAGGCCGCACTGGCCTGGGCCGTCCAGGGCGCTCAGCGCTGGTACGACATGGAGCGGATCATGCCGGACATGCCGGACCGGGTGCGGGGGGACACCCTGGGGTGGCGGAAGGAGAGTGACCCGGTGATGACCTTCGTGGACGAAGAGATCGTGTTCGATCCGGACGCTTTCATCATCGGCTCAGAACTACGGAGCGTGTTCAACCACAAGATCACGGAGAAGGGCGGCCGGGAGTGGGGCGACAAGACGTTCAGCGCCCGTTTCGGGGGCCATGACCTGGTGGTTCAGCACGGTGTGGAGTACAAGGTCACCAAAAACGGAACGGGCCTCTCCACCCGCCTGCGGAACCCCTCTTCGGCGTCCACCGTACGAGCCTGGCGAGGCGTCCGATTCTCCGATCCGGACGCCGAAACAGGGGGTGGGGCTGAGAACGACCCATTTGGAAAATCCCCGGTCGGAGGGGGTAACCAAGATCAGGTTACGGCAGTTACATCTGCGCCGATAAGCACAAATCCTGGATCTCGCATAGAGGTTAACCGCCAACGTGTAACTGCTGTAACCGATCTTGAAATCACCCTTCCCAGCGATCAAGGAAATGAGGAAGAATTGGAGAACTCGATCATGCTTCCCGATGATCCTTTCGGTGAGGCGGAGGACCCCCCGGCCGCTGTGTGGGAGGGCCCGCTGCCGGACCGGGTGACATTCGACCTGGAGACCGCTTCGGCCGACGAAATGTTTACTTACGGTGACGGTTTCGTCCGGCTGGCGGGCTTCGCGGCCGACGACGGAGAACCGCGCACCGGGGTGGATATCGGGCAGCTTGTCTGGCTGCTGGAGCGCGTCCCGTCGGCCAGCCACAACGGCATGCAGTTCGACGGTCCGGCGCTGGCCTACCACCACGGGATGGACTGGGAGAAGTTCAGCGCGCTGGCGGAGGACACGGAGATCAAGGCCCGGCTGGCCGACCCCCCGCGGTCCAAGGAAACCGGCGGGTCGGACGACAAGTACGACCTGGACCACACCGCGGAGAAGCTGGGGGTCCGGGGCAAGACCGACAGCGCGAAGCGGCTGAAGAACAAGTTCGGCGGCTGGGACCGGATCCCGCAGGACGACCCGGAGTACCACGCCTACCTGTCGGGTGACGTGGAGGCCGGGCGCGCGGTGGACCGCCTGCTCCCCGTCACGGAGTACGGGCGCCGGGAGCACCGGCTGGCCGGGCTGGCCGGGCGGATGACGCTGAACGGGTGCCGGGTGGACGTCCCGCTGCTGAAGGAGCGGATCCGGGAGGGGCAGGAGAAGAAGGCTTCCGCCCTGGAGGCGCTCAGCGGTACCTACAGCCTCCCGCTGGGCCGTGAGGTGATGCGGGGCCGCGGGAAGGCGAAGGCGCCCGCCTGGGAGCCGTTCAGCTCCCCGCTGGCCACTACGGAGGGCGGCGCCTGGCTGGCCGACCTCTGGAAGCAGTTCGGCGTGGTCCGTCCCCCGCGGACTCCGAACGGCAACCTGTCCACCGCCGCGGAGCGGCTGAAGGAGGTGGCGGAGAACAGGCACTGCCCGCCGGAGCTGAAGACCGCGCTGGAGCTGATGGGGATCGTCACCACCACCAGGACCGTCTACCAGACCGTGGAGAAGTACCTGACCGTGGAGGGGCGCGTCCATCCGACGGTCAGCATGCGGCAGGCGTCCGGCCGGTGGTCCGTCACCAAGCCGGGTCTGACCGTCTTCGGCAAGCGGGACGGCCGCCACATCGAACGGGACGTGATCGTCCCGGAGGAAGGCCACCTCCTGGTGACCTGTGACCTGGCCCAGGTGGACATGCGCGCCGTGGCCGCGCACTGCCAGGACGAGAACTACATGCAGTTGTTCGAGCCCGGCCGGGACGCGCACGCGGAGATTGCGGCGCTGATCGGGGTGTCCCGGCAGGACGCCAAGCCGCTGGGCCACGGCTACAACTACGGCATGGGCCGTGCCCGGATGAAGCGGGACGGCCACGATCCGGAACTGGTGGACGCGTTTTTCGACGGCATGGAGAGCCAGTTCCCGGTCAAGATGGCGTGGACCAAGGACGTCATTGCCCGGGGCACCGCCGGGGAGCTGCTGGACAACGGGTTCGGCCGGATGATGCGCTGCGACCCGCGGTCGGCCTACACCGTGGCGCCCGCGCTGATGGGCCAGGGCGGCGCCCGGGACATCACCTGTGAAGTGCTGCTCCGGCTGATCGACCGGCACCCGGAGTACCAGCCCTACCTGCGCGCCTACGTCCACGATGAGTTCGTCTTCTCCGTACCGGAGGACCGGGCGGAGGAGATCGGGGCGGAGATCAAGGACGCGTTCACCTGGGAGTGGAAGGGTGTGCCGATCCTGGCCGACCTGTCCGGCCCGGGTCCGTCCTGGGGTGCGGTGAGCGCGAAGTGATCGAGAGAGAGAGAGAGAGAGCGGTGTCCGGCCCCGGATCCTGGATCTTTTCGGAGGCGGAGGCGGGGCCGCCATGGGGTACCACATGGCTGGATGGGATGTGACCGGCGTGGACCTGGCGCCGCAGCCCAACTACCCGTTCCGGTTCGTCCAGGCCGATGCGCTGACCTTCCCACTGGACGGCTACGACGCTGTTCACCTGTCCCCGCCCTGCCAGGGGTACGGGCGGCTGCGGCACCGGTCGGGCGGGAAGGTCTATCCGCGGCTGATTGCTCCGATGCGGGAACGCCTCTTCCGGGAGGCGCCGGACATGCCGTACGTGATGGAGAACGTGGAGGACGCGCTGCCCCATCTGATCAGTCCGGTGATGCTCTGCGGGTCGTCGTTCGGCCTTCGGGTGCGTCGACACCGGTATTTCGAAACGAACTGGAAGCTGGTCCCGGTCGGCTGCGATCACGGCTGGCAGGACAGGCACAAGCCCTACCGGCTGTACGTCGGCAAGGCCCGGACCAACGGGCTCGGGTATCGGGAGAGCGGGATCCAGCAAGTGTTCGGCGGTAACCACAACGTGGGCGGCCGGTCGCACTTTTTCAAGTCGGTGGCCATGGGGATTGACTGGATGACTGAAACCGAGCTGAACGAGTCGATCCCTCCGGCGTACACCGCTCTGGTGGGAACACAACTGATGGAGCTGGTGAGTGCGAAGTGACCGGCTTGCTGGGCCTGGCCGTACGGGTGATGCGGCACGGCATGCTGCCGACACGGGAGCACCTGTCCTGGGCCCTGGAGGCGGAGGAGTACGTCATCCGGGCGCGGGCGCTGGGGTACAGCCGGGAGGAGGCTGTGGTCCTCCTGCACGAAGCCGTCCAGCGCGGCGGGTACACGGATCTGGCGCTGCGGCTGATGAAGACCGGCTGGAGGCCGGTGGACCAGGGAGTGAGGAAGACATGAGTGATCAGTCCGAATACCCGCCCGGGGTGGAAGACCGGGACGGCTACGACGCGATGACGTACCTGGAGGGCGGTACGGAGGAGGCCATGGCCGCAGCCGCGCGGATGGACCTGCGGGCAGCGGCCCGTGCCGTGGACCCGTCGGGCCTGGTGGGGCGGACGGTCAGGATGAACGCCTTCTGCTCCCGGGAGACGAAGCGGGGTGCGGAGCTGGATCTGTACGCGCAGTACGGCGCGGCGCTGGGGTTCAGCCGGGAGCGGGCTCTGGAGATCCTGGAGGAGACCGGGAGCCCGGAGCGGGCCAGGGCGAAGATGTGCGACGGGAGCATCCGGGCCGTGAACGCCCTGGTGGCACTGGCTCCGTCGGCTGTCCCGCTGCTGCTCCGGGCCGTCCGGAGGTGGAACCGTGGACGCTGAGCAGGCCGATCGGATAGCCCGGACCAGCGTCCACCCCGCGGCCGTCATCCTGGGGTGCCCCGTGGTCCTGATGGCTGCGGGCTGCCCGGCGGGGGAGGCCGACCGGCTGACCGAGCAACTGGCCGGTGTGGACCACCGGCCCTACTCGCTGGCCCAGGTTGTCCTGGCCATCGCACTGGTGATGAAGGAAGGCACGGAGTCATGAGGAAGTTCTGGAAGCGGGAAGGCTACTCGGCACGCTGGAACCGGGCGGTGCAGGAGGCCGATGTGGGAGGCGCCATGCGGCGCGGCATGGAGCAGGCCGACCGGGTGATGAAGGCGTTCGAGCGGGGCCGGATGTACGAGCGGAAGCAGTGGGAGGCGGCCGTCCGGCTGGGTGCCGGTGCAGCCCGGGACTTCACCCGGCAGATGGAGGAGCTGCGCCGGATGCCCGGGACCGGTGAGGAGGATCTGGCCCGGGTGAAGGGGCGCGTCCTGGACATGAGCCAGGGCCTGGATGCCGTGAGGAACAGTGGCCTGACGGCGGAGGAGGCCGACCGGTCGCTCCGGGCCTGGGCCGGTGGCGGAGCCAGCGCAGCATCTCTGGACCGGCAGCGCTGCCCGGAGTGCGGCTGCACGGACCACAAGTCCTTCGGGCCCTGCTCCTCCACCGGGTGCTCCTGCTCCGGCCTGCCGTTCGGCGTGCTGTCCGAAGAAGCGGAGGCCGGGAGCCTGGACGGTCCGTGCCGACTGCCGCTGATGTGCTACCACCCGGACCAGACGGCGCGGTGGCGGGTGTCGCTCGATCCGGCCCGGCCCGGGGCGTCGTTCAGCATCCATGAACGGCGGTGCCCGGACTGCGCTGCGGAGACTGCGGCCTGCGGCCGGGAAGCCGCTCCGCTGCCTCCCTGGATGGTGCCGGGCCAGTGATCATTACCACGCGGTCATAATCAGATCATGACGTTGGTGATCATCCCGCGGTGCCCTACGCTCCAGCCCAACGGCCGGATGTGCATGCAGCCTGCCGGGAGCCAGACGGGACACAAGGGCTGGGGCCGGTGCTTCTGGCACCGCGGCCGTACGGCACCGGTAGAGGAAACGTGGAGGAACGCCATGGAGCTGGCCGAACAGCTCGACATGAACCCGCTGGAAGCGCTGCTCCACTCCGTCAGGGTGGCCGCCGCGCACGCCGCCTGGTCGGACACGCATCTCCGGGAGGCGGTCAGGGCGCAGGGCGGGGAGCCGGGCGACGAACCGGGGTCCGCGGTGAAGGCGTGGCTGATCGAGTCGCGGAAGGAGCGCACGCTGTTCGCCAAGATCTCCAAGGCAGCGGTGGACGCAGGGGTGGCCGCCGCACTGGTGGCCAGGGTGGACCTGGAGTCCATGGCCGCAGCCGAAGCCATCCTGGCCGCGGTGGACTCCCTGGAGCTGGCACCGGACCAGCGCCAGCGCGCACTGGAGGCGGGGCAGGCGCGGCTCCTGGCCATCGCGGGTCCGGAGGGCTCCGATATGGGGGACTTCGGCTGACCCTGTCAAGGGGCTGCGCCCCATCAATTGCCCTTCCGTGACCTGCCGGTTCCTGTTATCCGGACGGTTCCGGGAGGGCAATTGCGTGCACCGCCCCTTAGACTCCCCGGACCGACCGATAAGGGAGTCTGTGCATGAGCATCAATCACAGCCGGACGGCTGCAATATCCGTGGCGGCTGCAATGGGAATAGGGGCGTTTATCGTCCCTATATCTGGTGCATATTCCGCACCGGTTTCCGTCTGGGACCGCGTGGCGGCCTGCGAATCCGGCGGGAACTGGTCGATCAACACGGGGAACGGCTACTACGGCGGGTTGCAGTTCGCGGCCGGGACGTGGCGCAGCCACGGCGGGACGGCGTACGCATCCCGTGCCGACCTGGCGTCCAAATCGGCTCAGATCGCGGTGGCGGAGCGGGTGCTGGCCAGCCAGGGCCCCGGTGCCTGGCCGGTGTGCGGACCGCGTGCCGGGCTCTCCCGCGGCGGGTCCGCTCCGGTGCTCAAGACGTACAAGGCGCCGCGCACGCACCGTGCCGCGCCCTCCCGGCCGCGCAGTGTCCCGGTGCACCGCCGGAGCGCGGCTCCGTCCGTCGTCCCGCAGAAGGCCAGCGGCGGCGCCCGCTACACCGTGGTGCTCGGGGACACACTGTCCGGTATCGCCTCCGCGCAGCACGTCGGCGGGGGCTGGCCGGTGGTGTTCGCGTTCAACACCTCCAAGATCTCCGATCCGGACCTGATCTACCCGGGCCAGGTGCTCGACCTGAAGTAGTACGCTGCCGGTACTGCCTGGCCGCAGACGAAGGACCGCAGGTGCCCGTGTGGGGCGCGCCTGCGGTCCTTTGCTGTACAGGGGGTCAGATCATTCCGCCGGTCCGCTGCTGCGCCGGAGCCACACCCAGGCGGGCCAATGCCTCCCGCGCCCGGTCGCGGACCGTACGGGCCGCGCGCAGCTCCGCGGGGACCGGTTCGTCGGTGTTGGCGTCGATGCAGTAGACCGCGTACTCCACCAGCATCTCCAGTACCGCCGTGCTGGCGGTGACGGTCAGGTAGTAGCTGCGCCCGGCTGTCCGCTGGACGGATGCCTCCATGGCCAGCCGCAGGGCCAGGCACTCGCTGTCGCTGTCGTCCTGGCCCTGCGCCACGCCGGTACCGGTGAACCAGTCGGCGAAGGCGCCGGGGACCGTGATCTCCGTGACCGGCTCCGGCGCGGCGGTGACCGTGGCCTCCTGCCGGGCGTCGAATGCGGCCAGAACCTCCTTCATCTCCGCGTCACCGGCTTCGCGCTGCGCGGTCCGGTTCGCTTCGGTGGGGTTGGCGGCGTACGCGGCTTCGGCGGTCCGGCGGGCGGCGGTGGAGGGGAAGTCCATGATTTCCTTCTTCCTGGTCTGTGCTGCTGTAGGACCCATACTCCTCCGCCGATGGGTGTATGTCAAGTCATGACACACTCTTTGACCAGGCGTTGGAGGTGGACATGGTCCACCTGTACTGTCCTTCCGGGCACAAGCGCGGGGTGCACCCGGAGCAGGGGCGGGGACCGGCCGGGCGCAGAGGTACTCCGCCGGGCGCTGGCGCAGGGGCGGCCCCGGTGCAAAGGCAGAGGTACCCCGGACACGGCGAAGCCCCCGGTTGGCGCCGGGGGCTTCTGGGTGCTCACCATCCATGCCCGTGAGGAGCAGCGCCAGACTACTCCGGATCGGGCAGTATCGTAAGATCAGTCCGCCGAAAGGAATCAGCCAATGCCGGATGAAATGGTCACCACCTACGAACACGTCTACACCCCGACGGACCGGCGGCTGGGCCGCCACGTCCGGCACGACAGCCGGTCCCTGCGTCACGCTGTCGGCGTGCTCCCCCGCAGCGCCATCAAGGCGGTGAGCTGGACCCGGCGCATTCCGATCCTGGACCAGGGCCAGATCGGGGACTGCGTCCCGAACGCGCTGACCGGCATCCTGGGCACCGACAGCGAGCAGCGCACCGGCCTGGCCCAGGTCACCGTGAAGGCCGATCCGGGCGGTGTCTTCCAGGGCGGGCCGTACCCGCTGAACGAGTCGTTTGCCGTGCGGCTCTACAGCCTGATCACCGCACTGGACAGCTATCCCGGCCAGTACCCGCCGGACGACACCGGCAGCGACGCGCTGGGGGCCATGGCTGCGGCCCAGGCGCTCGGGCTGGCCGGTGAATACCAGCACGCGTTCAGCTACACCGCGGCGCAGTCGGCCGTCCAGAAGGGCCCGCTGATGTGGGGCACGGAGTGGCTGGAGTCGATGTTCGACACGGACCGCAACGGCTTCCTGGTGGTGGACCGGAAGAGCGGCGTGGCGGGCGGCCACGAACTGGTGCTGTCCGGGTACGACCCGGACACGGACGTGTGGCAGGCGGACAACTCCTGGGGCACATCGTGGGGTGCCGACGGCCGGGCTTCCGTCACCGGGGTGAACCTGCGCTGGCTGCTTACCCAGGAAGGGGACATCACGCTGCCGACCTGGATCACGTCCCCGGTCACCCCGCCCGGCCCGGCGCCGTTCACCGACGCGGAGTTCTGGGAGTACGCACAGCAGTGGGCAGCGGGCAAGGGGTTCACGTCGTGAGCTGGCTGCGCCGTACGAGGGAGCTTCCGGCCGGGCACTTCGTCAGCTACGCCGCATGCCTGGTCCGGCAGGGCGGGGACGGGGTGATCGAGCTTCACGGCTACAGCATGGAGGACGTGATCAAGTATCTGGCCTTCCTCCAGAACGGACTCCAGGACGACGTCCCGGACGCCGATTCTCTGGACCTCCTCCGCAACCGGCCGCACCCGTGACCGGCCAGTCGGAGACCGGCGTCTACTCGGTTGTCACCGATGCTGAGTTCCCTCACGGCCTGCGGTGCAGCGACTGCATGACCGTCATCGAGCCCGGCCAGCTCTACCGCAGCACACCCGACAGCATGACCGGCGACGGTACCCCCGTGGAGCGCCTGGTCTGCGACCAACACCCGTAGACAGGACTGATCATGAAGCGCGTACTTCTCACCGGAGCGGCCGGGTTCGTCGGCAGCCACGTCCTCCGGCACATCCTGATGGAGACGGACTGGGAGGTCGTCTGCCCGGTGACCTTCCGGCACAAGGGCATCCCGCCGCGGATCCACAGTGCCCTGGACTCCGTGACCGGAGCAGCCGCGCGCGTCTCCACGGTGATCCTGGACCTGACCGCCCCAGTGGACCCGATCACCACGGCGCAGCTCGGGCGCATAGATGTGATCATGAACGTGGCCAGCAACAGCCATGTGGACCGCTCCCTGGAGCGGCCGGTCCCGTTCGTGCTCGACAACGTGGCCATCATGCTGAACACGCTGGAGCTGGCCCGGGTGCTCCATCCGTTCATGTTCCTCCAGATGAGCACCGACGAAGTGTACGGACCGGCGCCCGCCGGTTACGACTCCGTGGAGTGGGATCCCATCGTCCCGTCCAACCCGTACTCCGCCAGCAAGGCCGCGCAGGAGGCGGTGGCCATCAGCTACTGGCGCAGCTACGGCGTACCGCTGGTGATCACCAACACCATGAACGTCATCGGGGAGATGCAGGACCCGGAGAAGTTCGTGCCGATGATCATCCGCAAGGTGCTGGCCGGAGACCCGGTGCCGGTGCACTGCGCCCCGGACGGGACCGCGGGCAGCCGGTTCTACCTCCATGCCCGCAATCTGGCCGACGCCTGGGTGATGCTGGCCGGGAGCCAGTCCGATCCGGTGGAGCGGTACGCCGACGGGGCGACCAGGCCCGCGCGGTACAGCGTGGTCGGTGAGCTGGAGCTGGGCAACGACGAACTGGTGACCATGATCGCCGACATCCTGGGGCGCCCGGCCTTTATCGACCGGCAGACCTTCCATGCCACCAGGCCGGGGCACGACCTGCGCTATGCCCTGGACGGAAGCAAGATCTGGGAGCGCTTCGGATGGTCCCCGCCGGTCCCGCTGCGGGATTCGCTCAAGCGCACCGTGGAGTGGACGCTGGCGCATCCGGAGTGGCTGGAGCTGTGAGACGGCGCCGGATCTGCTCCTGGTGCGCGGCCTGGCTCGACTGGCGGAGCAGGCTCCGGCTGTGCGCCTTCTCCCGGTGCGGGTACTGCCGGGACTGCCACTCCTACGGGTGCACGGAGTGCGGGATCTACCTTCAGAACGGCGGGCCGCCGTACCGGAACCACGCCAGAGCAGCGATGTGGGAAGTGAGGCACTGATGCCCAGAGCAGGGAACAGCAAGCTGAAGAAGGCGGTTCGCGCCAGGATGAAGCAGACCGGGGAGAGGTACACCACGGCACTGGTTGCGGTAAAGGCGGCCTGGGCTCAGGCGGGTGCCGACGCTGCACGGAAGCGCTGATGAGCGAACAGCCGGTCTTCGCCCGGCAGGACGTCCCCGTGGCGGTCATGCAGGGGCGGGGGCTGATGGATGTTCTGGACGTGATCCGCTTCCTGGAGTCGGCGTCCGGAGTGCTCAGCCGGGATCCGTGCACGGCAGTGGCCGGGGAAGTGTTCCGGCTGGAGAAGGAAGCGCTGATCAAAAAGGCGAGAATGGCGGGGGACCAGCGGTTCTGACAACCGGGAGCAGCCATGGCGACGGACGTACAGCGGATAGCAGCCGGAGCCGCACGGCACCTGGCCCGCGGCATGGCCTCCACCCGCTGGACGCCGCTCCCCCACCAGGTGCCCCCGCCCGGGGAGTGGTACGGCTGGCTGCTCATGGCCGGGCGCGGCGCGGGCAAGACGGACGCCTGTGCGGAGTACATGATCCAGCACGTGAAGGGCCCGCCGTGCCTCCCCGGTCCCAGTCCGCACTGGATGGGCATTATTGCCCCGACGCTCGGTGACGCGGCCACGTCGTGCTTCTCCGGTCCGTCGGGGATCCGGGCGCACGATCCGTCGGCGCAGATGGTCACCACCAAGGGCGGTACGGTCGTCCGCTGGCCGAACGGCAGTGAAGCCAAGCTGTTCGGTGCGCACACGGAGGAGGAGACCGACCGGCTGCGCTCCGGCGGCAACCGGTGCCTGATGTGGCTGGAGGAGCTGGCCGCCTGGCGCTACCTGGACGAAGCCTGGGCCCAGATGCGGTTCGGCCTCCGTGTAGGTCCGCACCCGCACTGGATCGGCTCCACCACACCGAAGACCCGGCAGTTGATCCGGCGCCTGCATGAGGGCAAGGTCCGCAACACGGTGCTGACCAGGGGGTCCATGTACGACAACCCCCACCTTTCGGAGGAAGTGCGCATAGCGCTGGAGGAGGAGTACGCCGGTACGCCGCTGGGGCGCCAGGAGCTGATGGGTCTCCTGATCGAGGAAGACGAAAACGCGCTCTGGAGCCGGAAGGTGGTGGACGCAGGCCGGATCGACCCGCGGAACCTGCCGGACCTGGGCCGGATCTCCGTCGGCGTGGACCCGTCCGGCGGTGCCGGTGAGCAGGGGATCATCGTGGTGGGCAAGTCCAAGCTGATGCTGCCCCCGGTGGTCATGCCCCCGGACATCCTGCCGGAGGGCAGTCCGGCGCAGCCGATGAACGCCCGGCACCGGGGATTCGTGCTGGCCGACCGGACCGTCCACCTCAAGCCGGAGGGCTGGGGCCGTGCCGTGGTGAAGGCCGCGGTGGAGTGGGATGCTGACGAGATCTTCGTGGAGGTCAACTACGGCGGGGACATGTGCATCTCCACCGTGGGCTCCGTGCTGGAGTCCGAAGGGCTGCACATCCCGATCCGGCCGGTGCGCGCCACGCGGGGCAAGGCCATCCGCGCGCAGCCGGTCAGTGCGCTGTCGTACCAGGGTGCGTGGTCGCACGCCGGGGAGTTCCCGGAGCTGGAGGACCAGATGACCACCTGGACCCCGGAGTCCGACTGGAGCCCGGACCGGCTGGACGGATCCGTGTGGAACGCTCACGGGCTGCGCCTGGTGGGCCCCACGATCCGCGGCAAGGGGCAATTCGGTGGTTCAATGGCATCAAAGCAAATCGCTGCCCCGGGAAGAGTCCGATGATCACCCTGTCACTGTCCGCGCTGCTGATCTTCATCGTTGTCTGCCTGGCCGTGGCGCGGGACCGGCTGGTGGTGCTGGTGGCCATGCTGTCGGTGACCGCCGGGGTGCTGCTGGCCAATTCCGCCTTCGGCCACTTCGTAGGGGACGCCAGCTCCGCACTGGTGGGGATCTTCGTCTGACCGGGTAACGTCTTCCGTGAACCGGTCAAACGAAGTGAGAGGCTGACATGAAGATCTTCGGCAGAGAGCTGGCCGTCTGGCTGGCCACGATCGCAGCGGTGTTCCAGGTGGTGACGTCCTTCGGGTTCGACCTGGACGGCCAGTGGCAGGGCATCGTCACCGCGGTGATCGTGTTCGTCTTCGGCGTGGTCACCGCCATCAGGTCCCATGACGGGATCATCGCCATGGCAACCGGCGTGGTCACCGCGCTGTTCTCGCTGTTCGCGGCCTTCAATCTGGACTGGAGCCCGGAGCGGCAGGGCTACATCATCGGCGCCATCACCCTGATTCTGGGCTTCTGGGTCCGCGACCGCGTCACCTCCCCGGTACCGGCGTCCGTCTCCCCCGCCGGAAAGCTGGTCACCCGGGCATGAGGCTTCCGCACTGGCTGGACCGGCTGCTGGGCATCCAGCGGCCGGGCCGCCCCGCTTCCCCGGATAACATCCGAGACAGCCTGGACTACGTCCGGCGCACCTACGGTGACACCCGGCCGCCGGGCTGGTACGGGCACGGCGGGCGGTACCGGTGATCATCATCATGCCGTGGTGGCTGGACCGGGTGCTCTTCCGGCTCTTCGGTGTCCGGCGTCCTCATGTGCTCTGCCAGTTCGTCAACGGCCGGTGCCGCACCAATCACCGGCTCAAATTCTAGGAGACCGAGTGCCTGCCTGGACCGTACTGCTGTTCCTCGGGCTGGCCACGTACCGGCTGACCCGGCTGGTGGTGAAGGACGATTTCCCGCCCGCGCTCTGGTTCCGCGACCGGATCGCGGGCGGCTGGCGTCCGCTCAGCCGGAAAGAGCTGGAGACAGCCGGGCTGCCCGCACCGGGCGACTGGTCGGCGGTCATTGCCGGACTGGGACAGACCGAATACCGGGACGGGGCGTACCGGCGGTACGTCACCCGCGCATCCTGGTCCCCCGCGTGGCTGGCCGACCTGGTGAGCTGCCCCTGGTGCGCGTCGGGCTGGATCTCGCTGGCGCTCACCGCGTACACCGTGGCGGTTCCGTGGCCGGGGTCGTTCACCTGGTGGCAGGCCGCAATCGTCTGGCCCGCCGTCTGGGGCGCCGGGTCTCTGCTGGCCAGTAAGGAGTGGGCATGACCGAATGGAAGCTGTTCGACGGAGACGTCCCGTACGTCTCCACCGCGGAGTTCCACGCCGACCGGGAGCGGGCTCCGCACCTGGAGCAGGAGTGGCACCAGCCGCGCCTGTACCGGGCGGTGAACCTGGTCCGGGACTCGATCACATCCATGCAGGCAGAGGACCCGCTGCACCCGATCACGGTCTCCGACCTGGGATGCGGAGACGGCGGCCTGCTCCAGGCGCTGGCCTATCCGCTGTCCTGGGGTTACGACTTCGCCCCGGCCAACGCTGCCGGGTGGACGGAGCGCCGGGTCACCGCCGTGTCGGCCGACGTCTTCGGAGCCGACCAGGACCGGATCCGGCTGGGGGACATCGTGGTGATGACCGAAGTCCTGGAGCACGTGGCCGACCCGCACGGCGTGCTCCGCTGGCTGAAGGGCTCCGGTGTCCCGGTGATCGTCTGTTCCAGCCCGCTGAACGAGAACCAGCACAACCACAGCCCGGAGCACGCCTGGGCCTGGGACACCCAGGGCTACGCGGAGATGCTCGCTGCGGCCGGGTGGGTCATCGCCAACCACGAACAGGCCGGACTGTTCCAGGTGGTCAGAGCGGTGAACATCACGTGACGACCCCGCCCAACGGCCAGGCCCGGCAGATTCCTCCGGTCGATCCCGGCAACGAGCTGCTGAACGAAGTCCCGGCGCAGTTGACCACGGGCCTGGTTCCGACCCCCGGCGGCCAGCGCCTGGTCCTCACCATCCGTACGGCCACCACCACGCTGACCGTGTTCCTGGCGAAGGAGTACGCGGAGAACTGGCGGGACATCATCGTCAAGGACGTCAGCCGGATGAACGGCCTGATCCTTCCGCCATGATTGAGACATGAACAGATTCTGGTCGGCCGCGGACAGTGCACCGGATCCGCTGGCCGGGATCCTGGTCCAGTACGGCGCCGTCGGGGCAATCGCCCTGATGGCGCTGTTTGCTGTGCGGGTGCTGTTCGCGCGGCTGACCACCGCGCTGGACCAGCAGACGCAGCGTGCCGACCGGCTGGAGGAGGAGCTGCGTAAACTCAACGAGACGATCCGGAGCGAGTACATCAAAGCGATATCCGACGCCAACCGCGCCGTTGCCGAAACGCTCGCAACCGTGCGCAGGAGCTGATCACCATGGTGAGAGCCAGTCCTGTAGACCGACTGGTGGAGGAGTCGGAGAGGCTGCGCGGGGTGCTGCTCGAAACGGCCCGTGAACTTACGGCCTTCTCGGATGATCTACTGGCGGAAGCGCGCGCGCTGAACCGCGTGCCGGAAGGAGACTGCGATGACGGAGCAGACAGAGACTCCGGAGGGGCCGCAGGACGACCGGATGGAACGCCTGATCACTCTGGCGGAGCGTCTGGTCCAGGAGATTGACGAATTCACCAAGGCAGGCGGGGAGCAGTTCGTCTCCCTGGCGCAGCGCGCCCGGACCAACCGGCGTCTGATCACGCTGGCCATCGGCAGCATCATCCTGGACCTGGTGATCACTGCGGTTCTGTCGGTCGGCTGGGTCCAGGTGGTGAACAACGATCACCGGATCACCGGACTGACCGAGCGGCTGGACGTGGCCCAGACCGTCCAGAGGCAGAAGGCGCTCTGCCCGCTCTATCAGCTTCTGCTGGACTCCAAGTCGGCCGCGGGCCGGAAGGCCGCGCCGGACCCGGTGGCCTACGATCACGCTTTCGTGGTGATCGAATCCGGTTACCAGGCGCTGGAGTGCAGCGACTTCATCAAGGCCCAGTAGCCGCTCCGGACGGGGCGTCCCGATCATCACGCTACGCTGTCCCCAGTTGACCGCAGGAGGCAGGCATGCCGTGGTGGAACACATTCGGGATCGGCCGCCGTCCGGAACCTCCGGCCGCTGACCCGGTCCCGGCCGCGCTGACCGCGGCAGCGGCGCCCGTGAAGAAGCCGCAGTCCCAGTTCCTCCAGCACACCCAGGCGTGGCAGTCCGAAGCATGGGACTTCTACGATGCGTCGGGTGAGATGAATTACGCCATCACCTGGCTGGCCAACATGATGAGCCAGGTCCGGCTCCGCGCGGCGCGGCTGTCCCCGGAACTGGATGAGCCGGAGATCCTGAACGACGGCCCGGCCGCGGAGATTGTGGCCGCGCTGGCGGGCGGTGTCGGCGGCCAGTCGCAGATCATGCGCGGCCTGTCCTCCCAGCTCTCCGTTCCCGGGGACTGCTACCTGATCGGGGAGCAGAAGGGCCAGGCGTACACCTGGTCGGTCCGCAGCACGGACGAAGTACGTGTCCAGGGCACGGATTTCCAGGTGGTCTCCGACCGTACGCCGACGATCGAATGGTCCAACCTGCCGAAGGACGCCATCCCGATCCGGGTCTGGCGTCCTCATGCCCGCTGGTACCACATCGCCGACTCCCCGGCGCGCTCCGCGCTGCCGATCCTGCGGGAGCTGGACCTGGTCAACCGGCACATCACCGCTCAGTACCTGTCCCGGCTGGCGTCCGCCGGAATCGTGATCTTCCCCGAAGAGGTGACCTTCCCGGTCCGGGAGGAGTTCGAGGATGCCAACGATCCGTTCATGGCGGAATGGATCGAGATAGCGGCCGAAGCCATCCGCACACCCGGCACCGCGTCCGCCGTGATTCCGATCCCGATCCGGGTACCTGCGGAGTTCGTGGACAAGGTCAAGCACATCGACTTCACGCTGAAGATTGATGAGAAGATCATCGAGAAGCGGGAGTCCGCGGTCAACCGGCTGGCCACCAAGCTGGACATCCCCACCGAAGTGCTGACCGGCATCGGCCGGGTGAACCACTGGACCGCCTGGCAGCTCGATGAAGGCGCGCTGAAGAACCACATTGCCCCGCTGGCGGAGCTGATCTGCCACTGCCTCACGGTCGGCTACCTGGCGCCCCGGATGGAGGCCAGCGGGGAGAAGAACCTGGAGGAGTTTGTCGTCTGGTACGACATGTCCGAGCTGGCCATGCGGCCGGACCAGTCGCAGAACGCCAAGGACGCGTACGACCGGATGGAGCTGTCCGGCGAAGCGCTGCGCCGGGAGTCCGGGTTCGGTGAGGACGACAAGCCGAAGCCTGACGAACTGGAGACCATCGCTCTCAAGAGCATCATCCGGAACTTCTCCGGGGACGCTGCGGCAGCCCTGGACGCTCTCCTGGGCAAAACCGTGCTCCAGGTGGCCGCTGCGGCACCGGCAGCCACCGGTACCGGCAGTGCGCCGGAGCAGCCCCCGCCAGGGACCGGTGAGGACCCGCCGTCCGTGCCGAAGACGCAGGGCGCGCCACCGGACGCGGCGGCCGCCTCGGACCGGATTCTCCAGCAGACCAAGGCGGTGCACGCCATCCGGTTCAGCATGACCAGACCGGGTGAGCTGCTCCATCCGCCGGTCTGCCGGACGCACGCCTACTCCTGCCCGTTCACCCATGCGGCCTGGAACATCGGCGTACCGGCGCTGACCACTGGAACGTACGAATGCCGTCTGGACGCGTTCGGCCAGCTCCTGATCGGCCGGAACGCCCCGGAGCTGGACACGGAGTCGTGGACGGTCACCCAGGGCTTCATTGCGACCCGGAAGGGGCAGCTCAATGGCCGTGCCAAGGTCTGAGCAGCTTCACCAGCACGGCCATCACGTACAGAAGGCGCACGGCCGCCGGACTGCGGAGCTGGCTGCCGACGGGAGCCACCTGAGCGGCTGCATGATCGCGCTCATGCCGGTCGCGGAGGACGCCAAGCGGCTGGCGCTGCGCGGCGGGGAGCGGGCGGCCGACCTCCACCTCACGCTGTTCTACGTCGGTCCGGACGCCGGAGCCTGGGACGACGACCAGCGCGGGGAACTGACCGCCGGTCTCCGCGGCCTGGTGACGTCGGCACCGTTCGGTTCGGCCAACATCACCGAAGCGAACATCTTCGGAGCAGCCCACTGGAATGCCGGAGGGGATGCGCCGTCCTGGGTGTGGTCCGTCGGGGACGGTCCGGACGGCCAGGACCCCCTGGAGCTGTTCCACACACTGGCTGTGGAGGCTCTGGAGTCCATGCACAGCCAGCCGGATATCCCGTCCCAGCACACACCCTGGGTCGCGCACATCTGTGCTGCATACACCGATGATCTGTCGCTCCTGCCGGAGATGGAGAAGCGCCTGGGGCCGGTGACGTTCGACCGGATCCGGGTCTCCTTCGGGGACGCCGACACGGACATCCCGCTGAACCAGGACGTGGCGATGACCGCGGGCGCCCGGCCGTTCCGGCGCAGGCCCACGGAGACGGAGCTGGCAGCCACCACGGACTTCGCGCTGATGGACTCCGCCTGGAAGACGGCCGTGGACGCCGTCACCGCGGCCTGGGGGCCGGTGCTGGAGGCCCAGCGGACGGAGCTGACCGGCCAGATCCGCACGGCGGTGGACAGCTACCGCCAGGGGGACCTTGCGGAGCTGTCGGTGAGCACCGCGGCGGCCACTGGGACACTGACCGAGCACATGGCGGCCTTCGCGCAGAAGGCCGGGGAACAGCAGCAGCGGGAGGCGGAGAACCAGGGGATCAAGGTCGGGGAATGGTCGCTGTCGGAAGACGCGCTCAGCGCGGCGGCGCTCCAGTCCTTCCTCCACCGGATCCGCTCCTTCGCCCGGGTCACCGCGGGTGCACTGGCGTCCCGGCTGTCCACGTCCGCATCCAGCCGCGCCGTGGTGCTGGCCTCCGGCACGGACGACGGGGAGTCCGTGGCGCGCCAGGTGGACGACGACCTGTCCGGCCGGTCCGACAGCTACGTCCGGGAGGAACTGGCGGGGGCCATGACCGCTGCGCAGAACTTCGGCCGCACGGCCGTGCTCCAGGCGGCCCCGCCGGGGCAGTATTTCGCTTCCGAACTGCTGGACAACAACACGTGCAAGCCGTGCGGCGCGATCGACGGGGAGGAGTTCGAGGATCTGTCAGCGGCGGATCTGGCCTACCCTGCCGGTGGATACGTCAACTGCCAGGGCGGCGGACGCTGCCGTGGATCCCTGATAACGATCTGGGGAGAGGCCACAACCGCCAGCGCGGTGGAGACCAAGGGAGAGACCATGGCAGGCACCGAACTGGGCGGCAAGCCCAACGAGGGAACGAAGAAGGACAAGCGGCTGAAGGAGAACGGCAAGGCGGCCAAGACCACCGTGGAGGAGCACCCCTGGGACGGCGCAGCCACCCTGGGTGAAGCCGTGGAGCTGGCCCGCGCGGCGCTCCCGGTGGAATCCGTGGAGAATTTCGACGCTCCGGAGACCGTCACCACGGCTCCGTGGAAGGGCCCGCTGGCCATTGAGGGCACCACGACCGGCGACGGCCGGGAGTTCGCCAAGGACTCCCTGGTCTGGCGGGATCTGCCGGTGCCGCTGCGCTGGAACAAGGAAGACAGTCACGGCGGGGAGGCGCACACCGTGGCGGTCAACGTTGGCCGTATCGACCGGATTTACCGTGAGGGTGAGCTGGTCATGGGGGAGGGCGTCTTCAACCTGGCGGAGCCGGACGGCCAGCGCGCCCACGACCTGGTGGCGGGCAAGTTCCTGCGCGGGGTCTCGATCGACGCGGACCAGATCACCGAAGCCGACGTGGAGTACGTCTGGCCCGAAGACATCTCCGACGGGGACATGGAGGACGACCCGCTGGCCATGCTGTTCGCGCAGCCGGAGAAGATCATTTTCCACGCCGGACGCATCTCCGCGGCCACCCTGTGCGACATCCCGGCCTTCGCGGAGGCGTACGTGGCGCTGGTGGACGAAGAAGGCGCCGTAGTGGCGGGCGGAACCCCCGCCGGGGCGGACGGGAAGGTCCAGATCCGGGCGGAGCGCAAGCGCACCGTGGACGGCCTGACCGCGCACGGCGGACCGGAGTGGAAGCCCCCGGCGGCTTGGTTCGCGGACCCGAAGCTCTCGCTGCCGACCGGCATCACGGTGACGGACGACGGCCGGGTGTACGGCCACGCGGCCATGTGGGGCTCCTGCCACATCGGCCAGTCCGACGTCTGCGTCAGCCCGCCGCAGGAGGACGGTCACCCGTACTACATGACCGGGGAGGTGACCTGCGCGGAGGGCACCCGCCAGGCGGTCGGCCAGATCACGGTGGGCACCGGCCACGCTCCGCTGCGCATGGGAGCGGTTCCCGCAACCGAGCACTACGAACACACCGGCCACGCGGTCGCTGATGTGGCGGTCGGCAACGACGCGCACGGGATCTGGGTGGCGGGCGCCATCCGGCCGGGTGCGGATCCGCTGCTGGTGCACGAACTCCGTGCGTCCGGGCAGGTGTCCGGGGACTGGCGCCGGATCGGCTCCGCGCTGCGCATGGTCGGCCTTCTGGCTGTCAACGTGCCCGGCTTCCCGGTGCCGAAGATGGCCGCCCGGGTCGCCTCCGGGAGCCAGGAAGCGCTGGTGGCCGCCGGGCGGCCGACCGTGGCGCACGGCCAGACGTCCCAGGACGCGCTGCGCACCGTGATGACGGCCCTGTCGGGCCACGTGAAGGGGAGGTGACCACCGTGTTCCACCGGACGCAGTTCAGGACGGCGGACGGCGCTGCCGTACGCTGTTCCTGGTTCCAGTTCGGCAGCCTGATCCTCGGCTATCGGCAGAAGGAGGTCTGACCATGTGCGGATGCCAGCAGCAGCCCCCGCCCCCACCGCCCCCGGCACCGGCCGAGTGACCCCCGGCAGCCAGCCCCCGCCCTACCCTCCGGCGGGGGCTGTGCTGTGTCAGGAGACAGGCCCGGTGAACACCGCGTCGTTGTGCCCGAAGTCCGGGCTCACCTCCACCTGGATTTCGTGCACCGCGGCCGGAACGGCGCAGGCGGCTTTGATGCGGTAGCTCTTCCCCGGGAGCAGGTGCCCGTTCGGCAGGTCCAGGCCGTCATCGAACACCCGCTCCGCCGGTCGGCCTCCGGCGGTGCAGTCGGCCGTCATCCACTCCAGGTCCACGCTCTGGCCGGAGCTGTTGGCCACGGAGACGAAGAAGCTGACGTACTCCGCGTCCGGCGGGCTGCCGGACTCCCCGGACTTCCCGCGGCCGAATCCGGCCAGCGACACCGACACCCCGTCCCCGTACGTCCAGGTGTCGCGGAGCGTCTTCGCGCCGTTCACCGTGACAGAGGCGGACGGCGCCGGGACGGGTACTGGATCGGCGTGGTGCCGGGCACCGCATCCGGCCGCGGCCAGTCCGATTACAGTCACTGCCATCATTCGCATGGTTTTCATGGATCCTGACTTTACATTATTCGATTCGATAAACCATTTGATCTTTGGTTATCGAGAAACTGCCTGCTACCTTGACACCAAACATCATCTTCAGGGCCCCGTCAGCGGGAGGACACCGTGCCCGAACAGATCGAGAAGTCCGACAAGTTCCCCGCTCCGGACGACCTCACCACGGTCTCCGACGCGGATCTCCAGGCTCTGGAGACGGAGGGCGTGGCCGAATTCGATCGGGTTCACGGTCTCCAGGAGTACGCTCCGGCCGATGTGGAGTACGCGCTCCGCCTGAGCACCGACCTGGACCGGATCAAGGCGGAGCTGTCCGCCCGGAAGGTCCGTGCCGAAACGGCAGCCGCGCAGGAGAAGGCGCGGGCGGACCGCCAGATGGCGGAACTCCAGGAGCAGGTCCACGGCCCGGCCGCCGGTACGCCGGAAGCGCTGGCCGCGGAGGCCCAGATGGACGCCTCCCGGGTGGAACAGATCGTGGCCGCCGCATCCAAGGGCACGGCGGACGCACTGCTCCGGGTGATCGGCGACCGGACCGGCGGCAACACACTCAGCCGTGTCACCCGTACCGGTGTCGCGTCGCTCGGTGACACCGCAGCGGTCGCCCCGAAGCCGAAGGTCCCGGCCGCGCGGCTGGCCATCACCGCCAGCGCCAACGGACAGGACATCCCTTCGCTGGACGCGCTGGCGAAGCTCTTCATCGAGCGGGCCCAGTCCGTACCGACCTCCCAGGCCGGGCGCCAGGCGGCGCGCTACCCGGTGGCGAAGATCCGCAACGACTTCGCGCACACCGTGGACGAACGCACCAACCCGGGCGAGATCGAGGAACTGTGGCGGGAGATGGTCACCCCGGAGAGCGCCGGGGCTCTGGTGGCCGGTGGCGGCTGGTGTGCCCCGTCGGAGATCATGTACCAGTTCTTCAACGTGGCCGACATGGACGGCGCGATCGACCTTCCGACCGTCGGCGTGACCCGCGGCGGTATCCGGTTCCCGGTCTCCCCCGCCATCGGTGACGTGTTCTTCCAGTCCGCAGGCTCCAACCCGGCCTCCGGTTTCGGCGGCTTCGCGTTCCCCTTCAGCAACGCGTCCGACCCGTGGCTGTGGACCGAGACGGACGACATCCTGACCGTCACCGGCTCCGTCAACAAGCCGACTCTGCGCGTGCCCTGCGCCAGCTTCAACGAAGCCAGGCTGGAGGCGTACGGCATCACGGTCACGGCGGGCAACCTGACCGACAACGCGTACCCCGAAGCCACCCAGAACTTCATCCGGCTCCTGCGCATGGCCTACGCGCACGCGATCAACGCGCGGCTGATCGGGCTCATGGACACCGCGGCGGGCGGCGCCAACACCATCGGTGCCATCACCACCGACCCGGCCGCCCCCCGCCTGTTCAATGCGGTGGAGCTGGCTGCGGTGGACTACCGCGCCCGGTACGCCATGAACACCAAGGCCGTGCTGGAAGTCGTCATGCCGTACTGGGTCAAGAGCGTGATCCGCTCCGACCTGGCGTACAAGACCGGCATCGACTCCACGGAGCTGTACGCCGTGCTGGACGCGCAGATTGACGCGTTCTTCACCGCGCGCAACGTCCGGGTCCAGTGGGTCAACGACTATCAGGTCCGCGGAGCTTCCCAGCCCGGCAACGCCACGGTCCAGCTTGTCTGGCCGACCACGGTCAACTTCCTGGTCTACGCGGCCGGGACGTTCCTCCACGGGACCGGCCTCCAGCTTGACCTGGGTGTCGTCCGTGACTCCGTCCTGAACGCGGAGAACGACTTCACCGCGGCATGGGCGGAAGAGGCACACCTGATCGCCATGGTGGGTCACGCGGCGCGCAAGTACACGGTGGCCTTCCAGGTCAACGGCGCCAGCGGTGGCGGTACGGCTGCCCGTGTCTGATCCGTCCATGACTTAGGCGAAAGGAGGCCCCGATGTCCGCTTTCATCAGCTCGCAGGTCAGCGTGGCCGCCAGTACGCCCGTGAAGATCGTGGATGCTGACGACTTTGACCGGGTCGTTCTTGTGCTCGATCCGGTCACTGGGATGCGGCTGGCGTTCACTTCTGCGGGTGCATCGGCAGGGTTCCTGGTCCGGAATCTGGAGTCCGCGGGTGCTACGGCGAACCGGTTCGTTCTCCCGGCGGACCAGGAAGCATGGGTCTACAGCACTGCGGCCACGGTGACGGAAGTCTTCGTCACTACGATTGCGCGGTGAGCCGTGGCCGGGATGCGTCAGGTCGTTGACGGGCCCAGCTTCGCGCCGCTCCCGTACGGGCTGTGGGAGGCGGTTCAGAAGCCGACTCCCACAGATTCGCACTGGCAGAACGGCATCACGTATTCGGAGTGGTGCGGCGGTGGCGGGACGCTGTACGACGAATGCATTGCGGTCACCGGGACGGGGGGCGCTCCGCCCCAGGCGGCCATGACCCCCAACATCACCCAGGACAACCGGGGCGCCACGGCCTTCACGGTGTATGCGGAGTTCGACTGCTCCCGGGTCGGCCTGGGCATCGGCGACGCTCAGCGGATCGCGCTGGAGGCGCTGGACCGGGTGGAGCCGTGGCAGGTGGAAGCGGCCTTCTGGACCGGCACGGCGGGCAAATCGGGGTCCACCCCCCAGACCACGGTCTTCCCCCACCTGGCCGCCAACGCCACTGTGGTGGACACGGTGGACAGCATCACTCTCCAGTCCGCGGCCTCCGTCGTGGCGACCGGCGCCGGGGACGACGTGGTCATCACCCTGGGCCAGCTTGAGGGTGCGCTGGCCGACTGCTACCACGGCAAGGGCCTGATCCATGTCCCGTACGAAGCCCTGGCCACCTTCATGGCCTGGGACCTGTTCGAGGCGGACGACACGGGCGCGCTCTTCAGCCCGGCCGGGCACCGCGTGGTGATCGGGTCCGGCTACCCCGGGACCGGGCCGGACGGCAGCGCAGCTCCGGCCGGGACGTCCTGGGTCTACGCGACCGGTGCCATGTTCGGCTACCGCAGCGACGTGCGCATTCCGCCGGAGGAAGTCCAGTCGTTCGACCGGGTGGAGAACACGGTGCGGATGATCGCTCAGCGGACCTATGTCCTGGGCTGGGAGTGCTGCCACTTCGCTGCCCGTGTCAATCTCGGCGTGCCTACGTAAGGAGTTGAGACCCCATGGCCACCACATCGAACTGTGCAACTCCGATCAAGGGCACCATGTACCGCATGGTCAAGCTGGACGCCTGCGGCAACCCGGTGACCGGCGCTGCGTCGGTCCAGATCATCAGCAAGGGCTTCGTGCAGGTCCAGATGGAGCCGCAGTACGAAGACGGAACGGAGTTCTTCGAGCGGACCGCGGACGGTACCCCGTGCGTGAACCAGAAGGACGACCCGGTACTGAAGAGGTTCCAGCTCACGATCGACTTCTGCGAAGTCAACATCACCGGGGCCTCCTGGATGATGTCGGCGCGGGAGCTGGTGGTCACGAACACCGGCTACGGCTTCGCGGTCGCGGAGGGCCAGCCGACCAACCGGTACTCCCTGGAGGTCTGGCAGCAAGTCGCGGGATCCGGAGCGTGCGACGCGTCCGGAAACCAGCGGTACATCTACCACGCCTGGCCGAACTGCGGCGCTACGAAGATCGGCAGCTACACGGTGGAGAACGGGCGCGGCGTCCTTCAGCTCATGTCGGAGACCCGGGCCGGTTCGAGCGTGGCCACCATCGGATGGAACGACGGGCCCGGAACCGGGACCACGTGGCTGCCCGCCGGGGCCGCCAACGCGGTCGGCGGAGGCACAGGCGCCCTGGACCACTGGATGTGGAACATCACCACCACGGCCCCGCCTGCGGCGTCCTGCTCTCCGGTGACGCTGACGTGACCATCATCCTGGAGCAGGCGGAACAGCACTGGGAGTGCCCGGAGTGCACCGTTACGGCGGTCACCACCGGGCAGCCCAACCGCTTCCACGCCTGCTCCGGGATGGCCGGGCTCCTGGTGGCCATGGTCCCGGCCGGTACGAAGTGCAAGATGGAGGCCGTGGAGCGCCAGGACTGGGTGGGCGGGGAAGACGTCCAGCTCGATGGCAACGGGCGGCCGGTCATGGCCGTCATCACCACCCGGGACGACGGGACCGACTGCACGGTGTACGCACCGACCGCTTACGTGAGGGGTGATCCGCAGTGACCTGGAGCGCAAGCGCGATCTTCCGGGAGTGGCCGAAGTCGGTCATGGGCCAGGGCCAGACGGCTGCCGTCCTCCCCGCGGCCTACGGCGGCCTGGGTGCCGACACGGTCAAGGCCGCGCTGTTCGGCACCACGGCCTCCATGACCCCCGACAAGGACGCGTCCCTGGTCACCACCGGATACAACTCCGCCGCGTCCCAGTGGGTCGTGGCCAACGAGAAGACCGGCTCCTCCGAATGGGTGGCGGGTGGCCGGACGCTGGCGTCCAAGACGCTAACGACCCCCTCCAGCGGCGTCTTCATGTTCGACGCGGCCGACCTGACCGGCGCTGCGTCGATCACCATGTCCGGTGTGGCCGGGTGCCTGGTCTACGACAGCACCATCACCGCCGGGACCGGCGGAATCGCTGCCCAGGGCGTGTGCTTCAACTACTTCGGCGGGGACCAGTCGGTGACCGCCGGTACCTTCTCCGTCGTCTTCAACGCGAGCGGCGTCTTCCGGTTCACCGTATAGGGGTGATCCGCTGTGGCGGTCGCGTTCACGAAGAAGGCTTCCGGCCAGTCCGGAACCGCATCCACCACCATCACTCTCACGCTGGCATCTGCTCCGGCGGCCGGGAGTTTCCTGCTCTTCGCCATGGCCGGGGACAAGAACACCGGAGCCCTGACACTCAGCGGCTGGACGCAGCTCTTCACCCTGAACTCCACGTCGGTGTCCCTGTACTTCTGGTACAAGGTCTCCGACGGGACCGAGACGGCCATCTCCCCGTCCTGGGCCAGCTCTTCGGCCACCGGCAATGCTGCCTGGTACGGAGAATTCGATGACGCGTCCGTAGGCGGGAACACCTGGCAGATCTCCGGCCAGGCCAGCCACAATACGGATGAAACCAACGTCACCTCCTGGTCCACCGGGACTACCGGGACCATCTCCGCGGCCGGGCTGGCCGTAGCCGTCATCACCATGGATTCCGCGGACTCCGTGGTGGACGGGACCACGGCGTGGACCAACAGCTTCGCCTCCCTGTTCACCACCCTGGCCAGCGCGGGCGCGCGCGGCGGTCTCCACATGGCCGACCTTCTGGTCAGCTCCGGCGGTACCACGGAGACCACCTTCAGCTTCACTGCGTCCACCACGCTGCGGGACCAGCTCTCCGGCGCCATCGCGGTCATCACCAAGGTGGCATCCGGGACCAGCGCGCCCGCCGGGCAGGGCGCGGCCACCGGAGCGGCCCAGGACGCCTCCGCCGCGCTGGCTGCGCTGCCGGATGCACCGGCCGCCGCGGGAGCTGCCCAGGACGCCTCCACGGCGCTGGCTGCGCTGCCGGACACTCCGTCGGCCGCGGGCTCCGCACTCGGTTCTGTTGCGGCTGTGTCGGCGCTGCCGGATGCACCGGCCGCCGCGGGAGCTGCCCAGGACGCCTCCACGGCGGCCGGTGCGCTGCCCGGTGCCCCCACGGGCTCCGGCGCCGCGCAGGACGCCTCCGCCGCGCTGGCCGTACTGCCGGACACTCCGTCCGGCGCGGGCGCTGCGCTCGATGCCACCGCGGTGGCCGGGACACTGGCCCTGCCGGGAACCGCGGCCGGAACCGGCGCCGCGCAGGACGCCTCCACGGCACTGGCCGTACTGCCGGACACCCCGTCGGCCGCGGGTACGGCGTACGGCGCCATCGGATCCAGCTCCACTACGGCGCTGGCCGGGCTGGCAGCCGGTACCGGCACGGCGTACGGCGTGAACCAGGGAGCGCCCCAGACACCGCTCCGGGTCCGGGTGCACGGCCGGGAGCCGGTCGGCAGGGCCGGAGGAACGGAGCCGGTATCGTCGTGGTCGGGGAGAGAGCCCGCTGACCGGGCCTTCGGAGAGGAACTGGGGACGCCGTGACGGCTGAACTGACGCTTGGCCCGTACGTGACCGGAGAGAAGCCTGCCCCGCTCCAGTACCAGTTCCAGGACAGCGACGGCGTGGCTATCGACCTGTCCGGCTACACCGTGGACTTCAACGTCTCGGAGCAGTACGGCGCGCCGTCCACTTTCACCGGCTCCCTGGTGACCGGCGGGACGACCGGCTGGGTCCAGTACACCTGGACCGGAAACGAGTGGCCGACGTCCGGCCGCTACTTCGCTCAGTTCTGGGTGGGGAACGGAACCAACCGGTTCGCGTCCCTGCGCATGGAATTCGACGTGGCCCAGCCGGTCGGCGTGGTCCCGAGCATCTGAAAGGCGGGTCCGGTGAGCACTGAATGGACAGACCTGGGGGACGGCCATTTCTACCGCTTCGCCGGATGGTTTCCTGACCGGGACTTGAACCCGCAGTACGACGGCATCCCCGACGTGGCCAGGTATGCGGCGATGGTCCGGCATCTCACCCCGGCAGGCATACCGTGCATGGGTGGAGTCACCTTTGACAGTGAGACCGCCCGCCGAATCGAACCGGGGAAGCCGACGTGGACTGTCGAGTCGTGGGAGCCGCTGACTCTGTCTCCGTCACTGCTCTGTAGCTGTGGTGATCACGGATTCATCCGTGACGGAAGGTGGGTAAAGGCGTGACTGCGAACTTCGGGCCCTGCGCCCCCTGGGATCCGATCTGGAACTGTGACGTGTCGGTGAAGTCCCCGACGGCCACCGGCTACGCTGCGCAGGCCGCCACGGAGATGGTCTGGGCCCTGTCCGGCCGCCGGTTCGGCGCCTGTCCGGTGACGCTCCGGCCGTGCCGGAAATCCTGCTACGGGGATCCCTGGTGGAGCGCGTACGGCCCGGCCTGGTCCAACGTCTACTCCGGTCCCGGCTACAGCTACGGGACGTCCTGGGGGTTCTGGTTCGACATGGGCTGCGGGAGCTGCTCCGGCGGCTGCTCCTGCTCCGAAGTGTCGGAGATCGTCCTGCCGACGCCGGTCAATTCGATCGTTTCGGTGAAGATGGACGGTACACCGATGGCGACCGGCGCTTATCGGGTGGACAACAACCGGCTGCTGGTGCGCACCGACGGTCAGCGGTGGCCGCGCTGCAACGACCTCTCCAAGAACGACAGCCAGCCGGGAACCTGGTCCGTCACTGCGCTGTACGGAGAAGACGTCCCGGTGTCCGGGCGGCTGGCCGTCGGAGAGCTGGCCTGCGAGATCCTCAAAGCCATGGCCGGTGAGGAGTGCATGATCCCGGCCGGTGTCGTCTCCCTGGTCCGCCAGGGGGTCACGATCAATCTGCCGGACCCGGGTGATCTGTGGAAGGGGGGCAAGACCGGGCTTTACCTGGTGGACGCCTTCACAGCCACGGTCAACCCGGCCGGTCTCAAGCGCCGGTCGCAGGTCTTCAGCGTGGACTACCCGGGGCCGCGGAGGGCTGGCACATGATGATCACGGGTGACCTGAAGTGGTACGCCGTGGAGAAGATCCTCCTGGACGCGGTCTACAACGGTCTGACCACCAAGCCGGACCGCTGGGGCATCGTTCCCGGCGCCATCCCCTGGGACGCCTGCGACTGCGGCATGCTGGCAGTCTCCTGGGCCCAGACCTGGCTCAGCGACACTTTCCCGGATGAGCAGACTGCCGTGGTCGGCAACTGTGACGCGGTCTGGGAAGTGTCGGAGATCGTGATCCAGCTCATCCGGTGCGCGCCGGGTCCGGACAGCCAGGGCAAGCCGCCGACCTCCAAGGCCCAGGACACCGCGGCCCAGTTGGTGGCGGTGGACGGCAACCAGCTCGAACGCCTGGTCTCCTGGGCCCTGTGCCAGATGAAGGAGGACGGCCAGGTCTCGGATGCGATCATGGGGCGGAGAACATCGCAGGGCCCGGAGGGCAACTGCGTAGGGTCGGAACTGCGCGTCTCCGTGGCGCTCGGAAGGGGCTGACGGCCGTGGCCGAATTCATCACGCTCAACGCCAGCGCTGCCCAGCGGCTGGCTGTGAAGTCCTCCGGACCCCAGGTGGCCAGTACGACCCGCGCGGTCGCGCGCTACGCCCGGCTGTACGCCCCGGGCTCGATGAAGAGCCAGATCCGGCCCATCAGCACGGGCGGTCCGTCCCCGATCGGCATCGTGATCTGCGACCACCCGGCGTCCGTCTTCGTGCTGCGCGGAACCAAGCCGCACATCATCAAGCCGAAGAAGCCCAAGGGCCGTCTGGTCTTCACCCCCAGGGGCTCCGGGACCAAGGTCTTCGCCCGGCTGGTGCACCACCCCGGGACCAAGGCGAACAACTTCCTGCTGAAGGCGCTGCGCTCCGTCTGACCGGCTCCGGAAAGATCATGGATTTTCCGCCCGTAGTGTGATGACCATGAAGGATTTCACGCGGGCCCGGAAGAAGGTCCAGTTCCTGATCGACGCCGACACCTTCACTGGTGTGGACGCGCTTCCGGCCGAAGTGATGATGGACTTCACACTCCGGTTCGAGGCCATGGACGAAGAGAGCCCGGCCGACGGCATCAACGCGCTGAAGGACGTCCTGGACACCGTGCTCCTGGACGACTCCGCAGCGCGCTTCCGGGAGCGCATGGGCAGCAAGACGGATCCGATCGAGCTGCCCCAGGTCAACGACGTGGTGATGTGGCTGCTGGAGCAGTACGGGATGCGCCCTACGGAGCAGCCCTCCAACTCTGTGGTTGGGCTGCCATCCCAGGTATCTGGCATGAGCTTGACGGGGACTACACCGGCCGTGGAATCGACCTCCTCTCTCTCCCCCTTGACCGGTTCCTGAACGTCGTCTATTACGCCATGCTCCAGCGCCTGGACGCCCCGGAAGGCAAGGACCCGGAGCAGGCGCGGAGAGAGTTCGACAACAGCCTTGGTGTGTCCGGCTGGAGGACGCCAGGGGCCGGGTCCGAACCGGCCGAAGAGCGTGAGCCCGGAGCGCCGCTGTGGTGGCAGGGCGAAGAGGAGGCCAGCGCGGCCTTCCTGATGTCGCAGGGGGTAGTCCTGAATGGCTGAAGAGGTCATTGGACGCGGACTGATCGAAATCCTTCCCGACTTCCGGAAGTTCGGGAAGGAGCTGGCCGCGTCGATGCGTACCGCGCGGTCCCAGCTCAACGGTTCGGCCGCCGGACTGCGCGCCAGCGCGGGCACGATCTTCACCTCCATGGCCAAGGTCGGCAAGGGCGTGTCCGTGATCGGCGTCGGCGTGGCCGTCGCGTCGGTCAAGATGGCCGGTGACTTCCAGGCGGAGACTGCCGTCCTCCAGACCGCGGCCGGGGAGACCGCGGCCAACCTGGGGACGGTCCGCAAGGGGATCATGGACATCTCCAAGGGCACCGGTACCGGCTTGAAGAACCTCACCGACGGCATGTACACGATCGAGAAGGCCGGGTTCCGGGGAGCCGACGGCCTGAAGGTGCTGAAGGCCGCAGCCCAGGGCGCGAAGGAAGAGAACGCCGACCTGGCCGACGTGACCAACGCCATGACATCGGTCATGGCCAGCTACCACCTGGGGACCGACAAGTCCGTCCAGGTGATGAATGCCCTGAAGACGGCCGCGGGTGAAGGCAAGATCACCATGGAGGAGTTCTCCGGTGCGCTGAGCACGGTCCTCCCGATCGCGTCGGCCAACAAGATCTCCCTGGCCCAGGTCGGCGGCGCCATCGCCACGCTGACCCAGCACGGAACGTCGGCGCGGGAGGCCACCCAGGAGCTGGCAGCCACCATCCGCAGCCTGGCCGCTCCGAACAACGTGGCCATCCGGGAGATGGCGCGCTTCGGCATCACCTCCACCGACGTCAGCCAGAACCTGGGGAAGAACGGGCTCACCGGCACGATCGACATTCTGACCAAGGCCATCACGGCCAAGATGGGCCCCAGCGGGAAGATTCTCCTGTCCGCCTTTGAGGGGACGAAAGAGTCGGCAAAAGACGCTCAGATCGAGCTGAAGACGATGCCGAAGAGCCTTCAGGACGTCGCCAAGTCCTATCTGGCAGGGAAGATCTCCCTGGAGGACTGGAACCAGAACATGAAGTCCACTCCGGTGAACCAGCAGCCGATGCTCCGGAACTTCAAAACCCTGGTGGACCGCAGTCACGGATTCTCCCGTGAACTGAAGGCGGGCGGCCCGGCGGCCAAGACCTACACCGACGCGCTGAAGAAGATGTCCGGTGGCGCGATCGGCCTCAATACCATTCTCCAGCTCTCCGGCGAATCGTCGGCCGGTCTGGAAGAGCGTGTGAAGAAGGTCGGGGAATCCTACGGCAACACGTCCAAGGACGTGGAGGGCTGGAAGGTAACCCAGGGCCTGTTCAATACGCAACTGTCCATCATGAAACAGAACATCCAGGTTCTGATGGTCCAGTTGGGCACCAAGCTGATCCCTATTCTGATGGGGATGGTCCACTGGTTCAGCGAGAACCAGAAATACGTCATCATCCTGGCCGGGGCCATCGCAGGTGTTCTCACCCTGTCGGTTGTGGCCTTCGCGGCCAAGACCGTGATCTCCTTCGGGAAGGCCGGGCTGTCAGTCGCCAAGTTCGGGCTGTCGGTCGCCAAGCTGGGGGTCAACCTGGTGCGCGGCCTGGCCAGTGCCAGCGCGGCGGCCAGCTCCTCTACCGGACTGGCCGGAACGCTCGGAGGGATGATCCGCAAGGGGCTGTCCCCCTCCACGTACTCCTCCGCCTTCGCCACGCTGCGGATCCGCAGCATGTACGCCATAGACGCGATCAAGAGCGGGTTCCGGTCGGCCGGTACGGCCGTGGCCGGGTTCGCCAGCACAGTGAAGACGGCTGCCGTGTCCACGGCCACCACCGCCTGGTCCGGGATCACCACGGCGGTCTCCGCGGTCGGCCGCGGGATGAAGACGGCGGCCATCGCCACCCGGGACTTCGCCAAGGCGCAGTACGAGAGTGCCGTGGCCGGAGCCAAGGCCGGGATCATCTACGTGGCCCAGAAGATCAAGACCATTGCGGTGGCTGCTGCTACCGGTATCGCCACGGCAGCCCAGTGGCTGTGGAACGTGGCGATGGACGCCAACCCCATAGCCCTGATCATCATCGGCATAGCAGCGCTGATTGCCATCGTGGTGGTGATCGCCACGAAGACCACCTGGTTCCAGACCATCTGGAAAATCACCTGGAAGGCCATCACCACGGCCTTCAACGCCACGTTCAATTTCATAAAGGACCACTGGAAGCTGCTCCTGGCAATCCTCACCGGCCCGATCGGGATAGCGGTTCTGATCGTCACCAAATACTGGAAGCAGATAAGGGACGGAGCCAGCGCTGCCCTGTCCTGGGTCAAGGGTCACTGGCCGCTGCTCCTGAGCATCATCACCGGGCCGATCGGTGCAGCGACGATCTACATCATCCGGCACTGGAAGCAGATCTCCGACGGAGCGAAGAACGCTGTAAACAACGTCACCACCTGGTTCCGGGGACTTCCCGGGAAGATCTCCGGAGCTGTCGGCAAGCTGTCCGGCCTCCTTTACCGTTCCGGGAAGAACACGATCAGCGGACTTCTGTCCGGTGCACGTGAAGGTCTCAGCGCGGTCGGCACTTTCGCCAAGTCCGTGAAGGACAAGGTGGTCGGGGCCATCAAGTCGGTGTTCGGGATCCACTCCCCGTCCACCGTGATGGCCGGGCTCGGCGGTCACATGATGTCGGGCCTCTTTAAGGGCCTGCTCTCCGGTAAGAACGTTCTCAACTCCGTTGTGAAGAGCATTTTCCACAACCCGCTCGATGCAGCCAAGGCGCTGATAAAGAACGGCGTCAACGTCACCGGATTCCTGGGGAAGAACGCAGGCAAGCTGGCCAGCCAGCTCTTCGGGGACCTGGGCTTCGGCGGGAGCGGTCCTCCTGCCGGAGTGAACCAGACGCTGGGCAAGCGGATGATGGAGGCCATGGGCTGGGGCTCCGACCAGTGGCCCGCCCTCCAGAAGCTCTGGAACGGGGAGAGCGGCTGGCGCTCGGACGCGCTGAACAAGTCGTCCGGCGCGTACGGCATCCCGCAGTCCCTCCCGGCCAGCAAGATGGCCAGCTCCGGGTCCGACTGGCGCAGCAACCCGGCAACCCAGATCGACTGGGGACTCCGGTACATCAAGTCCCGGTACGGGTCTCCGGGTAACGCCTTCGCGTCCTGGGCCGACCGGAACCCGCACTGGTACGACAACGGCGGCTGGCTGCCCCCTGGGCTGTCTCTGACGATGAACGGGACCGGACGGCCGGAGCGCATCCGTACGGCGTCCCAGGAGGCTGCTCTGGGCCGGGGCGGGGCCGCCACGGTCAACCTGACTGTGGTCAACCAGGGGGTCATCGGTTCCAAGGCGGAGACCCTGAACTGGCTCACCAAGGCTCTGGACGAACTGGGGCGGGCTCACCGGATACCCACCTCTGTAAAGAACGGGTGACCCGGTGGCCATCGCCTTCCGTTCCGCAGGCACCCGGCTGAAGACCGATGTCGGAGTGACAGGAGATCTCCAGAACGTCCCCATGCCCGCCGGGCACGTGGCCACCGATCTTCTGCTGATGTTCGTGCTCACGGATGACAACGTCGGTCCGACCAACTACCCGGGCTGGACGTTCCTCGGAGTGGGCACCCCGGGTCCGTCCACCACGTCCCTGCTCCGGCCGCATCTCTGGGTCTTCTACCGGATTGACACCGGATCCCTGGGGGCCAACGCTCAGATCAACTTCAGCCTGAACGCGTACCCCAACGGCTTCCCCTACGTCCTGGCGTGCATCCTGGCGTACACCGGCTGCGACCAGACCTCACCGATCGGTGAGTGGAATCTCCAGGGGACAACCGAAAGCGCAGTCACCCGGGCCCACCCCCAGCTCACCACCGCCACGGCCAGTGACTGGCTGATGACGGTCCGGGCTGTCAGCGCCGGATCCCCCGCGGCCACCTTCACCTGCTCTGTCGGAACCGATGCGGAGCGGGTGGACGACAACGACGGTTTCCCGGAGCTGTCCTTCGGCATCTACGACTCCAACACGGCGCTGGCCGCCGGGCTCCAGACCCAGCGCAGTACCACGGCCAGCCGGACTGCGTCCTGGGGCAGCGTCCTGGCGTCCATCGCGCTCCGGCCGACGTCCCCGAACGTCTCCCAGGCTCCCGTGGCCCAGGGCTCCGGCGCGGCGTACGACGCTACCGTCCATGCGGTCTCCGGACCCTGGGACGCCTGCGGGGTGCTGCCGGTCTACAGCTTCGCCATTGACTGGAACGGTGACGGGAGCCTGAGCACGCCGGGCGCCAACCTGACGTCCAACCCCTACGTACCGGTGGACATCACCGGCTGGAACGGGAACAACGCTGCCGTCACCTGGTCCGCCGACCTGGCACCGATCCGGGTACCCGGATCCGTCAAGGCGGTGCCCAACGGGTCCAGCGCGTCCGGCGGGGTGAACCAGTCACCGCACAGCACGCTGAACAGCATCACGGCGGGGAACAGCTACACCGCCGACGGCTGGGTCTACGTGCCCGGCGGCTGGAGCGACATACAGGCGTGCGTGGACTGGTTCGACGCTTCGGACGTCTTCATCTCCTCCGGCCTGGGAACCGGGATCCCGGCCGCCGCGGGAACCTGGGTCCACCTCACCCAGACCTTCGTTGCGCCGTCCGGCGCAGTCCGCGGGTCGGCGCGGATCCGGCACGGCAGCACTCCGGCATCCAGCGTCGTCTACTACGCCTGGGGAATCCTGCTCCTGGACCCGGTGGCGCCGGGGACCTACATAGCCCCCGGGCCCGGAGAGGACGTCACCTCCGACATCCTGAGCGACGGAGTCACGATCGAGTACGGCAGGGACCAGTCCCGCCAGCTCTCCCCGCCGAAGATCGGGAACTCCTCCTTCTCGCTTGACAACACCGCCCGGGTCTACTCCCCGGAGAACGCCACGTCCCCGCTGGCCGGTGACCTGGACCCGGCGCGGCCGATGGCCGGGGCGGTCCTCTTCAACGGCACGGTCTACCCCATGGGCACCGGCCGGATAGACGACTACGACCTCCACGCCGACTACACGAACCGGACCGTCAGCTTCACGTTCATGGACGGCCTGAAGTCCCTGGACGGCGTGACCCTGTCCACGGAGGTGGTCAGGTCCCAGCGCACCGGGGACCTGATCAACTACATCCTGGACCAGGCCGGATGGACCGGGCCGCGGGATATCGACCCGGGCGCCACGATCGTCCCGTACTGGTGGGCCGAAGGGGTCAGCGCCTTCTCCGCCGTCCAGGATCTGGTGAAGTCGGAGGGGCCGCCGTCGATCGCCTACGTCAGCCTGGACGGAACCTTCGTCTTCCGGGACCGCCACCACCGGCTCCTGCGTACGCAGTCCGTCACGGCGCAGGCGGTCTTCGCTCAGCCGGAGCTGGGGGAGTGCGCGCCTCCGGCCGTGACCGGCCTGAGCTTCACTCCGCCGTTCGACTACCAGCACGGCTGGCGCGACATCGTCAACTCCGTGACCTTCACGGTGACCGACCGGAACCCGGACGCTGTGCTGACCGCGGTCTGGACTTCGGACGACAGTGTCACCCTGGCCATCGGGGAGACGTATTCGATCGAGATCTCCGCCAGCGACCCGTTCGTCAATGCCGTGGCTCCAGTGCTGGGAACCGACTTCACCAAGACCGGTCTGGGCACGGTCCAGGCCACGATTTCCCGGACGTCCGGGCAGACCACCACGGTCATGCTCCTGGCGGTCGGCGGATCCGTGACCGTCACCGGTCTTCAGCTCCGCGCGCAGGCCATCCCGGTGGTGCGCACCACCAAGGTCTCCCGGCAGGACACCGGGTCGATCTCCCAGCACGGGGAGCGCGCGTACCCGGACACAGCGCCCTGGGCCAACGTGGCCGACTCCTACGCCATCGCGGGAACGCTGCTGGTCCACTACTCCCAGCGGCGCCCCACCATTCAGCTACGGGTGGTGGCCGCCGACGGGGAGCACTACCGGCAGATCCTCTCCCGGATGATCTCCGACCGGATCCACATCGTCAACGGGGAGCTGGGCCTGGATGACGACTTCTTCATCGAACAGGTGTCGCACCGGATCGACCGCCTGAACAAGCCCGGCCAGCCGCCGGTCCACTCCGTGGTCTTCGGATGTGAGAAGGAGCTGTTCGTCACCTCCAACCCCTTCCGGTTCGACGTTCGCGGGGCCGGATTCGACCAGGGTGTGTTCGACCCGATCAGCTCGGACGACCCGGCCACCGTTTTCGTGTTCGATGATCTGGTCCGGGGTCAGTTCGACGTCGGCACCTTCGGAACGTGAGGAAACCATGGACCTGACCCCGGCACGCGCATACATCTACAACGGCGAATGGGTCGCCGACTGCCCGCGGAAGGGCTGCGGGAACGTGGAGTTCCTCTGGACCGCCGTGGTCCCCAACGGGCCGCGATGCCAGCCGAAGCCCTTCTATGCCTGCTCCTACTGCGGGTACCAGGGCGGAATCGACTGGCCGGACACCGGCTTCATGGTCCGGGCCATGGACATCCTGATGAAGCGGCCGGTCCCCAATACCCGGAACTGGTACCCCCAGGACCACCCGGTGGCGGTCAACTTCCGGATCCCGCACGGCCAGACCATCGGTGATCTGATGGCGGAGAACGAAGAGCACGGGGTGACGGTATGAGCTGGTCAGCACCTATGACGGCCGTGGCCGGAGCCACCTTCACCGCGGCCCAGTTCAACCAGTACGTCCGGGACAATCTGAACGCCACCGCCCCGGCGCTGGCCACGGCGGCCAGCCAGATCTTCGTCTCCACCGGGATCAACGCCATTGCCGCCCGGGTTCCCTCCAGCCAGTCGGTCTCCACGGCGCAGGCGTCCTCCACTTCGTCGTACCTGGACCTGGCCACCGCCGGTCCGACCATCACCGCTGTCACCGGGACGATCGCCATCGTGCTGTTCGCCTGCGGCGTGTCCACCGCCACTAACGACACGTCCTGTCTGGTGAGCGTCGCCGTCAGCGGTGCGTCGTCCGTGGCGGCCAGCGATGCATGGGCCATCCAGATGGACGGCATCACCGCGAACAACGTGGTGCGGTACAGCGGCGTACACATCTTCACCGGGCTCACCGCCGGGTCGAACACCTTCACCATGAAATACAAGGCGGGCGGGTCCACATCCACCTTCCGTAACCGGGAACTCAACCTCATTCCCCTTTAAAGGAGGGAGCGCCGTGGCTACGGTGAAGAACTACATGCGCACGCTGTGGGATACGCAGCAGACCGTCTGCAATGCGCTGGGCATGGACCTGCGCCGGGCGTCTTTCGACATCCGGTGCCTGGTCATTGCTATGGACGCACCCATTGCCCTCCTGATCAAGATCATGGTGGACAAGGGCCTGTTCACCGACGTGGAGCTGAACGGCTACGTGCAGGCAGCACGGAATCAGCCCTTCCTCCGGATGCCGGTGGAGGACCCGGTGATCCCCGACGCCGGGCCCGGGACCATCCCCTTCCCCCTGCCGATTCAGGAGTGATCGCTGATGTCCTGGACAGCACCCATGACCGCCATCGCGGGCAGCGTCTTCACCGCGGCCCAGTTCAACACCTTCGTCCGTGACAATCTGAACGAATGCCCGGCTGCCAAAGCCAGCACACCGGGCAGTATGTTCGTCACATCGGCAACCAATCAGGTGGCGGAGCGCACGCCGGTCACAGCCGCAGTGGCAGCACAGGAGTCCACTACTTCACTGTCATTCGTCAATCTGACCACCCCGGGTCCGGCGGTCACCCTGGTCACCGGAAGCACTGCTCTCATCATCATCACGTCTCAGGTAAACGATCAGAGCGCTTCGTTCGGTGCGTCAGTTGGTGTTGACATCAGCGGAGCAACCAGCGAGTCGGCCGACATCAGCGAATGTCTGCGGCATGAGACCAACGGAACGACCGAATTCAACCGGAGCAGCGCTGTCCGGCTGCATACGTCTCTCACTCCAGGAACCAATACGTTCAAGCTCATGTATCTGGTGGACGGCGGAACGGGGCAGTTCCGGTACCGGACCATTACTGTTGTCCCGTTTTGAAAGGAGTGGCTGATGGCCACACAGTCTGAAGCATTCCAGCGCGCTTACGGAGTAACAAATCTGTCGTTTTACGGGGTGTCCCTTCTCATAGGGCCTACCTGGTATCTCAACAGTCTCAGCGAAGATCTGTCCCTGAGCCGGGAACTGACGGCCACCACTGCGGCGACTGCCAAAACGGAAGCGGAGGAGTATTTGTCCGGGACGCTGGGATTCACCCAGGTGGGCCGATGGGCAGAAGACCCCGGCCAGGAGTTCACATCCGTCTGGGTGAACATCCCGATCTGAGAGGAACGGTCAGCATGGTCAGCATCCCCGGGGTGGACTACCCCTGGACACACCCCAGCGCCAAGGCGCTCCAGGACGCCGGGAAGAAGTTCGCCTGCCGGTACCTGTCCCGGGACACGGAGAAGAACCTGTCCCTGGCCGAAGCCCGGGACCTGGCCGCGCACGGAATGTCCTCCGTCGTGGTCTGGGAGACCACGGCCAACCGGGCGCTGTCCGGCCGTACGGGCGGTATCGCCGACGCTCGGGCCGCCGCGCTCCAGGCCACCGCGTGCGGGATGCCTTCCGGGCGACCGGTTTACTTCGCCACCGACTGGGACGTTACCGAAGCTCAGCAATCTGTGGTGAACGCCTACCTGGATGGCGCCGGATCGGTCATCGGGAAGTCCTGGGTGGGGGTGTACGGGGGCTACTACGCCGTGAAGCGCGCCCTGGACGGCGGTCACGCGGAGTGGGGCTGGCAGACGTTCGCCTGGTCCGGCGGACAATGGGACTCCCGGGCAGTCATCCGCCAGGGCAATCAGGCGAAGATCGGCGGAGTCACCGTTGATCTGGACACCGCTCTGGCCGCCGACTACGGCCAGTGGACACCGGGAGAACTCCCGGAGGAGGCAGATGTGGCACTCACCGACGCAGACAAGACCTGGATCAAGGGCACGGTCACCGCAGCGGCCCAGGCCGCCGTCCGGGACCTGGCGTATCCCGCGGTCGTCCAGGGCGACAAGGTACCGGCGCCGCTGCCGGACGCGAAGAACCCGGCCTGGACGATGGAGACCTACCTCCGGCAGCTCTACCTCCGGGTGCTGGAGGTCAAGGCCGGGGGCAGCGGGGACTCCGGCGCGCCGGAGCTGATCGCGGCCGTCAACGACCTGCGCGCTTCGGTGGACCAGCTCCGTACCGCGGTCACCGACCCGTCCGGCTTCCTGGACAAGCTGTCCGCGGAGCTGGCGCAGTACACCGTGAAGTTCGAGAAGGAGGCGTAAGTCCCGTGTCGATGCAGGCTCAGATCAAGGAATGGGTGGATGACGCACTCCAGGCCGTCCTGGGTGGCGTGCTGGAGCGTCTGGTCAAGCTGGAGGACTACGTCAAGGCCATCGAACAGGCCGACCAGGTACCCGCCGACCCGGCGCCCCGTGTGGCCAATCCCGCCCGTACGACGTCGGGGACGGCGGCCAAGAGCACCCCGGCCAAGGCGTCCGGCGGGACCACGGCGCGGGCGGCCACGGCCACCGGCAAGGGCACGGCCACGTAGTACGCTGGCCGGTGGTTGGTGATGACCGTTCGGAGGCCCGGGGCCGCTCTCGCAGGAGCGGCCCTTTGCCGTACCAGGAGAAAAGGAAACCAGGATGAAGATCACCGTGTTCCCGGCCGACGTCTACGGCTGCGGTCACTTCCGGCTCATCTGGGCCTGCGAGCTGCTCCGGGCCCAGGGCGCGGACATCGACGTCGTACCGCCGGGAGAGCGCCAACTGGAACTCCGGGTGGACCGGGAACGGGTGGACGATGTGATCGGCCTGGAGACGGACGTAGTGGTCTTCCAGCGGGTCACGCACAGCTTCATGGCGCAGGCGGTCCCGATCCTGCGGGCCAAGGGCGTGACGGTCGTGGTGGACATTGACGACGACCTGATGTCGGTCCATCCGTCGAATCCGGCCTACGCGGCCATGCACCCGCGCAACGAGTGGCGCAGCGAACCGGGCGCACGCGGTCCCCGGCGCCACAACTGGAAGCATCTCAGCACGGCGTGCCGGGAAGCCTCGCTGGTGACCGTGTCCACGCCGGGTCTGCTGGACGTCTACGCCCGGCACGGCCGGGGACGCGTGATCTACAACCACCTGCCGGACATCTACTACGGCGTGGAGCACACCGACAGCGACATCATCGGCTGGCCCGCGGCGCTGGCCTCCCACCCGGAGGACCCCTCCGCCACGGGGGGCGCCGTCGCGCGGCTGTGCAGCGACCAGGCGGCCTTCCGGGTGGTCGGTGACCCGACGGGCTGCGGGCTGGCCTTCGGGCTCCCCCAGGACCCTCCAGGGATCCAGGGTGTGGACGTCTACCGGTGGCCGCTGGAGGTGGCGAAGCTGGGGATCGGAATTGCCCCGCTGGCCGACAGCCGGTTCAACGCCTGCAAGAGCTGGCTGAAGCCGCTGGAGATGTCGGCGCTGGGTGTCCCCTGGGTGGCCTCCCCGCGGCCGGAGTACGCAGCGCTGCATGCGCGCGGCGCCGGGATCCTGGCGGGCAACCCCCGGCGCTGGTACCGGGAGCTGGACCGGCTGCGGAAGTCGGCCGGACTGCGGGAGGAGCTGGCCGGGCGCGGCCGGGAGACGGCCGATGGCCTCCGGCTGCGGGGGAACGAGTGGCGGTGGATGGACGCCTGGATGTACGCCTACGCGCTACAGAACGGCAGGGACCGGACCGGAGCGTCGGCGCAGTAGCTCCGCGCACCCCTTCTCCAGTTCGTCGGTGCGCCCCTCCAGTGCGGCTATCTGGGACAGCAGAAAGGCCCGGGAACCGGGATCCATCCTCCCGTCCCGGGCCAGGTGTCTCTTGGCCTCCAGCCGGTCCCGCACGTTCGCTGTGTGGTCGGCCAGCTCTTCCAGGGTCATGGTCACGATGCGTCTTCTCTCTCGGGTTCGGGACGGCTCCCGTTCGGCCACGAAGAGCCGCACCGGCCGCAGATCTCATAACTGGTGATCACCACCAGGTCGGTCCCCAGGCAGACCGGGCACTTGGCCCGGGTGCGGCTGCGGGAGATGGCCCGGCGCATGGCGGTGGAGGTCCCGCCCCAGTAGCCCTCCGACCCTGATTCCAGGGCCTCCTGGAGGCACTTCGGCCGGACGGGGCAGTGGTCGCAGTAGCGCCCCCGGGTGGCGGCCAGACCGTGATCGGTCTCCACCAGCGGCATGAACAGGTCCGGGTCGGCGCCCCTGCACAGCGCTGCGCCCTGCCAGTTGTCCGATGTGACGTGACCTCTGCCCATGATTTCCTCGGTCCTGTTAACTGCATTGTGCCTCCGTGCCCCGGAAACGAAGAAGGGCCGTACCGGAGTCCGGTACGGCCCTTCGGCAGTTCATCCTCTCGGTTCGTCCACGGGCGGGCACGGAACGGTGATCGGGTGCTTCTCCGGCGGCGCCGGGCGCGGCTCGTACTTCGGCCGCTGATCGTACGGCCGGGGATCTTTGGCCATGGCTTCCTCATTTCCTTCGTCGGGTGGTGCGGGGATCAGAATCTCCACCAGCCGCTGTAGCCCGGCGGGATCTCCGGGTACGCGGCCAGCATCGGGCGCAGGACGGCCAGGTGGATCTCCTGGACCGTCAGCGGGACGTTCCCCCAGTAGGACTCCCCGTCCCAGCGGCCATCGCACTGGCCGCCGTACCGGCCGTCGTCATGCCGGGCCAGGAACTCCTCCGCGTCTGCCGGAGCGGGCTTCTGGTGGTCCCAGAGGGTTCCGATGTTCGCGGAGGTGATCCCGTTCTTCCGTCGGTACCAGACAGCTCCGATCCGCAGATCGGTCCAGCCGATACCGCGGTCCAGGGTCATCCGGAGACCGGAGAGGTCCACGGCGTACGGCCGGTGGGAGAACACGAACTTCTCTTCGCGGATCACCGCGGGTTGTCCGCCAGGAACTGGCGGATCTCCGGCCAGCGCTCGGACACTTCCACCAGGCTGCTCCGGTCCTCTTCCATCTGCTCCGTGGCAGCGTCCCAGGCGGTCTCATCCCGGTACGGCAGAACGCTGTCCCGGACCAGGTCCCCGATCGTCACGGGGTCCAGCGCGTCCAGCTCCCAGGACTGGTCCCCGTACAGGTCCACGTAGCCGGACGCACGGGCGTCCGACATCTTGGCCGGGTTCGGCGGGGGGTTGTACTGGTCCACCTGGTCCATGGTCAGCGCAATCCGGCGGACCTCCACGGTGGAGCCGAACAGGGCCAGGCGGTCCTGGATGTCCCGGGTCATGTCGATGCCGGAGGGGTCGTGGTCTCCCAGGTGGAGGATCACCGTGTCCTGCCCGGCGCGCTCGTACGTCTTCAGCCGACCGGCCGCGCGCCACATCGCCGACGCACTGGTGTACCCGCGGCAGGAGAAGTACCGGACGTCCAACTCTTCGCACGGACGTTCCAGGACGCCGACCAGGGCGTCCTTCTCGATCCAGACCTCCAGCCGTGCGGGCTGGTCCTGCCAGCGCTCGGTCAGGTAGCCGTACTGGACGCTTTCGATCACATCGGCCGGGCTGGTGACGTAGCTGTTGCCCCGCAGGAAGCGGGTCCGGTCCATGATGTGGTACCAGTCGATCATCCCGGCCAGCCGGGCGTCCGCGATGATGTCCCCCAGCCGCTTGTACTGCCGGTCGTTGTTGGGGATCAGGCCGCGGGAGACAAACTGGTAGTAGAGCTGGCGGAGCGTGAGGTCCAGCCCCTGTTCCTGGTAGCTGATGCAGATGGCCTCCGCCTGAGCGATGACGTCCAGGGACGCCTGGCCGAACCGCTTCGGAACGTATGTGATCTTCGGCACGGCTCCTCCGTTTCCTCTTTCCTGGTGGCGGCCGGGCGGTCTCCCGCCCGGCCGGTGGATCACTTGAAGATGTTCCGGGGACCGGCGTCCATCTTGATCTTCGTCCCCTTCAGGACGCCTTTCCTGAACGCCGGGCGCCGCTCCGACCCCGGGGAGGAGTAGATGGCGCCCGCGTCGCTGGGCTGCTCCACCTGCGGGACGCCGTCATGGAA
>Ga0193709_1000023_pt1 | contig 75498 bp, 75 predicted proteins | sample H3c2metaG_FD_160571 | JGI IMG/M metagenome (GOLD analysis project Ga0193709, IMG submission 160571) | Soil microbial communities from a riparian zone of the East river system, Colorado, United States - H3c2 | ecosystem: Environmental > Terrestrial > Soil > Riparian zone | place: USA: East River...
AAACCTGTGGGGACGTTGGAATGCTTGTTTTTTCTTTTTCATATCTGCTCCTTGTGGCGCAGACGAAAAACAATTCCAACGTCATTTCTCTTGGCTGTGGGACGCTACTGATCTCAAATCTGCAATTCTTCATTTTTGCCCCCATCTTTTTGCCTTCGTCTTCCCCGGCTTTGCGTTCCTCGGCGGTTAAAGTTACCAGCCTAGTAAGTCATAGTAACCGTTAGTAACTCATAGTAACCCATAGACACCAAAAAAAGGATTCCTTACCCATATGACAAACCATCCATCCCAAACCAATCGCAATTTTCGCCCCGCTTCCACCAGCGATGCCCTTCCTCCCGTCCAACGCTACGCGCCAGCTTGCCGCGCCGAAACGCCTGCGATCTCCGAGTCACGAATCACGCATCACTTGTCGAGCCAACAGTCGCGCATCCACCAACCACCACCGAGCAGCCCACCTCCTCCCGCTCCTCCAAACCCAAAACCCGCAACGGCAAAATCGCTCGCCTTCCCCATCCCATCCGCGACATGGTCAACCGCATGCTCCGCAACAATATTCCCCATTCCAAAATTGTCGGCGCGCTCGACGAACACGGCATCACAGCCACCCAGCGCAATGTCTCCAACTGGAAAACCCGCGGCGGTTATCGCGACTGGTGCGCCCAACAGGACCGCGCTCTTGAAACTCGCCTCTTCCAGGACAACCTCGTCGAACATCTCCGCACCACCGACGCCACCCAACTCTCCGAAGTCGGCCTTCAACTCGCTGCGACACAGCTCTCTCAATTCTTCCTCAAGCCGGAGGTCCGCGAACAACTCACTGCTGACCCCGAAAAATTCTCTACCGCGGTAAACGCTCTCTGCCGTCTCAATCGCCAACTCCACCGGCTCCAAAAATACCGCGACGACTCCGCCCGCGAACTTGGCTATAAACACAATCCTGAACGCCTTAAACGCGAAATCGAACAAGGCCTCGAAATCACTCGCAACGTTTACAGCGCCGCAAAACTCGGCCAATCCATTCACGAACCCGACATCCCTCACCGCAACTTCATCCCTAAAAACGCCTTCCCAGACGCTCCCGATTGACTAACCTTCCTCAACTAGGCCAGAACGATTCGCTTCAGCGTCTTCCAGATGAATAGTCCAACTTCTAATTCAGTCTATTAGTTAGTGACAGGCGCGGGCAATGAAGCCTACACTGCCATGGTCAAACCATGAGAACCCGGATTTGGGCGAATCTGCGTAATTGTTTCCCTCCTCAATTAACATATCTAACCGTCTTCATCCTGCCGCTGGCTGGGTGTATGAAGGAAGGCTCATTTTCACCAGCGGAAACGCCCGTCGCCGCTGCTGAGGCGACGACCACGCCTCAAGCTCAAGGAGTATCAGATACCAGCGTTGATCCGGCTGGCGATGCCGATGTCGAAGAAGCTTTGGCCGACGCCGACGCGCAGAGCCTTTCCAACGCGCCCGCAAAAAAGGTTTCCACCGAAATCGTAGTGCCCGCCAATCTCATGCCGTCACCTGCCACGGCCGAGATCATTAAGCTCGCCAATGCCGGTGTCGACGAAAGCGTCATGCTTGCGTTCGTCACAAATTCTGTCGGAACCTTCAGTCTTCGCGCGGAGGAAATCATCTATCTCAACGATATTGGAGTTCCCTCCCGCGTGGTCACAGCCATGATTCAGCGGGACCATCTGCTTCAGGCATCGGCTGCCAATCTCACGACCAGTCCAGGCGAAAACGAACCTTCCCCAGTGCCGCCGCCCTATGCCGCCGCGGACCAGCCTTTCGTCGGTTCCGGACCTGCACCTGCTTTTGATTCTGCCCCTGGCTATCCTTCCGATAACTATCCTGTCCCAGTGGATTCGGAGCCCTCACCTGCGGATTACGCCGATTACAGTGATGCACTCGCCCCCTATGGAAGCTGGGTGGATGTTGCAGGCGTTGGCCGTTGCTGGCAACCCACCGTCGTCATCGCCAATCACGGCTGGCGGCCCTATTTCAATTGCGGTCGCTGGGTTTATACAGATTGTGGTTGGTATTGGATGTCCGATTATTCGTGGGGCTGGGCGCCGTTCCATTATGGCCGGTGGTTTCAGCACGCGAGCCTTGGCTGGTGCTGGCGACCCGACCGCGTTTGGGGTCCATCCTGGGTTTGCTGGAGGCAATCAGGCGATTATTGCGGCTGGGCCCCTTTACCGCCCGGCGCCAGATTCCTCCCGGGAATCGGCCTGACCTTCCATGGCCATACTGTGCGACACGATTTCTCCTTTGGTCTCGCTGCCAATCATTTTCGCTTCATTCCCACAAGCCATTTTTTGGATCGCGATCTCAGCCGCAGTGTATTGCCTCGCGACCACGCGACCCGCATCTTTGACCACACAATCGCTTCTGCCGGCATCATCGACCATAACCACCGGGTGACCAACACCGGCATTCCCCGCGAGCACGTCGCATCAGCCACCCGCGGCAATGTTCTCCCCGTCACGTTACACAACGTTACGCCGACCGAAGGCGTGGGCATCCGTGAACGCTTCGAACATAATGAGCGAACACTTGCAGTGTTCCGACCGGACCTGCAGCACAGGACCTTGGCGACGGCGCCCACAGTCACCCACGGGACTCAGCTTTCGCCCAATAACGGAGGCACCACTTCGACACTCCAGGCCCGTACGCCTGTCGGACACATTCAACCTGCGCCGTTCGTTCGAACCACTGCAGAAGCTCGTGCGGGCACAGAAGTCCCGGTTCGCGCCGGTCAGCCCCTCATCCTTCGCGGTTCCGACCATCCCCGAGAAACCGCCATCACCACCACTCCAAATTCTCAAAATGCCAGACGTACGGTGCCTCTGAATTCCCTCGTCGTCGGCCAACAAAACGATTCTCGGCTCACCGCGGCTCAACCGGATGCCCGGTCGAATCCTCATTATCGACCTTCGCCTTCTTACAATCGCGACTTCCGCTACGATTCCCCCCAAACCGCCATCCGGGACAATGAAACCCGGCCTGACCTCCGCCAGCCCCAAACACCCGCACAATCCGCCTGGTGGGCCCAGCAACAACAGACGAGAACTTCCGACCCGGATCAGTATCGACACAATCGAGAAGTGCCCGGGCGCGGGGCAGGTAACTGGAACGCAACAGTCGAACCATCTCATCACAGTCCGACGCCGGCTCACGTTCCTGAATACACCCGCTCCGTCCCGATTGAGACACACCAATCACATTCCGTCCCAGTCGAGTCTCAAGTCTCGCATTCCGCTCCTGTAGAAGTGCATCAATCACATTCTGCACCAGTCGAATCACAGTCTTCCCATTCAGCGCCATCGTCGTCCTCATCCCCATCCTCGTCATCGTCTGGACGCGGCCGATAAATTTTCAATGGCCCCTTGAAACTTTCGTCATTGCGCCAGCCGCGCGTGTTGCCTAATCTCGCGCGCGTTGATGGCGACCGCACAAGCAACTCCTCAAATTTCCGCTACCCGAGCAGATGGCCGTTGGCCTGACCAGCTTCGCCCCATTCGCTTTCAGAATCATATCGCGCCCTACGCGACCGGTTCGACGCTGATCGAATGGGGAAACACGCGCGTCATTTGCGGCGTTACGGTCGAAGAAAGCGTCCCGCGTTGGATGAAAGAGCAAAGCGTGATCGGCGGCTGGATCACCGCCGAATATTCGATGCTGCCCTATTCCACGTTGCAGCGCAAACAGCGCGACATTTCCAAGGGAAAAATAGATGGCCGTTCGCAGGAAATTCAACGTTTGATCGGTCGTTCGCTGCGCGCGGCGATTGATCTCGAGAAAATTGGCGCGCGAACAATTTGGATTGATTGTGATGTCCTCCAGGCCGATGGCGGGACGCGCACTGCGGCTATTACCGGAGCTTTCGTCGCGCTGTCGCTGGCCGTTCAGAAACTTATGGCCGAAGGCAAGTTGACAATAAACCCGCTGCTCCATCCTGTTGCCGCCGTCAGCGTTGGCATCGTCGAACAGCACGCATTTCTGGACCTTTGCTACACTGAAGACGCGGCAGCCGAAGTGGATATGAATCTGGTCATGAACGCCGAAGGCCAAATCATCGAACTCCAAGGCAGCGGCGAAGAATCGACCTTCAGCGAAGCGCAATTGGCCGAGATGATGGCTTTAGGGAAGGCTGGGATACGTGAGTTGCTGAAACTCCAACAACAGGCGCTCGCTTCGTCCGGTTGATGCAAATGTTTTTCGTTAAGTTGGCTGAAGTTTGGTGAAAGGCCGTGTGGAGCAGCTTCACCCAAGTTAAGGGAAGGATTGGTAGACGGACATGCAAGGACTCCGAGTTGAGAAGAAATCGCTCTGGAGAATTGCTACAAGCGTTCCAGGCGAAGCTGAGGAGGCGATTGTTGAATTGTTCACGCGTCTGCTCCGGCAGCCTGCTTCGTCTTACACGGATGTCGAAACCGGGCTCTGCACCATCAGCGTGTATTTTGGAGAGCAGCCTAATCTTTCATCGAGCAAGCGCGCCGAAATTGCCGTCGGTTTCGGACGGATTCGGCAATGCGGTCTAAATGTGGGTCACCCCAGGCTTTCGCTGAAAAAACTACCGCGACAGGATTGGGCTGAATCGTGGAAGAAGCATTTTCACCCGATCGAGATTGGTTCGATGCTGCTGATTAAGCCGAGTTGGAGCAAAAAGCGGCCAAAGAAAGACCAGGCAACAATCATTCTGGATCCAGGATTGAGCTTCGGCACGGGACAGCATCCGACGACGGAATTTTGTTTGCGCGAGTTGGTGCGACGCAGGAAGCCCGGGACAGAGCAAGCGTTTCTCGACATAGGGACGGGCTCGGGAATCCTCGCGATCGCAGCGGCGCGGCTTGGTTATGCAGCCGTTGAGGCTTTCGACTTCGATCCTGAGGCCATACGTGTCGCGTCGGCGAATGCGCGCCGCAATCGCGTGTTGAACAAAATTCAATTTTCCGAGCAGGACGTGACCAAGCTTCCGCGAGCGGGCTCTAAGTATTCGGTCATCTGTGCGAATTTGATTTCAAGTCTGCTGATTGATGCGCACGACTGCATTTTGACGAAATTGCGAGAGGACGGAATCATCGTGCTGGCTGGGATTTTGAGGAGCGAATTTGAAGAAGTCCAAAGTGCTTACGAGGAAGCCGGACTGGATTTGATTAAGTGCGGCGTGCAAAAGGAATGGCGTTCGGGCACTTTTGCCCGGCGTAAACGGTCAAATGTCGTTTAGCAGTGACAATTATTCCCGGTGCATCTGTAGCCCATGGAGTGCGCCGGGAGCGAAGCCGCGACGGCGCTTTGGCTCATGTCGCCGTGCCCGCCGATACGAAAGCGGTGTCTCCGGAAAACTTTCGGGGTTGCCACCGCACTCCATATTTGCGACGGACAAAGCGTTTGGAGGTAGTGCAGTGTCACCAGATGTTCTCCTAAGTTTCTTTTTTGTTAATTTTGAATGGCTTTTTGCGCGCGATGTCATATAATAGAATCGCTTGAAGCAGCCGATGCCATTTAGTTGCACGGTGGGCCCAACCAAAAGCCCGGTGGCGTCCTTCACCCCTGATTACACTGAAAAAAAACAAAGGAAAATGAAGGTATGGCTAAATCGTTGGAAGCACTTAGTGAAGTCGTGACCAATCAGAAGCATCCGTTCCGCAAAGTCGATAACCAACCCAAGAAACCTCAAAAACATCGATACGAACGCAGAAAAATAAAAGAAGCTCTGCACTTGGGTGACTGGATTTCGGGAGAATCTCCCGACATAAGATTGCCCAATCAAATCTGAAAATAATGACAGCCACGCTTCGGCGTGGCTGTTCGGTTTAAAGGGGGCAGAAAAATCTGCTCGTGATTTACTTCATGAGCAGCATCTGGCGCGCGCGCTTGATCGAACGATTCAACCGGCGCTGATAATGGGCTGGCAGGCCCGTGTATTTGCGCGGGAGAATGCGGCCCTGGTCGGTGACAAATTGCTTGAGCAAATTGATGTTCTTGAAATCGAGCGCATCGACGGTGAAATCAATTTTCGGTTTCGGGCGCGGCGTGCGAGTTTCACCATAGGCCGAGCGGCCACCGCGTCTTTCAGGTTTGTCCGGACGAGTTTTTCGAGGCATAGAGTCTTATTTGATTTCGCGATGAAGTGTGTGCCGGCGAAGAGCGGGATTATATTTCTTAATCTCAAGCTTCTCCGTCTTAAGCTTTTTGTTGCGCGTGGTGGTGTAGCGCGAAGGGGATTTCCCTTCCTTGCGCGCTTCCGTGCATTCGATCGTGATGATTTCCCGGGCCATAATTATTCCTTTTCTTTCGGTTTTTCCTCAGGTTCATCCCCTTCGTCGTCGGATTCGTTGACGCCGACGGCATCCACCGTACCCAAAGCGCCGAGCCGACGCTGGCGCAGAGCGCCCTCGCGCTCCAACTGCGCCTGGGCCTGAACCGTAAATCGCGCCCAGGGAACCGCTTCGAGGCGGGATTTGGGAATCGGTTTGCCGGTCAATTCGCAAATACCGTAGGTATTCTTCTCAATGCGCTTGAGGGCCTCCTCGATTTCATACATCGCATCCTGGTCGGATGACAGAAGGCTAAGCGCGAAGTCGCGATCAAAATTATCGGTCCCGGAATCGGCCATGTGCAGGCTGTAACCGGCCATTTCCTGGGCTGATTCTTTGGCCAAGCCGCTCATCTGCCGAATCAACTGGTCCCGCAACTCAAGCAGGCGTTGATAAAATTTGGCCCATTCAGCCTTAACTTTGATGTCCCCATTCCTTTTCATCTTAGCGGTCGGCTGCTGGCCCAGAATGGACGCGGACGTGGCCGAACCGTGCGGCTTATTGCGCGCTGGAGTTTTCTTACTGCTCATTTTCAAACTTTTTGTGACACTAACTACAGATTCCCTGAGACTTTCGTCTTTTCTCATCTGGTTGCCGTCAACGGTCCAAATTGAGGGTGGGCGAATGTATCAAAGGAAAACAAATATGCCATACTTATTTTCAAAAATTTTCAATGTAGCCGCCGTGGGAAGGAAGCGGGGGAGGCAGAATCTGCTCTCTGAACGGAATGCCCCATTCCGCCTCCTTACCTCGGCGGCGGCTTCATCCCTTCTCGATACAGGCATAAGCATTGTGATTATGGATGCTTTCGTGGTTTTCAGCTTCCACCTTATACCATGTAACATCGGGATGTTGATTTAGTTTCAAAGCAACATTTCGGACCAAATCCTCGACGAAAACCGGGTTGTCATAGGCCCGCTCTGTCACCTCTTTCTCATCCTGACGCTTCAATAAGGCATATAATTCAGAACTCGCCGATCTTTCGATGATCCCGATCAAATCTTCGATCCAAACCGCTTTTCGCGAGCGAATCTGCACGGTTACTTCTCCGCGCTGATTATGCGCTCCCCGCGCGGCGATCGCCTTCGAACATGGGCACAAGGTCGTTACCATCGCCTTAACCGTCAGCACAAAATCAATGTCTTTGTGAGACGCGGTGGCCTCAAATCGAGCCATGTAATCCATCATGCTTTCCATGCCCGAAACGGGGGCTTTTTTCACCATAAAGTACGGAAATTCCATCTCCAGGTGGGAAGTCGCAGCCTGGAACTTCTCCTGCATCGCATACAGAATTTCCTCGATGTTTTCGACATGGACGATGTTGCCATGGGCATTCAGAACCTCGATAAACCGGCTCATATGGGTGCCTTTGAATTCCTTCGGCAAATCCACAAACATCCCGATCATCGCGACCGTATTTTGGACGGCACGCGCTTTATCCCGCACCTGAATAGGGAATTTCAGGCCGCGAACGCCGACTTTATCGATGCGCAATTCACGATGGTCCCGCTCGCTTTGCTTGTCGTGCAGCTTTGTCGACGAACGCTTCGTGCGATTCCCTCGTTTTGCCTCGGTTTCAGCAGGTTTTAACATGGGTTGAAACGTAACAGGGAACGCCGAGTTTGCAAACGGGGGAGAATGCGTGATCCATCTGCTCGGTTAAGACCTACCATTGGTTTGATTCAACCGATAGGTCACTCACGTGCGAGCGTCCGCATGCCGTTTCAGTGCCATTGTCTGCTTCAACAACGGCAGATGGGCGATATCTTTAGGGCGTCCCACCAGTTTCTTACTTTGATAGATTCGGGGTAGCCCAAGCACCGCGACCCTTGTTCCGAGCCATCTAAGGTGATTCGCACGCCTGAACTCAGATCCAAAGCCAAGAAGACCATCGACACGATACAGGAAGTTGACCATCGAGCCATCGGCTAGCTCGACGACTGTATTCGCCAGAATTGTCGCTCCGAGCTTTTGACATAGGCGAAGTATTTGCATGTAATTGCGCGGAGGTAGGTCAATCCAGAGGTCGGTATCCAAGGTGGTAGCTGGGACCCCTTGCAGGATCGCCGCACTCATTCCGGCGACTAAAAAGCGTATTTTTTCCTGCTGGAGCGTGTGTACAAGCCGTGCGAGCGGAGAAAGTTCTCGTGCAATCGCCAACGTTCGTCTGGACTGGCGGCGAGGCTGCGGGCGAACAAATGCTTTTCGTCCTCGCTTAATCCGGGCGTGTCGCGAATTTTTCGAAAGATTCGTGCGACTTTTTTTTGCACTATACAATCCTACTTTGAGGTCTGGTCCGGGTCGAGCCGGATTTCTGCGTCCAAGACCAACCAACCCAGGCGTCCAAAGATAGTTGCGATTTATGTATCTTTCTGCCTCCCGCGGATATACCTTCTGAGCATTAAGAATATCTTGCGAAATCTTTACACGCTCCAGACGCTGGAGTCGGAGAAAAAATCTGCTGCGTCCGAAATCGCCTCGCTCCGTGCCGACATTCCGCAAGCCATGTTGCGCAACTATGACCGCATGCGCGCCAAAGGCAAAAAGGGAATCGCTCTGGTGCGCAATCATGTCTGCACCAATTGCCGCATCCAGGTGCCGGTCGCAGTCACTGCGTCGCTGATGAACGGCACGCTGATTCAAGTTTGCGGGAATTGTGGCCGTTATTTGTGCCTGCCGGAAACGCCTGAGCCGGAAGCTGTTGTCGAAATTGCTGTCGTTGCTCCGCGACCTAAAGTTCGCCGGTCCAGGGCTGCGGTCGTTGCCGCTTAGCCCGGGCGAACAAAACGAGCTAATTAGAGCTTGCCAATTCCAATGGCAGAGCCGATCTTTGCGTCTTGTTAGATAACTCGTCACTTTCATGGCGTGGTAAATCCTCAGGTGAACTCAGTTCAGTGATGATTCCAGGCCCGATGACCGGGAACACTCTGGAAGCGAGGGAAATTCTACCAAAGAATATCATTGAATGAGTAATAAACTGTTTGTCGGAAACATTTCTTTTAACACCACAGAGAACGATCTTCAGGACGCTTTCGCTGCCCACGGCACTGTCGTCGAAGCCAATCTGATGATGGACCGCGCCACAGGCCGCGCCCGCGGATTCGGCTTTGTCACCATGAGCACCGCCGAAGAAGCCCAAAAGGCCATGACCGCCTTGAACGGCGCCACGATCGATGGCCGTAATTTGACGGTGAATATCGCGCGCCCGCGCGAAGAAGGCGGCGGTGGTGGTGGCCGCAGGCCCGGCGGTGGTGGTGGTGGCGGCGGCGGTCGCCGCGACCGTTACTAAGCCCTTTTCTCCTTTTGGCGGAGCCCCAGACTCCTTGGGCCGCCCCTCTATTTCGCTGCTTCCTTTGCGGTCTGGGGACGCTGCGCGTTTCCGCAGACCGCTCGAATTGAAAGATAAGAATGAAAGAAGATCATATTGAAGTTGAAGGTGTCGTCTCGGTTGTGCTTCCCGGAACCATGTTTCGCGTCGAACTGGACAACAAGCACATGGTTCTCGCGACCATCTGCGGCAAAATGCGCAAACGTTGGGTCCGCCTCTCTACGGGCGACCGCGTAAAAATGGAAATGTCCCCCTACGATCTCAACAAGGCCCGCATCACGTGGCGCTTGCGATGATCTGTGCCCTGGTTAGCGCCAAATTGTGCTGGGTCAAAACCGATCTTACCAATCGTCCCATCCGAAATACCTGAAGAATAATAAGAGTTGCAGTCGGTGGGATATGTGCGACTGTTTGAGGCACTTAGATTTCCTGTCGAGTTTTTAAGGCTCGGTAAATCCTCAGTTGATTCTTCAATGATGATTTGAAACCCGATGGTCGGGAACGGTCCGGAACAAGCAGCCTATCTAGGCAAATCATCATCATGAGTAATTCAAAATTATACGTAGGCAATCTCGCCTATACCACCAGCGAAACTGACCTCCAGGACATGTTCGCCGCTCACGGCACTGTCATCGAGGTAAAGATACCATTCGATCGTGAGTCTGGTCGTCCCCGCGGCTTTGCTTTTGTTACCATGGCCACGCCGGACGCCGCGCAAGCTGCTATCCTGGGCCTGAACGGCACCGCTGTCGGCGAGCGAACCCTCACCGTCAATGAAGCGCGGCCTCGCGAAGAAGGCGCTGGCAGCTTCGGCGGCGGTTCCCGGAGTCAAGGCGGCGGCGGCCAGTCTTCCCGGCCAAGCTTCCGGCGCTAAGCCAGACCTTGGTATCCTTTCTGGCCGGACGGCTGACATATGCGGCCGTCCGCGCTGGACCCATCAGCCCAATCTGCAATGAGCAACGAGCCAATTTCCACCTCGGACAAAAACTCTCGCCGACCGGCTTGGAGAGACATCGTCACCAAATATCAAAAGTCCGCCCTCTGGTCCGCCGTGTGGCAACTCGTCAACTCACTCGTACCCTACGCAGCGCTGTGGTACTTAATGTACCTGCTCGTCCCAATTTCATTCTGGTTCGCGCTGCCACTCGCTGTGCTCGCCGGAGGTTTCCTTGTCCGCCTCTTCATCATTTTCCACGATTGCGGCCACGGTTCATTTCTTTCTTCCCGCAAGGCCAATGACATTGTGGGCTTCATCACCGGCGTCCTGACGATGACACCTTATCGTCAATGGACCCGCGAACACGCTGTTCACCACGCCACTTCGGGCGATCTCGATCGGCGCGGCACCGGTGACGTCTGGACCTTGACCGTCCAGGAATACCTCGAAGCCTCGCGTTGGAAACGCTTTGCTTATCGCCTCGCTCGCAACCCGTTTATCTTCTTTGGCTTCGGCCCCCTATTCATTTTCTTGTTCAAAAATCGCTTTGTCGGTTCGAGCTCCGGCCCGCGCGAAAGACGCTCCGTCGCCTGGACTAACCTTGGCGTTCTTCTGTTTGGCGTTGCTCTGAGCCTCGCTCTCGGATGGAAAGCCTATTTGGCCCTTCAACTTGTTGCCATATTCGTAGCCGGTGCAGCGGGAGTCTGGCTGTTTTACGTGCAACACCAATTCGAAGATGTTCATTGGGAACGCGGCCCGGAATGGGATTACGCCTCTGCCGCGCTCAAAGGAAGTTCCTTTTACAAATTGCCGAAAATCCTCCAATGGTTTTCGGGGAATATCGGCTTTCACCACATTCATCACCTCAGCCCGGCTATCCCGAACTATCACCTCGAGAAATGCCACCGCTCCGAGCCCCTTTTTCAGGACGTCAAGCCGATCACGCTTCTTTCGAGCTTCAAATCATTGACTTATCGCCTTTGGGACGAACAACGCCAGAAGCTCGTCGGTTACCGCGCCGTCCGACTCTTGCAAAAAGAACGCAAACAAGCGGCTCGCATAGCGGCCTCCTTTACGCCGGTTTCGTAAAGCGCGCCAACCTTTCGGAGTGTGGCAGCTCCATGCCGCTTTACGGATCTAACGGGTCCCCCCTAACGCTTCCTAACGGGTCAAGCTTTTGTAAATACTTGATAGGTTATGGCTAAAACACACCCGGGAAGCCCCTTCCCTAGCCGCAGTCTCACTGCGGCCGCATCGACGTTTTCAATCGCACCCCCAAATTTCCTTCAAAGCTTGCTTTAGCAGGTAAGATGCTTTTGACTGGCCGGGTTGGCAAATGCGTCGCACACGCACAAAGGGATATCGGTCACCCGTTCTATGAGTCGATTTCCATCACGCAGCGGCCCGTCCGCTCTTGTTTTGGGGTTGATCCTTTGGGTGCCTCTGGCGAAAGCCGAAACCTTCCGCGTAGCCACCTATAACCTAAACAACTATCTGGATGCCCCTACCGAAAGCCGGCGGGCGAAACCGGAAGAGGCAAAGGCAAAAGTGCGTGAAAGCATCCTCGCGATCAAACCGGACGTGCTGGCTTTGGAGGAGATGGGAACCGTTAGCGCGCTGCGGGAACTTTGCAGTTCGCTGAAAGACGAAGGACTCGATTTACCTTATTGGGAGCACGTCAGCGGTTACGACACGAACATTCACGTTGCCATCCTGAGCAAATTCCCCTTCACGTCGGTCCGGCCGCAAACGAACGATTTCTTTCTGTTGAATGGCCGCCGTTTTCGCGTCAGCCGCGGGTTTGCCGAGGTCGATATTCAAGTGAACACGAATTATTCGTTTACTCTGATTGCGGCGCATTTGAAATCCAAGCGGCCAATTCCGGCAGCAGACGAAGCCGAGTTGCGTTTTGAAGAGGCCAAGGTCCTGCGGGCAAAAATTGATGAGGTGTTTGCTGCCAATCCGAATGCGAACCTGATCGTCCTGGGAGATTTGAACGATTATAAAAATGCGAGTTCGACAAAGGAGGTCATTGGCCGCGGCAAGCATAAGCTGGTGGATACTCGACCTGCGGAACGAAACGGCGACAATCCGGCCACTCCGCCACGGATGCTTGAAGCGCCGACCGTTACCTGGACTCATCATTATGCGGTGGAGGATGTCTACAGTCGGTTGGATTACATTTTGTTGAGTCCGGCGATGGCCCGTGAATGGGTCACAAATGAGACTTACGCGTTGGCTCTGCCGAATTGGGGCAAAGGCTCGGATCATCGGCCCATAATCGCCACGTTTGACGCAGAGGAGAAATAAAAGCTCCAAGCCCGAAATTTCAATCTCCAAATCGCTCGTTTCTTCGACTCGTCAGACGCTCTCCCCATCTACAATGCGGACGTAATTTTAACCCACTAGGCGTTTTGACGCACGGAAGCTAGGATAGAGGAATGCCGGATACAAAGCAGTCGTGGTTTTGGGGCCGCCTGTTGATTTTCGCCATTACGGGCGTGGCGCTGTATCTGGTTTTTCGTCGATTGAATCTGGAGGTATTGGCGCAGACGTTTCGTAGCATCCATTGGGGCTGGTTTTTGGGGGCCATGGCGTTGTATGGAGCCTTATTCCTCCCGGCAGCGTGGCGGTGGCATCTCGTTTTGCGAGTGACCGGACTGTCGGTGCATCCGGGAGCAGCGGCGCGGCTGTCGCTGATCGGTCATTTCTTTTACACGGTGTTTTTGGGTGTTTTTGGAGGGGACGCAGCAAAATCAGTCGTGTATGCGCGATGGTATCGGTTGCCATTGACAGACGTTCTGGCCGCAGCGCCGCTGGACCGTTTGCTCGGCTCAGGCGGTATGGTGGTCTTTAGCGTGATGACGCTGTTCGCCGCTGGTGTGGTTGGTGCCTTCACAAAACTGAGAGGAGTTTCATTCCGATGGCCGGGCGTATGGATTCTAGGGATTATTATCGCGATTTTGCTCCTCGTCATTGCGAGCCGATGGCTGCGGTCCAGGTCATCCGTTTTCGAACGCTTCACACGAGCATTGGCGCAGGGCGCGAAAATGTTGCTGGAGTCACCACGCGTGGCGGCTTCGGGTGTTTTGTGCGGAGTGCTGGGCCAGGTGGCACTCTGCGGCACGCTGGCCCTCAACTTACGCGCGGCCAGTCACGGGCCATTGCCGTGGGGACAATTGCTCTGGACCTTTCCCGCAGTGGTAACTGTGAGCGCATTGCCATTGACGTTTGCGGGATTGGGTGCCCGCGAAGGCGCGGCGCTGGCATTGTTTGGTCTTTACGGTGTGAGCCAGGAAAATGCAGTCGGCGCATCATTGCTGACGATGGCGACGAGTTTGGGGTGGGCCACAATGGCAGGACTCTTGTATTGGCGCGAGCGACGATGGCAACGCCACCCCACAACGATGCCGAAGACAATTTCGGTTGTGATACCGACATTGAATGAAGCAGCGTCACTGAGAGAAGTTGTGAATCGAGCGCGGCGCGTGCCCGAAGTCTGCGAAGTGATTGTCGCCGATGGCGGAAGTCGAGATGGAACATGCGACATCGCGACTGAACTGGGCTGCAAAGTGATCCGTGGCCCGGCTGGCCGCGGCGGCCAAATGCGGCGCGGTGCCGCAGAAGCAAAGGGTGACGTGATTCTGCTTTTGCACGCCGACACGTGGCTGCCGCCTGAAGCAGGCAAAGCCGTTTTCAATTGTTTGAGAGATATTTCGGTCAGCGGAGGTGGATTTTGGAAAGTCTTTCGCGAGCGCAATCCGCTGTTGCTCGGCTCGCGTTTCAAATGCGCCATTCGACTTTACCTTGGTCGCCGAATAATGGGAGATCAGGCAATATTCGCGCGCCGGGACGTTTTGGAAAAAGTTGGCGGCATACCGGACATGCCGTTGATGGAAGAGTTTGAACTCTGCCGACGGTTGCGAAAAGTTGGCCGGCTTGCGCTTGCGGATGCCACGGTGATAACTTCCGCGCGGCGATTTGCGAAGCTGGGTGTCGCGCGGACTTATTTGCGAATGTGGCGGGTGACGCTGAGTTATTGGCTTGGGATGAAGCCGCAAGAGCTACGGCGGATTTACGAGAAGGAGTGATGCGGAGCGTTAAAACGTTTAAGCATTAAGACTTCAAAGCGACGAAAGTTTCATAATTTAGGTCGAATCCCTTCGCTGCCAGTGCTAATTCTGACAGATACGCCTCGCTTGCGGTCGGATTCAATGCTGATGTAAGCTCGTCCGAGTCTAATTTGATTCATGGTTACTTTGCAGCCTAACGAAGCGCCTGAAACTGTACGTCGAATGATTGATTCGCTGAAATTTTAAAATTTTCGTGGATTTACTGAGCTGTCGATTTCGCCACTCAAGCGAGTAAATCTCATTGCGCGCGCGAATAACACGGGGAAGATCGGGATAGCTTAATCGAGGGCGGCGAAGAGAGATTAGTGTCGCTCCTCCAAGACGTTGATCCGCGATTGCAAAAGTTGCGGTATCTCAAGGCGCCGGGGACGAATCAACCGCTCGTTTACGCGCACTTCGGACTAAAGAACGCCCTTAGTATCAACCAGACCGGCCAAGGCTTCAGCAAGCTGTTTTCGCTTTTTTGCCAAATGCTTGTGCCCAAGGCGAAAATTCTGTTGGTGGATGAAATTGAGAATGCCCTCTATTACGAGACGCTGTCCACGATCTGGAGAGGCATTGGCGCGCTAGCCGCTTCCGAAGGCATTCAGTTTTTTGCGACAACGCACAGCCGCGAATGTATCGTCGCAGCACACGAGGCGTTCAACGATATGACTGGTTACGATTTCGCTCTCCACCTCCTGCAATGAGTCAAAGATCGCATCGAGGCGGTTACGCATGATCGCGAAATGCTGGATGTCGCAATCAGATCAGGCTTGGAGGTAAGGTGAATGCAATGGCCGAGTCTAAAGCGCCCGATACAAACGACCAAACAGCTCCTCGTTGAAGGAAGAACGCCTGAGATATTCTTTCGCGAATGGATCGAGGCGCTTGGACTGAAAGATAAAGTGGAGGTTCGGGATTATGGCTCCCTAACCGATCTTGGCCCTTATCTGAAGGTGTTCACCAGTTATCAGAGCTTTCGTGATGAAGTGATTTCTCTCGCTGTTGTTCGCGATGCAAAAGATAAACCCGCCGCTTCCCGCTTCCGCGTTTGCTTCTGTTTGCCATGCGTTCAAGGCAGTCAGTCTTCATTATCCAGACTCTGTAGGGGCCTTCGGCACAGGAAAGCCCCGCACGGGGGTCTTCATTCTTCCTGACTGCCAGAACGCGAGGATGCTCGAGGCGTCACACCCTGCCTGGGGCTTTCAGGAGCTAAGGCACGCTGATAATGTAAAAGAGCGAGCCGTAGGTTGCCGGATTCGTATCCAGAAATTGATAAAAACCCGGTGTTACACTATCGGTTATGGTCCCAATGACCGGCCAGGTAGATTTGGGCGCAGTGATGTTATTTGTAGCCCGAACCGAGAACGTCAGGCCAGGAGCATTGGTGAAACTGAATGTGGACGCCGCCGAGGCTCCCGAACCAGTAATTGCAAAAGAACTGCTGTTGATCGTGATGGGTTGCACCAGCGTGCTTGGCAGAACGCTCGCGCTGAACCGCAAATCATCAATCGCGTAACCCTGGCCCGTGCCCTGGCCGTAATAGTTAATGGACCAGATTAACCACAGGGCTGCGCCAGGCTGCCAGGGCGTGGACAAAGCCAGATTGCTCACAACCAGGCTGACCTGGTTGGATGGTTGATTTCCGTCCATGGCCAGGATGCTGCCGTTGTTGGTCGGGAAACTAAACGCCAGACTCGGTACGGAGGTCGTACCCGGAACAACCTGTGGCGTCGTATTGGTCGCTTCGGTTTCCGAAAGCAGCACAAAGTTATTTGCGGTAGGATCAATCGCATAGCTGAACGACATCGTTCTGGCGGCTTTGTTGTTGCGCCACAATTCACCCAGGTAACTGAGAGTGATGTAATTGAGCGTGTTGCTGGACGTGTTGACGAGTTTAAGTCCGACTGCGGTTGAACCGGTCGTGCTGGTCGAAATCAATCCGAGCGCGCGGTTGGTTCCAGCTACGCCGCCGTTCACATCGTTAAGGCCGAAGTCAATGACGCCGCCCGTGGATTGATCCCCATTTTGAGCGCCAAACCGTGAAATGCCATCCACGTTGTCAGTCAGGTTGGTGTCCGCCGCGCCATACCAGCCATTCATGTTGGTCGGACCGGTAGATAGGCCCAGGCCGCCGATATAACTGTTGAGAATGACGGGATAAGCGAAGTCAAACGGATTGGCCAGTGAGTAGGCCAGACCATTGATTAAACCAGGATCGGCAGGATTGTTGATGCTGTTGACAGAAACGCCGCTGGCATTGGCCGTGCCATTGGCCGCGATGCCGGCCGTGCCGGGATCAGGCAAAGCATCGAAGTTTTGTGTATAAACCTGATTGCTGTAGTTCACCGCAGAATGTGGCGGAGGCAACATGACTGTCACCGTGGCGAGCTGGCTGGTAACACTGCCGCCCGGATTGCTGACCACAATAAAATAATTGTTAGCCGTGTCAGCGGTGGTACTGGCGGCAATAGTCAGCGTCGGTGTCGCCGTGCCCGTGTATTCACCTCCGTCGGCCAGACGGGTTGTGCCTTTATACCACTGGTTGGCAATCGGAAGGCTTCCGCCCGTCTCGGTCGCAGTGATCGAAGTCGGTACGCCGACAAAAGTGGTGACCGATTGCGGCTGGCTGGCCGTAATGGTTGCCTTACGATAATTCACCGTCAGGACATCCACTACGTTGGAAGCCACCGACGTGGAGGGATTTCTGACCACCATCCAATAGTTGCCAGCGTCGTCCGGCGTCAGCAAATTTGAGATCGTCAACGATGGAGTCGTAGAACCCGTGTATTTGGCCCCATCAGAGAGCGAATTACCCGACTTATCATACCATTGATAGGTGAAAGGCTGGGTGCCACTGGCGGTGACCGGAGCGAAAGTTACGGCTCCGCCGACAAAAGCCGTTACCTGATTGGTGCCGCTGGTGATCACCGAGGCTGTAGGAATCAGCGTCACATTCAATGTCGCGACGATGCTGGTCGCCGCTCCATAGTTGTTCGTGACCACGCATTGATAAGTATGACCGTCGAAGCTGGTGTCGAGATCGCTGAGATTCAAAGTCGCGGTAGTTGCGCCGTCGAGATTCGTGCCATTCTGGAGCCATTGATAGCTCAAAGGATAGGCGGATTGAGCCGCCACGCTAAAGAACGCCGCTCCGCCATTCGTCGTGGCATAGTCGGCGGGCTGCGAGGTAATCAATGGTCTGAGGTCCGGCGTGAAATCAATGCCGCCAAAAAACTCGTTGGTGGTGGCGGCGATGGCGAGCGTCGTGGCAACGTAATTATTGCCGGGGTTCAACCCGGTATCCACGATCTTGATTAGGCGATTGTTGTTTTGATGGCCTTGCGCGGTATTGACGCCAAACCCGCCGAGATAGTAGGTAGGCGCGCCGTTTTCCATAGTCGTCGCATAAATCACCGGGTTGGGACCGCTAAAATCCACACAGATCCCGAAGCAGCCCTGATTTCCCGAAGCCTGATTTGTCGTGCCGATGTTGGTGGCGTTGAAAGAGTATGGGGCTTGTGTCCAGGCATTCCCGACATTGATGAATTTCACAATGCCAAATTTCTGGTCTGCGCCATAGGCGACGGTTCGGGCCGGGTCCATGTCAAAGTTGAGGACCTTGGTGAAGGTCGAGCCCCAATTGATAAAAAGGTTTGTGAAGGCAAAATTAAAATAGGGTTCTGTAACATTCGCATCCCAGGGCAGCGGCACAACCGCTCCGCTTGAGGGATCAATAAAATCATAAACGCCGGTTGTGGTCGCTACATAAAGCGTGCCGCCAATAATTCGGGCTTCGCCCGCCGCCTGAATATACTGTTGCACTTCCTGAAGATTGTTATTGGCAGAATTGTAAAAAAGTGTTCCATCCAATTCACCGCTACCAACGCCAATCGCAGCGTAATTGCCGGTGCCATAGAAATTGGTGCCATCAGGAGAGGCAATGCCGGTGGGATTGTCCTGCGTGCCCGGCGCCGCGCCAAGCGGAATGCCAAACCAACCGCTCGGGGTCGTAAGAACACTGGCGGCGTTGGTAAACGCATCCAGCGTCACAATCCCGCGATTAACGGTCGGATCGGTCGAAGGCTTGGCTGCCGTCGGACTTAGTATATCGCCCACGTAACCTTCCAACACCAGAAACTGGCGGTCGGTCGAGCGGGAAATACCACCCCCTTCAGAACCGGCGTGATGATTGATCCATACCGATCCCGGCACGCTGGAATTGGTGGACATTCCCACTGAAACGACCGGATTCGTTGAAGACTGCTCGGTCAAGGCTGGATCAAAAACTTGCACGAAAGTTGGAGCCACCCTGGCTGTAAGCATTGCGTAGTTCGTGTCCGGAGTGCCGCATTTGAATACAGCAATCATGCCCGGCGGGAGTACCGGTTGAGTGACTTGCGCCTGCGCTGCGACACTGAGCAGCGTCGCCAAACCAAATACTCCGAGATTCTTTTTCATAATTTTCATTGATCCACGGAAGGGAATTTGTCGGTTCGTGATTCTTCCAATTGGGGCTCCATTCTTCACGGACCGGTGACAGACAAATGACTGTCGAGTGACGTTTAGGTAACAGGGTTCAAAGATTGGGGTTGGTCCATTCATGTCACGGATTTGTCACAGTTCCGACCGAATCTTGTTACGTAGAGGAGGCTAAATAGAAACGTTGGATAAGACTTTCCATTCACACCGTCAGGCCAGCCGCAGCGACGGCTTCACGCTGATCGAACTGTTGGTCGTGATCGCCATCATCGCTATTTTGGCGGGGTTGCTGCTGCCCGCGCTGGCTAGGGCCAAGGAAAAGGGCCAGAGAACTATGTGCCTCAATAACCTTAAGCAGTGGGGTTTGGCCGAGATGATGTACGTGGACGATTCAAATCAAACGTTTCCCAAGACCAAGATCGCTAATAGCACACCGGGCGCGCCGGGCGGTTACAACGAAGACAATCCGACCTGGAATGATCTCTTTGGTTTCTATTACCAGACTCCCCAGCAAGGCCAGGACGCTTGGTTTAACGCGCTGCCCCCTTACATCGCGCAAAAGTCACTTTCTTTCTACGCTATCCAGCCGGGTGATGCATCGGGAAACAAGCCGGCGATAGATGCGTTCAATAATGCCAACACTATTTTCAGATGTCCTACCGCCATTATCGATCCGCAACTCCTGCCGCCAAACCGGCCGAAATATGATCGAATCTTTTTCCGATATGGAATGAATTCCAAAGGTCTCGATGGACAGCCACCATCCGCCGAGTATTTAAGAGTTCCGCTGATAACCAGTCCGTCCAGGTTCGTCGTGTTCGATGAGGGCCGGACGCTTACCACGGAAACTCCTTTCTATGGCAGTGCCTCAAAGCAGGCTGATATCTGCAAGCCTCAAGTATATACTACCGCGCTCTCGTCCCGGCATGCTCGCGGTTCGGTCCTCACCTTTGCGGATGGGCATGCTTATTGGTTCAAATATACCTACATGTGCGGGGACACCGGCGCTAAAGCGGCTGACCCCGGAGCGCCCGACATCCAATGGTCATGTGATGGCCATGTAGTGCCATAAATCTGAGACGGGTTGCAGGTAGAGAATTTCTGAAACGGAATACGGTGATCACTGGCGAGGGGCAGATGGTTGGGTTTAGATTTGCAAGGTGCGTTAAAGTGAAATGAAAGAAGTCTGAAAAAATATGATAGCCAGAAAATTAGGCGGAAACGGACAAGAACAAGCCGTCAGACGAGTATTGCGTCATAACGATTCACGAGAATATTTCAAGGACGGCGGTTGGACGAGTAATCCGAGCGAGGCAAATTGCATTTCGGATGCCGTCGAAGCAGCCGAGGCGTGCGCCCGGTATGGGCTGTCCGATGTGGAATTGGCGTTGCGCTATGATTTTGCGGCATGCGACGTTTTTTGCACGCCGATTCGATAAGGCTGTAGAGGATTCGCCTCGTTATTTCAGCAGCGTTGGTCGTCTCCTACGTCAGGCTTTTCTCCGCTGGCTTAGCCAGCGGGCGTCAACATCTCGAATGATATTCACCAAGTCCGCGAAATCCACGGGCTTGGTCCGGTAGCCTGCTGCGCCCAACTTTTCGGCTTCATTTTGGTCTTCGATGCGTGACGAGGCGGTGAGAATTACAACCGGGATCTTTGTCAAAAACAGCTGGTTTTGGATCCAGGTCAGGACGTCGAAGCCGCTCATCTTCGGCATTTTAATGTCCAACAATATGAGTGCGGGCAGGGGGTACTTTGTGCGATCGGAGTATGGTGGTTTGCCACTGAGATAATCAATAGTTTCTTCTCCGTCGAGCTTGTGAATGAGGGGATAGGACAACCCAGCCTTTTTCATCGCGCGCTGGACGAGCAGCACATCGTTCGGGTCGTCATCAACCAAAAGAATTGCAACGTGCCCACTCGGCGGCTGTGGCTCGGATTGGGATTCGACGTTCATGGCGGCCGCAAAGGCGATTTTGCCACGACCGACTGAGAAGTCAAATGAGGGAAATTACGGACGAATGTCCGTGATTCTGTAATCGGTAACCGGTGGGATAGCAACATGGGCGACCGCTTCGCGGAACCAGGCTAAGGTTTGAGGACAATTTTGCCTGCGAGCCGGCTGCTCTTTTTGACCGTGCTGTCTTCCTGCAAACGATGGGCTTCGGCAGCCTGGGATAGGGGAATGACGCGGTCGATGCAGGTCCTCACCTTTTTCTCGGCCAGCCATTTTGAGATATCACGAGCCGCAGTCTCGTTTTCCTGGGCAGTGGCATTGAACATCGCAAAGCCATGGAGCGAGCAGTCTTTCACGTAAAAAGGACCGACAGGGAATAGCGGTTTTGCATCGCGGCCGGCCATGACAATCATTCGGCCACGCATGGCAAGTAGAGGAATGGTCCGTTCGAAGTTCGGTTCGCGCAAGGTTTCCCACCAGACGTTAAGGCCGTTGGGCGTGAATTCTTTGATGCGAGCGTCCACGTCGTCGGTTTTGTAATTCAAGGCGAGGTCCGCTCCGAGTTTCCGGCAGATTCCAACTTTTTCCGGGCTTCCGGCCGTGGTGATGACTTTAGCGCCGAGTATCTTCGCCATTTGAACGACGCTGGACCCAACGCCGCCCGACCCGCCGTTCACGAACAGGATCTCACCGGGCTTGAGTTTGGCGCGGGTGACCAGGCCAACATGCGCAGTGATGCCGACGAGCGAAAGAGCGACGACGTCTTCGTCTGAAACGCCAGCGGGTGTTGGATACAACCAGCGTTCATCGACGGCGGAGAATTCAGAAAAAGTTCCCGGGCGGCCTTCCGTACCCTGTCCAGTGGCCCATACGCGGTCACCGGCTTTGAAACGCTTCACGTCCGCCCCAACTTCGATAATCGTTCCCGCGAGGTCGCGGCCAAGAATGTAAGGAAATGAAAGCTTTACGGGAACGATTCCGGCGCGAATGTAGGTGTCGATCGGATTCACATCCACGGCAGCGACTTTGATGAGACATTCAGTTCGGGCGGGCTTAGCTGTAGGTAGCTCGCCGTAATTGATGACTTCGGGTGGGCCGGTTTGATTGATGAAGGCTGCTTTCATAATTCCCTTTGAACCTTTGTGCCGGCCAATCTAGACGCGGACCCGGAGAGTCGCAAGCGGCAGAACTTCAGGAAAAGAAAAACCCGCACACGGACGATGTGCGGGCTGGTGCTTAGATTGATTAATTTTATGTTCTTGCGGCCGGTCTTGATTTGGCGGAATCCAGAATCGTGGCCACGATGCTTGCGGGAACCGGCTCAAAACTGAACGGTTCCATTGAAGAGGAGGCGCGGCCTTTGGATAGCGAACGAATCGCCGTTGCGTAACCGAACATTTCGGCGAGCGGCACTTCGGCGTTGACGATAGTAGAAGTGTCTTTGGGTTCAATGCTAAGAATCTTGCCGCGACGCCGGGTGAGGTCGCCCACCAAATCACCCTGATAATCAGACGGGGTGGTAAGTTCCACTTTCATGATTGGTTCAAGCAGGATTGGGCCCGCTTTTCTGACAGCTTCCTTGAGGGCGAAAATCCCGGCCATTTTGAAGGCCAGTTCGCTGGAGTCCACTTCGTGAAATGTGCCGTCCACGATTGCGACTTTAATGTCCACCATCGGATAGCCAGCGAGAACGCCCCCTTTGATAGCTTCTTCGATGCCGTCGATAGTCGGATTGATATATTCCTTGGGAATCGCGCCGCCGACGATTTTGTTTTCGATCTCGACACCCTTGCCGCGCCCATTTGGTTCGATCGTAACGCAGGCATGCCCATATTGGCCGCGTCCGCCGGACTGACGAATAAACTTACCTTCGCCATCAGCATGTTTGGTGATGGTTTCGCGATAAGCGATTTGGGGCGCGCCCGCGTTGGCACTGACCTTGAATTCGCGGAACAAGCGGTCGCGAATAATTTCCAAGTGCAATTCGCCCATGCCCGCAATGATAAGCTGGCCGGTTTCCTCGTTGGTAAAGCAACGGAAGGTCGGATCTTCTTCCGCGAGGCGCTGCAGTCCCTCGCCCATCTTCTCGCGATCGGCCTTGGTCTTGGGCTCGACCGCCATCGAGATGACGGGCTCAGGGAACGTAGGCGGTTCGAGCATGATGTCGAAATCCTCGTCGCACAACGTATCGCCAGTCGTAATGTTTTTCAATCCCACGAGCGCGGCGATATCGCCCGCAAATGTTGTTTCGACATCAATGCGTTTGTCCGCCTGAATCATCATGACGCGGCTGACGCGCTCGCGTTTGCGAGTGCGCGGGTTATAGATGGTGTCGCCCTTCTTAAGTTGGCCGCTGTAAACGCGGAAAAAAACAAGCTTGCCGACATAAGGATCAGTCCAGAGCTTGAACGCCAGCGAGCAAAATTTATTATTGTCATCCGAAATGACCTCGGCCTTTTCTTCGGTACCTGGAACCATACCGACAGCGGGAGGAACGTCCAGGGGCGAAGGCAAGTAATCAACAACAGCATCAACCAACGGTTGCACGCCGCGTTTCTTGAACGCCGAACCGCAGAGCACGGGTACCAGCTCGATTTTGCACGTGAGCCGGCGAATGGCGGCTTTGAGGATTTCGGGAGTAATCGGTTTGTTTTCGATCACCAACTCGGCAATGGCGTCGTCCTTATTGGAAACGGCGTCAATCAGCTCAGCCAGAGCCGCCTGGGCTGAATCCTTCTGGTCAGCCGGGATATCGGTGACGGAATACTTGAGGCCGACTTCATCGGTTTCGTCATAGACGATCGCTTTTTGATTCACGATATCAATGACGCCTTTGAAGGTATCTTCTTTGCCGATGGGCAGGAAAATCGGATAGGCGTAAGCGCCGAGCTTCTTGCGCATGTCGTCGAGAGCGTTGGCAAAATTAGCCCCCGTGCGGTCCATCTTGTTGACGAACGCAATACGCGGAACTTTATACTTGGTGGCCTGACGCCAAACCGTTTCGGATTGCGGCTGCACACCAGCGACACCACAGAAAACGGCGACTGCGCCATCGAGCACGCGCATGGAGCGCTCGACTTCGGCGGTGAAATCGACGTGACCGGGAGTATCAATGATGTTGACGCGATGCGCGATACTCTCGAAGGCCTTATATGTCCCATCCGGCTTTTGCGTCCAGTAACATGTGGTGGCAGCCGACGTGATCGTGATGCCGCGCTCGCGTTCCTGTTCCATCCAGTCAGTCACGGTATTGCCGTCATCCACGTCGCCCATCTTATGGATGAGGCCGGTGTAAAAGAGAATGCGCTCCGTCGTGGTGGTTTTGCCGGCATCAATGTGCGCGGCAATGCCGATGTTGCGAGTGCGCTCCATCGGATATTGACGGTTCGGCGAGTTTGCCGGGCTCGGCTTGCCTGTGCTCACCGGTTTGCTTTTTTCCATTACTGCTTCCATAAAATCGTCCTGGACACTATACTAATAAAAACGCCCCGAGGTAACTGTCGGCCAGTCGGGGCGCGCTAAACTATATACTATTACCAGCGGAAATGTGCAAAGGCTTTGTTCGCCTGGGCCATTTTATGCACTTCGTCCCGCTTGCGTATTGCATTACCCTGTCCCTGGTAAGCTTCGAGGATTTCCGCAGCCAGGGCTTCCCTCATCGGGATACCTTTGCGAGCATCGGCAAAATCAACCAGCCAGCGCAGTGCGAGCGAGAATTGACGGTCGGAGGACACTTCGAGGGGAACTTGATAAGTCGCGCCACCGACCCGGCGGGCTTTGACTTCGAGCCGGGGTTTGGCATTGTCCACCGCGCGCTGCAAGACATCGAGAGGATTAGTCGTGGGGTTCTTTTCAGAAATCTGGTCAAAAGCGCCGTAAACGATGCGTTGGGCGGTGCTTTTTTTACCATGCACCATGACGGTGTTCACCAACCGCGAGACAAGCGTACTGTTGAATTTGGTGTCTTTAAGGACGGGACGTTTGGCTGCTTGATGACGACGGGACATGTGTTCGTTAAAAGGGTTGAATCGTTAAACCGTGAAGTGAAATTGCAGTAGAAAAAAAGTGTTAGAAAGTGAAATAAAGTTAAATTTCAGGCATTTTTTGCATATCTTTATGCAGCGGGGGCTGCGGCAGGTGCAGAAGCAGCGGCGGGTTTAGCACCGGCCTTTGGACGTTTGACACCATATTTGGAGCGGCTAACACGGCGTTTTTCGACACCGGCAGCATCGAGCGTGCCGCGGACGATATGATAGCGAACGCCCGGCAGGTCTTTGACACGACCGCCGCGCACGAGAACGATAGAGTGTTCCTGCAGGTTATGGCCTTCGTCCGGGATATAAGCAATGACCTCGTAGCCATTGGTCAGACGGACTTTGGCGACCTTCCGCATGGCGGAATTGGGCTTCTTGGGAGTGCGGGTCATGACCTGGATGCAGACGCCCCGACGAAAGGGGGAGTTTTCCAAGGCAGGAGACTTGGATTTCCGGTTTAACTTGTTGCGGCCCTTGCGGACCAATTGATTAATTGTCGGCATTTAGCGTAAAAAACTGGCCTTTTTGCCCTCTAGAACAAAACGGGAGGCGGAATATACCAAACCAGTTTTGGGTTGCAACAACTATTTAGGCCGTTTTGAACGGCAATTGCGCAACCACAACATAAGCTGGAAGTGGCATTCTCGCAACCTCGGAGAAATTTCCTGACATCCAATGCTTTTGCCACTACTCCTTAACGAAATCGCGCATGATGTTATCCTCGAAGAGGCTCACGCTAGCCGAAGCATTAGCAGCGGCAAAAGACACTCGTTCGCTCGAAATCGGAAGCGAGATTCTCAATAAAACGCCGGAAGTCTTTCGGCAGCATTTTGGCGATTTGCCGGCCGTCATCGTTACCGATTCAAATACGTTCGAAGTCGCAGGACGAACGCTCGTCGAAGCATTTCAGCGCACGAATCAGTGTCTTGAACCTTTTGTCTTTTCGGATCCCAATCTATACGCGGAGCACAAATTTGTCGCGGAGCTGGTGGAATCGCTCAAAGGCCACGACGGGATCCCAGTCGCGGTTGGCTCGGGGACGATTAATGACCTGACCAAACTCGCGGCGCACGAGGTCGGCCGACCCTACACGTGCGTCGCGACTGCGGCTTCGATGGATGGTTACACGGCCTTCGGTGCTTCGATTACGCAATACGGTTCGAAGCAGACTTTTTTCTGTCCGGCACCAAGAGCTGTCGTAGCGGATTTGGGGATTATCACCGCCGCACCCGGCGAAATGAATTCGTGGGGTTATGCGGATCTGGTTGCAAAAGTAACGGCGGGCGCAGACTGGATGTTGTCGGACGCGATGGGAGCCGAGCCAGTTCACGCTGAAGCCTGGAGAATCATTCAGCCTGGATTGCGCGAACTGATCGCGGACCCGGCAGGAGTGCCGGCGCGACGGCCCGAATCCATTTCGCGTTTGGTCGAAGGGCTGATGCTTGCCGGGTTTGCAATGCAGGCCGCCAAGAACAGCCGGGCGGCTTCAGGCGCAGAACATCAATTCAGCCATTTGTGGGACATGCAACATCACACCCACAAGGGCAACGCTCCGTCGCACGGCTTCAAGGTCGGCATCGGCACACTCGCGGTCACTGCCCTTTACGAATATCTGCTGGGGCAGCCGTTGGTACAATTAGACGTGGATGCGTGCTGCGAGGCCTGGCCGGACGAGGTTTCTCTGACGAGAATGATTCGCGAGAGATTCAGTCAGGGCGATTTGACGGTGGTTGCGCTTCAAGAGAGTCGCGCGAAATGGATGACCCGGGATGAGTTGCTCAACCAGCTTACCAAGCTTCGCGGCACATGGCCGACATTGAAAGAGCAATTGCACAAGCAACTCCTGTCATTTGCCGCGCTCAAAAAGATGTTGAGCGACGCAGGCGCGCCGGTCGAGCCGGAGGAAATTGGAATTTCGCGGGAGCGGCTGCGGGAGAGTTTCTGGATGGCGTACTTTATTCGACGGCGATTTACGGTGCTCGACCTGGCGGTTCGGACGAATTTGCTCGAAAAGGCTTTGGAACACATTTTCGGCTCCACTGGCCGCTGGCCAGTCGATTCGAAGCCGTGATTATGGAGACCGTCGCAACGGCTACTCCAGCTCAGCCCGCCAGATTTCCGTTTTGGCTGCGATTCTTCGAACCCGCTCCGCCCGCGCCAGTCATGTTGACGGACCCGGCGGCAATTCAGCAAAGCTACCGAACCTGGCAATGGAAGGTCCTCTTCTCTTCGATCATCGGCTACGCGACGTTTTATTTCGTGCGCAAAAACTTGAGCACGGCGATGCCGATCATGGAGAGGGATCTCGGAATCTCGAAAACCGAACTGGGAGCATTCCTCACGTTGCACGGTGTTCTCTATGGAGTGTCGAAGTTCGGAAATGGATTTTTCGCGGATCGTTGCAACGCGCGGGCCTTCATGGTCATTGGCCTGGTCGCTTCGGCGGTGATGAACATCTTCTTCGGTCTAAGTTCGGCGGTGATCACTTTGGGAATAGTCTGGATGATAAACGGTTGGGTTCAAGGCATGGGGTTTCCTCCATGCGCACGACTCTTGACGCACTGGTTTCCGCCGAAACAATTGGCGACGAAAATGTCCATTTGGAATACGTCCCATTCGATTGGCGCTGGAGTGATTGTCGCGCTGTGCGGATACCTTGTGAAGGTCAATTGGCGTTTGTGTTTTCTGGTCCCAGCCGCAATCGCATTTGTCATCGCGGTCTTTCTCTGGCTGACGTTGCCTGACACACCTCCTTCAGTCGGATTGCCGGAAGTTGAAGGGACGCAAACGACGACTGCGTCCAAAGAACGAGATGAAAACCACATGGCTTTCCTTGTCGAAAATGTTTTTCGCAACAAATACATCTGGATTGTTTCCGTCTCGAACCTCTTCGTTTATGTGCTGCGCTACACGGTTTTCGATTGGGGCACGAGTTATCTGACTCAGGCAAAGCACGTTGATATTACCAATGCGAGTTGGATGGTGGCGGGCTTTGAAGTCGCCGGTCTGATTGGCGCGCTGTTGGCGGGTTGGATGACGGATCGATTTTTCGGCGGACGCGCCATGCGGGCGTGTGTCTTTTATATGATTCTTGCGGGCGTTTCGATTTTCCTGTTTTGGAAGATGGCGGGCGAATCTGCGTTTCTGAATTCAGCTCTGCTTTGCGCGATGGGCTTCTTTATTTACGGCCCGCAATGCCTCATCGGCATCGCCGCCGCCAATCTCGCGACGAAGCGCGCCGCCGCCACGGCGGTTGGGCTTACGGGATTTTTCGGTTATCTGAGCACTCTTTTGTCTGGCGTTGGTTTTGGAGCGCTGGTGAAAAATCACGGATGGAATGCCGGCTTTGCGGGTCTTCTGGGAATTGCAGCCATTGGGACGGTTCTGTTTATGTTCGCCTGGCCAGCTAAGGCGCATGGATACTCTGACTTAGAGTGATTTGAGAAACGTTGAACGGTTTTGGAGGGTGGGACTGGTCCAATCCCAAACTTTATTTTGTGCTGCGCGGCCGACTTGTGGATCAAAAACCACTTTTCCAGCTAGAAACGCCCACACTTTTGGTTTCGCTTCAATTCGCGGTTGTCCACCGGCCTTTTGGAAGCAATCGAAATAGGTCGCCACACATTTCGACTGGGCTGATAATTGTTGGTCGGCCTCCAACACGGGCCAACACAACGTATCGAGTTAATCAAGAATCGAGACTAGTCGGCGGAACGAGCAGTTCTGCGAGCTGGCTTCGATGTTGAAACCGCTGACTTGGGAACCATTGTCGGCTTGGCAGGAACCGTGGGCTTGGGGGGAACGGGTGGCTTGGAAGGAGGCTCGTCATTGGCCGGTCGGCCGATTTTGGCGTTGCCGACGAAGACCGCGCCACTTTCAACGACAATATTCGCAGCCTGAACATCGCCGAATAAGCGGCCTGTAGATTTCAGCACGATTGTGCCGGAACTTTGGATGTTGGCGGCGAGTTCGCCGCTGATTTCGGCTCCGCCGATGCGCAGCAAATCGGGCCAATGGAAGCTGTTGCCGAGGGGAATAATCAGCCGGCCCGTGTTGAAGCTGCCTTTAATCGCCGCGGTGGAATAGATTTCGAGGCTCCGGTGGGCAACGATTTTGCCGATCAGTCGGCCTTTGATTACGGCTTCGCCTACCAGGGAATCGGTATTGAGGATGTAACCTTTTTCTTCGACAACCAGGCGGCCATAGGTGCGAAAATTTTTTGAAACGGTCTGGGTGATTTGGTAATCGCGCAGGTCCACATGGCTGCTGCAGCGCTTGCACATGGTGGACTCGGCAGCGGTCGGCACGTCCAGCTCGGTTCCGCATTGAAAACAACTAACACGGCGAAGTTCGATGGTCGGCTTTGGCGCTTTGGGAACTTTTGAAGCTTTAGGCGCTTCTTCTTCGAGGCGAAAGTGGGAGCGGCATTCCTTGCAGATGGTGGAGTAACTGCCGCGAGGTTCCTGCTGGACGTGGCCGCACTTGGGGCAGGTCGCCGAAATGGTTTTTTGTTTCGGAGATGCCATAGAGCGCGGCTTGGTGGCAGCCTTTGGTTGCTCACTGGATCGTGGTTTCGCCATAGCCAGGCCTTACCTGCAATCGGTCAATCCAACCACGAATTCCGCCCAAGCCGGAAGGATGAAAACGCAGAAATGCAACTTAGACAAGGTGAAAAGGGCGCAATAATTGGACTGTATGGATAATCTCTCCATTTACCGCTGGCAAACCAACATGGCGGCCTGGTCGAGTGTCACCAAGGGAACACGGTGCTCCACTTTTGCTATGGCACGACACTTGCGCTTCCGCCTCTTCCACCACAGACTGGTCGGAATCGGTGGCGGGGAGAGGAGGAGCGCGCAAAATTTCGGATTAGAAGCGGCCCGCTTTGGCCGGTTCGGCGTTTCTTGCAGCCGCCGGTTCGGCGTTGTTGTTGTTGGCTCCAGCCGGCGGAGCAACTTTGTTCGGGTTGACTTCGGTCTTGCCAACAAAGGTAACGCCTTCTTCGATGACCAGTTTTGGAGCGCGAATGTCGCCAAACAATTCGGCCTTGGTCTTAATGTCGATTTTTTCTTTGGCGATGATATTGCCGTTCACTTTGCCGCGGACAGTGATAGTGCTGACGTTCATGTTGCCTTTGATCACGGCGTTGTCGCCGAGATGAAGGCTGCCATCGGATTGGATATCACCGTCCAGTTTTCCATCGAAAGTCAATTCGCCAGAAAACTTGAGGGTGCCTTTGAGTTCAACGTCCGAGTTCAGGACGTTCTTTGAATTATTTGCTGGTGTAGTCATATTTTTGAACCGTGTGGTTTTGGACCAAGCTCCTTTGTTACCCGGGTCGCGCAATAGAGTCAATGTTCTTCAACGAGGAGATTTGAATTACCCCCTAGGAAATTTCTAGGGGTCGGCTAATACGACGCCATTCGCGATCAAACCAAGGTCACGAACAGGTCCATTCGTAATCCTGGGGCGCATTGGGACACTTCTACCATTTGGAGTGCGCCGACAGAGCGCAGCGGCGGCGGCGTTTTGGCGCAGGCTGCCGGGTCCGCCGATACCAAAGCGGTGTCCCCCGAGAGCTTTCGAGGTTGCCACCGCGCTCCATACATGCCGCGAAGAATGAGCTTGGTTGTACGACATGCGCCCCACATCCATCAGGCGTCATATTCTTTGCCCTCCGCTGTAACATGGAATATTGATCGCCAGCAATGAGTTCTGTCACGCTCCTCGGATGATGGGCAAAGCAGAATTTCAATTGCCCAGGGGGAAGTTTCCAGGTATCGGTGCAATCACATCACAATGAAAATCATTCATTTCTTAGCCTGTCTCACTTTGCTTAGCGTCTCCCCGAAAACCAGCGCCGCCGAGCCACAAGGAGAAATTCCGCCGCCGAAGGAAGAGCCGCGTGTCATTGATCCGGGGCCGCCGCCTTCGGATGCAATTGTTTTGTTTGACGGCAAGGATTTGTCGAAATGGAATAGCGAAAAGAATGGCCCGGCCAAATGGGAAGTGAAAGATGGAGTCGCTACCGTGAATGGCACCGGCAGTATTTCGACGAGGCAGGAGTTCGGCGATTGCCAGTTGCATGTCGAGTGGGCGACGCCAGAGAAAGTCGAGGGCGAAGGGCAAGGCCGCGGCAATAGCGGAATTCTATTACAAGGCCGCTATGAAGTGCAGGTGCTCGACTCTTATATTAACAAGACGTATTACCACGGGCAGGCGGGAGCCATTTACAAGCAGTACGCCCCACTGGTTAATGCCTGTCGCAAACCCGGCGAGTGGCAAACTTACGATATTATTTTTCATGCGCCGAGCTTCGATGCGGACAGCAAATTGGAGAAGCCCGGGACGGTGACCGTATTACAGAATGGGATACTGGTTCAGGATAATGTCGAAATCAAAGGGACTACTGGTCCCGCCGGCGCGCCGAAGTATCAGGCTCATCCGTTGAAGCAGGCATTGATGTTGCAGGACCATCATAATCCGGTGCGATATCGGAATATTTGGATCAGGGAGTTGTAAGGGAAATTCGAAGTTCGAAACAAATTTCGAATTCTCCCTAACACTGCTTTATTTCCTCCCACAACGGCTGGAGATCAGAATCTTCAAGAGCCATTCGCTTGATTGTGTCTTTGCGCTTTTTCCCGCCAATAACTATGGCGCGTTTGAACCAGACGCGAGCGGCATCGAGCTGCTTCATCTGGCACGCGTAACAAGATAAATTGTAGGAGATGATTGGCTCTTTGGGAAATTTGTCGAAGGCCGGAAGCAACGCCGTCCACGCCTGCTTGACGCTCCCGTCCGCGACGCGCCGCAGCGCATAGGCTTGGTGAAGCCACCCGGCAGGGCTTTCAGGAGCGCCTTCAAGCAGCGCACGAGCGATTTGCAAACCCTCCTCCCATTTTTGTTCCTCGGCGCAAATCGACCAGCGCACTTCGAGGATCTCGGGATAATCGTGGTATTCGGGGTCGACTAGTTCCAGTTCGGCTTTTGCTTCGGCCAGATTGCCCAATTCGAGCCAGCCAATGGCGGCGGAAACGTAATGCACTTGTGGCGGCGCTAACTTATCCATTCAATGGAGAAGTTACGCGAAACACGCGGTAGATTGAAGTCGAAAAGCCTGGAAATGAAGCGAAACTTGATTTCTCGAACGAAAGACGCCGCGCTGCGAAAAGCGCTTTTGCACTTTCTGTGCCCGCGATTCGAACGCTATGGCGAGATTCGGGAAATTGACGTGAATACGAAGAGCAAAGTCGTAACGGCCGAACTGACGTTGAAAGGCGAGCCGATTCCTGTGGTCATCTCGGAGGCACGGTATCGGATTGAGAGGAGAGACAACGAATCGTGGATTGTGTTCTACGGAATTAAGGTTTCAAAAGAATGGGTCCAGAATCTGTTGGACGATCAGTTTCCGGAAATATCTGTAAAAATGCCAAGGATATTGGAGATGCTGTTATGAGAACGCTTGCGAGAAGCGGCGCGGTGAGGACACCGTTCCCTGCCTCGTGAATTCTAGAACCGCGTCAGTTTTGCCAGTTCTTTGACACGTCCTTCGATATCGCCGCGTTTGATCTTCGTTGTACGAACCAATCCAAATCCTTCACAGCAAAACGACGCAACCACGCTCCCATAAATCATCGCGCGCCGAATATTCTCATCAATGGAACCTTTCGCTGTCGCCAGAAATCCCATCATGCCGCCAACGAATGAATCGCCAGCGCCAGTCGGATCAACGACGTTGTGCAGCGGATAGGCCGGGCAAATGAATATTCCTTTCGGACCGGAAAGGAGCGATCCGTGCGAGCCTTTCTTAATGATCACATATTTCGGCCCGAGTTTGTGGATTTTTTTCAGCGCAGGGAAGACATTGTCCTCTTTCGTCAACTGATGCGCTTCGCCGTCATTCAGCACGAAGCAATCAAGGCGTTTGATTAGTTTTATCAGATCCGCCAGGGCAATGTTCAACCACAGGTCCATCGTGTCGGCAGCGACGAATTTTGGCCGCCGCATCTGATCGAGCACATGGCCTTGCAGCGACGGCGCGATGTTCGCCAGAAGAACAAACGGGGAATTCTGGTGCGCTTTCGGGAGCGTGGGATTAAAAGTTTCAAAGACGCCGAGCTCGGTCAGCAGCGTCTTGCGATTGTTCATGTTGATTTCGTATTCGCCGGACCAGTGGAATGTTTTGCCGGGAAGAATCTGAAGTCCTTCGAGATCGATGCGATGGCGTTTGTAAAGCTGGAGGTAGCGTTTGGGAAAATCATCACCGACAACTCCGACGATTTTAACCGGACTAAAAAAACTCGCTGCCACCGCCGCATGGCTGGCTGACCCGCCCAGCAAGCGCGGATTTTCCGCTTTGGCGGTTTTGATGGAATCGAGGGCGGTCGAGCCGACAATTAGAACACTCATGTTTTCGTATTTGCGTTGAATCGTTGAACGGTTAAAAAGGCGGGAAACGTTAGATGAGACGGGGCTGAGGGGGCAAGATTGAATGAGCCGAATACGCGCGACCGGCGCGACCGTCCTTAATTCGCCCGCGGAGATGCTCGAATTACAACGCCTCGCTCGCCAAATTTGATTTTCGGCGCTGGGGATCGCATAGTGCTCTCTATGTTGCCCTTGGATGAGCGCGCGCTCTATTCCAGTTTCCATTCCCGTTCAATCGTCAATCCTAACGGTTAACCCGCGCCTCCAGCCTCAACACCATCATATCCAACCCGCCTGCTCATGAACACCAACTCATTTCGCCGCCATTCTGCCGAATCGCTGCTGCCCATCCTTGTATTGGGTTTGGGGATGACACAGGCATTGGCAAACCAAGGAACTCCACCCGCGAGCTTGGCCCAAAGCCTATCGCCCCTCGCGACCGTGTCCCAATACGTTTTGCCACCCACAGACGCGCAAGCCGAGTTGGCGGTGGACGCCGGCAACCCAATTCGCGTGCCGCTGCGGTATGCCGTCGCGCGGCCCGTTCAAATTACACCGGCGACCTACGGCACCTGGGAGCAGACGCCCACCGGCAGGCTGTGGCGATTGCGCTTCATTTCCAGCGGGGCAACCGATTTGAACTTTGGGTTCACGAAATTCCATCTGTCGGAAGGCGCAACGCTGCACCTCATATCCGAAAGTGATTCATATTTTCAAGGACCGTACACAGCCGCTGATAATTCACCTGCCGGACAGCTTTGGACGCCAGTGGTACCCGGCGAAGCAGCAGTGATCGAATTGTTTGTGCCAGCGAGGGCAAAGGAGGAGCCCCAACTCGAATTGACTCAGGTTTCGACCGGCTACCGCGATGTATTCCATCGCAGCAAAGACCTGACGAATACGAAAGCGGGAACTTGCGAAATAGATGTCGTATGCCCGGTGGCTGCGCCCTGGACGAATGAAATACGAAGTGTGGGAATGATCAGCATCGGCGGCGTTGATTTTTGCAGCGGCACCCTGATCATGGATGCGCCGGGCGATTTCCGCGCGTTCTTTTTGACCGCCAATCATTGCGGAATTGACTCCGGCAATGCCTCAACCGTTGTCGTTTATTGGAACTACGAATCTCCCACCTGTGGTCAACATGGTTTAGGCGGTTCTATGACCCAGAACCAAAGCGGAGCAACATTCCGGGCGGCTAAAATGGATGTGGATTTCTCACTAATCGAATTGAATCAGTTGCCTCAAGCGTCTTTCCATGTCTATTACGCCGGGTGGGATCGTTCCGGAACCGCCACGACCGGTTGTGTCGGCATCCATCATCCTAACGCTAACGGCAAGTGCATCAGTTTCTCGTCAAACCCATTGACGACGGTGGATAGCTGCATTGGCTCGGGCATCAACACGCATTGGCAGGTCACCTGGACCTCAGGAGTGACGGAACCCGGTTCGTCAGGTTCGGGCATCTGGAACACCAACACGCACCTGCTTTTGGGAACGTTGTCGGGCGGGTTGTCCTCTTGCTCAGCGCAAACCTCACCTGACTGCTATGGGAAATTCTCGGTAGCCTGGGACAGCGGCACAACTTCGGCAACCCGATTGCGAGACTGGCTGGATCCCCAAAGCAGCGGAGTAAACTTTGTGGCCGGCGCTGACGCTGTTGCAGTGCCGCTCATCAGTCCAGTTGGAGCGACGTTGGTTTCGGAAGCTTGCACGCCGACAAATGGCGTGCTGGATCCGGGCGAGTTTGTGACGGTCAATTTCGCTTTGCAGAACGACGGCAACGCTCCGACGACAAATCTGGTCGCAACGCTCCTCACCAGCAACGGCGTGGTTGGCCCAAGTGGCCCGCAAACCTTTGGCGCACTGACAGCGGGTGGACCAGCCGTCAATCGCTCCTTCTCGTTCATTGCTTCCGGTACTTGCGGCGGAGGCATAACTCCCATGCTGCAGCTTCAAGATGGGCCGCGAAATCTGGGCACCTCAATCTTCAACTTTACCTTGGGCGCGCCGATCGTCACGGCGACACAAAATTTCGACAACGTGACCGCGCCGGCGTTGCCGGCGGGTTGGTCGGCGTCACCGAGCGGAGCCTGGGTCACGACGAGTGCGCAGAGCGACACGTTGCCTAATGCAGCTTTTGCTTCCGATCCATCGAGCATCACCGATCAGCAACTCACATCACCCCAACTGACTGTGGCTGGCGCGGGTGGACAATTACGCTTCCGCCACTTCTATGACGCGGAAACGGGATTCGATGGCGGTGTACTGGAAATATCTATCAACGGCGGAACGTTCACCGACATTATCAGCGCGGGTGGAGCATTCATCGGCGGTGATTACAATGGATCGATCTCGACTCGTTATAGCAATCCTTTGGCTGGTCGGGAGGCCTGGACGGGGAATTCGGGCAGGTTCGTGCTGACTACGATCGCTCTCCCGGTGGCCTCCGCAGGCGCCAATGTCCAATTCCGCTGGCGGTTGGGAAGCGACAGCAGCAATTCAGGAACTGGCTGGTACGTGGATACTGTTTCTTTGTCGGTTGGCTATGCTTGCTGCTCAGGAGCGCCGTCGGTGACTCTGAGCGCGCCGACATTCGGTCCCGGGAAGCAGTTTCGGTTCGAGGTGATTGGCGGCACTGGATTTTCTTATACAATCCTCGCAGCGAGCAACTTGAATCTGCCGGTTTGGGTGCCCCTGGTCACCAACTCCGCACCGTTCAGTTTCACGGATCTCAATGCGGTTGCGTTCACGAATCGATTCTACCGCGCTCGCTCGCAGTAACGATCATGGGGGGCGGGCGTCCTGGCGAGTCGTCGTTTGTCGTCGCCGCTGCGCTCCGGCTCGCGGGGACGCTCGCCCCCACCCGTCTCTACTGAGCCATCTTGAAGCCAGTTGAAACTAGCTGTTCAACGTGCCACCTGCCTGGTTAAGCTCTGGAGCTAACCGAATGGCAACCGAGCTGCGCAAAAATAATCATAAGTCGCCCCGAATTCTGATCGTCGATGACGACGCCGGCCAGCGCAGTTTGTTGGACTCGTTTTTGCGCGGTCAAGGATTCGATACGCTGGTCGTTGACTCGGGAGAGAAAGCGTTGGAGACACTGCGTTCACAACCGGTAAGCATGATGATTTCTGATGTGCGGATGCCCGGGATGACGGGACTGGAAACACTCCGGCGGGCGCGCCAGGAGCACGCCGTTCTGCCGGTGTTGTTGGTCACCGCTTACGCTGACATTCGCGACGCCGTTGGCGCGATGCGCGACGGTGCGCTCAATTATTTGGCCAAGCCGATCGATTTGGACGAGCTGCTCGTCACCGTCAGGCAAGCGACGGGCCTCTCGACGCCGGCGCCGCTGAAATTCAACGCTGATAAACGATTACCCGCTCATGTCGTTGCGCGCAGTCCGTCGTTGCAGGCGGTATTTCACGATGCATCGCTGATTGCTCCATCCGAAAGTCGCGTGCTGCTCACGGGCGAGAGCGGAGTGGGCAAGGAAGTTCTGGCCGAAGTTATTCACGCCTGGAGCGCTCGTGCCGGGGGTCCAATGGTCAAAGTGAATTGCGCGGCCATTCCAGAGACTCTGCTGGAAAGCGAGCTTTTCGGGCATGAAAAGGGCTCTTTCACCGGCGCGACGGCGCAACGCATCGGCCGATTCGAGTTGGCCAATGGCGGCACGATCTTCCTCGACGAAATCGCCGACATGTCGCCGCACTTACAAGCCAAGCTGCTCCGCGTCACGCAGGATGGCCTCTTCAATCGGGTCGGCTCCAATCGCGAGCTGCATACCAACGCTCGAATGTTGGCCGCGACAAATCGGAACCTTGAAGAAGAGGTCAAGGCAGGGCGATTTCGCGAGGACCTGTTTTATCGCCTCAACGTCGTCGAACTTCACTTGCCGCCGCTTCGCGAGCGGCCTGAAGATATTCTACCGCTGGTGAGCGCGTTTATCGCCGAATTTACCCAAGGCAAAGCGCGCTTCTCGTCCTCGGTGGCCGATTGCCTGACGCGCTATGCCTGGCCGGGGAATGTTCGCGAGCTTCGGAACGCTATGGAGCGCGCCGCTCTGCTGTCACGTGGTGAACTCATTCTTCCTGACCATCTGCCTGCGCGGGTCCGTTCAATCGGACCCGCCGCGGCGACCGTCGAACCTGCCGAAGCGGAACGATTGGGTGAAATCGAGCGTCAGGCTATTTTCCAGGCATTGCGAAAGCACGACTACAACCGGACGGAGACCGCCAAAGCCCTCGGCATCAGTCGTCGCGCGCTGATCTATAAATTGCAGCGATTTCGCGAGCTGGGCTACGAAGTGGATCCGGCGAAGTAAGTTGGGGGGATACCTTCTCCCCTGCACAGGGTGCTACCCCGAAAGCTTTCGGGGCTACACTGCCTAGCCCGCTTATACGAAATTGCGATTCAGGGTGCTACAAACTGCTACAAAGGGTGCTACATTTCCAATTGGGAAAGCAGAATCTCAGAATTGAGAATGGAAGGAACGGGTTGGAATCGGTCGACAGAGGAGGGAAGGCGGATTTTCTTTCTCTCGTTGACCAATCAAAATCTCAATCGACTTCATCGCTTCATGCGATCTGCGCCCCCTTTGCCGTTACTTTCCGCTTCAGCCCTTCTTTCTGTAATGCACCGCCACCATTCTACTGTCCAATTCAATTACCGAATAGCCCCATGGCAAATAACGCTCCGGCCCTTTCTTGTCCGGATGCTCGATCCGCCACGCCGTGACTTCCCAACCATCTCCTGATTTCGACACCTCCCATTCCGCGCGATCCGCCCAATCCTCATTTTGATTCAGCAACCGTTTCGCCACGCCAATCTGTTCGCGGAAAGGCCCTTGTGGATCTTCGGACTGTTCCATGCGGGCGAGTTTTCCTCGACATCCGCAAAGCAACGACAGCAACAAAACAATACTCCAACATCGGCGCATCATTCGTATATCGGCATTATCTGTTTTGACTAAAGGGGAAGACTTTGCGGACGGACGGCTCGAAAACATTCGCGGAGGCTTTAGCCAGCCCTTTCCACTGGCTGAAGCCGGGCTTCGGCCAAATCGATGTCGCGCTGGATTCGGCGCAAAGCGTGATCATTGATGGTCTCTTCGTTGCGCAATTTGATGACCGTGTCGCGTTCGGCTTCCAACGCTTCGCGGGCTAATTCCTCGAAATCCGGCGCGAACAATCGATTGGTGCTTTCTTCATGCGGCGCGTCGCTGCGCAATTGCCGGATGCGGTCCACGTATTCCGAACGCAGCCGTTCGACGACCTCGGGCCGCGCGCGGCTCGACGCCGCCATGCTCTCGACGCGAGCCAGCGCTGCCTCGTTCGCTCGCAACCGTGCCAATCGCTCTTCTTTGTCAGTCACGTGATCGTCCACGACTCGCAACCAGCGGACTAGTGGCGAAAGTGTCAGCCCTTGCAGAACCAGCGTTCCGAAAATCACGCAAAACGTCAGCAGCAGGATCAGGTCACGTCCGGGAAACGGCTGGCCGCTGGGCAGCGCAAAGGGAATCGCCAGCGCGCCGGCCAGGGAATCGGCCCCGCGCATTCCCGTCCACGCGATTAAGGCGGTGTGTTGCCACGGCGCGGGATTTTCATTCCGAAACGTCCGGCTGATGAGCCGCGGCAGGTAGCTGGAACCGAAGATCCAGACAAAACGAACCAGCACAATTCCGGACACCACGACGGCCGCGAGTTTCACGATTCGAATCGCCGAACTCGGCGCGAGCGCATGGATGACTTGCGGCAGTTGCAAGCCGATGAGCATGAAAAGCACCCCGTTCAAAATAAACACCACCATTTCCCACACCGGCAGCGCTTGCAGCCGCATCCGCCCGCTCAGAATGCGCGGCGCGCGCCATCCGTAATACATGCCGGCAATGACCACCGCGAGGATTCCGGAGACATGCAGTCGTTCGCCGCTGAAATAAGCGACATACGGCGTCAGCAACGAAAGCATGGTTTGGACCGACGGATCGTCCAAACGCTTTTGCACCTGCGTGGCCAGCCAGCCCACGGCCAGGCCCACGCAAATGCCGCCCGTAGCCACGAGCAGAAATTGCGAACTCGCCTGCCCCAGCGAGAAACTTCCGGTCATCACCGCGGCTACTGCAAACCGGAAAGAAATGAACGACGTCGCGTCGTTGACCAAACTTTCTCCTTCCAGGATGACAATGATTTTGCGCGGCACCCGCAGATGTTGAGTCACTGACAGCGCCGCGACGGCGTCCGGCGGCGAAATAATCGCGCCAAAAACGAATCCAACTGCGAGCGGCAGCCCCACGAGGTAATGGAACAGGTACGCGCTCGCGCCCATCGTCAGCAGGACCAAAACGATCGCCAGCAAAAGAATCGGGCGAAGGTTCGTGCGGAAATCTCTCCAGGATGTAAATACGGCCGCGGGATAAATCAGCGGCGGCAAAAAGAGGTCAAAAACCAGTTTCGGATCCAGGTGAATGGTCGGCAGCTCGGGGATGAGCGCGAGGATCACCCCGCCGACGGTCAATAGTATCGGATAGGGAATCCGAATCTTTCGAGCAACGATTGCCAGCAGCGCGACGGCTACGAGACAAATCAGGATTAATTCGGTTTTGCTGACCATAAGTCTGGTTGCATTCTGAGCGTCGCCGGGAGTAGATCAGCAGTCCAGACAGTAATAAGACCGGCTTTCAGTTACCAGTATATATTTCCCACCCTCCCACCTTCTCCTCTTTCCACTCCTCGTTGTTTAAGGCATCTCACCGTTAGCGCCTGACGTTTGCTAACGATCAATTTCAACAACTCAAAGTTTGTGTATCAATGTCAAATAGACCGAAGTCCTTCACGCCCTGATCAACAGTTTGGGGACACAGCACATCGTAACGAATATATGATCTGCGAGCGATGCCATCAGCGAGAGGCGACCGTGCACATCACACAGGTCATCGGTGAAGCGGTGAGGAAGATAAATCTTTGCGAGACTTGCTGCCAGGAATCGCAGCCGGGACTTTTGGAGAGCGCCAAGCGGTCGGCCAGCAATCCTCCACCACGAACCCGAGGATCAAAGGGACCAGAGACGAAATGATACTGCTAAGCCAACGCCCTTGAGTGGATGCCGGATGGCCTGCTTTGTTTGGATTCGAACACGCTTTGGCGTTGCCGGACTCAACAAATTCGCTCCGGCAAAATCACTGTCTCAACCGATAGAATCTCATGCCCGAGACAGGAATTGTTTGCGGGTTGTTCTGATTGGCCGAAACCGTCCAGGGCCCGGATAGGTCAGTCGCTTCCAACAGAACAGCATTACCGCTCCATTGTATCGTGAACTGACCGCTGTTAATTGCAGCCCGCGTAAATTGAAGCTGGCCGACGGTGAGCCTTGCAGCGGGACTGTTCGTAGCATTACCGGCAGTCGTCAGCACGGCGCGATATTCCGTATCATCGTTCGCAGCGGTCAGAATCGGCGTCGTATAAGAAGTCGCCGTCGCACCAGCAATGTTCGCGAAAAGTGCGGCGCCGAATGGCATAGTTTGCCATTGATAGGAAATCGGTGGTGCAGGAACGCCCGCGGGATCGCCGAGATAACCTGAAACCGCCGACACGGAGAAGGACGCGTTGGTGCCCGGATTCACCGCGACATTCTGGGGTACGGAAGTGAGCCTAATGTAGGTATTGTTGAAGGCATTGACCCCCATGAGGTTGCCCGTCAGTAACGGGGCGTCGCCATTCGCGGGATCCGGCGCGCTAGCGAATTTGAACGTGGCGGCGAAAGCGTCGCCACCACTGCCCTGAGCGTGGACGCCTTCAAGGTAATACTGTACTCCTGCGGTGAGACTGATCGTGTTACCGGTTGGCCAGGCCGAGTTGGCGAATGTATCCGAGCGTTTCGAAGCTAACACACTGCCACCGCCCGAAGTAAACCACTGGCGGCTGTTCGACCACTTCGTTTCTTGCGCAATCAGTCGTTTGTTTGAGGGGGTGGAATCGGTGCTGAGAAACAGATCGGAATCATCATCGCTGGCGAGGAAGAAGACGTAGTTCGTAGTAGCCGGCGCAGTGAAGAGGGTGCCCACGCGCTCTGCATAATTGTCGCCCTGGCCCGATGGGGTTTCGAAAGAAGTCAGGTACGTCACCTTGGTCGGCGAATTCGTGTAGCTGGGGCTTTCGAGATTGGCCCGCGTCGCGCCCGAGTAAAATTCCTGCTTCACGAAGCCGGGCGAAAAAATCAGCGATGCGGAATTGATAAAGGTGACTGTGGCAACGACGCTTGGAATCGCGCCTGGTTTAACTGCGAACACTTTAACAGCCGCTGTATTACTCAACACAAAAGGCGCAGTGTAGAGCGTCGAGTTCGTCGTCGGAGTTGAATTGTCCGATGTGTAATACAAAGTCGCGCCTGGCGTCGCATCCGCGAGTGTCACCGTTACTGAATTGCTAAAATATCCACCTGCGGGAGCGACAGTCGGCACGGCCAGAAAAGTCGCATTGCCATAAACGCTCAACGCCGAAGCGCCGCCGACATATACTTTCCCGTTGGCAACTGTAGGGACGGACGTTTTCACCGCAAATGATGCCGTATCGCGGGTGCCAGCCTGGCTGGAATTGTAAAGTTGATTGGTGAGATTGTACGCGTTGTAGGCGTGAAGAATCGTCGGTCCGGTGGGGCTGCCGCTGCTGACTGCTCCATTATCCAAAACCCAAACAATCGCATTATTCGTCCCATTGGCGGAGACCGACGGTGTTGCGCCGGGGAAACCGATGCTTGAACTCGACCGATGAATGGGTGTCGTGGACAGCGCACCATTGGTGATTGCAAACGCCTTCAACCGATCGCCGTTGCCCTGGTAATAGATTGCCTTATTGAAGTAAGCCGGCGTGGCGAAGGACGCCCCGATAGCGCTGACGACGGACTGAACGATTTGGCTGTCGGAACTTGTGTTGTAATGTCCCATATTGTCGCGGTCAACGAGGTAAATCGTGCCGTTCTTACCTGAGCCAACAATGAGATGCGGGTGCGCCACGCTCCCTGCTTCATCCGGCAGCAAAACCGGGCCGCCCGAGCCGAGGTCAGTATCACCGGCGGCCAGATTCGCCTGATCGTGGGGTGTGAAATAATCCGCGACCGCCAGACCATTCGTTGTGGACAGCTTCATGAAACAGTCGCCGTACTCTGTTCCGTTGGTGTCCGCGTTGAACGGACCATTGGCCACCTCGAAGTATAGGTTTGTTGCCGCATCGACCAGCGGACCGTTTCCGCCCATCCAGAGTCCGCCTTCGCCAGCGTTTGAGCCCCAGTCTGTCGTGGTGCTGTTGGGTGTCGTATTGAAAATGTAATTCGTGAGTTGTTGCAAAGTCGCCGCATTAAAACCAAACAGCCAGCCGTGATATGGATTCGTATCGGCGAATCCGGAATACGTCACATAGAGAATTCCGCCCGCCAGCGTGAGTGCGGGCCGCTGCAGACCGTTGTTCATGGCATCGAACGACAGCTTGCCTCCGGAACTGCCTACGCCTTTGCCGTTAATCGTTGCGGATACGACTACCGGACTAAACGGCCGCTCAGCGCCAGTCGTTATGGACAAGGCGTGAATCCGTTGCACATACGAATTGCTTTCATGTGTGAACGCGGAGAGATAAATCGTGCCTGAGGCCAAATCGATTACCGGCGTGCCGATAATCCCCACCTCAGGTCGAATATCGTGATAATCACCGTAGCGATAGCCAAAGGTGGGGTCGGGTGTCGCCGTCGAAGGTCCAAGGTTCACCTGCCATAGCACTCCGCCATTTGGCCCGGCGTTGCTATCCGCATCTAACGCATACACGCTGTCATGCATGGTGGCGGCGAAGACGACGTTGTGGGTTCCCTGCCCTGGAATCGCCAGGCCCGAGACATAGAGCGGTTGCGCATAAATTTGTCCATCGACAGGATAGGAAAAAATCTTGCCGAAAGTGGCGGTGTTGACGTTCGCCGGAGTGAGGATGGTTTCGTTAGTGTTCTGTCCTGTTCGCGCAAAATCATTGTGATAGGTGAGGACATTCACTTGCGCCAGAACACCAAGGCAGGTTGCAAGAAGAAGAGCGAATGCGGAACCGGCGCGACAAATGGAGTTCATGGGAATTTTTTTCATGCGGTTTGCCTGTAGATTGGGTCACTCCGGGTATTATCTCACGATCCGGAAAAATTGCCAGCCCTTGCGGGGCGAATTCACAAAATCAAGCGTCGAACACCTCGGCAATCGAAGGCCGGCTTCAGATTGTGAATAGAAAAGAATATCTCTGGCTTGCTCGCGCGCCATAGCGACGAGATAATTTGTAGATATGTCGCACGCTGACTTTGTGCATCTCCATTTGCACACCGAGTATTCGTTACTCGATGGCGCTTGCCGGCTCGATCGGCTGATGGACAAAGCGCATGACCTCAAATTCTCATCGTTGGCCATCACCGACCACGGAGTTCTCTACGGCGCGATAGATTTCTATAAGGCCGCCCGCGAAAAAGGCATCAAACCCATCGTCGGCTGCGAAGTTTATGTCGCTCCCGGCAGCCGCCTCGAAAAGAAATCCAGCAGCGGCGGACGCGATGTCTATAACCATCTCGTTTTGCTCGCCAAAAACGAAGCCGGATACCGTAACCTCATCAAGCTCGCCACGGCTGCGCACCTGGAAGGCTACTATTACAAACCGCGCGTCGATAAAGAGCTCCTCGCCGCCCATAAAGAGGGCCTCATTGCTCTCTCTGGCTGTCTTGCCAGCGAAATCCCCGAATCCATTCAGCATGACCAACTACCCAAAGCCCGCGAAGCCATCGATTGGTTCAAGCAAACTTTCGGCGCGGAAAATTTCTACCTCGAACTCCAAAATCACGGCATTCCCGAACAGGTAAAGGTAAATCGCTCTTTGATTCCCTGGGCGCAGGAATTTGGCCTCAAACTCGTCGCCACGAACGATGTCCATTACGTCGAAAAGAACCACTCGCACGCGCACGACTGTCTCATCTGCATCGGCACCCAGACTCAATTGGCCGACACCAAGCGCATGAAGTACGTCGAGGAGCAGTTTTATCTGCGCTCGGCCGAAGAAATGAAAGCGCGTTTCGCTGAAACGCCGGAAGCCGTTCAAAACACCCTCGAAGTCGCCGAAAAGTGCAATCTCGAAATCGAATTCGACAACCTCCACTACCCGGTTTTCCACCCGCCCGAACACTTCACTCGCGAAGGTTACTTGCGCAAGCTCCTCGCGGAAGGCCTCCACAAACGTTACGGCATCCATGCCCGCGCCGAAGGCGCCGAATTCATCGTCGAGGGCGTAGACGATCCAAAGCGCCTGCCAACTTTTTCCCTAGTCCAAAATAAGGATTCTTCTCACGGATCACGCATCACGCATCACGCATCAGACCTGCAGGACCCAGCCGTCTCTGCAGCGATTCAAGCAATCGTGGATCGCCTCCAACTCGAACTCAAAGTCATCGAGAAAACCGGCTTTCTTAGTTACTTTCTCATCGTCGGGGACTTCATCCGTTACGGGCACCAAAAGGGCATCGCCTGCGTCGCTCGTGGTTCTGCCGCCGGGTCGATTGTCACTTACCTGCTGGAAATTTCCAACGTCGACCCGATCCGCTACGGCCTGCTCTTCGAACGTTTTCTGAATCCCGAGCGGGTTAATCCGCCTGATATTGACATCGATTTCGCCGACGACCGCCGCGCCGACGTCATCGAATACGTCCGCCAGAAATACGGTCGGGACGCCGTCGCGCAAATCATCACCTTCGGCACCATGGGCGCGAAGTCCGTCGTCCGCGACGTTGGCCGCGTTATGGGCCTCAGCTACAGCGAATGCGATCGGCTCGCCAAGATGATTCCATTCGACCTCAAGATGTCGCTCGAAAAAGCCCTCAAACAATCGCCTGAACTCAAGCAAGCTTACGATTCCGAAGAAGCCACTCGCGAACTGATTGACACCGCTTTCGTTCTCGAAGATCTCACGCGCAACGCCTCCGTCCACGCCGCCGGCGTCGTCATCGGCGATCAACCGCTCGTCAATCTTCTCCCGCTCAAGCAGGACGAAGACGGCGCAATCGTCACGCAATACGCGATGGGCCCGGTCGGCGACCTCGGCCTGCTCAAGATGGACTTTCTCGGCCTCAAAACGCTGACTGTCATTCGCAACAGTTGCGAAATGGTGAAGCAAACCCGAGACATCGACGTTCCCATTGACAATCTCCCGCTGGACGACGCCAAGACTTACGACTTGCTCAATAAGGCGAACACGCTCGGCATCTTCCAATTGGAATCGGGCGGCATGCGCGATCTCTGCCGCAAGTTTCAGATCAGTTCCGTCGAGCACATCACCGCGTTGATTGCGCTCTATCGGCCCGGTCCGATGGAACTCATCCCGGAATTTATCAAGCGCCGCCATGGCGAAGTGAAGATCGAATACGAGCATCCCTTGCTGGAACCCATCTGCCGCGAGACCTACGGCATCATGGTTTACCAGGAGCAAGTCATGCAGGCCGCGCAGGTCCTCGCCGGCTACACACTTGGTAGCGCCGATTTGTTGCGCCGCGCCATGGGCAAGAAAAAGGTCGAGGAAATGGCGAAGCAGCGCGAAAGTTTCGTCAAGGGCTGCGCGAAGGTGAACAACATCCCCGCCGGCAAGGCGAACCAGATCTTCGACTTGCTCGAAAAATTCGCTGGCTACGGCTTCAATAAATCCCACGCCGCAGCCTACGCCATTGTCGCGTATCAAACCGCTTACCTGAAAGCGAATTACCCGGTCGAATTTCTCTGCGCGATGATGACCAACGACATGTCCGATACCGACAAGCTCAGCGAGTACATCAAAGAAGCGCACACGATGGGCATCGAAGTTCTGCCGCCGGACGTTAACGAAAGCCACGTCACATTCGCCCCAGGCGCAGGAAAGCCCTTGCCCGCAATCTCAAATGGCAACGGCCATTCTCCTTTACCGGGAAATGGCACGAGCGAGGTGGGGCGAGCGTCCCCGCGAGCCGATTCCGCCACTCAGCCTTCCCTCGACACTCAACCCTCGACACTCGCCACTCGTCCCGCCATCCGCTTCGGCCTCGCAGCCATCAAAGGCATCGGCGAAGGCGCTGTCCAATCCATCCTCAAGGCCCGCAACGAAACCGGAAACTTCCCCTCGCTCTCCGAGATGTGCGAGCGCGTCGATGGCCGTTCCCTCAGCCGGAAAGTCCTCGAAGCCCTCATCAAATCCGGCGCTTGCGACGGCCTCGGCCAGAATCGCGCCACGCACTTTGCCCAAATCGAGCACGCCCTCGCTTGCGCCGCCAGCATCATCGCCGATCGCCAATCCGGCCAAAGCTCCCTCTTCGGCGCGCTCGAAGATCGCTCGTCACGAATGCCGGAGACCGTTGCTCCCTTGCCCGAATGGTCCGAGCACGAAATCCTCGCGCACGAAAAGGAGCTGCTCGGATTCTACGTGACTGGCCATCCGCTGACGCCTTTCGTCCCCATTCTCGAAAAATATTGCCTCAACAACACTGCCTCGCTCGCTCAACTGCAAAACCGCAGCCTCACTCGCATTGGAGGGTTGATCGCCGCTGTCCAAAACGGCATCTCCAAGAAGAACGGCAAACCTTACTCGATGGTCACACTCGAAGATTTGGAAGGCTCCGTCCAAATCCTTTGCATGAACGAGAACTACGACAAATACCGCGAGCTTCTCGTTCAGGGCAACGCTCTCCTCGTCATTGGCGAAGTCAACACCGGCGACGACAAACCGAAAATTTTTCCGCAGGAAATCATACCGCTCGAAGACGCTCCGCGCCGTTTCACGAAACAAGTCCACCTCCGACTTAACACCGCTCACCTCGATCCCCACAAATTGCAATCCATCCAGGACCTGATCTCATCCTATCCGGGCAAATGCCCTTTGTTCCTGTGCTTCAAGCGGCCAACCGGCGAGATAATCTTCGTCGAGACCCACGAAAAATTCTTCGTCACCCCCTCGCGCGAACTCCAGGAAGCCGCCGACAAACTCCTCGGCGAAGATACCTACTACGCCAAAGCCGACACCACCTTGCCCGAACGCCAGCGCCGTGCCTGGGAACGGAAGCCCGAGTTAGCCGGCGCGGAAAGCTAGCAAATTTGTTCCTGTCCGAGTGGCGGTCCCGTCTGTTCAAAAACCGATTTGCCTTGCCGCGCCGCACGAACTACTTTGGGCGCGAATCCGTTGCACACGACCGACTCCAAATACGTTGAGAAAAAGGGCTTTCTCTCGCGCTACTCGCACGAGCGGATGGTCGTTTTGCGCGAATCGCGAAGCGAACCGGTGCATGAATTCGGCACCGAAGAGGAATGGTCGCGCTGTCTAAAGGATGATTTGACGCGGTTTGTTCCTTTCCTCATGAAGAAATGCGGCCTGGAATTCTGCGGCCGAGTGCTGGAAATCGGCGCCGGCGGCGCCTGGTTAAGCGCCGAGATTTCGAAGTTGCCGCGGGTCGTGGAAGTTGTCACCACCGACTTTTCGCCGAAGTTACTGCAGGAACAGGCGCCGAAAGTTTTCAAGCTGCTCAAAGCGCACGGCGGAAAAATTACGCGCACGCCCGGCGATTTTCACAAACTGGATTTTCCGTCGAACCATTTCGATTTCGTGGTTGCCTCGGCTGTGTTGCAACATGCCACCAACGTCGTGCAGGTGTTACGCGAGGCGAAACGGGTGCTGAAGCCGGGCGGCAAATTTGTGGCGATACGCGAGCCGGTCTGGCCGTTAGTGAAATTGAAATCGCGAGCGAAAAATGCCGCCGCCAAAGCAGGTCCTGGCGGGCTTCGTCTTCATCATTATACTTTGCGGCACTACAAAGAATTTTTTAAGCAGGCTGCACTGCCACTGGAAGTAAAACGGGTCAATCTTTCCAGCGGGTTCAAGTATTATCTCGATAAAATGGTAAATGGTCTGACGCATGCGAGTTACGCTTTTATTGGAAGCAAACGCGGCAAGAGTTAGCCGGATCAGGTTGAAACCCCATTGTTCTGGCTGAAAGAAGGGGAAGGTTAAGGGTATATGCAACGCGTATTGCACAAGTCGGTGAGCAGCCTGGCGGTGGCATTGGTTTTAAGTGCAGTCTTTGCTGGTTGCGCACGTGACCACGCACTGCAGCCGTTTCATACCGATGTCCGCTATGATCCGAGCCGCTCGCAAACCTTCCTCCCAGATGTGCCGCCGACTAATGCTCCTTCAACACTTGACTGGAAAACAAATCAGGTCGGGGGTGTTGGCTACGGAACAACTGCTGCTGGGGCAGCCTCGACCTCTTCAGGCACATCTTCCGGAACCGCCACCGGAGTAATACACGGAGGAGCCGTCGGTAGTACCGCGCCCACGATTGGGCCTACACCAGGGTCCGGCACTCCAGGTACTATAATTGGCAATCCACCCTCCACGGGAACTATAGGACCTTCCCCGAGCGCTGTTCCAGGCACCAGCTCCATCAATACGGGCACTGGGATAGGCTCTCCCGCGTCCGGGTCCGGACTCAATTCGGTGCCGTTCCGAACTGGTACCCTCGCAACTCCGGGCCCGAGCGGAATTGGTATTACCAACAACGGCTACGGGGTAATGCTCACGAACACATTCACCGGTCAGACTAATCTGCCGCCAAGTCCTGGGTTGAATCGGCCCACACCCTAGCCCGAGCAGCCGCAAACGACCGTTGGTTGTTGACCTCTTGCTGGCGCTTGAGACGGTCTTCGGATAACCTTTTGTCCGATGAAGGAATCATACATCGCGGCAAAAGAGCGTTGGGCACAAAAGATGGCAGGTCACCAACGCACCAGCGGTAGATCGGGTGAGCGCCTGCCGCCGGGCCAGAGGCAAGTTCACAATTTTCCCGTGCTTGATCTTGGCGTCCGACCAGAGGTGCCGCTGGAAAAATGGGAGCTAAAGATTCACGGTCAGGTTGAGAATCCAGTTATCTTCAATTGGCAACAATTCATGGATTTGCCTCAATTCAAGGACCGCAGCGATTTCCATTGTGTGACAACATGGAGTCAATTCGACATGGATTGGCAAGGTGTTGCCTTTTTTACAATTGCCGATCTGGTCAAGCCAAAAGCGAGTGCTACTCACGTATTCTTCAAGAGTTATGATGGTTATTCAACGAATAATTCGCTGGCAGCATGCTTGGATGACGATGTGCTAATCGCACACACGTTTAATGACAAGCTATTGTCACTAAAACATGGTGGCCCAGCGCGGGTTATCATTCCGAAGCGCTACGCATGGAAAGGTGCAAAGTTCATTCGCGAGATCACGTTTCTGGACCGGGATATCCGCGGATTCTGGGAAATTCGCGGTTATTCGAACACAGCGGATCCATGGACCGAAGATCGCTTTGCTCGACCATAACGCTGCTCGCAGGAAGTTCTATGCACACGGTTTATTTCGATTACAACGCGACGACTCCGCTCGACGAGGGCGTGCGAGACACGATGCTACCGTATCTGAGTGAGATATTTGGCAATCCTTCCAGCGTCCATCGGGTCGGGCGCCAGGCCCGTGGTCTGCTTGATGATGCGCGCGCCCGTGCGGAAGAGGTGTTGTGTTGCAAGCCAAGCGAGGTGATTTTCACGAGCGGCGGCACCGAGAGCACGAACCAGGCAATTTTTGGGGTCGCCCGACTTCTGAAAGAAAAAGGCAAGCACATCGTTACTTCCGCGATTGAACATCACGCAGTGCTGCATTGCTGTGATTATTTGGAAAAGAAGGAGAATTTTGAAATTACGCGCCTGGCTGTGGATCGTGAGGGTAAAGTACCGGTTGAGTCGCTGGAAGAGGCGATTCGGCGCGATACGATTCTGGTTTCAATCATGGCGGCGAACAATGAGATCGGGACCATTCAGCCCATATTAGAATTGGGCGCGGTTTGCCGGAAGAGCGGCGTTCTTTTTCACTGCGATGCTGTGCAATGGTTTGGAAAGGAGCCGTTTGAAAGCATCGAGCAGTTTAAAGCTGACCTGGTTTCGATTTGCGCGCACAAATTTCATGGACCGAAGGGCGCAGGCGCTTTGTTTGTAAAATCTCCATTGCTGCCCGATCCCATTTTGTTTGGAGGAGGACACGAAAACGAACGGAGAGCAGGAACTGAGAATTTGGCTGGAATTATCGGTTTTGTGGAAGCGTTGGAACGTTTCGTTCGAAAACCGGTGTTTGCTAAAGAAAAACTCTTGCCGCTGACCGAGCGGTTGATCAGCGCAATTGATAAGATAGAAGGAACGCAATTTGTCGGGTCTCGCAGCAACCGGCTAATAAATACGGTTTCGTTGCTGGTGCGCGGCTCGGATAGCATAGCATTGCTCGCAGGTTTGGATATGGAAGGCATTTGCGCCTCCAGTGGTTCAGCCTGTGCGGCAGGTTCATTGGCGCCGTCTCACGTCATCAGCGCACTGGGAGCGGAAAAGGATTTAGCAAATTCACTTGTACGCTTTTCACTGGGCAGAGAGTCCACGATGGAAGAAGTAGCGCAGGTCGAGCGAATTTTGCCGGAAGTAATTCAACGCGCAACGAAGGGTAAAAGGGTTGGCCGGTGACTTGCTTTGTAATAGTTGCCTTTGAGTTGAGCATCAATACGACTCGATGATAACCCTCTTAATAACTACCGCGTGGGATGTGAATGAATTGCGGAAAATGTTAATAAGAGCGAGTTTCTGTAGTTTCTGATACTTTTGAGCTAGCGTTGGTTTAAGAATTCGGCTTTCCTTTTTGTCGTAAGTTGTTGGCGTTCCCTTGACACCCCGGGTTGTTTGCCTTATTCACAGCCCTTAATACGGATAGAAGATCAGAGCTAAAAGAAAGATATATTAAGCAGCAATGAATCTTACGATTTCAAAGGACCAAATAATCAACGGGCTGCAGGCTGTGCAAAATGTAGTCAGCACCAGGACAACTCTGCCTATCCTTTCAAATGTGTTGTTGCGCGCCGAAGGAGATCGTTTGGAATTCACTGCGACGGACCTCGACGTGACGATTACCAGCGCAGTAGAGGCAAAGGTAAAGAAGGGCGGCGCTTCAACGGTTCCGGTAAAAAAACTTTTCGGGATTGTGAGAGAATTGGCGAATGCAGACATTGATCTGCAGGTGGATGAAAAAAATGTCTGTAGCATCCAATCCGGGGCTTCGTTTTACAAAATCAACGGTTTGAGTGCCGACGAATTTCCTCCCCCACCAAAATTTGGAGAGGACAAGAAGGTTACGTTGCCGCAGGAGACGGTCAGAGGGATGATGAAAAAGACGTCGTTTGCCATTTCGAGCGACGAATCGCGATATGTTTTAAATGGAATTTTTATCAGCCTGAAAGATCACAAGATGACGATGGTCGCCACAGATGGGCGTCGTTTAGCTTTGGCTGACGAGGAAGTGGATGTTTCAGAGAAGAGTCAGGGAGAATTCATTGTTCCTTCTAAAGCGGTAAATGAATTGAATCGTTTGTTGCAAGATAAGGGCGAAATTGAAATACGATATGCGGAAAATCAGGCAGCCTTTTCTCTTAAGGATGAAAAAGGAGGCACGATATTGATCATTTCAAAGTTGATTGAGGGAAATTACCCTAATTATCGCCAAGTCATTCCGGCTGAAACAAAAGAACGCGTTAGCCTGGTTCGCGAGGAGTTTTTGCATGCTTTGCGCCGGGCGGAAATAATGACCAGTGAGAAATCCAATTCAGTAAAGCTGAATTTCGGCAAGAACCGGCTGGAAATTACTGCGAATTCACCTGAGGTAGGCGAGGCCAAGGAAACTCTGGCCATCAATTACAAAGGTCCGGAGATGGCTATAGCCTTTAATCCAAAATACATGATCGATCCACTAAACGCACTTGCTAATGATGAGGTTTTTCTGGAGTTGATTGATGAATTGAGCCCGGGCGTCTTGAAGATTAACGGACCGTTTCTTTATGTGGTGATGCCGATGAGGCTCAGTTAGCCGGGAAATCTTTTAAAAAAACGCAAACGGGATCAGGCCTTTTGCTCAAGTTCCTTCATCCGCTCCTCAAGGCAAATGGGGCAAAAGCTATGGGTAAAAGTGGTATCCATTCGCGCTGCAAGGTAGGTTTCGACGGTTTGCCAGCGATTTTGAGGGTCGCGGATTCGTTTGCAGTCGCTACAGATGGGGAGCAGTCCCTTGAGTTGGTTCACTTGGGCTAGTGCTACTTCCAATTCGACAACGCGCTTTCGCAATTCGACTTGCAAACCGAGGGCGCGTTCTCCGACATGCAGGCGCGCCAATAATTCGCGGGGATCATACGGTTTGAGAAGGTAATCATCCGCCCCCGCAGCGAGAGCCCGGACTTTGCTTTCGACTGTAAGCTGAGTTGCGGTAGTTAGAATGATGTGGAGTGGTTTGGCGGTAAGGCGGGTCCGGGCAAGCCGGCAAAGTTCATCGCCGTGAACGCCTGGGATTTGCCAATCAGAGAGGAAAATGAGTGGATCGTTGTCGCGCCGGAGCGTTTCCCAGGCGGTGTCCCCGTTGTTGACGGAAATTGTCTCATAATCCCACTTTCGGACCAGCTCGGTCAGCAAACCTAGAGTCAGCGGGTCGTCCTCGGCAATGAGAATTCTCATAACCGGGCGTAGAAATTCCAGCGGTTCACAATCGCGATAATGCAATTGCCGTTCCAATCCTGTGACGCCGAGTTTCCTGCCGGCGGCCGATGCACAAGCTTCAACACGTCAGTTAATCTTTGTATATCGGCGCCCGGGCTGAAAACTTGAAAGCAAATCAACGAATTTCGAATTACACGAAAACTGAACTCACTCGGGCAGAAATTTAATCTTGGCGCCGCCAGCCTTCGGTTTCGTGAAACTGTCCAGCAAACTAGTGCCCGCAGGTTGGGGGGCTGTAGCTTCCGAAGGTTTCGCAGCTTCTGGTTGAAGAGCTGAACGGAGAGCGCCTTCAACTAGTTGCGCACAATGAATCTTCATCGGCGGTAAGGGGCCGAGTTCGCCGGCCAATTCTTCGGTCTTGAGACTGAGAGCTTCCTCTGCGGTTTTGCCGCGGATTAATTCCGTTGCCAGGCTTGCGACCGCAATTGCGGTTTCACAACCGAAGGATTGAAAGGTCGCACGGTCGATCACTTTCTTGCCATTTTGTTCTTTGAACTTCACCCACATGCGGAGCATCTCGCCACAATCCGAGTTGCCGACCGTGCCGACGGCGTCTGCATTCGCCAACTCCCCCATGTTTTGAGGGTTGCGCATGGCTTCGGCGATCCGCTTTTGAAGGTCTTCGTTCATGCTATTCGCCAAGCTGATAGCGCCGAACTTTTGGATCGACTTCCCGCGACCAGGCATCGATTCCGCCCCGGAGGCAGCGGACATTTTGCAGGCCGTGGCCCATAAAGTAGGCCGCAGCATCCAAGCCTTGTTTGCCTTGATGATCGATGATCGCCAAAGGCCGCGTGTTCGAGCCATCGGCCATGACCTGCCGCATGACATCTTGTGAGAGCAGAACTGAGCCTTCGATGTGGACAGCTTCAAATTCTTCTCGCGAACGTACATCTACCAACCGAATGGACGGATCCTGTTTCCTCAATTCGGCAAGCTCCCTGGGCGTGATAAATATCTTCGCATCCTGTTCGTGGCTGGCTTTTATGTGCTCCAAAACTTCTTCTACCTGCAAGCCACCATTGCGCTCGCAGACCTCCTCCAGCGTTTCATCGGGTCGAAAGGCGCAACTACTGCAACCGCCGATGTGATAACGCCGGAACAACGCCCGCTGCGCGCCAGGATATGCTTCAAGCACCTGGCTCATTGTAGACTGAAGATCTATTGTTTCAGTTTCGGTTGTCATTACACCCAATTAAACCGCAAAGAATCCCTGTATTTCTTTCAAGACTTCCACAAATCGATCAATTTCTTCCGTCGTATTGTAAAAGTAGAAACTTGCTCGCGCTGTGGATTCGACCCCGAGTTTGCGCATCAACGGCTGATTGCAATGATGTCCGCCGCGCAAGGCAACCCCGCGTTGATCGGCCACGGTGACGACGTCGTGGGCATGGATGTCCTTTAACAAGAAACTCACGAGACCGGCGCGGCCGATGTGCGGTCCAAAGAGGCGAATGCCGCTTTTGAGATGTGAAAGCTTCGCGTAAGCGTAAGCTCCGAGTTCTTGATCGTGATGGGCGATGTTGTCGCGGCCAATTTTGTCGAGGTAATCCATGGCGGCGTGAAGGCCGACAGCGCCGGAAATATGCGGCGTACCCGCCTCAAAACGATGTGGAGCCGGTTTCCAGGTGCTTTTCTCGTATTCAACACTCAAAATCATTTCGCCGCCACCTTGATACGGTGGCATTTTCTCGAGCACTTCCTGCCGGCCATAGAGAACACCGATCCCGGTTGGCCCGCACATTTTATGGCCTGAAAAGACCAGAAAATCGCAATCGATTTCCTGGACGTCCAATGGCCGATGGCCGGCGCTTTGTGCCGCATCAACCAGGGTCGTCACGCCGAGTTTGCGCGCGCGCGCGCACATTTCGGCCACGGGATTAATTGTCCCCAGCGAGTTGGAAATGTGCATCATCGCAAACAGCTTCACGTCTTTGGTGAGCCATGCGTCGATTTGGTTCATGTCGAGCAGCCCGATGTCGCCTGTGATTGGAAGGAAAAGCAGTTTGGCGCCGGTGCGTTCGGCGAGCAATTGCCACGGAACAATGTTGCTGTGATGCTCCATTTCCGTGAGCAGGATTTTGTCACCGGCCTTGATGTTTGTCGAGCCCCAGGCACTGGCAACGAGATTGATTCCTTCTGTCGTGCCGCGTGTGAAAACGATTTCATCCGCGCTGCGTGCATTGATGAATTCTGCCGCGCGACTGCGAGCGGCTTCGAAAGCGGCTGTGGCGCGATTGCTTAGCTCATGAATGCCGCGATGGACGTTGGCGTTGTCTTTTTCGTAGTAATGGCGCAACGCGTCGAGGATCAGCCGCGGCTTTTGGGTCGTGGCCGCATTGTCCAAATAAATGAGCGGCTGACCGTGAACTCTTTGATCGAGAATGGGAAAATCCTGTCTCAGCGCGGCCCAATCGATACTGGTCGGAGGCTCTTCTGTGGCTTCAGCAATCATCGGTTTGAACTTCGGGCGGAAAGCGGATTATAGCAAGCCCAGTTGGAGTTTAGCCGCTTCGGTCATCATCCCTTGGTTCCAAGGCGGGTCCCAAACCAATTCGACGTTTACATCATCGACCCCTTCGAGAGAGAGAAGTTTATTTTGGACGTCTTGTGCCAGCATTGGGCCCATGCCGCAACCGGGAGCGGTCAAAGTCATTTTAACGTCCGCTTTGAAGCTGCTGCCGTTGAGCGGAGATAAATGACAATCATATATCAGCCCCAAATCCACAATATTAACCGGAATTTCGGGGTCATAACAGGAACGCAACTGATTCCAGATTTCCTTCTCAAGACTTTCTTGCGTCGCCGGTGCGCCCGTTGCTGTGGGCTTAGCTGTAACTTCTACGCCAAGCGCATCAGCATCCTTCCCTTCAACGCGAAACATGTTGCCATTGACAATGACGGTGTAGCTGCCGCCGAGCGACTGCGTAATTGTCACTTGCTCGCCTTTCTGCAACGTTACCCTGTCGCCGACGGGGATCATTGCGGCTTCAACGTCGCGGGTCAGGACTTTTGGCTCAGTGCTTTCAGTCATTGGATAAGCATACCCGATAGCCGCGAATTCTGCCAGTCAGATAGGAGTGCGGCTCATGGGATTCGATGCGCGGGCTCATTTTGCGTTGTTCCGCCTACCCTTTAGAATATCTGCGATAGGTATTGGCAATGCGAAACGCGCAGGTTTTACATTGTTGTATCCGATGGAAGTCCGGGTCAGGACCAGTTCCGGGCCTTGAACGTCCTGCGTGAGACTGGTTGGAAATTGAAGGGCTCCAAAACGGTGGTAATCGGCAAACGTCCATGTGTAAGCGAGCCAGCCGTAAGGTGAGAGTTCGGGGCGGATGCTTCCGATGAGCAACCCGGACTCGCAGTCATAAAAATCGCTGATAACGTCCCCACCCTCGCGTTTTGATTGAAGCTCGTGGCAACGATGCTCCGCAAACGAGACGATCCCGACAGTCTTCATGCCGTCAACGGGGCCACGCAGATCCGACCAACTTTGCGCCTCATCTTTCCATGGTTGCGCCTGTCCGCCCGTAAGCGTTCGATAGCCCAACCAACTCGTCCAGACCGTCCTGCCGTCGGATCCGAATGCTCCAGAAAAAGATTTGGTTCCGTCGAACCGGCTATAGATTTTGCCATTGCCCCCTTTCAATAGTTCGAAGGAGCCCTGCTCTCCACGGGCTGGAATCTCCAAAGCGCCTTCAATGCTCAATGACTGAAGCGCATCCAGATTTTCGCGTCCGCCAATCTTTTCGTAAAAGCGCCCGATCACCTGTTCGGCGGGAGGCAGCGGTTCATGGTTGTCAAAATGATTAATGCACGGGAGAAGCCAAAGCTTGGCGAAGCTCAGTGCCGAGATGTGCGTTGGCAGATATGCCGTCGTGACGACCACTATGTCGAGACTCGGTACGACGATGATGTGCTGCCCACCAAGACCCTGAGCGAAGTAGACGGGCCGACCTTCGAACGTGTCCAACCACCACAAAAATCCATAACGAGCGTTGTTAGTTTGCAGAGTCGAGGCGCCCACCCACGCCGCCGGCACCACTTGCTTGCCGGCCCATTGCCCATTGTTCAAGTAGAGATAGCCGAACTTCGCCATGTCCCGCGGAGTGAGATACATCTCCGAGCCGCCGATGTAATAGCCATCGCCGGCCTTGTCCCAGCGAGTGATTGTCGCTCCGATAGGACCAAGCAATTCCGATTGTGCGAAGGCCAGCGTGTCAGTGCCAGTTGCTCTGGTGATAACCGCCGAGAGCATATGCGTCAGCGCCGTGCTGTAGTTCCATTTTGAACCAGGCTCGTCGATCAATTTCGACTTCCACGTGAATCCAACCCGGTTTCGGCTTTTGATCCAACGAAACGTGATGGCTCCGTTTTCTGTCCATTCGAGCCCGGCGGACATGGTGAGAAGATGTCGGATGGTGATGGACTTCTTCCGGGGGTCGTTTAACTCGTGTTCCAACTCGGGGAAAAAATCGATGACCGGTTGATCCAGAGAATGGATATAGCCTCGCTCCAGAGCGATTCCCACCAGCGCGCTTAGAATGCTTTTGGAAGCGGATTTCACGTTCCACGCGTCTGCTGCGCTGGTCCCATCAAAATACCTCTCGACAACCAGGCGCCCGTGTCGAACTACGAGGAGGCTGTGAAGTTGCGGACAGACTCTCGGCACTTGTTCTAATGCGAATGACAGCGCATTGGTGTTGAATCCATGCTCCTCCGGCAGGCCGGTTTTCCAGCCGTCTGTGGGCCAGTAATCACGGTTTACCTGCTCTACCGCTAAAGTCCGCGGACATGGTTCCCAAAACAGCGCCAGCGTCAAAATAGTGATCAAGGGTTTACTCATATCAAAATCAGCTAGCCCAGCGCCCCTCGCCGCAATTCGGCTTTCGTCGTCGGCATAGTTCCTAAAGATATTCCAACGGAAAATAACCTATTTGTCTGGAATGTCAGGGCGAAGCTTATTTCGGAAAATCGCCGATCCGAACTTTAAGGTGCCTGGCTCAATGCTTTTCTCGAATCAAGGCCATCCTCGCTAATGCCGCCTTAACTTTGCTTTCGATCAAATCGCGGACTGCGCGAAATTCTGCCGGTTCCATATTCTTCGGGTCGGGAATTTGCCAATCCTCGCGCGCTTTCGCGCGCACAAAGGGGCATGCATCTCCGCAGCCCATTGTCGCCACAAAATCATACTCGATATCAGGAATCTCTGTGAGTGACTTTGAGCCGTGTTTGCTGAGGTCGTAACCCAATTCGCGCATGGCCTCGATGGTTTTCGGATTTATGCGACCTGAAGGACGCGAACCGGCGCTATAAGCTTCTACATATTCGCCACCATGAATGCGCGCGAAGGCCTCGGCCATCTGGCTGCGGTTCGAGTTCTCCACACAAACGAAGAGGACGGCCTTTTTCATAGAGCTTGTTTCACGGCATCGGTTTTGCAGCAACAGCCTTCTTCACGAATGCAACGACAGAGCAACACGGATGAGCAAGCGCCGAGAACCGGCGCGACCATATAAATCCACAAGTCGGCAAGATGTCCCGAGACCAGCGCCGGAGCCAGCGAGCGCGCGGGATTCATTGAAGCTCCGCAGATCGGGCCGGCGAACAGCGCCTCTAATCCGATAACTGCACCAACGGCAATGCCCGCAGTAATTCCTTTTTCCTTGGCGCCCGTCGAGACGCTGAGAATTACGAACATCAGGAGAGCCGTGAGCACGAATTCGAGGATGAGAGATTGAAATTGCGGTCCGGCCGGCAGCGTGACGCCCAGTGTCGGATGTTTAAGAAACAGGACACGCAACAGCAGGCTCGCAGCAATTGCTCCCAGGCATTGGCTCGCGATGTACGGCAGGACATGCTTCCGTTCAAAACGGCCTGCGGCGAAAAAACCGAGCGTGACTGCCGGATTCAAATGAGCACCAGAGATGTCGCCAAGCGCGTAAATCATGGCCAGCACAATCAAACCGAATGTGAGCGCGATTCCAACATGGCCGATGACGCCGCCGCTGACGTCGTTTATCACGATTGCGCCCGTCCCAGCGAAAACCAGGGAGAATGTTCCAAAGAATTCGGAAACGAGCTTCTTCATGTTTGTTCGTCTTCAGTTGTGACCGGGCCTTCACCCTTCAGCGCGGCCATGACCGCGTGCCAGGCGAGTATCGCGCATTTGACCCGCGCGGGGAATTTGTGGACGCCAGCAAAGACGGCCAGTTTGCCGACATCGCCTTTGACTGCGCCTGTAGTCACCATTTCATGAACTTGCTCGAAGGTCTTCTGAGCGTCAGATTTCTTTTTTCCTTTTAAAGCCTCCGTCAGGAGTGAAGCGGAGGCTTTCGAGATACAGCAGCCATCACCGATGAAGCTGATGTCTTTGATCACGTCACCATCCATCGCGAGATAGAGCTTCAATTGGTCACCGCAGAGCGGGTTGTGTCCCTGCGCGGAGAGGCTGGCATTGGCCAGCTCATGGAAATTGCGCGGCTTTTTGCAGTGGTCGAGAATGACCTGCTGATAAAGATCGCTTAGATCGTCAAACATGGGGGAAAGCTTCCAATTTCAAACCCCAAAGGAGCTTTTCTCAGGAATTGCTGTGACGTTTTGAGTTTGGCGTCCGAAATATTCATTTTCGTCCCGCGATGCCAGGATTTGATTCGAGGCGATCCCAGATAACTTTGTCCAATTCATCGCGAAGCGGGGTATACCGGATGCGTTCGATGATTTCGCCGGCGAAAGCGTGGATTAACATGCGCTTCGCCGTATCTTCACCGATTCCGCGGGCACGGAGATAAAAAATCGATTCATCGTTCAATTGCCCAATCGTTGCGCCATGGGTGCATTTGACGTCGTCAGCATAGATTTCCAATTGGGGCTTGGTATCGACGGTGGCGTCCTCGGAGAGGAGCAGATTTTTGTTGGTCTGTTTCGCGTCGGTTTTCTGGGCGATTTGCCGGACGAGGATGCGGCCGTGGAAAACGCCTTTGGAACGGCCATCGAGAATGCCGTTGTAATATTCGTGACTATTGCAATGCGGTTGGGCGTGCTCGACGACCATGTGATGATCCGCGAGCTGGTCGAGTTTGGTCGAGTAGAGCCCGTTGAGGATGACGTTGACGCCTTCGCCCGCCAGGGCGGTTCTGATATTGTTGCGCGACAGGCGCGCTCCCGTGGCGATTGAGTGGGCCGCCAAATTGCAATCGCGCGCGAGTTGTGCGTGAATCGCCGCGATATGGAAGGCGCTGGCGCTTTCATCCTGGAATTTGCAATGTTCGATAATAGCGCCTTCGCCGCCAACAATTTCGGTGACGGCATTGGTGAAATATGCGGCGTCACCGAGGCTGACATAGCTTTCGAGCACGGTCACTTGCGCGGCTTTTTCGGCGATGATCAAGTTGCGCGGACTCGACGTGGCGCCGGTTTCATTGCCGCTGGAAATGAAAAGCAGGTGAATCGGACCTTCGACGATTTTCCCCGCGGAGACATGGATGAATGCGCCATCCTGGAAGAAAGCGGTGTTGAGCGACGTGAAGGCGTTGTCCTCGCCAAGCGCGTACTGGCCGAGATGCTTTTCCAACAGAGATGGATCGGTGCTTAAGGCAGCAGCAAGGCTGCTGATTTTTACTCCCGGCTGCTCTGGGCCGAGCGAGGAGAGGTCGGCGACGTGATGGCCATTCACAAAGACCAGGCGCGTTCCGGGCAAGGAGTTGAAAGTGAAGTGGGTGACGGAGTCGCGGGTGAGGCCGTTACGGGAGGGTTGGAAAACCGGCTCAAAAGGCAATTTCGTGATGGGGGAGACGTTAGTAAAACGCCAGTCCTCGTCATTGATGGTAGGGAAGCCGAGTTCGGCAAAACGGGCAATTCCAGCTTTGCGCAAGGGAAATAGCCAGGGCGGTTGCTTCGTTTCGTTCTCGAAGCGGGCGAATTTCTGCAAATGCTGCTCGGTTTCCTTCATATTGGGTTTTCTCTTTCAGGCCGAAAATGCGGCCAAATTGAGCGAGACAGTGTTCCATGGTAAACAGCCGGATGCAAGCTGAACGGAATGCCCGCAGGGTTGGTTTTTTCCGGCTATTTCGAAGGTTTGATGCAAAAACAGCCCAAACTTGATCATTTGGATTGCGTCGGATTTGGTCGATGCATGTTTCGAGGATATTTAACTGCGATTCCTCGTTCCGCCTGCTGGCGGGCCAATCATGTAGTGATATTGCTTCGCGATTTTTATGACCGAAGCCAGTGAACTCAAAAACTTCCTCGCACCGGCTATTTCAGCCAACAGGATTGATCCAGAGTTTGTCAGCCATTAACGTCTGACAAGTGAAGTCGATTACACTCCGCACTTTGGTTCGCGAGCCGCTCAAAGTGAAGCACATCACGCGCGCCGGGAAATCCGTGCAAGTCACTGACAATGGCAAGCCACTGTGGATCCTTCATCCCGCAAATGGCACCGACGCCGATGAAGCGGAACGCCGGCGAGCAATTGATAAAGTCCTCAATGAAGTTCTGCGCGGAAAACCCTCAAAAATCAGCCTGTCAAAGTTGGTTCTTGAGTCTCGACGGTGAGGGTTTACGCCGACACAGTTTTCTCGTGAAATTGCCGACGCAAGAACGAGGAACTGCGAGTGCCGTGGCCAAGTATCGTCGTCTCGGACGTCCTGCTGTTTTTTTCCTCACGCTGCATGGGTTGGAAGTTTCCAACGCTATTCGGCAGCGGAGTTTTCACCAACGTCGCACGACACCATCTTCGGAACGGTCGTCGATAAAAAGGGAGCGCGACACAGCCTTTGCGCTGCTACAAAAATACATTTCTCGCAACGCGTTCATTGAAATCTCCCAGGACATGGAAGTGGCGATTGAGCGCGCGCGAGACTTATCTGAAAAATGCACTGAGCGGCTGGGTTGCCGCAGATTCGACATTTTGCACGTTGCTCTCGCCCTCGCGCTCGAATGCGAGGTCTTTCTGACTTCCGACCGCACTCAAGGTGATCTGGCCCGAGCGGAAGGTTTAGAGGTTGCTGTCAGCGGTGATGAATAAGGAATGGACATCCGCATTGGGGGCGGACGGATACTCATCCGCCCGCGTTAGTTGACTTTCGTTTGGAGTCTCAATTGACGAAGTCGCTTTGCTGTTTTTCAACGGGACAAGTCGCCGGGCATGCCGAGCACCAGCGTGTTGTCTGCAGGCTCGAGTCCGCAGATCGATAGCTGCTGACAATCATAAGTCCTCCGCTATACTATTGGTATGAGTTCCGACCCTCTTGAATTGAAGGAACAACGCGCCGCATACCACGCCCGCTGGGAGGCAGTAGAAACATTTAAAGCCCACGAACTCGCCGCGATGACGGATGAAAAGGCGCGGCAGATAATAAAATTATTGCGCCCTTTCGCGCCCCTCCCGCCGAATCCCTTGAATGGAATGGGATTGGTTGAACAACAAGCGATTTTCCATCGGCGAAAAACATGATCGCCGGATTGGAAGAACTCCTGTTTGTTGCGACGAAGGTTCAACAGCTTCTCACGGCGCACGGTTGGAGGTTTTGTTTCATTGGCGGAGTTGCCGTCCAGCGATGGGGCGACCCGAGGTTCACGCGCGACGTTGATCTTACGTTGCTTACAGGTTTCGGCCAGGAGGAGAACTTTGTAGACGAATTGCTTAAGGTACTAAACCCGCGACGGCCCGACAGCCGTCAGTTCGCATTGACAAGCCGAGTCTTGCTGGCGACCACGAGCGAGGGTGTGGATGTTGACATCGCCTTGGGAGCCCTTCCGTTCGAGGAACGCACCGTGAAGCGAGCGAGCTCATGGCAATTACGTGAAAATATTGCCCTGGCGACATGCTCCGCTGAGGACTTGGTGGTTCACAAAGCATTTGCCGGGCGTGATTTGGATTGGGGCGATGTCGAGCGTGTGCTTACTCGTCAACACGGAAAGCTGGACCTCGTCCAAATTCGACGTGAATTAAAGCCGCTCTTAGAGCTCAAGGGCGAGCTCGATGGGCTCGAAAAGCTGGAGCGGATGATTGCCACAGTTGATCGTCGATTGCGCGCCAAGCCATAGCCCGGAGATAATTTTCTCCACTCCGCACTTTCCTCTTCATACTCTCCGCCCCCATGAGTTTACAGATATTCAATATCGCCGCTTTGGCGGGGGACGGCATCGGGCCGGAAGTGATGCGCGAGGCGATCAAAGTGTTGCGCGCTGTGGAAACGAAATTTCCTGTGCGATTCAACATTATCGAGGCACCCGTAGGTTGGGCGGGTATTGATGCTGCCGGAGACGCATTGCCGGATACCACGCTCGCGTTGTGCAAAAAGTCAGACGCCATTTTATTTGGCTCCGTCGGGCTGCCCGATCGGGACCCGACCATTGCAAAAGACAAGCGGCCCGAACGTGCCGCATTGTTGCGGTTGCGCAAAGAATTTCAGCTCTTCGCGAACTTGCGACCGGTCGTTTTGTGGAAAGAACTTGCCCATGCTTGTCCGCTCGTGACGGAAAGGCATGGAGATGGCATCGACATTCTGGTTGTCCGCGAGTTGACGGGTGGCCTTTATTTCGGAACGCCAAAGTCGATCGAGACATTGGGAAACGGTCAAAAGCGCGCGACCGACACCATGATCTATTCCACATCGGAAATCGAAAGAATCACCCGCGTCGCCTTTCATGCCGCACAGGAACGAGCGAAATCCCGCAGCAGGCGGAAACCCAAAGTGACCAGTATCGATAAAGCGAATGTGCTGGAGAACGGCGTTTTGTGGCGCGAGGTCGTTTCGGATGTCGCCAGGCAGTATCCGGACGTAGTGCTGGAACATATGCTCGTCGATAACGCGGCAATGCAATTGATGCTGAGGCCGTCGCAGTTTGAGGTGCTTCTTTGCGAAAATATGTTCGGCGACATTTTGAGCGACGAAGCGGCGGCTCTGGCCGGTTCGCTGGGAATGCTTCCTAGCGCTAGCCTTGGTGTGGCTAAAGCAGATCGTTTTTTTGGCCTTTATGAACCGGCCGGTGGCACGGCGCCTGATATCGCGGGAAAGGATTTGGCAAATCCGATTGCGCAAATTCTGTCTGCAGCGCTGATGCTACAATACAGTTTCAATCTGCGGGACGCTCACGATGCGATTCTCAGAGCGGTAGGCAAAGCATTAGCCGACGGCAATCGCACTGGCGATATTTCTAATCCCGCAGACCCATCCGCCAAGAAAATTGGCACGCGAGCGATGGGTCACGCCATTGCCGCAGCCATATAATTATTGATAATTTGTGAATAACTTGTCGTTGCGTTTTCAACTTCTTGATGCGACAAAAATTATGCGCGACGAACAGCTCCGATCCAAATACCGGCGTTGAGATCATTGTGCCGGGGCTGGGATTGCTCTTTGAGCAGTATCCGCTTGCGGATAGGCCAATCTCCTTGAGCGCTTGCCGCGCATTTTTAATTTTTACTCAGGAGTGGAGATTTGCAGGATTTTGATTTCACGATTCGGATTCAATGGGAACTGGCTCGATGATCCCGTCGTTTCCAATGGATTCGCTGGGACATCCCGACTTGGCTTCTTCCGCCAGCACTCTTTCCTCGGGAGTGGATGGCTGGCAATAGACAATAGACATGCCGATTTCATCATCTCGCCTGAAAAAATCAGGGGCTGTGTTCCGACAAAGATCGCAATCAGTGCAGCTTGAATCTATGTAGAAAGCGCCTCGGACGTTTTGCTTTAATCTTTCAGTTCTTTCTGCCATGTTGTTCCTTTCTTGGGAAACGTTACGGTCAGATGAGAGTTGAGTGAAATTCATTAATTGCATATATTCATGTATAATATGCATCAGTTCCTTGCCACGACGCCTTTTGATTTATACGAGTTGGCGCTTTTTCATCTAGTCGTGAAGCATCGCAGCTTTACGAAAGCCGCAGAGCTTGCCGGGTTGACGCAGAGCGCAATTACCCGGCAGATGCAAGGAGTCGAAAACAGTCTTGGAATTCAATTGCTCGAACGAACAACCCGCAGCGTCCACGTTACACCTGCGGGCGAATTTCTTTTTCGAGAGGCGGCCCGCTTGTTAGGCGACGTGGAGCAATCATTGAATCATCTGGCTCAGGAATTCGCTGGCGCGCGCAAGGAAATCCGCGTGGATGTGTCGCGAACAATCGGGCTGGCATACTTGCCCGGTTTCTTTCACGCCAACCTGCGGCGTCTGCCGCAAATCGGGTATCGTGTGACTTGCCAATCGAGTTGCGAGATCCTTGCGACGCTCGAAGCCCACGAACAGGATGTCGGTGTCCTTTGCCCGCCGGCGCGGCTGCCCAAAACCCTTACGGTGACCCACCGATTTGAGGATGCGTTTACTTTGATTATTCCTGCCGTCATGACTCCTGAATTGCCGAAGGGTTCAAAGACAAAGGCCCGCGTCGAATGGCTGAAAAAACAAAACTGGCTGCTTATCGAGGAGCGCTCCAACACCGGTCAGCAGCTTCGCTCGTGGATGCAGCGGCAGGGTTGGCGCATCCAGCCGATCATGCAACTCGATAACTTTGATCTCGTTATCAACCTGGTGTCGCTTGGCATGGGGATCAGCTTTGTCCCGATACGCGCTCTGGCCCTTTACAATCAACGGCGGAAACTTGTTCGAGTCCCGTTGCCAACACGGTTCACGAGGGACTTGGTTGTCGTTGTCCAAAAACATCGCAAAACGCCAACTCACATTGAGCAGTTCATTGCCAACGTCCTTTTCTGAAAAGGTGCTCCCACACGGATTTGCACCACCAGCCTTGCCTCTTCGCCACGGACAGCACGAATCAACCGGTGGGCACAAAACCCCAGCGAATCTGTGTCTCTGTGAGTTACGTTAATTAGAGGAAACGATGTACAACTGAGAAAGGGAGGCATATATGTTAAAATGGGCCGCGATATTTCTAGTGATCGCAATCATTGCCGCACTGTTCGGATTCACCGGCATTGCGGGCGCAGCGGCCGATATCGCTCAGTTCCTTTTCTTCCTGTTCATCGCCATCTTCGTCGTCATATTCCTATTGGCAATCTTTGCGGGCAAAAAGATGTTTTAGCTGAGACGGAATCGTCGGAATTTCGACGCTCGATGACAAATTACGCGAGAGGTGGGTGCCTTCTCGCCGTCAATCGTGACGAGCGGTGGTTATTAGAGATAGAAAAGGCCAATTCCTGGGGTACCAGAAATTGGCCTGTATTGGGTAGTTAGCGGTTTTAGGAAAACGAAAATTATGCCGGAATCAAAGTGCTGTTCTCTACAGGAATAAGCGCCGGTTCAGCCGCCGTCGAATTGACGACCTGCAAAACTTCTTCCCGCGTTAACGTTTCGCGAGCCAGGAGCGCCTGCGCCAGTTTCTCTGTTTTGTCTCGCTCGGCCAGAACAATGTCATGAGCTTGTCGGTCTGCAGTTTCCAGCAAGCGATTTATTTCCGCTTCGGCATCGTGCTTTTCCGGCTCGTAGTAAAGCTTCTCACCCATGCCCCATTCATGGATCATCTTGCGCGCAATCTTTCGCGCCATATCGAGGTCCCCGGCTGCGCCATTGGTTGTTGAATCATAGAACGTCTTTTCAGCCGCTCGTCCGCCCATCAGCACGAGCAGTTCTTCCAACAGAAACTTTTTGCTCTGCAAATTCTGGTCTTCATCAGGCAGCAACGTTGTGACGCCAAGTGCCAGCCCACGCGGCACGATGCTCACCTTGTAAAGTGGTGGCAGCAAAGAAGTGCGCAAATGGATAATTGTGTGCCCCGCCTCGTGATAGGCGACCATCTCCCGCTCCTTCTGTTTCAATACCATCGACTTGCGCTCCTTGCCAAATCGAACTTTGTCCCGCGCAGTTTCAAGGTCAGCCACGGAGATTCCGGATGCGTTCTGCAAAGCGGAAATGATGGCCGCCTCATTCAAAAGATTTGCAAGATCCGCGCCGGACATTCCCGGCGTTGTTTGAGCGATAAGATCAAGCGCTCGTTCTTCTTCACGAATCGGTTTGCCGTTCGCGTGCGCTTTGAGGATGGCGCGACGGCCTTTCATGTCCGGATAAGGAACGAATACTTTGCGATCGAAACGTCCCGGCCGCGTTAATGCCTCATCCAAATCTTCTGGCCGATTTGTCGCCGCGACGACAACTATCCCCTGGCTGCTTTCAAATCCATCCATCGCGGCCAATAGTGCATTGATGGTCTGTTGGTGCTCGCCGTGCGTGTCGAACTTGCGGTTCTTCCCCACGCAATCAATCTCATCGATAAAAATAATTGCCGGCTTGTTCTTCGCAGCCTGGCGGAAAAGGTTGCGGACTCGCTTCGCGCCCACGCCAACAAACACTTCCGTGAAGTCGCTTCCGTGGGCGTTGAAAAATTGTGCATTCGCCTCGCAAGCGATAGCTTTCGCCAACATCGTTTTTCCTGTCCCTGGCGGACCGATCAGAAGAACGCCCTTGGGCAAATGGCCGCCCAATCGTTGGTACTTCTTCGGGTCGCGCAGAAAATCAACGATCTCCTGCACTTCAGCCTTGGCTTCCTCAATGCCCGCCACATCGCGGAAATTAACCGTTGGGCGCTGCCGCACATGTGCGTTTTTGCCTTTCCCAATGTTTGCCTGAAACATCATCATCCAAATTACCAGGCCACCGATCAACAGCGGGATTACGATATTCACCCACTCGCCTTTAATACCCTGACCGGGCATCTCAACCTTCGTCGTTTTCTGGGCGAGGAGTGCTTTTACTTGTGCTTCATCAAGATGAGTACTGATATAAACTTTTTCAGTCTTTTGTCCCGCTTTATGGATGCCCTGTAAATAATAGATGCCTGGATAAGGGGTTGGCGTCACTCGGCCATCCGCAAGCGCGTTCGCCTGCATCAACTCTTCGAGTTCAGCTCGGTTGATTTCCCGGCTGGGCGTTCTGTGCGTCAAACCGAAAACGATGCCACCGATGCCGGCCATGACCAGCAACGCTCCGCAAATAACGAATTTGAAATTCTTGAAATACTTCATTTTACCGCTAAAACGACGCCTCGGTCGTTCCTGCCATAGAATGGCCATTTTTCCGCTCAGGAAAAATAGGCGTCGCGCCGATTCTCCTGTCCGTATTTGGACTACAAGAGGCTAGTCACAGCGACAAATCCTAATCCAACGAAGAAACGGCACATTGATGATGCAAAACGCGGTCAAAAGTGCTATCAATTTCGGCATGAAGAATCCGTTTCCGGGCATGAATCCGTGGCTGGAAAAGTTTAGGCGTGATGTACACGCCAAGTTGTTGGTTTATGCTTGCGACCAGCTCAACGCCGAATTGCCGCCCGACCTGCACGCTCGGGTCGACGAACGGTTGGCCGTTGATTCCGAGGAAGAAAAGCGCCGGACTTACGTTCCAGATGTCGCTGTCACCGAAGCATGGGATCGTCCGGCTGGCCCAGTGTTAGGCGAAGGCGGTGCGCGTGTGACAGCAGCGGAGCCTACGATTGTGGACTTTGGTCAGGAGATTCTGAGGCACGTCGAGATCGTGGATAGTCGAGAGCATGTAATAACTGCCATCGAGTTACTTTCGCCATCGAACAAGAGTGATGGCGAATCGCAGCACAATTGGAAACGCAAACGGTTCGATTATTTGCGCGGGGGAATCAGTTTGGTTGAAATTGATTTGTTGCGCGGTGGCGGATGGACCCTTCCGGACCGTTCACTGCTTAAACCGATCCCACCAGGACGTGTCTGCCATCATGTCTGCGTTACGCGTCCGCCGTGGCCCAATCGGCATGAATTTTACGTTTTGCCATTGCGGCAGCGGATGCCTGCTATTCGCGTCCCACTACGCCGGACCGACCCCGATGCAGCGCTCGATCTCCAGATTCTCGTGGACCAATGCTACGAACGAGATCGTTACCAGCGGACCATTGATTATACGAAACCTCCATACCCTCCGTTGCCGGATGACGAAAAGATTTGGGTAAAGGAAATATTATCCGAGGCGCGTATGAACGGTTTCTGATCGCGTTGCTTTGTTGGTGGGCCGAGAGTTCCGCGAGCCGCATGGGTGTGACTGACTTGAAAATTCAAGGCACGGGGGACGCTCGCCCCTAAGGCAAATCCTGCAAAATTTTTCAAAAAACCTATTGCGCTCCGCTATTCCCCTGCTATATTTCGCGTTCCGTTCCACCCGGATTGGGTGCGGACAGCTTAACCCGCAGAGCCGATAACTGACCACCATCTGGTGGCGGGATTAATGGTTCTGCTCTCCAAGTTGCTGACTTGGTTTGGGAAAACGTATTGATTTATGCCAGTTAAGACATTTAGACCGCTTACGCCGTCCACCCGCTACATCACGTATGCGGATTACAGCGACATTACCAAAACCAAGCCCGAAAAGAGCCTGGTCGAAATTCGCAAACGCTCGGGCGGGCGCAACCACTATGGCCGTTGCACTGCGCGCGGCATTGGTGGCGGTCACAAACAAAAAATCCGCATCGTCGACTTCAAGCGCTCGAAACACGGCGTCGAAGCCACTGTCACCGCGATCGAATATGATCCGGGCCGCAGTTCCCGGATTGCACTACTCCAATATAAGGACGGCGAAAAGGCGTACATCATTGCCCCGGCCGGTCTACAAGTCGGCACAAAACTCATGAGCGGCCCAGCCGCTCCTCCTGAACTCGGCAACTGTCTTCCCCTTCGCACCGTTCCCGTCGGTCTCCCGATTCATAACATCGAATTAACACCCGGTCGCGGCGGACAAATGGTTCGAACTGCCGGCGGCGCTGCCACTCTGATGTCTCGCGATGAAGGCTACGCGCAAGTTCGCCTTCCTTCGGGCGAAATCCGGCGTATTAACGAAAGCTGTTACGCGACCATCGGGCAAGTTGGCAATGCTGAGCACGAAAACGTAGTCCTGGGCAAAGCGGGCCGGTCCCGTCATCGCGGCATCCGGCCAATCAGTCGTGGCGTCGCCCGCAACCCGGTTGACCATCCGAACGGCGGTGGCGCAGGCAAATCCAAATCCGGTGGTGGTTGGCAGCAGCTAACTTCGCCTTGGGGTTTGCTCGCCAAGGGCTATCGCACTCGCAACAAAAAGAAGTATTCAAATCGTTTCATTCTGGTTCGCCGTGATGGCCGGCCAATGAAAAACAAGTAACCGTTTTAGTATATGGGACGCTCAATTAAAAAAGGTCCGTTTGTAGATCTTCACCTCCAGGAGAAGATTCAGAAGACCAAAGAAACCAAATCCAAAGCGCCGATCAAAACCTGGTCGCGCCGCTCGATGATTACCCCCGACTTCGTCGGCATCACTTTCAACGTTCACAACGGCAAAATTTTCAACCCGGTGTTCGTGACCGAAAACATGGTCGGACATCGTCTCGGCGAATTTTCGCCCACGCGCAGTTTCAAAAAACACGGCGCGCACACTGCCAAAGCTGAAGCCAAGTAACCCTATGGAAGTCCACGCCATCACGAAAAACGTCCGCATGTCGCCGCAGAAAATGCGCGAAGTCGTTCGCCAGATTCAGGGTTTGCCCGCGCCTCATGCACAGGCCGTCCTCGCCGTCGTCCCGCGAAAAGGTGCTCGCATTGTTGCCAAGACCCTTAAGTCTGCGATTGCCAATGCTGAAGATCTTAAGACTCACAAGCAGGAGTATCGCAATATGAACACCGATCGCCTCGTCATCAAAGAGGCCGTCGCTCAAACTGCTTCCATCATTCGCCGATTCACTCCCAAAGCCCGCGGCTCGGCCGGTCCGATCCTCAAACGCAGTTGCCACGTCAAAATCGTCCTCTCGGACGAGTAACAAATATAATTTCTCCGTATGGGACAAAAAACAAATCCAATCGGTCTTCGAATCGCCGTCACCCGCGATTGGCGCTCCAAGTGGTACGCCGGCAAAAAGGAATTCGGCAAGCTCCTCACTGAGGACCGCCAAATCCGCGAGCTGCTGAAGAAAAAACTCGAATCCGCTTCCGTTCCGCAAATTCTGATCGAGCGCGCCGCCAGCCGCTGCCGCATCACCATTCTCACCGCCCGTCCTGGCATCGTCATTGGCCGCAAAGGCGCCGAAATCGACAAGCTGAAAGAGGAACTCAGCAAGATGACCGGCAAAGAGATTTACGTCGACATCGTCGAAATCAAAACGCCCGAAACGGACGCCCAGCTCGTTGCCGAAAACGTCGCTCTCCAGCTCGAACGCCGCGTTTCCTTCCGGCGCGCCATGAAGAAAGCCCTTCAAACCGCCAAAGATTTCGGCGCTGAAGGCATCAAAATCCGTTGTGCTGGCCGGCTTGGCGGAGCCGAACTCGCTCGTGTCGAGCAATACCATTGGGGCCGCGTCCCCCTTCACACTTTGCGCGCCAATATTGATTATGGCTTTGCCGAAGCTCTCACGGTTTACGGCAAACTCGGCGTCAAATGCTGGGTCTGCAAAGGCGAGGCTCAAAAAGCGCCGAAACCTCCGGAACAACGCGCTGAACCCGTCGCCGCCTGACGAACTCACGATTCAACGATTTAACGATTTAAGTTTATGCCTTTGATCCCCGCACGAGTTAAGTACCGCAAAATGCACCGTGGGAGCCGCGCCGGCCTCGCCACGCGCGGGCACACGGTCGCCTTTGGCGAGTACGGTTTGATGGCCCTCGAGCGCTGCTGGCTCGATACCAAGCAGATTGAAGCCGCCCGTGTCGCCGTCGCCCGCAATATGAAGCGCCACGGCAAAATGTGGATTCGTGTCTTCCCGCAGAAGTCGTTCACCAAGAAGCCGCTCGAAACTCGAATGGGCAAAGGCAAGGGGCCGCTCGAATCCTGGGTCGCGGTCATCAAACCCGCAAACGTCCTTTTCGAAGTCGATGGCGTGACCGAGGCCGTCGCTCGCGAATCGCTGCGCCTCGCGGCCACCAAGCTTCCCATCAAAACCAAGTTTATCTCTCGGCACCGAGGGGCCGCATAGCGAAGCTCGCAACTTAAATCTCAATCCTCGTAATCGTTATGAAAAAGAATCAACGCAAAGAAATTCAGGAAAAGACGCTTCCCGAACTTCTTGCTGATGGCCGCAACATGCGCCAGGAGATTTTCAATTTGCGCCTCCAGCAGGCCAGCGCCCAACTCGAAAAGTCCGCGCGCCTTCACACCCTCCGCCGCGACATCGCCCGCATCGAAACCCGAATTTCTCAACTCCGTAATAAAGCTGCCTGAAAATGAAACCGAGCAATGGAGACATCGAGTGTCGGAGTGTTGCAAAACACTCATTCCCTCTTTTCTCCCTCCCCCCATCCGATGGGGAGAGGGTCGGGGTGAGGGACTCGTTCATCACTCCACTGCTCAGTTACTCCACTCCATCCTGATTTATGTCTGATTCAACTGCAACAACCGCCGCGCCCGCCACCGCAGCTTCCGCTCGTGGCATCCGCAAAGAACGCATCGGCGAGGTCATCTCCAATAAGATGGCCAAAACCATTACCGTGCGCGTCGAGCGCCGCTTCGCCCACCCGCGCTTCAAGAAAGTCATCACCGGCTACAAGAAACTTTACGCTCACGACGAAAAAGGCGAGGCCAAGCCCGGCGACCACGTCCGCATCGAAGAAACCCGTCCACTCTCAAAAACCAAACGCTGGCGCCTCGTCGAAGTCGTCCGGAAAAGCAGCGGAGTGACACCCGTAGCTGCCTAATCACGCAACAGGTATTACGTCTTATGTTACAAATCCGCTCCATCCTCGACGTGGCTGACAACACCGGCGCCAAACGCGCTGCTGCTATCGGCGTTCTTGGCCGCAACCAGCGTTACGCCGGCATCGGCGACGTCATCAAAGCCCACATCAAAGAAGCCGCGCCCGATGGCACGGTCAAGAAAGGCGAAGTGGTGGATGCCGTAGTCGTTCGCACCCGCCAGATTATCCGCCGCAATGACGGTTCATATCTTCGGTTCGATAGTAACGCCATTGTCATCATCGACAAAGAACTTAACCCCCGAGGCACACGCATCTTCGGCCCCGTCGCCCGCGAACTTCGCGACAAGAAGTTCATGAAGATCATTTCGCTCGCTCCCGAAGTGATTTAATTACCAATACCAATCACCAATTTTCAATCCCATGCGCAGATTTCACGTAAAGAAAAACGACGAAGTAGTAGTCCTCTCTGGTTCGGAGAAGGGCAAACGCGGTCGCGTCATCAGCATTCTCGCCAAAAAGGAACGCGTTATCGTCGAAGGTGCGCGCATGATCAAACGGCACATGCGCAAGAGCCAGACCCATCCCCAAGGTGCAATCGTCGAGCGCGAAGGCTCCATTCACATTTCCAACGTGATGAAAGCCGAAAACTTCGACGCCCGCGCCGCCAAGCGCGGAACTCCTGCCCCCGCTGCTTCGTAGTCCGTCGGGTGAGGGTTACGCACCCATCGAAAGGGTAGTCTGACTCGTCCGACCCGTCAGACTACGTCACGCCAGCTTCAACGGCCCGCCCTCGCACAGCGCTGGCTTTCCGAACGTCTCCAACCGATGTCCCACCGCATGGGCGAGCGCAAGATAAAATCGGTTGTGCGCGACCTTCTCAACTGTGACCGAGCGTCCCATTTCAAACCCAAATCCCCCGCCGATCACCACGTAAGGAATATTATCGAGCGTGTGACTGTTGCCTTTGCCAAGTTCGTTCGTCCAGATCACCAGCGTATTGTCCAAAAGACAGCCTGAGTCGCCCGGCTCGGGAGTATTGGCCAGCTTTTCCACCAGGTAACGAAGTTCTCCGCAGAACCACGTGTTGATCTTGATCAACTTCGATGTCGCGGTGTCATCTTTGTCCGGTTCATGCGACAGCGAATGGTGGTTATCGTTGATGTCCAGCCACTTCATTCGAGCCTGGCCGACGGACTTCGTATATTGCAGCGTGGCAACCCGAGCCATATCGTTCACGAAACTGTTGATGAGCAGATCGACCTGCATTCGGCTCAACCGGGGCACGTTGTCGTTCTGATCCGTCACTCCTTCTTCCAGGGACGGAGGATCAACTCGAAGTTTCTGCCGTCCGCCATCATTGATGTCCTTCTCCATCTGCCGCACCAACGATTCGTGCTCGTCGAGCAACCGGCAATCTTCAGCGCTCACCAGCTTCCGCACTTTCTTCAGATCATCCCTCACGTCATCGAGAATACTGCGGAGATTCTCCTTGTCCTTCATTTGACCGTACAGCTTCTGGTACATCTGATACGGATCGGAAATTGGCGCAATCGGCTGGTTCGGTCCGCCGTAAGACATCCGCGTCCAGGGATCAGCCCGATCCGTCACCCCAACCCCAAACTCCAGCGAGCCGAAGCGCGTGCGAGTCTCCTCGCGGCTTTGGAAAAAGTTCTTCAACTCCTGATCAATCGAAATCCCGCTCGCCCAACCCGCCGGCGTATCCGAACCTCCCTGGATATTGCCTGGGAAAAGTTCAATGCCGGTAAGCAGGCAACTCATGCCGCGCATGTGATTATCCCCATCGCCCCGAACCTTATTGCACAAACCGCGAAGCACCAGCATCCGTTTTTTGAACGGCTCCAGCGGCGTCATGATTTCCTTCAGCTTGAAATCCGTCCCCGTTTCCTCCGGCCAAAATGACGGCGGAATCGTCCCGTTTGGACTGAACATAATGATCAGCCGCTGCCGCGGACGGGCCGGACTCGCCAGGCCAAGGCTGGGCAGCCCCAGCAGAAACGGCAGCGAAGCTGACGAAATGCCCAGTCGCTTGATAAATTCGCGCCGATGGATTGCGTTCATTCCAGGTAATTAATGGACGTTAACCACACGAGGCAGGTTTCAGCACATCCGGTAGGCGAAATACGCATAAGCGGGCCATGGCCTGGACCATACACTACCGCTATACCGCTTGCAATTGCGCAGAAATCCTTACAAAAAACTTTCACCGCGGATGGGTGCGGATGGGCGCGGATCACCGAGGTTTAAATGAGTTAAACGAGGACCAGAACCGGAAGCGTTAAGTCGGAAGGCTTTAAAAATGTTTTGGTGCAACTTGGTGCAACTTGGTGCAATTTGGTGCAATTTAGTGCAATGGGTCCGGAATTGGGGTGGTGGAGTGGCCGTGTTGGAGTGATGGGGAAAGTGTTAGAAAGTGGAATTACTGGGGGCAGTAGTGGGATTAAGGGCAAAGCTTGCGCCGACACCAGCGGGGACGTTAGAGACGAAGATTAAGACCGATTAACGGGTACCCCCCCCTCCATTGCCATTGAATTAAGAATTGGTGCCCTCAGAAGGTTATCTTTTTGATGCATTTTTGGAAGTAATATGAGCGATGCACGGAG